>ERZ808270.223-NODE-223-length-35719-cov-9.850578_pt1 | contig 35719 bp, 24 predicted proteins | sample MGYA00521082_ERZ808270 | MGnify/ENA primary metagenome ERZ808270 (study PRJEB31516, sample SAMN03275594) | gut metagenome | biome: mammalia-associated habitat; material: feces | host: Papio cynocephalus | place: Kenya | collected 2012-07-27 ... | reverse complement strand
GGTTGAGCAACAAGCCCCAAGACAAGGATCACGACTTCGGACATGGTAAATACGAGACCCTCGCCACGGCCCTAATAGGCATAGCACTGCTCGGTGTGGGTGCCATGATATGCGTTGGTGGTCTGGAGAAAATCGCAAAGGTGATCCATGGCACACTGCTCCCCAGCCCAGGCTTGATAGCCTTCATCGCGGCCGTGGTAAGCATACTGCTCAAGGAGTGGTGCTTCCATTTCACGACGAAGGTGGGCAAGAAATACAACTCGCAAGCCGTGATAGCCAACGCGTGGCATCACCGCTCCGACGCGCTATCGTCCATCGGCACGGCTCTCGGCACGGGCTTGGCAATACTCTTGGGCGCGAAGTGGACCGTGCTCGACCCCTTGACCGCGGTGGCCGTGAGCGGTTTCATCGTGTGGGAAGCCATAAAGCTGATCAAGCAGTCGTCTAACGAACTGCTGGAGGCCAGCCTGCCAGAAGACATCGAGAAGCAGATAGTGGACATAGCTGTCAAGGACAAGGGCATATACGAGGTACACAACCTCCGCACGCGCCGCATCGGCAACAACTTCGCCATAGAGATGCACGTAAGGATGCCTGGCGAGACGAACCTGTACGAAGCGCACGAGCACGCCACAAAGGTGGAGAACGACATAAAGAAAAAGTTCGGGCCGGAGACACACGTCATCATACACCTGGAGCCACTGAAAGTGAATGGCAAGTACGTGAATCCTGACGAAAGGAAATGAGCGACATTCTTTTTTCAAGATTTATGCCACCGAATCTTGCCTCATTATCCTAAAAAGCAGTAACTTTGCAAGAAAGAAACACAAAAGTTTATGAAGCTGAACAATAAGCGCCGGTGGCACTGCATAAAAGGGCAAGAGCCAACCGAGCTGGATAAGAAGATCATGGCACTTGAGTCGAGAGGCAAGCTCGTGCCAACACGCGACATGGTTCGCACGCCTGAGCAGATTGAGGGCATACGCATTGCCGGAAAACTAAACACGGGTTGTCTTGACGCCGTGGAGGCCATGATTGGGCCTGGCATAAGCACGCAAGACATCGACGACGTGGTGATGAAATATTGCAAGGACCACGACTGCAACCCGTCGTGCCTGAACTACGAAGGCTTCCCCAAGGCAGTGTGCACGAGCATAAACGAGGTGGTGTGCCACGGCATTCCTAAGAAGGAGGACGTGTTGCAGCCAGGCGACATCGTGAACGTGGACATGACACTCGACTACAATGGCTATTTCGGTGACGCGTCGCGCATGTTCATCATCGGCGGCAAGACCACCCCTGAGAAAGAGCAACTCGTGAGGGTCACAAAGGAATGCCTTGACCTTGGAGCCGAGGCCGCCAAGCCATGGGGCTACTTGGGCGACATTGGCCACGCCATACAGAAGCATGCCGAGAAATACGGCTACGGCGTGGTGCGCGACCTGTGCGGTCACGGCGTGGGCCTGGCCATGCACGAAGAGCCCGAGGTGCTGCACTATGGGCACAAGGGCACGGGAATGCTGCTCGTGCCGGGAATGACATTCACCATAGAGCCAATGATAAACATGGGCACGTGGAAAGTGTTTATTGATGCCGATGATCCTTACGGTTGGGAGGTGATATCCGCCGATGAGCAGCCTTCGGCACAATGGGAGCACACGTTCCTCATGACCGAGCACGGAGTGGAAATTCTTTCTTATTAAACAAATTCGGAGCAAGAGCCTTATGCAAGACATATATATATTAGGTATAGAAAGCAGCTGCGACGACACGTCGGCTGCCGTGCTGCGCAATGGCGTGCTATTGAGCAACGTCACCGCCTCGCAGGAAGTGCACCGCGCCTACGGTGGCGTGGTGCCAGAGTTGGCCAGCCGCGCCCACCAGCAAAACGTGGTGCCAGTAGTTGACCAGGCAATCAAGCGCGCTGGCATAACCAAGGAGCAATTGTCGGCAGTGGCTTTCACGCGTGGGCCAGGGCTGATGGGTTCATTGCTTGTCGGCGTGAGCTTCGCAAAAGGCTTCGCGCGTAGCCTCGGAATACCATTGATAGACGTGAACCACTTGCAAGGACACGTGATGGCTCATTTCATCAAAGAGAGCGACGACGACAACCACATGCCACCACTGCCTTTCATCTGCCTGCTTGTATCGGGCGGCAATTCACAGATAGTGAAGGTTAACGCCTACAACGACATGGAAGTGCTCGGTCAAACAATAGACGATGCTGCAGGTGAGGCAATTGACAAATGTTCAAAGGTGATGGGGCTTGGTTATCCAGGTGGCCCTATAATAGACAAACTGGCACGCAAGGGTAATCCGCTTGCGTATAAATTCTCAGAGCCAAACATACCAGGTTACGACTATTCATTCTCTGGACTAAAAACATCATTCCTGTACAATCTTCGCAAATGGGTGGCTGATGATCCAGACTTTGTGGAACACCACAAGGAGGACTTGGCCGCAAGCCTCGAACATACCATCGTGGACATATTGATGAAGAAACTACGAATGGCCGTGAAAAATACAGGCATAAAGTATGTAGGCGTTGCAGGAGGTGTTTCGGCCAATACTGGTCTTCGCAACGCATTCCGTGAGCATGCTGCAAAATATGGATGGACAATATACATTCCTAAATTCAGCTATACCACCGACAACGCGGCCATGATTGGCATAGTGGGCTATTACAAGTATCTCGACAAGGATTTCTGCCCCATAGACGCCCCAGCATTCTCAAAAGTAACATTCAAGTAGAACATAAACCATTTTTCACATGGAGTTAGAAACCAAAGTGTTGAGCCAACAAATACAAGAGGCTCTCTATAATAACGACAAGACCCTCGGCACAGCGGAAAGCTGCACTGGAGGCGGCATCGCTGAAGCCATCGTTGCCGTGCCTGGAGCGTCGCAATACTTCAAGGGCGGCATCGTGAGTTATACCAACGAGATTAAGGAAAAGCTCCTTGGAGTGTCTCACGAGGTGCTGGAAGAGCAGACGGCCGTGTGCGAGGAAGTGGCAAAGGAAATGGTAATCGGAGCATGCAACACCCTCGGCGTGGACTATGCTATATCTGCCACAGGTGTGGCAGGCCCAACGGGTGGTACGCCAGAGATTCCCGTGGGCACGATCTGGCTCGGCTACGGCTCCAAGGACGACGTGCGCACGTTCTGTCTCACAGAAGACAACGGACGCGGAACAAACCTCAACATTGCCATAAAAAAAGCCCTGAGCTTGTTCATAGAATACCTCAACGAGCAAGAAAAACAGTAAAAAAGCTTAAATACAAACATTTTATCCCTCTTTGCTTTGCTATTTTGGAGATATTTTGTAATTTTGCATTCTGTTTGGAATAAGTAGTTAAAATCGCATCAAAAACAAAGAATAGCAATGTCTAAGATTTGTCAGATAACAGGCAAGAAGGCACAGATTGGTTGCAATGTGTCTCACTCAAAGCATCGCACAAAGCGCAGCTTTGACGTTAACCTCTTCAGCAAGAAGTTCTTCTACGTAGAGGAAAATTGCTGGATTTCCTTGAAGATTAGCGCAGCTGGTCTTCGTCTTATCAACAAAGTCGGTCTTGACGCTGCCCTGAAGCAAGCCGTTGCAAAGGGTTACTGCGACTGGAAAGACATTAAAGTAATAGGAGACTAATAACGATGGCAAAGAAAGCTAAGGGCAACAGAGTACAGGTGATACTTGAGTGCACTGAGATGAAGAACTCAGGTCTGCCTGGCACAAGCCGCTACATTACGACAAAGAATCGTAAGAACACTCCAGAGCGTCTCGAGCTCATGAAGTACAATCCCATCCTTAAAAAGATGACTCTCCACAAGGAGATTAAGTAATCCCGACTATTAAGTCATTAATATTATAATAAATAACAGACTATGGCAAAGAAAGCTGTCGCTACCCTTCACGAAGGTAGCACTGATGGTCGCGCATATTCAAAGGTCATCAAGATGGTGAAGAGCCCTAAGACCGGTGCTTACGTCTTCGACGAGCAGATGGTTCCTAACGAGGCTGTGAAAGACTTTTTCAAATAAACTTTCTTATTTGTAGAAAATATAAAGGGACGGTACATCTTCTTGATGTACCGTCCCTTTTTGTTTTAAAGCTCCAAAAGATGACCAACTATCTCTTCGTCATAGACAATGCCCTCAAGAAGAGCAGATACATTTTGCAGTGAGCGACGATGCTCTTTCCACACATGGTGGCAACAGACATGAGAAACTGACAAAGAACGCTGTACGATTGCTACACGAATTACCTCAAGACCAAAAGGCCTGGGCTCATGAACGAGCCCAGGCCTTTTGGTCTTATTTAAAGGAGTTCAAGCCGTATTACTTGATGTTAGGCTCCTGCAATCCATATTTTTTCTTCTTGTCGATAACAAGCAAAAGTAGACTGAGGACAACGGCACATACACCAAAGGAGCAGAACACGCTCATGCTCGTCTTGTATGTCGGGTCAGAACCATTGAGTTTGCCAATCAACATAGGCACGAGGCTAAGGCCTATGTTCTGGATATAGAAGATAATGGCATAAGCCGAACCCAGCAACTTCATGGGGATAATCTTCGGGACACTTGGCCACATGGCAGAAGGAACCAAAGAGAACGCTACACCAAGAAGTATCATGATGATAACGGCAAACCAGCCATAAGGCAGGATGTGAATTGCGAATATGAAGTGAATGGCCGCCAACATCGCCGAGCCAATAAGCATCAACGTAGCGCCTTTGCCTATCTTGTCATACAAGGAGCCAAACAATGGAGTAAGCAGAATAGTGCCAAAAGGAATGAGCCCAGGAATGATGCCGGCCAAGTTTTCTGGCACGTTATAGTTGGCAATCATCAACTTCGTGGCGAACTTCAAGAATGGGAACACTCCACTATAGAAAAGCAAGCACAACAAGCAAATGCACCAAAAACCAGGGTTGGAGAAAATGAGCTTAAGATCACGGAAATGGAATTTCTCGTCGTCTGACTCCGCTTCAGTCTCAACCTGCTTTTCGCTCTCACCCTTGGCCACTGCAACGCTACGATCAAGCTTCTTGTCCATCACGGTGTAAACGATATAGGCAAGGAATCCTATGATAAGCAGTGCTGCGCCAAGCAATATGGGAGCACTCACCTTGCCGCCAAATGCCTTGGCAAAAGGCAGTGAACCCATCATCGCAGCAGCCGTACCAAGACGCGCGAGGGCGACCTGTATACCCATGGCGAGCGCAAGCTCATGACCAGTAAACCACTTGGTAATGATTTTAGACACCGTGATACCGCAAATCTCACACCCCATGCCGAATATCGAGAAGCCTAAAGAGGCCACAGCAGCCGACATGGGCAAGTTGCCCTTGAAAATGACAATGTTAAGATAGATGCTTTCGCCACCAAAGTCGTGACTGACACCAAAAAACTTTATGCACACGCCAATGACCATCAAAGCACAAGCCAACACACCCGTAAAGCGAATACCCATCTTGTCAAGGATGATACCACCAAAGAAGAGCATGAGCAGGAAGACATTGATGAGGCCATAACTTCCTGAGAAGAAGCCATAATCATCCGATGACCAACCGAGACCTCCCTCAGCGACAGGCTTGGTCAGAAGTACCTCAAGGGGCGACATCACATCAGTGATGAAGTAGCCCATCATCATTGTAAACGCGACGATGAAAAGGGCAGTCCAACGCGCGCCCTTACTGTCGCTCAGAATAGTTTGAATCTTTTCTACCATCTTTTATAATAATATACCTTTTGTTTATTTCTTAAGCCACTTATCGAGCCAGTTGAAGAAGGTGCGCTGCCAAAGTACTCCGTTTTGTGGCTTCAATACCCAGTGGTTCTCATCCGGGAAGATGAGGAGCTCAGCAGGTATGCCCCGCAAGCGTGCCGCGTTGAAAGCTCCAAATCCCTGATTGGCGTTGATGCGATAATCTTTCTCGCCATGGATGCATAGGATTGGCGCATCCCACTTGTCTACAAAGCGATGTGGACTGTTCTCATAAGTGCGTTTTGCGGCTTCCGTCGCGTCTTTGTTCCAGTAAGCATCATCATACTCCCAGTTGCTGAACCAAGCCTCCTCCGTGTCGGTATACATAGACTCAAGGTTGAAAGCACCGTCATGTGCAATGAAGCACTTGAAACGCTTGTCGTGATGACCCGCAAGATAATAGACAGAGAAGCCACCAAAACTGGCCCCCACAGCCCCCATCCTATCTTTGTCTACATAAGGCAAGTTGTTGGCGGCATCATCAATCGCCGAAAGGTAGTCACGCATACACTGACCAGTCCAATCCTGCGACACCTCCTCGTTCCATGCCGAGCCAAATCCGGGAAGACCACGACGGTTTGGAGCCACGATGACGTAACCATGGGCAGCCATTATGCTGAAGTTCCACCTATATGACCAGAATTGCGATACTGGGCTCTGCGGACCACCCTCGCAATATAGCAATGTGGGATATTTCTTAGTAGAATCGAAATGAGGTGGGAGAATAATCCAGACAAGCTCTTGCTTGCCATCGGTAGTTGTCACCCAACGCTGTTGTATTGTAGGCAATGCCAACTGGTCGAAGATTTGCTTGTTCTCTGCCGTAAGGCGTGCAAGCGTTGACGACTTTGGCTTCTTGTTGTTTGGAGTCAGCACATAGAGGTCGTCAGGGCTTATCATTGAATGTTTTGTCACAAGCAAAGCCTTATCTTTCATTCCAGAACCAAGCATCTGAAGTGAGCCATAATCCGCCCACTCGTCTTTGCTGATTTGCATCACGCTACCTTCCAGATTGGTTTGGTAGACGTTTTCGGTAGCATGCCAGCAACCAGTGAAATAAATGGTCTTGCTGTCGTTTGCCCAAACAAACGCGTCAACATTGGAATCGAAGCTCTCCGTGACATAATGCTTCTTGCCTGTTGACAGATTCATCACGCAAAGACGATTGCGATCACTCTCATATCCATCACGCGCCATGCTCTGCCAAGCGATGTATTGGCCGTCTGGTGAGAACTGAGGATTCACGTCATAACCCACTTGCATATCTCCTTTTTGATGGTTCACCTCTTGATTGCGCATGCTCTTAGTTGGGTCTATCTTCGGTTCCTTATAGCCTTCAGGCTTGCAAAGATTTTTGGTAGTTTTCGCTGACACATCATATAAATAGATGTCGGCATCTGTGGATACGGCATAGTCTACGCCAGTCTTTTTGCGGCACGTATAAGCTATGCTCTTGGAATCCTTGCTCCAGTCAAGCTGCTCTATTCCGCCAAACGGGGCCATTGGGCACTCATAAAGCTCACCATTGAGAATGTCATCTCCATCGCCTACCTTGTCGCCATTGACATTGGCGACAAAAGGATGCGCTACGCTTTCCACGTAATGATCCCAATGACGATAGTTGAGGTCAGTGACAACCCTGCCCGTGGCAAGTGGAAGGTCTTTCGGATTCTCCTTGATTGACTCATGGTAAGGCAAGCTCTTTATGAGTATGACCTTACTTCCATCCGGCGAGAACTTGTACCCCTCGATGTCAATCTTGGAATTGGTGAGCTTGACACGCCCTGTGCCGTCGGCATTCATCCTCCAAAGCTGACCGTCACGCAAGAATGCTATTTTCTTGCCGCCATCTATCCATGAAGGATCGCTCTCGCTCTTACCGTCAGAAGTCAAGAGAACAGGCTTGACGATGGTCTTTCCGACCTTTGCCGAATGAATAATGTAAAGGACCGTGTGGCTCTTGTTCTCCTTCACGCTGTAATAGCTTACCTGATACACCACTTGTTTCCCATCAGGAGATACGGCTGCCGTACCGATCCTGCCCATTGCCCATAAAGCCTCGGGAGACATCAAGTCCGACTTCAGCGTGACGTTATTCTTTCCAATCATAGTTGTCGCGTCTATCTTAGGCGTGCCAAGAAGCATGGCACCTAAAACCAAAGCTATAGTCTTATTCATTATAAATATATATAATTGCGATATTATTATACAGTATAGGGAGGCTCAAACGGGCCTCCCTAATATTAAGTTTAAAATGGTCTACCGTTTACGATTCTGCTGTTGTTTCATCTGCTCTTGCTGCATTTGTTGTAAGGCTTGCATTCTGGCAGCAAGGCCACTCATTTTCTTAGGATTATCCTTGTTTTCCTTGTAGCGACGTTCCAAGATAGCCAAAAGCTTTTCATCGTTGGTTGTCTTTCGGAGCACAAACATTATGATAGCCGAGAAAAGAAGTGATATGAAATAATAGAAGTTAAGACCAGCAGAATAGTCGTTGAAGATGAAGAAGAACATGAGTGGCATCAAGTACATCATCCATTGCATAGTCTTCATCTGTTCTGCCTGTTGACCTACCATTTGGTCTTTTTGCAACTGCATCGTAAACCATGAGTAAATGAGCTGTGCGGCAACGAAGAGTATGCAGGTCAACGACAGGTGATCGCCAATGACAGGCAAAGTCCTGCCCCACTCTATTATAGGGTCAAACGTTGACAGGTCGTGGATCCAAAGGAAGCTTTCGCCTCGCAACTGTATGGCATTAGGCACGAAGTTGAACATGGCAATCCAAATAGGCATCTGGATAAGCATCGGCAGACATCCACTGAGTGGTGACACGCCATACTTGGCATATTCCGCCATCATCGCCTGCTGTTTCTGCATGGCATCCTCAGGCTTGTTGTATTGCTTTGTAGCCTCGTCGAGCTTAGGCTTAAGCACACGCATCTTAGCGGATGACATATAGCTCTTTTTCACCATTGGGTATGTGATAGCCTTCAAGAGAAGGGTAATGAGAATCAACACGATACCCATATTGAATCCCCATGATGTAAGCCATGTGAACACTGGCATGGTGAACCAACGGTTGATGATACGGAAGAGCGGCCAACCGAGATACACAAGCCTTTCCATTTCAAGGTCTTTGTTGAAAGAGCTTTCCTTCTCAACATTTTTCAATGTGTAGAAATCGTTAGGCCCATAGTAGAACTCCAACTCCGTAGCTTTCTTTCCGCTTGGATCGAAAGCCGTTTTCATGCTCGCCTTGAAGTCTTTAAGATAGCGCACCTTCCAGTTGTCTTGCGACTCCTTGTTATAGACAGTGCTCTCAAGGTCTGCACCTTTCTCAAAGCCGTCCTTGGAAATAATCACGGCAGAGAAGAACTGGTTCTTGAAAGCCACCCAGTCCATCCGCTCATCCACAGTTTCCTGTTTAGACGATGCCTCACTGAGATAATCTGTACCGCCATCAGTGTTCTTCCAATCGAGGCGAGCATAACGGTTCTCAAAATTGAACCCCCTCTCCTGCTGTCTTACAGTCTCGTGCCAGTCAACGTTAATACGTGAGGCGTTGGGATCGAACAATCCACTCATTCCCGTTGCCTTGATGTCAAGGTGCAACATATAGTTATTGCCCAAGCGGTAGTTGAACACGAGAGTTCTTCCATGGCCTGCGTCAGCGGTAAGCGTCACGGTAGAGTCGGAGACTGCTGACGGAGTGAAATAGAGATCTGCAGTGCTGATGTTCATTTCTTTAGCCACGAGCGTATAGTCGAGCGACTGACGATGACCCTCAAACAGTGTCACACCATTCTCATCGTCATGCTTTCCACTTCTATCAGCCATATCGTGACCGATGAATTGCTTTGAGCCCTTCTGGTTTTTCAGGTATGCCTTCACCACAGTAGCTCCCTTTGTTGAAAGTGTAAGTGCTACTTTTTTGTTACTCAAGACTATATTCTCTTCCTTGCCAACAAGCGCCTTATGAAAGAGGGCTGTCGTATCTTCTGCCACTTTCTGCCTCAAAGCCTGACGTTGCTTGTATTCTGCGGCTTTTACTGCTTTTTCAGCCTTTGCGCGATTCGCCTGCTCTATAGAGTCCTTGACAAACGCCGCACGGCGCTCTTGCTCCGACGGCTGCGAGTATATGCTGAAGCCAATGAGCACGGCAGCGATAAGTACAAAACCTATTATCGAATTCTTGTCCATTTATTTATCTTGATTTTCAATAGCTATCTTCACGAAGTCAAGGAAGAGCGGATGTGGGTGGAGCACTGTCGACTGATACTCAGGATGGAACTGTGTACCAATGTACCATTTAAGAGATGGTATCTCTACGATCTCAACCAAGTCGCTCTCTGGGTTACGTCCCACGCACATCATGCCATTACGCTCAAACTCCTTCTCAAAATCGTTGTTGAACTCATAACGATGGCGGTGACGCTCCTGAATGTGTTCTTTCTTATATATATTGAACACGCGAGATCCTTGTTTCAAGTCACACTCATAGGCACCAAGACGCATCGTGCCACCCATGTTGGTGATGTTTTTCTGCTCTTCCATGATGTCGATGACATTGTGTGGCGTCTTCTCGTCCATCTCACGACTGTTGGCATCTTTATAGCCAAGCACGTCCCTTGCGAACTCTATTACCATCATCTGCATGCCGAGACAGATACCAAACGTAGGTATGTCGTGCTCACGGCAATATTTCGCGGCAACTATCTTGCCTTCTATGCCACGCTGTCCGAATCCCGGGCAAATCACGATGCCATCCTGCCCTTTCAGCTTCTCTGCAACATTCTCTGGGGTTAGATACTCCGAGTTGATAAATGTTATGACTGTCTTGTGGTCATTGTATGTTCCAGCTTGCGAGAGGCTCTCTCGAATGCTCTTGTATGCGTCTTGCAGGTCGTACTTTCCAACCAACCCAATGCGCACTTCTTTCGTTGCCTTGTTCCTGCGCTCAAGGAAAGCCCTCCAAGGGCCAAGTGCCGGTGTCTCGCCCACAGGCTCGCCCACCTTGCGCAATATGGCAGCGTCAAGGCCTTGGCTCTGCATATTCACAGGCACCTCGTAGATGCTTGGCAAGTCTTCGCTCTGCACCACGCAGTCGAGATCCACGTTGCAGAATGCCGCCACTTTCTTGCGAATGCCGTCCTCAAGATGTTTCTCCGTGCGCAGCACGAGGATGTCGGGTTGTATGCCAACGCTTTGCAACTCTTTCACACTGTGCTGGGTTGGTTTTGTCTTCAACTCACCAGCTGCCTTTAGATAAGGTATATAAGTGAGATGAATGTTCACCGCCTTTTTGCCCAATTCCCATTTCATCTGGCGAATAGCCTCAAGGAATGGCGCGCTCTCAATGTCGCCAATGGTTCCACCTATCTCGGTGATGACAAAGTCGTAATGGTATTTTGTGCCAAGGAGCTTAATGTTGCGCTTAATCTCATCCGTAATGTGTGGCACCACCTGAATGGTCTTGCCGAGATAGTCTCCACGGCGCTCCTTATCGATTACCGACTTATAAATGCGGCCTGTGGTCATAGAGTTAGCCTTGGTTGTCTTGATATCCGTAAAGCGCTCATAGTGGCCAAGGTCGAGGTCGGTTTCCATGCCATCGACGGTGACATAACATTCTCCATGCTCATAAGGATTGAGCGTGCCAGGATCGATGTTGATATAAGGATCAAACTTCTGGATGGTGATATTGTAGCCCCTTGCCTGGAGGAGCTTTCCTATAGACGATGATATGATTCCTTTTCCCAAAGAAGAAACCACACCGCCCGTGACGAAAATGTACTTTGTTTCTGCCACAATCTTGAGGATTAATAATGATAATAAAAAATTTGTTGCAAAGATACGGCTATTTTGCGAGATAAACAACAAATCATTTTAGTATTTTCCTTTTGGATTTTGTTTCACATTTACTACCTTTGCATCAAAATAATGTTCATCTTGCTTTATGTCATTTAAAACACCCTACATATTTTCCGGCATACATCAGCATGGCTGGCAAGTGGCACTCTTGTCTCTTTTGGCCTTGACTTTCGCACCTTCGCCTGCATCTGCTTCAACCCAGCGACGTTTTCGCTTTTACAATGGCGACGCGACCTCAAGGCTCATGCACAAATACGCCGACTCGTTGCTTATCTTCCGCGACTCCTTGTATCGCGATTCCGTTCACGCCACACCAATTAAGCCAATTGATACCGCGCCCTATTTCTTGCCATTCACGTTCTATGATGGCGTGGCCGACAAGGCCCTTTCCATAGACAAGAAGCTGAGCGACACCGACAGCACACTGTTGTCTTTGTACCTGTCACATCCAGAATGGGTTATAAACACGGAGCGTCGCCTTGAGACGACTGGACCCGTCATCAAGCCAAAGACCATAAAAGAAAGTCCAACTGAGATTATAGAAAAGGCCCTTCCCAAAGAGCCTGACAGACAACCTATTGAACTCGTGGTATTCAAGCCCGACTTCTGGCACTTCGGCGGCGACTACTACTTGCAATTCCTGCAAAACTATCTCTCCGGCAATTGGTACCAAGGTGGAGAAAGCAATTACTCCATGATGGGTTCGGTAACGCTTTCCGCCAATTACAACAACAAGCAGAAAGTGAAATGGGACAACAAGTTGGAGATGAAGTTTGGAATGCAAACCTCAAAGAGCGACTCGATACACAGCGTCAAGCCCACTGAGGACTTGCTCAGATACACTGGCAAACTTGGGCTTCAAGCTGCCAGCAAGTGGTACTACACGTTCCAGCTCATTGCACAAACACAATGGGCGCGTCACTACGACTCCAACAGCAGAGCCGTGAAGTCGGACCTGTTCTCACCTCTCAATGTCAACTTGTCGGTAGGTATGGACTACAGTGCCAACTGGCTTAAAGGCAAACTCTATGGAAGTTTCCATATCGCGCCATTTGCCTACAACTTCAAGTATGTGGGCAGACTTGCCCTCGCCTCCAACAACGGCATAGAAAGTGAGCATCATTCTCTACACGACTTCGGTTCGCAGACCACGATAGACCTGACATGGAAATTTTCTGATAACATATCTTGGAAAACGCGCCTGTATGCATACACCACATACAAGCGCATGGAGGCCGAGTGGGAAAACACCATATCCTTCCAGTTCAATCGTTACCTCGCCACCAATATTTTCCTTTACCCGAGGTTCGACGATGGACGCACACGCGACGACAAACTTGGCTACTGGATGTTTCGTGAGTATTTCTCCATTGGCTTTTCTTACAGCATCTAATCCGTCAGGCAGAAGAAACGCTCATCACGGCATTCTCGACTCTTAAGAAGCACTTAAAGTTTGGCCATGTGATACCCCAACGCCTTCAGCTCTATGGCCACGCCCATGAGATACATTTGATGCAAGGCGGCCACAAAACCACAGAATGCCTCCTCGGAGCCTGGTTGCAGACCTTGATGAATGAGCAGGTTATATGTGCGTGAAGCGCATTCCGCCACTACCGCGGAGAGTGCCTTACTATCCGCCTCGTTGAGCAATAGCACTTTCTCACAGATATAGTCGTCCATGTGGTCGAAGTCGATGCTGTCGCGCAAATACTTATAGATGTCTGCCACTTTGCTGTACAGCTCCCAGTCTTCATCCCAATACTTGGCAAGGGCCATGCCCACAAACATGATCCAACCCAAGGCTACCGTGGGATATTCGCCAAACTCTCTAATTGCGTCGGGCAGATAGCTCTCTCCCACCTTAGACCACAGGTTCTCTAAGTCGGGAGCCTCTGGCAAGCGCTCATCCACTCGATTTATGTAAGTGAGATACTGGTGCAAGTCTTTCTTGAATACTTCTTCCACGTTTCTTTTGTTTGTCTCCATCATTTTCTTATTATGTTCCGTAATTGTATTTGCAGTCTTGTCAAACAACCTGTAAATATAACGCTTTTTCCTCACACCAATTTCCATGATGGCGATTTATTAAAGAGTTTTAAGAGTTTACCATGACTACACCCAAGTAGCTTTTGGCAGGATTCTGGCTAGACGCCGCAACCAGAAAGCCACCAAAACGCTTTTCCGTGAAACCAACATTACGACTTATTTTCAATACGAGACTTGCGGCCATGCTCTCGCCATAGAAGCATTAAAGGACAACTACACGCCATTATCGAAAAACCAGAAAGGCATACTTGCAAAAGTTTTTTTCATGTTTACTTTTTACTTCTCGTCATGTAGCGGGTCTTTTAGACAAGTGAATGTAATATATAAACAAATTAGGCTATGAGAAAGTTTTTCAATTGTTTGCTTGTCTTGGCATACATGACTTTATTACTGTCTTCTTGTAGTAGTGATGATGTACAAGATGTCCCCGACACCCCACCCTTGGAAACGCCACAAGAAGTGACGAGCATGACGGATGCTAAAAAAACAATAACAACGGATGTGATGTCACTTCCTTACCATGAACTGACTTTCGTTTCCAACAACAATGTCGAGAAACCTTGTTTGGCTCTCTATCTTCATGGAGGTTCAAGCCGAGGTGATGATAACCAAACGCAGATGGGTGAGGCAGGTGTCGACTCTATCTCCAATTATTTGAAGGCGCATCACAAGAATGCAATATTATTGGTTCCTCAATGCCCTTCGAAAGGTGCTTGGCTTGGACCGGCTCAGAGTGTTCTCGGCACCCTGATTGCCCAATATGTGAACGATGGCAAGGTGGACCCTAAACAGATTTACGTCTTTGGCGGTTCCATGGGAGGAACTGGCACTTGGGGCATGTTGGCAGCTTACCCCGACTTGTTTGCTGCCGCAATGCCAGTGGCTGCCGACCCATCAAAAGTGGGTGACTATACCAGCAAAACCCCTGTGTTTACGGTGATGGGGACGGCTGACGTAATTATGAACCTTGAGACAGCTCAAACTTTCGTGGAGCAATTGAAGGCACAAGGAGTAGAGACTCAATTTGAAATCGGTGAAGGGTGGACACATGAGGTAACTTGCATCGAGAGTTATACAACATCACGCTTGGACTGGGTGTTCTCTCACAAGCGTAATTAGACATCATCTCGTGTCCTCGCACGTCAATCTTACATTATTAATATGTTTAACGAATAGTCATGAAAAAGAATTTATTTGAAAGAATGTTGGCTATGATGGCTCTTGCCTTGGCAAGTACTTCTGCTATGGCGGAAGAATACAATTACCTGACCTTTGAAACCAAGGACGGCATCAAGGCTTCCGTGGAAATTACCGATCTCTCAATAACCGTCAATGGTACAACCTTGACTGCTGGCAACCAAAATTTCGTGTTGGAAAACTTGAGCAAGATGTATTTCTCTGTTTCTGATGAAACGTCAACCACAGGAATCAGCCGATTGGAAAACGTTGCTTCGCAAGATGTGACTGCCATTTACGACTTGCAAGGACATCAAGTGGAGAAAGGCAAAATGACAAAAGGCGTGTATATCGTAAAGACTAAAGGTGGAACTTATAAAATCGCATTAAAATGAAAAAGATATCTTTGACACTTTTGGCATGTGTGTTGTCGATGTCTGTAGGGGCCCAGACGTTAAACGTGAAGGTTGGTGCCGTGAACTATCAGTTTCCTGCATCCAAGACTGGTAATATGATTTACGAAAATGGTAATAAGCTGACTATCATGGATAAAGTCTTTACTTTGAGTGACCTTAAGAACATGACAGTCAATTCAAACGACGGAGATGATGTGGTGGTCAAGGTTTCTTATGAGGACGAGCCTACGGGAAAGGTGTATGTCCAAACAGCTCAAACTGCAACCGACGAATTGGGGTATGACAAGGAGTCTAATAAACCATTGGTACAAACATCTCTTGGTGGTATCCGTCTCAACTTTCAGATGGCAGGTATAGACCATGTAGAGATAGAAAGTGTGGATGGGTATCCTTTGGCGGGTGATCATGACCAGAGCATTCTTACTTTCTATGCGCCTGATGGAGGAACGTTTGAGCCTGGAAAGGATTATATTGTCACAACATTCCCTTGTGATGTAAGTAGTGGTTATCGCCTTTCTATTTATAAAGATGGTTTGGTGGCACCATACTTTGGGGTGCATCAGACTATCGAGGCTGGCGATTTTATCTCTCCTCTTGACTTGGATGAGAGTGAATTGGAGTTTGATGAACCAGATGCTCCTTTGGTGGAGGAGGAACGCCCAGAGTTGGATAATAAAACGAAGGAGTTGTTGAGGGAGTATAAGAAGAATCCTTGCTTGGAAACCTATAATGCACTCTATGAGCAGATGGGAGTGCGTTATGATAAAGTTGTGGCTCGCAAGAAGGCAAAACTACGTGAGTTGGAAAGAGAGGCGCATACCCAGAATCTCATTGATGAGATGCAGGGAATCGTCGACGAGATGGTCAACAATCGCGAGGAGCGTTTGCAACAAAGATTCTTGAGCCTTATTGATTCACGCACGGATGACAATCCTGATGACGAATGGCTTGTGCTGAAAGGCGCTACGGAAGGGAATGCTTACATAGGCTATGCGCCTGTTACCAATGAGGAATATGCTGCTTTCGATGTCAACTTTACGTATGCCGAAGGACAGGAACGTTATCCAGTGGTCAACGTGAGTTATGATGATGCCATGGCTTATTGTACTTGGCTTGGCTCAAAGGATGACAAACATGCCTATCGCTTGCCTTCTGAGTATGAGTGGATCTTGGCGGCAGGACACATGCCTAAGGATGTGAACATGAACGCCAACTTCGTGGAGAGTGGCTTGACATCTGTTGATGCATATGCTGGTTCAAAGGGAAATTGTGGTGGCATAGACTTCTGGGGCAATAGTTGGGAATGGACTTCCTCCCTGAATGATGTTGGTCTATATATTGTTAAAGGTGGCAGCTGGGATTCTTCTCGTGACGCTTGCCGTAGCGAATATTCCGAAGATGCTCGAGACGGAACAGGTAAATACGCGAATGTGGGATTTCGTGTGGTACGGGCTGATAAGTAAAAACGATAACGGTTGGCATGTGTGAGCAGGCCAACCGTTTTCAAACTACGGCAGGTGCTTCACTAGCTTGTGCTGTCCGTTCTTGATAATCTCGCAGGTATAGCTCTCGCCCGTCTCAATCATGTGGCGAATTTTCTCGTTCGATTTTTGAGGGAAGCTTATTTCCCCATCGCAGACGACAGCCATAACACTAAATCGCTAATCCTGCGAAGACAGTGGCAAAAAAGAACGTAGAAAAGAAAATAATGCACATTTTTTTTGCTATTGAGCAGTTTAGATAGTAACTTTGCACGAAAATCCGAAATTTGTGCAATGACAAATACAAGAAGTCTGAATAAGTTGATAGAAGACGCCATCGTCAACAACTGGTATAAAGACGCCCTTACCGACTACAAGGGCGCCACACTGCAATACCACGACGTGGCGCGCAAGATAGAGAAGCTCCACATCATGTTTGAGAGCATTGGCCTTGCCAAGGGAGACAAGGTTGCCCTTTGTGGTCGCAACAGTTCGATGTGGGCATGCGCGTTCTTGGCCACGCTCACCTATGGAGCCGTGGCCGTGCCCATCCAGCACGAATTCACCCCGGCACAAGTATACAACGTGGTAAACCATTCCGACTCTCGCCTCCTCTTCGTGGGCGACGTGGTGGCCACGCAGCTCGACTATGAGCAGATGCCACACCTTGAGGGCATCATCTACATACCCGACTACTCCATCGTGGTCAGCCGCTCAGAGAAAATAACCTATGCCCGCGAGCACCTCAACGAGGTCTTCGGCAAGAAATACCCCAAGTATTTCCGCAAAGAGCACGTCAGCTACTACAACGACCAAGAAGAAGACCTCGCCTTGATAAACTATACCAGCGGCACCACGGGCTTCTCAAAGGGTGTCATGTTGCCCTTTCGCGCGCTTTGGAGCAACATATCTTTCGTGGAGCGTGCCATAGGCAGCAAACTGCCAAAGAACGCCAACGCGCTTTCCATACTGCCCATGGCCCACATGTACGGCATGGCGTGCGAGTTCCTGTTGCAGTTCTGCATCGGCAACCACCAATTCTTCCTCACTCGCCTGCCCAGCCCCACGGTCATACAGGCGGCCATGGCGGAGATTCACCCATGCGTGGTAATCTCCGTGCCTCTCATCGTAGAGAAAATCATCCGCAAGAAGATATTCCCCCTCATCACGCCGCGCCTGCGACTGCTCATGCACATGCCGGGCATCGGCAAGAAGGTTCGCCAGCACGTCTGCGACCTCGTCAAGCAAGAGATGGGCGGCAACGCCTACGAGGTCGTCGTTGGCGGTGCCGGGCTCAACAAGGAGATAGAGACGTTTCTCGTGGAAATAGGCTTCCCCATCACCATGGGCTATGGCACCACGGAGACCGGTCCGCTGATTACCTTCTCCGACTGGCACGACTTCGCGCCAGGCTCGTGCGGCACCGTGGTAGACAACATGGAGATGAAGGTGCTCAGCCCGGATCCGGCAAACGTGCCGGGCGAGGTCGTGTCGCGCGGGCTCAACGTCATGCTGGGCTACTACAAGAACGAGCAAGCCACGAAAGCCACCATCGACGAGGACGGATGGTTCCATACGGGCGACCTCGGGCAAATATCACCCGACGGCCACCTCTACATTCGTGGACGCATCAAGAACATGCTCCTTGGCTCAAACGGGCAAAACGTCTACCCGGAGGAGATTGAGGACAAGCTCAACTCCATGGCAATGGTCGGTGAGAGTCTCGTCGTGCAACGAGGAGACCAGATCGTTGGCCTGGTCTATCCCGACACCGATGCCGCACAGCAATTGGGCTTCAAGGACAGCGACCTCGAAGCCATAATGGAGCAAAACAGGCAAGAGCTGAACAAGCAGCTGCCTTCGTTCTGCAAGATAAGCAAGATACAATTGCAAGACAAGGAGTTTGAGAAGACCCCGAAGAAGTCGATCAAGAGGTATCTCTATGCCGAAAAAAAATAACAAAGGATTACTGCTTTCACACAGAAGATATTGACCTATGGAAAAGATTCCAAGCTTCAACCAGCTCATACAGGACAGCATCGTCAAGAACTGGGACCGCGACGCGCTCACCGACTACAAGGGTGCCACACTGCAATACCACGACGTGGCACGAAAAATCGAGAAGTTACATATCATGTTCGAGAGCTCTGGCGTTGAGAAGGGCGACAAGATCGCCCTCTGCGGTCGCAACAGCGCGGCATGGGCCGCCGCTTTCCTCGCCGTGCTCACATATGGGGCCATTGCCGTGCCCATACTGCATGAGTTCACGCCAGACCAGATCCACAACATCGTGAACCACTCCGATGCCAAGCTACTCTTCGTGGGCGACGTGGTGGCAACACAGGTTGACCCAGAGAAGATGCCCGGACTGGAGGGGATTATCTACATCCCCGACTATTCGCTGGTCATCTCTCGCACCGAGAAACTGACATACGCACGCGAGCACCTCAACGAGATGTTCGGGCGCAAATACCCGAAATACTTCCGCAAGGAGCACGTCAGCTACTACATAGAGCAAAGCCCCGACGAGCTGGCGCTCATCAACTACACCAGCGGCACCACGGGCTTCTCAAAGGGCGTGATGCTCCCCTACCGCGCCATGTGGAGCAATGCCGACTTCGCCGAGCACGTGCTTGGCAAGGCCATCGCGCCTGGCGACAACATCATCAGCATCCTGCCCATGGCCCATATGTACGGCATGGCCTTTGAATTCTTGTTTGAGTTTATCAAGGGTTGCCACGTGTTCTACCTCACGCGCATACCTTCACCGGCCATCATTGCCGCGGCTTTCGCCGACGTGAAGCCACGGGTCATCATATCCGTGCCGCTGATCATCGAGAAGATAATAAAGAAGAAAGTGTTCCCCAAGCTCCAGGACCCACGCATGCGCCTGCTCCTGAAGATGCCCGGACTGAACAAGCGAATCTTCGAGCGAATAAACGAGCAAGTGAGCAAGGCTTTCGGCGGCAACTTCTACGAGATTATCATCGGTGGGGCCGCCTTCTCGCAAGAGGTGGAACAATTCCTGCACCGCATAGGCTTCCGCTACACCGTGGGCTATGGCGCCACGGAATGCGCGCCAATCATAGGCTACGAGGATTGGTCACGCTTCGTGCCAGGGTCGTGCGGCAAGGCCGCGTACCACATGCGGGTGGAAATAGACAGTCCCGACCCGACAAAGATCCCGGGCGAGATATTGTGCAAAGGACCCAACGTGATGTTAGGATATTATAAGAACGAGGAGGCTACAAAGGCCGCCATCGACGACAACGGATGGTTCCACACTGGCGATCTCGGCCTGATGGACAAAGATGGAAACATCTTCATAAAGGGTCGCTCGAAGAACATGCTCCTCGGCTCCAACGGACAGAACATCTATCCTGAGGAAATTGAGGACAAGCTCAACTCCATGACCCTTGTCAGCGAGAGCGTGGTGATACAGGAAGGCGACAAACTCATTGGTCTGGTGCATCCAGACTACGACGCGGCAAAGGCCATGGGTGTGAGCGACAACGACCTGAAGGACGTGATGGAGCAAAACCGCAAGACGCTCAACGCCGAACAGCCTGCCTATTGCCGGTTGTCGGAAATAAGAATACACGAAGAGGAGTTTGAGAAGACTCCAAAACGCTCGATCAAGAGATTCCTCTACACTAAATAATCTCCATAGCGAGAATAATGAATAATGACAAATGCCCGCGTATGTGAAGCATCTCGCTCACATACACGGGCTTTTGCCGTTTTAAGCAACACGACAACCAAAGAGAACTATTTCGTTGGTTATAAGCGCATTATGACAGCATAGAATTTGCAGCTAAAAGACCTTTCGGCTTTACGCTTGAATCGCGTTGCCTTTACGCTTGAATCGCGGCGGCTTTACGCTTGAATCGCGACGCGATTCAAGCGTAAAGCCGAAACACCACAATAGGGACAATGGTAGACCATGTTTCTGCCATTGTCCCTATTGTGATTAATATGACAAGAGAACCATTTTAACGGACAGCAATAAACCGGAAACTTGTTACGATTGTTCAAGTTTTCGGGAAAAAAATTAGTAACTTTGCAACATAAAATACAAGGAAACTGATTGTTGGTTAATATGGAAGATTTTTTCAGGGCAGGGCTTGACGTTGGGTCTACAACCGCGAAGATGGTTGTCATCGACGCTCAAGGCAACATTGTTTACTCACGCTACGAACGTCACAACGCCAAGGTCAAGGAGCTTGTCGGCAGCTATTTGGACGAGATCGGGCAGCAATTCCCTGACATCCGCATGAGCCTTTGCGTCACCGGCTCCGTGGGTATGTCTACCGCCGAGACGCTCAACGCCGATTTCGTGCAAGAGGTGGTAGCCGCGACCGTCTTCGCCCGCAATCGGTTTCCACAAGCAAAAGCCTTGATAGACATTGGCGGCGAGGATGCCAAGGTGGTGTTCTTCAACGGCAAGGGCACGGAGCTTCGCATGAACGGCAACTGCGCCGGCGGCACGGGAGCCTTCATCGACCAGATGTCGGTGCTCATGGGATGCGACAACCAGCAAATGAACGACCTCGCCCTGCAATCGACACACCTCTACCCCATGGCCGCCCGCTGCGGCGTGTTCGCCAAGACCGACATACAGAACCTCATGGCGCGCAACCTCCCAAAGACCGACATCGCGGCAAGCATATTCCACAGCATAGCCGTGCAAACGGTGACGACGCTCAGCCACGGCTGCGACTTCTCCGCGCCAATACTGCTGTGTGGTGGGCCGCTCACGTTCCTGCCAGCCCTGAGAAAAGCCTTCGCCGACTATCTTGGCATGACATCTTCCGACTTTATCGTCTTGAAAGAGAGCAACCTCATACCTGCCATCGGATGTGCCATAAGGGCTGGGAATGCCATGCCCGTGACCCTCGACACGCTCAAGAAGCGTATCAACACGCCACAAAGCGCCTGCGCGGCCTCGTGCGGCAAGCAAGAGAAAGTGGACGTGGAGGAAAAGCTCGACCCATTGTTCAAATCAGAAGAGGAACACCAGACGTGGCTGAGAGGCAAGGCCAGATATGCCACAAAGGTGTATCACATGCGCAAAGGCGAGGAGCAAGTGGTGATAGGAATCGACTCCGGTTCCACCACCACAAAAATCATCGCCGTGCGCGCCTTGGGCGATGACGCGGGGCAAATAGTGTTCTCCGACTATTCCATGAACCTCGGCAACCCCATCAACGCCGTGAAGGAAGGCCTGAAACGTCTCAAGGCGAAAGCCGCCGAAGAGGGTGCCGACATCCACGTCGTGGGCTCGTGCTCCACAGGCTATGGCGAGGAGCTCATCAAGGCAGCCTTCAATCTCGACAGTGGCATAATAGAGACCATGGCACACTATCGCGCTGCTGAGAGGCTCATGCCCGACGTGAGCTTCATCCTCGACATTGGCGGCCAGGACATGAAAGCCATATTCGTGGACAACGGCGCCGTGACTCGCATGGAGCTCAACGAGGCGTGCTCGTCGGGTTGCGGAACGTTCATACAGACTTTCGCGAAGGGATTGGGCTATCAGGTAGATGCCTTCGCCAATGCCGCATGCCACGCGGAAAAGCCCTGCGACCTCGGGACACGCTGCACGGTGTTCATGAACTCAAAGGTAAAGCAGGTGATGCGCGAGGGCGCCACGGTGGACGACATTGCCGCGGGCCTGAGCTACTCGGTGGTGCGCAACTGCCTGTTCAAGGTGCTCAAGCTGCATGGCAACGACGACCTCGGCGAGCACATAGTGGTGCAAGGAGGCACGATGAAAAACGACTCCGTGGTGAGGGCGTTCGAGATTCTCACCGGCAAGGAGGTGGCTCGCAGCAACATGCCAGAGATGATGGGTGCCTACGGTTGCGCCTTGCACGCCATAGCAGAAATCGCGGCGAAAGGGCGACAAGGCGGCAGCAGCGTGGACAACCTGCTCGAGATGGCGGAATACGACACCAAGCTGCTCAACTGCAAGGGCTGCGAGAACCACTGCTTCGTGACACGCTATCTCTTCGCCGGAGGCAGGAAGTTCTATTCCGGCAACAAGTGCGAGCGAGTGTTCAACAACAAGGGCAAGAACGACACAAAGGGAGAAAACATATACCACTACAAATATCACCTGCTCTTCGACAGGTGCGATGAAGACAAAGAAGCTACCGAAGATGCATCAATGGAAGGCAAGACGGTGGTTGCCATTCCCAGGATTCTCAACATGTATGAGGACTTCCCGTTTTGGCACGCGCTCTTCACCACGGCCGGCTTTGAGGTCATGCTCAGCTCGGAAAGCAATTTCCGCCGCTACGAGAGCGCGCTCGGATCCGTGATGAGCGACAACATCTGCTTTCCCGCCAAGCTGGTCCACTCACACGTGAAGGAGCTCGACGAGCGGCTGGCCGCGTTGCCAAACAAGGACAAGTTCATCTTCATGCCTTACGTGGTGTTTGAGCGTCAAGACGATGACCGAAACATCAACAGCTACAACTGCCCAATAGTGTCGGCCTACTCGGACGTCATACGGTCGGCGATGAGCCTGCGGTCGAAAGTGGTATCGCCCGTGATCAATTTCCGCGACGAGAAGTTGCTCGCCAGGCAGCTCGATGGTTTCCTGAAAGGCTACGGCATCGGCTCCAAGACACGCAAGAAAGCTCTCGCCGCGGCGGTAAAGGCGCAAAATGAATACGTTGCGGCCATTGGCGAAAAGGCAAAGGAGATATTGGCGGAAAGCCGACGGCAACACAGGCTCACCATATTGCTCGCGGGCCGCCCATACCATACCGACCCTCTGATACAGCACAAGCTATCCGACATGATAGCGTCGCTCGGGGTGAACGTCATATCCGACGACATAGTGCGCAACGATATGCAGACAGGCACGGGCGACACCTACCTCGTGAGACAATGGGCATACATGAACCGCATCATCAAGTCGGGACAGTGGTGCGCCACCCAGCCCGACGACGTGCATTTCATACAGATGACCTCGTTCGGCTGCGGGCCAGACTCGTTCATACAAGACGAGATTCGCCACATCATGGGCACTCACGGCAAGCCTTACACCCTGCTGAAGATTGACGACGTGAGCAACGTGGGCTCGCTGAGGCTCAGGGTGAGGTCGCTCATCGAAAGCCTCAGCGGAAAGACCGGTAATGACAAGTCCACCGACATGGAGACGCACACTGGCGACAAGCGCACGGAGAACACCACGAGCGTAAAGCCGCAGAACAAGAAGATACTCGCGCCGTATTTCACCGAATACCTCACGCCACTCATCCCACCACTCTGCAAGCTCCTTGGGTGGGACGTGGAGGTGCTGCCCCCAAGCGACATCACCAGTGCCGAACTCGGACTGAAATACGCCAACAACGAGGTGTGCTATCCTGCCACGCTAATCGTTGGAGACTTCGTGAAAGCCTTGCGGTCAGGCAAATATAACCCGGAGGAAATCTCGGCCGTAATGACCCAGACAGGCGGTCAATGCCGCGCCACCAACTACGCCGCGCTGATACGTCGCGCCATGAACGCCAACGGGTTCAAGGACGTGCCACTCATCACCCTGGGGGTCTCGACAAGCGCAAGCGACGACAAGGAGCAAGACGGAGAGCTGAACGTGCCATGGCTGAAAATGGCACCAATCATAGTGACGACATTCATCTATGGCGACACTATTTCGAAATTGTATCACGGCTCCGTGAGCCGGCTGAAGAAAGACGCTCTCATCGTTGGCGGACGATACGGCAACAAGGCGGAACAGCTGCGCGAGGAATATCTCGCCGCTGCAGCCAAGCCAATATTGGGCAATGACCCGAAAGGGCTTATGGACCTCATAGCGAAAGCGGCAAAGGACTTTGACGACATAACTGATGACAAGGAACTGCCAGCGGTTGGCATCGTGGGCGAGATCTTCTTGAAGTTCAACCCGTTTGCCCACCAGTTTCTCGAACGCCGCATCATCCAGAGCGGGTGCGAGGTGGTTCCACCACTGCTCTCGCCATTTTTCCTCCAGGAGTTTGTCAACGCCATCGTGCAAAAGCACATGGGACTGAAATGCAGCCACGTGCCCGACTTCTTGATAAAGAGCGTCTACAGCCTCATCTGGCGACGTGAGAAAAAGGTCAACCGCATAGCGTCGTCGCGATTCCGCTATTTCCGTCCATTCACCAATATCTTTGACGAGGCAAAGGAGGTAAACGGCGTGGTATCGCTCGCGGCACAGTTTGGCGAGGGATGGCTATTGCCAAGCGACATCATAAGCATGGTGAAGCAAGGCGTGAACAACGTGGCAAGTTTGCAACCTTTCGGATGCATAGCCAACCACATAGTGTCGAAAGGCATTGAGAAGAAGCTGAAGGCGATGTATCCACAGCTTAACCTCGTGTCGCTCGACTTCGATAGCGGCGTGTCTGCCGTGAACGTCACCAACAGGCTGCTTCTATTCCTCGACAGCATTGCGTGACGGGCATGACAGCATGACGTGATCACAGCGTGGCAAACAACAAGGCCACAGAAAAACGAAAGGCGGAAGCCATAAGAGAAACAACGTCTCCTATGGCTTCCGCCTTTTTTATGAGTCTAATGAAATTCTTATATAAAGGAAAGTTTCGTCTTAACCTTCAATAAGCTTGTCGAACTTCTCTTGGAACTTGCTTTTCGCAGCCGCGCCAACAAACTTATCGACGAGCTGGCCGTTCTTGAAGAACAATATGGTCGGGATGTTGCGCACGCCATATTGCATTGGTATGTCTTCGTTCTCCTCGATGTCGCACTTGCCTACCACGACCTTACCCTCGTATTCGTTGGAGAGCTCCTCCATGATTGGACCAACCATACGACATGGACCGCACCACGTTGCCCATAAGTCTACAACAAGTGGCAGGTCACCATTCTTCAGCTTCTCAAAGTTGTCAGCTGTTACTTCTACTGTCATTGTCTATTCCTTTCTTAATTAAATGATGTTTATTTGCAAAAGTAAGCAATTAGTTTCATTCTGGCAAACTTTACGCAAGAAAATACAAATATTAGAATTCTATCACCCTGCTGCCGTCCTCGTTCTGCGTGATAGTGACTTTCACGGCATCGCCAGGAAGGATGTCTTCGATGAGTTCCGGCCACTCTATGAAGCAAAGGCTGCCACTGTAGAAGTAGTCTTCATAACCCATGTCATAGACCTCCTCCAACTTCTTGATTCGATAGAAATCGAAATGGAAAATGTGGCTGTCGTCTTTGGAGGAAGTATAATCGTTGACGATGGCAAAGGTTGGTGACGTGATAACGTCGTCCACGCCAAGCTCCTCGCACACGGCCTTGATGAATGTCGTCTTTCCAGCTCCCATCTTGCCATAGAAAGCGAAGACGTGGCCACTGCCCATGTTCTTGATAAACTCACGGGCTGCCTCATGGATGTTGTCCAATGACTTGATCGAAATCTTCATTACTGCTTATTATAGTTTGTTTATTGTTATGTTAATTGACATGATAGCTCATGTCGGATCTATCGTCAATATATTGCACGAGTTCCTTGCCTACCTCTATCTGCCGCCTGTCTGACCGCAAGAGTACGTTGACATGGCTTTCCTCGTCTATGACGTTGAAATACAATTCCGTAGGACCAGGAGCATCACCGATAATCGACATCAAGTCGCTGACAAGCGTGTCGTCGATGACCTTGCTGGGCACGTTTATCGTGAACTTCTCTATTCGCTCGTTTTTCACCGTCTGGAGATACTCTACGTTTTGTATGGCGAGCGAATAAGACTGGCTCGTGGGATAGAGCTTCACGTATCTCGCCTTCACGAACACCGAGCAACCCATGGAGAGCTTTCCGTTCCACTTGCCCCACTCCTCACCGAAGAGGGCTATTTCTCCTGAGCCGCTGAAATCCTCAAGCGTGACAAGACCGAATGGACTGCCGCGCTTGGTGAATTTCTGTGTCACCTTGGTCACTATGCCGCCAAAGGTTATGTCCTCACGCTGTGCCAGTTCTTCTTGCTTTCCACGGTCGCCAACCTCAACGCAAGCGGTGTTGCACATGTTGTTCAAGACGATCGAGAAATCGTCGAGAGGATGCGCAGATAGGTATATGCCTACCAGCTCTTTCTCCCTGCTCAGCTTTTCGATGCTGCTCCACTCCTCCGTCTTTGGTGGTTGCGGCAACGCCAAGGCGACTTCCGTATCCATGGAGCCGAACAAGGAATTGACCTGCTCTTTCTTGTCCTGCTGATATTGTTGACCGAAGCGCACGAGACTGTCGAGAAACACCTCGCCCTTCGAATTGGACGCAAGATACTGCTCGCGCATCAGATTGAAGCAGTCGAAGCCCCCACTAAGGGCAAGGCTCTCAAAGGCCTTGCGGTTGACATCTTTCAAGCTGACACGCTCAGCGAAGTCATATATGTCCTTGTATGGGCCATGAGCCTTGCGCTCGCTGACAATGGCGGCAGCGGCACCCGAGCCCATGCCCTTGATGGCTGACAGGCCAAACCTTATCTCACCCTTACCGTTGACACCAAACTCGGCATAACTCTCATTGACGCTGGGCCCAAGCGTGGGCACGCCCAATGACTTGCACTCCTCCATGAGTTTTGTTATCTCTCCGATGTCGGAGAAACGACGCGTCATTAGGGCAGCCATGTATTCGGCAGGATAGTGAGCCTTAAGGTAAGCCGTCTGGTAAGCCACCCAGGAATAGCAAGTGGCATGCGACTTATTGAAAGCGTAAGAGGCGAACTTCTCCCAGTCGCCCCAAATCTTCTCCAATATCTTCGGGTCGTGACCATTCTCCGCACCTTGCTTCAGGAACTTAGGCTTCATCGCGTCTACAATGGCCTTTTTCTTCTTACCCATGGCCTTACGCAAGGCATCGCTCTCGCCTCGGGTGAAATTGGCAAGCTGACGAGACAGGAGCATCACCTGCTCTTGATATACCGTAATGCCATAGGTGTCCTTCAAGTATTTTTCCATGCAAGGAATGTCATACTTGATACGGGCCGGGTCTTTCTTTCTGGCGATGAACTCTGGTATATAGTCCATTGGTCCAGGCCTGTAAAGGGCATTCATGGCTATAAGGTCCTCGAATACGGTCGGGTGTAGTTCTTTGAGGTATTTCTGCATTCCGGGCGACTCAAACTGGAACGTGCCTATGGTGCGCCCCTCTTGATATAGCTTATAGGTGAGCTCATCGTCGATAGGGATGTTGTCGAGGTCTATGTCCTCTCCCGTGGTCTGCTTGACTACCTTTACCGCCTCTTTCAGCTCTGATAGAGTCTTCAAGCCGAGGAAGTCCATCTTGATAAGTCCTGTCGACTCAATGACATGGCCGTCATATTGCGTCACGTCACACTTTCGGTCAGGGAAGTCGGGGTCATCCGCCGTTGACACTGGCACCCAATCGCTGATAGGGTCACGGCAAATGATGAAACCGCAAGCGTGAATGCCGGTTCCGCGGATGGTGCCCTCAAGCATTCTCGCGTATTTTATGGTGTTGCGCTCCCTCGGATCCATGGAGCTTTCTGCCTCGCGAAGCTCTGGCGTGCACTTGATGGCATTGGCGAGATTCATCTTCATGCCGTCAGGCAAACGGTCGGGGATGGCTTTTTTAAGCTCATTGGAACGCGCCAATGGCAACTTCTCCACTCGGGCCACGTCGGCAATGGAGTTTTTCGTTGCCATGCTCGAATAGGTAATGATATGCGCACAGTTTTCCTTGCCATACTTGTCCATTACCCATTGCAACACCTTTCCGCGACCATCATCATCGAAGTCGGTATCAATATCAGGCAGGTTAACACGGTCCGGGTTAAGGAAGCGCTCAAAAAGCAAGTCGTATTTAAGTGGGTCTATCTTGGTGATGCCCAAGCAATAAGCCACCACAGAACCTGCCGCGGAACCACGCCCAGGCCCAACCCAGACACCCAACTTGTCGCGAGCGGCATTGATAAAGTCTTGCACTATAAGGAAGTATCCCGGGAAACCCATGGTCTTCATGACGTGTAGCTCAAACTTGACGTGCTCTTTCACATCGTCTGGAATTGGGTCTCCATAACGCTTTCGGGCACCATCGTAGGCGAGCTTGGCAAGATAGTCGGCCTCGAACTTGATGCGGTAGACCTTGTCGTAACCGCCAAGACGCTCAATCACGGCATCGGCCTTGTCCTTGGGCAAAGGGTTGTCGCCATTCTCGTCGGTGGTAAACTCCTTATACAGTTGTTCCTCCGTGAACTTGGAATGCCACTCCTCCTCCGTGCCAAAACTCTCTGGAATTGGGAAGAACGGCATTATGGGGCCATGGTCTATGCTGTAAATTTCCACCTTGTCGAGTATCCCAAGAGTATTTGACAACGCCTCTGGGACATCCGAGAAGATGGCGTTCATCTCCTCTCGAGTCTTGAACCACTCTTGCTTGGTGTAAACCATTCGGGTGGGGTCGTCCAAGTCCTTGTTGGTTGAGAGACACAGCAAATGGTCGTGAGCCTCAGCCGTCTCCTTGTCCTCGAAGTGGCAATCGTTTGTGCAAATGAGCTTTATGCCATATTCCTTGGCAAACTGCATTAAGACCCTATTTACCTTTTGCTGCAAAGGGTACGTCTCGCGATTGGCATGCAACGAGGGATCTGTGACCTGGTGACGCTGAAGCTCCAAGTAAAAGTCATCACCAAACAAGTTGTGGTACCACTCCACCGTCTCCCGCGCACCCTTGATGTCGCCCGCCATGATTTTCTGCGGTATCTCACCCCCGAGGCACGCCGAACTGACGATAAGGTCTTCATGGTATTTTTCAAGGTCGTATCGGTCAGTCCTGGGCTTGTAATAATAACCATCCACCCACGACCTACTGACCAACTTTATTAGATTCTTATAGCCATGATAATTCTTGGCAAGCACTATGAGGTGATAGCCTGAACTGTCACCTGCCGACTTGTCCTTGTCCTCCTTATGGTGGTGAGCAACATACATCTCGCATCCAAAGATGGGCTTGAAAGGATCCAAGCCTTCCTTCTTGCGCTTCTTGTTCACAGAGGCGCAATAGTCAGCAAACTCCTTTATGCCATACATGACACCATGGTCTGTGATGGCCATGCCTTTCATGCCATTGTTTATAGCCTTGTCGACAAGGTGGCTCACTTTCGACTGTCCGTCAAGAATGCTATAATGTGTGTGAACGTGCAGATGTACAAAATCTTCCATGAAAGCTGTGATTATGAGTGTAAAGTTACTCCGAATAATTGACATACCCAAAAGAAGAATGAAAATAATTTCACATTCGCCTGAAAACTATTTGCGTATTCAACAGAAAAAGATTACCTTTGCATAAGTATAATATTGAAAACCTCGTCTTTTATAGACAAAATCATAGTCATGGGGAAAAGAATCAAGAAACTCAAGAAAATACATATACACAGGGAGGGAATAGACCAGCTTGTAGGTGGTATCGCGGCAATTGTCGTAATCGGCCTTCTGCTTTGGAATTTCATAGCCACGCCTTGGCCTTTCTGGACATTCATCGTCATTGCCGGCATAATTTATGCCATCGCGGTGAATTTCTACCAATGCCCCGTGCGCTATTTCAACCAAGAAGACACTGACGGCATTGTCGTAGCTCCCGCGGACGGAAAAGTCGTGGTCATTGAGGAAGTGGACGAAAAGACTTACTTCCATGACAGGCGCATACAGATTTCCATATTCATGAGCGTCACCAACGTTCACGCCAACTGGTTTCCAGTGGACGGCCACGTTAAATTCGTCAAGCATTTCAACGGCAACTATCACAAGGCGTGGCTGCCAAAGGCGAGCATGGAAAATGAGCACGCCGACACCATGATAACAACCGAAGACGGCACAGACATTCTCTGTCGCCAAATAGCAGGTGCCGTGGCAAGAAGAATCGTGACATACGCCAAGGAGGGCGAGGAATGCTTTATCGATGAGCACTTAGGCTTCATAAAACTTGGTTCGCGCGTTGACATTTTCTTGCCTATCGACTCGGAGGTGTGCGTCGAAATGAACCAAAAAACCGTTGGCGACCAGACGATAATCGCTAAATTGAAGAAATGAAACTGATTAATTTTCCTAACATATTAACTTGTTGCAACCTCATGTCAGGTTGCGTAGCAACTTGTTTCGCTTTTTTCGCCAGCCCTGACTTGGCACTTCTTTGGATTATCATAGGAGCCGTGTTCGACTTTTTTGACGGAATGAGCGCAAGGGCACTGCACATTTCCTCGCCAATAGGCAAGGAGCTCGATTCACTTGCAGACGACGTGACGTTTGGCGTGGCACCATCGACCATCATTTTCTCCCAACTCTTGATAATGCAATATCCCACTTGGTTGGGCTCAATTACCGACTACATCCCTTTCGTGGCCTACGTCATGGCGGCGTTCTCCGCACTTCGACTCGCCAAGTTCAACCTTGACGAGCGTCAGTCGATGGGCTTCATTGGTCTGCCGACACCAGCCAACGCATTGTTTTGGGGCTCTTTGATTCTCAGCATTGGCAGCTGGCTCAACACGTTGGCAGCTGGCGCGATCATTGTCATACTGCTGATGTTTCTTAGCTCTTACTTGCTTATTTCCGAGATACCAATGTTCGCGTTGAAGTTCAAGCATTGGAACTGGAAAGGCAATGAGCTTCGCTATTCCTTCATTGGACTGTCTGCCACAATCATAATAGCGTCAACCATTTACCAAGGGGTAGCCGGCAATGGTTTCATGGCTGGTTTCTTAGGGTCATGGTGGATTGTGATGTTGATTTACGTCATAGCGTCAACAATCAACGACAAGGTAACGCGCCATTAAACCATTGGCTAATCAATGGCGCAAACTGCCTGAATGGGACAAATAATAGAACCAATAAGTAGTACCATAGCCATCCTTGACATTTGACAAGCGAGCGATAGCGTTTGAAGTTTGGTAATACACTTTCTTGAAATCCTCATAATCGGCATCCATTGCTGGATCCTTATAAATAACCAAAGGTCTTTTCCTCAAATGATTATATAGCACCAAGGCCTCACGAAAAGCCTTGGGCAAAGGCTTGTTGACCTTATAATACCGCGGCAATGCTGTGGCAAAATGATCAAGGTCGCAATCAAGCAGGTAGGCACACAAGAGCCAATCTCTTGAGTCCTTATTAGCATACTTGCTCTTGTTAACACATTTAAGGTAAGTCAGTGGCCTCATCTTCTCCTTGAACACAATGCCAAATATAGCATAAACACTATCTTCCGGAAGCATCATCAGCTTTACCGATTTTTCATTTGGCAGCATGGCATCCGAGCCTCCGATAAGCGGATACTCAAACAGGCGCTCACAAAGGGAACGGTCTTTTGTCAATGCCACTATGCGAAGCATCGACAAGCTACTGTCAACCTTTGCCACTGTTCTCCCTACGCCAACCGCCTCATGGCAATCGCCTTTCATCAGTTCACCCTCCATACGCATACGGCTATGGAACACGGCATCTGAGCAACCTATGGAACACACGATGAAAGCGCAAGACACCAGTTGAAGAAGATTTACCCATGTAAGCCTTGAGAAAACGCCACTGGACAACAAGGCTGGTTCCATAGGCTCCAACTGCTTGAAAAACCACACCACACAAGCATAAACTACCATAAGCAGCGGGAAAAGCCACGCCCAAACACCCAAGTAGTTGCCCGAGGTCAGGTTGGGCGACACGTCGGTCAAGACCGCAAGCAAAAGCATTGATGGCAAATAGGTCAGCGCATGAGCCCGGTGATTAAGTTTCGTGCCCGCGTATATTGCAGCCTGAATCAGCCACAATATCAACGTAATAAGAATCGTGCCCACCACATTATTATAATGTGTGGCACCATGAGACAGCACGTGCTGAGTGACAGCCAGGATGTCTGGCTGATACTTATTCAAATAAAGCAACGTGAATAGTATGAAAAAGATGGCACAGACCAATCTCATTATACCTGTGCCATCTTTGAATTGTCCTGAATTTGACATCATCAAATTATTTCTTTTTTAAAACCACGGCAGAACGAGCCGGAACGTAGAGTTTCAACCATTCCTTTCCGTCTGCTTCATAAAGAGGGTCAAAATTGGTGAAATGGATCACGCTGTCGTCTGCCAATCCATTACCGCCAAAGGCCTTGGCATCCGTATTGAGAACCACATGATACTCGCCTTTCTTCACCAGGAAGCCGTAATCGGCAAAACTCCTCGTGGGCGAGAAATTGAACACGAACAAGATGTCTCCACGCTCGAAAGCGAGAATCTGGTCGCCATCATTGTGCCATATTTCCTGGACAGGGGTAAGGTTGAACTTGCGTTCACTCTTTATCACCTCAAGCATGGCCCTGTCGAAGTCTCCAAGGTAATGATAGTCCAAATCCTGATTGTCAACCAAGTTCCACTGACGTCGCGCGTACTTATAACTCCATCCGTTACCCTCGCGCGGGAAGTCAATCCACTCCGGGTGCCCGAACTCATTGCCCATGAAGTTCAAGTATCCTCCATTCATGGTAGCCGCGGTAACGAGCCTTATCATCTTGTGCAAGGCAATGCCACGGTTTACGAGGTTGGTCTCGTCGCCATGCTTGAAATGCCAATACATGTCCGCGTCTATGAGACGGAAGATTATGGTCTTGTCGCCAACCAAGGCCTGGTCGTGACTTTCACAATAAGAGATAGTCTTCTCGTCGGCACGGCGATCCTTGACCTCCCAAAATATGCTGCTTGGCTTCCATTCCTCGTCTCTTCTCTCCTTGATGGTCTTGATCCAATAATCAGGTATGTTCATTGCCAGCCTATAATCGAAGCCATATCCTCCGTCCTTGAACTTGGCCGCGAGTCCAGGCATGCCGCTCACATCCTCGGCTATGGTTATGGCCTTCGGGTTAACCTCGTGTATGAGCTTGTTTGCCATGGTAAGGTAGCAAATGGCATTGTCGTCCTCATGGCCATTGAAGTAATCCCCATAATTGGTAAAGGCCTCGCCAAGGCCATGACTATAATAAAGCATCGACGTGACACCGTCGAAACGGAAACCGTCGAAATGGAACTCTTCAAGCCAATACTTGCAGTTTGACAACAGGAAATGAATCACGTCGTCCTTGCCATAGTCGAAACACAAGCTGTCCCACGCCGGGTGCTCATGCCTATCGCCTGGATAGAAATATTGATTAGGGTCGCCAGCGAGGTTTCCAAGACCTTCTACCTCATTCTTCACGGCATGTGAATGCACGATGTCCATTATTACCGCGATGCCCTTCTGGTGGGCGGCATCGATGAGGGCCTTGAGCTCTTCCGGAGTGCCAAAACGGCTCGACGGCGCGAAGAAAGAACTTACGTGGTAGCCAAAGCTGCCGTAGTATGGATGCTCCTGGATAGCCATCACCTGCATGGCATTGTAGCCGTCTTCCACGATTCTCGGGAGCACGTTGTCCTTGAACTCCGTGTACGAACCCACCTTCTCCGCGTCTTGCGCCATGCCTATATGACACTCATATATGAGCAATGGGTCGCGGGAAGGGGTGAACTTCTCCTTCTTCCAATGGTATTTCCGCGGTGCCCAAACCTGAGCCGAGAATATCTTCGTGCGCTCGTCTTGCACCACACGCGTGGCCCACGCCGGAATGCGCTCACCCTCGCCACCGTTCCATTTCACGTGCATCTTGAACAAGTCGCCGTGTCGCATGGCTTTCGTGGGAAGCTTCAGCTCCCAGTTGCCAGTCCCTTCAACCTTCTTACAACGGTAATCCTCGCTTTCTTTCCAGTCGTTGAAGTCGCCCACGAGATAAATGTCCGTGGCGTTTGGCGCCCACTCCCTGAAGACCCAGCCTCCGCGAATCTTATGCAGGCCGAAATATTCATAACCATTGGCAAAGTCGGACAGCGACTGCTTGCCATGTTGCGTAAGTTGATCGATTTTCCATTCAGCATGATTGTGGCGCCCATTTATGGCATCCTCATAAGGCTCAAGATAGTGGTCATGAGCAACAATACCGATATGTTTTTCTTTTACCATTGTATTGAGTTGAATTGATAGTTGTCTGATGTCGAATGACAAACGTTGTATGACCTATTATTGGTCGTTAAACCGTTTGCCACTCTCATAATGCCCGGTACAGGTCACCTGCCCGTTGGCGTCTTTCTCCACGAAACGCCCGTCACGTATGTCATTGAGATAGGTTCCCTCGAAGCGCTTGCCGTCCTTGGCCTCCTCTATGCACTTGCCATTCCGCTTGCCATTCTTATAGATGCCCTTAAAGCGAGAACCATTGGCATAGTGGATTATCACCTCGCCATCGATCTTGCCATTGAGGAAGTTGCCTTCATAGACATCTCCATCCTTCTTGGTCAGTTTCCCGTAACCGTTTATTTGGTCGTTTTTCCAATGTCCCTCATACTTGTCATCGTTAGCCCAAACAAACGTGCCTTCCCCATCGCGCTCGCCTTGATTGAAATGGCCCGTGTAACGGTCACCGTTGGCATACCTGAAGATACCTTCTCCCGTGCGCTCGCCCTGATCATAATCGCCCTCATACTGGTCACCGTTCTGAAAAAGGTATATGCCTCGGCCTTGCTGGATGTCGTCTTTCCACATACCCTTGTAAACGTCGCCGTCGGCATACTTGTTCACGCCATAGCCTGAGCGCTGGTTGTCAAGCCAATTTCCACGATACGTGTTGCCATCGCCCCAGTCGAAAAAGCCCTTGCCCTCTTTCTTGTCATTGTTCCATTGGCCGTCATAATAGGCACCCGTGGAGAACGTGTACTTGCCGTGCCCATGCCTCATGTCGCGAAACCAATCGCCGTCATACACGTCGCCGTTGAAATAGTACATCACGCCATGACCTTGTTGATAGTCGCGGAACCAAAGCCCCACATACTTGTTGTTGTTGCTGAAATAATAAGTGCCTCTCCCGTGTTGCTGGTTCAAGACCCACTGGCCATCATACTTCTCGCCATCGGCAAAAGTATAGACCCCGTG
>ERZ808270.222-NODE-222-length-35733-cov-3.788329_pt1 | contig 35733 bp, 59 predicted proteins | sample MGYA00521082_ERZ808270 | MGnify/ENA primary metagenome ERZ808270 (study PRJEB31516, sample SAMN03275594) | gut metagenome | biome: mammalia-associated habitat; material: feces | host: Papio cynocephalus | place: Kenya | collected 2012-07-27 ... | reverse complement strand
TAGCCATCGCCATAGCCATCGCCATTGCCATCGCCATAGCCATCGCCATAGCCATCGCCATTGCCATCGCCATAGCCATCGCCATAGCCATTGCCATAGCCATTGCCATAGCCATAGCCATTGCCATAGCCATAGCCATCGCCATAGCCATCGCCATTGCCATCGCCATTGCCATTGCCATAGCCATAGCCATCGCCATTGCCATAGCCATTGCCATTGCCATCGCCATAGCCATCGCCATCGCCATAGCCAATATCTAAAGCGAGAAATGCTCTGATTTTCTCATCTGTTAATACTTCCATACTCTCTGACCTTCTAAATTAATAATTGCTTTGTCTGTGCAAGGAATGATTTGACAGCAACGGTTAAGTACCATTGACTCAACAATAGGACTAACCTTTCCATCTTGGATGCCATCATTTGCAATCTGGGAAAGGCAGGATGCACCTTCCCATCGCCAAATGTTACGTACATTCTCTACTCGTACAGTCTCACCTTCAACGTTAGTTACTGTACCAAAATACACACCAGCATCATAGCTTCTTACGATGCACTTCTTTCCTAGAATATCTTTATACATAATACTTAAATTAATTTATGTTCTCACTATTTAGCCCGAAGGCTGTTAAACAATCATTCAATCACCTTACTACTAACAACAACTCTATCTCTTCCCAAAAAAGCTCTTGCCTTTTCTAAAGAACTAAATACGGCACTTGTCAATACCCCACTGTCTGTTGTAATTGTCATTGTACTCCACCATAATGGAATGCCAAAAAGAGTATTACTTTGCACACAATATCTTTTCTCTCCATTGGAGAGTGTCTCTTCAACTATTCTCTTTGCCATATCTCCTATAATTTAATGTTACTATCTAAACCTAGTCCAAATAGGATATGCTGGAGTTGGTGAACATGATAAATATATCCACCTATAATATCACCGTTTATAGATACAGACCATTTATCTTCATATCCTTCTTCACATGTACATAGTTTAATTCTTGGAATAAACTTATTTGTATAATAAATACGTTCTTTCTCCCACCCATTCTTTTCAAGAATCTGTGCTGAGATAGGAATTGGCTCTATATCTCTTTCATGGGCAAATGTGAAACTTTCAATTCCCTTGCCAACTTGAATAATACTATATTGCGAGTGTCGTTTGTCCCCATTATCAGCAGACATTATTTCGCAAACATTACCCTTGTATATTACCAAATCTCCTGGTATGTATTTGACTTTTTCCATACTTACTTTCCTTTCTCAACGAATATTACATTCTTGCCATCTGAACGTCTATAACTTTTACAGTTATGTATAATAGAGCATATAGTTGCTCTATATCCTTTATAGTTATTGTAAAAGAAGCATTTCTTACAATCTAAGTTCTCTTGCACTTCCAATATAACCTGCTCACCAACCTTGTATTCTTTCATATTATTCACTTTTTATAATGTTGTAAACCTGTTGTAGCTTATCAGTAGCTAGCTTTCGGAAATCTATATCCCTGATAGAGTGTATAAGAAACTTTCGTTGTTCCTCATTTTTAATTTTAGCAATTTCCTTTTCTGTTGGAACATGTATCGTTCCTTGATCCCACCCGTATGAACCACACTGCCAGCCATTGCTTCTTCTGTATCTGACTTTATCAACAACAATCTGTGTCTTAGTTATTTTTTCGACCTTTGATAGTCTTCTGTCCCAAGTTGAACTAACCAAGACTATATCACCAACTTGTAAATCTTTAAGCTCTTTCATATCACTCACCTCCTTTCTGCTTAGGAAGAATATCTGATAGATAAGCCCACTGGTTAATACAGCATCTACTAATAGAATGTCTCCAAGATTCCTCCTGCCAAAGAATTGAATCTTTAAACTGTAGATAAGTATAATCTGCATCAAACCCAAGAGTAAGAATGTCACTCTTGCTCTTGTCTGGCTCTTCACTAGCATCATGCCACAAGTCTTTCAAAAACTCTTGGATTGCCCAGTGAGCACCACACTTAAAAGCAATTAAGGCTTCGTCTTTATCCGTGATGCCTTTAGTAGCGGTATTAAAGCATCTTTTTGCTGCTTCTTCTACTTTCTTCCTATCTAATAACATAATCTACCCTTTCTTTTCATATTTATCTAACACTTCCTTAATCTCGAAATAGTGAGCCTTAACAAACTTTTCTATCTCGGATTTGGGCGTTCTACCAATGACGGAAATCTGTCCGTCTCTAACAGATAGAGAGAAATATTCCTCATTGACGAATAGTATGTTTACATCTGAAAGTTCTTCCTTCATATCATTCCTCCACTACTTTATAAATTATACTTTTATTGTCCTTTCGCTCGGCTATGCTACACTTGAGCTGCTTGCAAAAGTCATCGTACAAACTTTTTGCAATCTCGTCAAAGAAGCATCCGTCGCAACTATAGTTTGTGGTCTCAACAACCTCCAACGTGAGGCGAGAGCCAACTGGGATTTCTTCCATAATTTCTAAGTTTAAATGTGATAATACGTACTTGTGCAAAGGTTTCCATCCACCCACAAAAGGCCCGCCTTGTCTGGCTTCAAGAAACGTCTCTCCAACTTCTCCAAGGCTTGCTTATACTTAGCCTCCATATGTGGGCAGTGCAAGCGTTGAGCCATCTTTATCTGCTCCTTTACCCCCCCACGTGCTACTTTGTATTGCTTTTCTGACATCATATCCATTCTAAATATTTCTCAGCCTCTTCCTTTGTTATTTCAATAACATTCGTTATGATAACACTAGGATGAGGTAAGTTATGCTTCTTTTCAACGTACTCTATATCCTCTTTGAGGGCAAAATAATCAACCCCTACTTTGTACTGAATGGCAGACAATTTCTGAACCGTGCCCTTATTGTCAATCCATTCTGCAACAAAATAATAACACTTCGTCATAGCTAATCGAAAATATGATGGTTCAACTTACGCTTTCTGAGATTTCTCTTGATCACCTCCATATCCTTGTGGTCATTGGTGTGGTCAGCTATAAGTTTGACGATGTCGTAGATATCCTGAGCATTGTCCTCCAAATTTGCTTGAATATTCTCGTCACCAAAGAAACTCTTAGAGAACTCCCTCATATGAAAATGGAACTTCTTGGAAGCATCCATCATCTGGTTCTTGTGCATCTTCTGCTCGTGCTTGTACTGAACATCTAATAGATTCAACATCCCCAGCTCGTCATTAATGAGGCTATCTAAAACATCAGATACCATTGCTATCAAACAACCATTGACCTGCAATCTCTGGATAATCTTCTCTTTTTTAACCTCAGAGGTTACTCCCTTCTGAGAGAGAGTAGCCTTTAAATCATCAGTTGTTACTTTTTCATTCTTCATTGCTCTTAGTTTTTATTTGTCAAACCAACTACCGGTGTACTTCCAATCCCATTGGTCGCAAGTGTCTGTTGGCTTCTTACCTTGTTCGCGGCATACGCCTTGGGCGATACAAGTTCTACATGTATGCTCCATACTATTTAATCTTTGAAACTAAATAATCAATCTCCTCCTCGCTGAGCGCAATATTATTCTTTCGCTTTATCTTTATAGTGTTATCCATTCCGATTTTGCGAGTGGCAATGTTGATTGCGACACCGCCTGCCGCCTCCTCTGTGAGCATATCCTCAACAAAGTCAAGTACATCTTGGTCGGCAGCCTTGCGCTCCTCTATGAGCTTTTTCTCCAAGACCTCCGCCTTCTTTGCGAAGGTGCAGCCACCCTCAATAGCAAAGTCGTTGCTGATATTCTGGCACATCTGGTCGATGTCTCGGTCTCCGAAAAACTGGGCGAAATATGTATCGCCCTTTAATGACTGCAATGTCTTGATTTCTGTTTGTTTATCCATAACTAAGCCTCCTGGTCTAAAGATTTATACTCATTGCGCAACTCACCAGCCTTAACAGTGAAGTTAACCATTTCCTTTTTTAGCTGTGTGAGAACATCGGTGTTGGAAAGAAGCTGACCGACTGCAATGTAATACAATGCGGTTCCGTTAGCATCCATCAGCTCGAAACTTCCATGCGATGGGACACTAGTGGAGAACTCCTCATTCTGCCAATCCTCAACTTCCTGCTGGTATCTGATGACGATTCTCTTACGTTCGTCAGAAGCTAATGATAAGTAAATGATAGTGGAGTCACAGCCTTTGTCGATGTCTGTTACCTTCCAGCCAGGGACTGTCTCGATAAGCTTCTCTGCACTCTCCTTGAATGACTTGAACAAATTCTTCAACTCATTTCTCAACTCAACCTTCTTTGTTTCAACTGATGTATTCATAATCTTTAATGTTTTAATTGGTTCAACTTAATCTTTGGTAGGCTCTGAATAATCAAAAGTACTACCTTTTATCTATATGCAAAGGTACGAAAATTATTTGATATATGCAAATTTACCAAGGATTATTTTAGTTAAAAATACTAAAATAGCAGAAAATATGCGAATATATCTGTAATTTTGCGCATATCAAACTTCGAAGATTATGATAGAATTTAATGAAATTTTCAAACAAAAAGACGTTGGAACCATTATTGGTTTGCTTAAGCAACGCACGCTAGACATCCCAAGCTGGAGTAAGCTTATCACAGAGTATGAACCAAAACTCCACGAAATCGTTGAAGACAATGTGGGACGCCCAGACAAGTATCTTGATGATGGGACAGTGGAGAAAGCCGCTCGCTTAGCAATAGGATTGGAGAAACTTCTAACCCGAAGAATTTCTGAGTTCTCGGTTGCAATTCCAGTGAAGCGTGTTTATAGTTACAACCAGAACGACGAGGAGCTGAAGGCAATCGTCAAGGCTATAGAGAAAATCTATTCTAATGCCCATATCGATGCAGAGAACATGCACAGAGCAAAATGCTACTATGCTTCTTGTCAGATGTTCACTTTATGGTACGCTCAAAAGAAAAAGAATAAGCTCTATGGCTTTGATAGTGATTACAAGCTAAAATGCAAGACGTTTTCGCCAATGGATGGTGTTTCCATCTATCCGTTCTTTGACGAGTATGGCGACTTGTTGGCATTGTCTTTCGAATATAAGCGTAAGGTGGTCGATACGGAACATACCTATTTCGAGTGCTACACAGCAGAAAAACACTATAAGTGGGATTTGTCTTCCGATGATAAGGCTGCTGGATGGAACGTGATAACAGACGACGATATTACCATAGAGAAAATACCGGCAGTCTTCTGGTATCGTCATGAGCCTTGTTGGGAGGGACTGAAGCCTATCCGCGAGAATATCGAGTACACCATCAGTAGAAACAGCGATGTGATAGCATACAATTCCGCTCCTGTCTTGAAGGTTGCAGGTACCATTGTCGGGCAGGAAAAGAAGGGTGCAACACAAAGAGTATTCCGTGTTATGGAGAATGGTGATGTAAGCTATGTTTCTTGGCAACAGGCAATAGAGGCATTGAAATATCACGTTGACACTCTCATTAAACTCTACTTTATGCAATCCCAAATGCCTGACATCAGCTTTGAGAATATGAAGTCCTTGGGTAACATTGGCTATGACTCACGCAAGACGCTGCTTATGGACGCTCACTTGAAGATAGGAGAGGAAGCTGGTGCCTGGACGGAAGGTTTCGAGAGAGAGGCAAACATCATTAAGGCATTCCTATCCAAGATGAACACCAAGTGGGCTAATCGAATGGAGGAGATTGCCATCGAGCATGTAATGACACCATTCATCCAGGAGGACGAGACAACTCAGATAGATAAGTGGATTAAGGCAAATGGCAACAAGCCTCTTGTCAGTCAGAAGGAGTCCATCAAGCGTGCCGGCCTTTCGGATGATCCTGACGCTACCTATCAAGAGATACAGAGTGAGGAACAGGCGGAGTCTGAAAGAACTGCCGCGACTATGCCTAACTTATTCTCGGAGGAATAACTATGAGAAAGAAGAAGGAAGACAAAGTGCAGCATTTCTGCCGTGAGTGCGCCCATTCCATGGACTACCATAGCCTGAACTTGGAAGGCGAACCTATCCTCTGCAAGTGTCCTTACGCAGAATGGAGCAAGCTGCTGAACTGGGATTGCTGCGAACACTTTAAACCAAAGATGTATGAAAAAGCCAAAACTGCCTAATCAGAAAAAGGCATACAAAGACCTCGGAAAGCGACTGAATGGATATACCAAGAAGATATTGGCTATCTACTCTGTCCTTGCCAAAGAATCCGCTAAAATCGCCACCTCCACCGATTACGATGGGGATGGCGAGTTTAATTTTGCGGACTATCCGAGAACAGAGAAGAAAGTAAATGCTCTGCTAGATTATTATTCAAATAACATGCAGTCATTGGTATATAGCGGAATCTCTGATGAATGGAAGAATAGCAATACTCTCCAGGACTTACTTGCCAAAAGAGTAATCAGAACTTTCACACGCAAGATAGGGGAGGCCAAGCAAAAGGCATTCTATGAACACAACAATTCCGCCAAGAAAGCCTTTATGGAAAGAAAGGTCAAGGGACTCAACCTCTCTCAGCGAATCTGGAACCAACGTAAGGATGTTAAGGAGGCATTGGAGAAAACTCTTTCTGTCAGCATAGAAAAAGGAATGAGTGCCGTCAAACTTAGCAAAAAAGTAAGCAAGTATCTCAACGATTATCCTTCTCTCGCCAAGGACTATAAGAAGAAATACGGCAAGGCTATCACTATTCAAAACTGCGAGTACAGAAGCGTTCGTCTTGCTCGTAATGAAATTAACATGGCCTACCGTTCTGCAGAGCAAGAGAGATGGGCTAGGATGGACTATATCAAAGGAAAGGAGATAAAGACTACCAATAATCTCAATCATAAGCCCGATATGTGCGACTTGCTCGCTGGTGTCTATCCAAAGGATTTCTATTGGACTGGGTGGCACGTGAACTGTATGTGCTACGCTATTCCTGTAATTATGAGTGAAGAAGAGTATTGGAGTGGCAAACAAGTCAACAATTCAATGCCGAAGAATTTTACTGATTGGGTGAACGATAACAAAGACAAAGTAAATCAATCTTCTTACATTACTCAATATGCACAGTCTGAAAGACCGCAAAGGCAAGAAAGAATTGCACGTCAGAACTCGGCTGAAGTGAGAAGTAGGTTACGAGAACTTGTCAGTGAAACCATACGAGAAAAGTTTAGGGAGGTGCAGCTACCAGACGGGCAAACTGCACGAAGACTTTATCTCGTAAACAATGGGGAGGAATTTGTGGTGGGTAGAAACTTCTTCTCTGAGACCATGGCAAAGAATATCCGAAACAGGAGATTAAGTGAAACGATACAGATAGCAACAAATGTAAATGAATGGTTTCCTACTGCAACATTTGATAGAATAGAGGATGGCAATCATCACGATTTCCAATTTAAGGTTTTTCATGCCACCTATCAAGGAAAGCGAATAGAATGCAAGGCTAAACTCACAAGTGAAAAAATCCTATATACAATGAGATTACTAGACTAAAAGCAAGGGATTGGAAACCCTCCCGAAGTCTGCATCCAAAGACCGACGTGTGAGAGGTATATCCAATCCCTGTTTATCTTTCTCCTTTACCGCTGCAAAGGTAATATTTTATTTTGGAAAATCCAAATCTTTTTCTAAGAATTTAATTGGTTCAAGCCCTCGCTGAAGTGTTTAATGTCTTGTAAGCCTCGAAAGCGAGGGTGCTAACGTGCTCGTTGATCGTTGTGGAGATTGTCATGATGTCTCCCATGAGAAGCTTTGTCTCTCCTTTGCCTACCTCGGCGATGAGACTCATAAGGCAAGCTATCTCGTCCTTCAAGGTCTCTGCCTTCTTTGTCAATGGGTTGGCTGGCTCGACCTTTACCTCCACCGTAGGAGCAGGCTCTTTCTTTGGCTCTGCCTGCGAAGCGATGTCCTTCTCAACCATCTTCGGTACCTTTGGCTTGGGAAGAGAACAGATTACGTTCTTCTCCTTCAATGCCAACAGCCATCTTCTGCCTCGCTCCGTCCACAGAGGTCTTCTTGTATAAACACCCTTCACCAAATGGGTAGTCACCTCCGTCAACTGATATGTGGAGTAGGGACTGGTGAGCATCCACTCGTAACCTTGGTTGAATGCCACTCCTATCTCCTTCAACTCATCGTACAGCTTCTGTGCGCTGCTCATGCCAAGCTCCTTCGCCATCTGGGTAGTGGAGTAAACTCCCTTGGTCATGTCGCACTTCTTGACCTTCTTTAGGCACTCGTCCATTCTCGACTGGATGTCGGCGAGAACGTCCTTCTGACCTGTTAACCACTCCTGGTCTTTCTTCACATCGACCAGCATCTGCTTTGCGAACTCTTGTAAGTTCAAATCTTTCTTTGTTGCCATAAGATTATCAATTTAGCAACCATCAAGCTCGTTTCAATATAGAAGGGCAGCCGCTTGTTACGCCCTGGATAATCTCCTCAGCTGGCGTCCCAGCCTCGGCAGGTAGTAACTCACAGTTGCCCTAATATTTTAGTTGGCTCTTAGTCAAATTAACTACCTTTTATCTATATGCAAAGGTACGAAAATTTTGCCAAATAACCAAATATTTTAACCAAAATTACGAATTTAAGTAGTTGATAATCAGACAGTTAAGCTCTATCTGTTTCGTCTATAATTATACTGACTAAATCCACAATTCTATTAGCGTCAGAACGTCCCTGTCTATAAATGTAACCTTCTGTGCTATTCTCTGTGATTGGCTTCCCCTCGACAGTCATAGTTCTGGCGTTAAACGTAGTAATTGTAAAAGATGGAGAATTTACATCTCGTAACCTTATTTTCACTTGAACCAAAGACACTTTCTTGGACTGTGAACGACCACCAGACAAACCTCCTACGATTGCTCCAACTCCACCACCTATTGCACCGCCAATCAAAGCTCCGCCTATTGTACGAACTGTTGACTTCTTTGAAACAGTCTTTCCCTCTTCTAACAACTCAACACTAATTATTTGGTTGTAAGGAATTATTCGTTTGTGAAATGAACTGATATAAGCAACATTTTTATGAACATTATCAACAAGAAATGCGTATGTATTATTTAAACCTCTAACAGAAGATGATTGCACAAAGTCTTTTAAAGAGGAGATTTTCTCATCTATTTCTTTACCTTTCATCTTTCTCTCTTTATCTTTCATCCAAACCTGAAATATGGCGGCTGCAATAATAAGAACAACCATAAAGATAAAAATTCCCATGTGATGCGCCCGTCATGCCGATAGCTAAGCTTTAGTTAATAATCCGTCTATCGAATTAATAACGCACCACATGGTACTTTATTGTATATTGAACCAAAAACTTCTACATAAATTTCTTTAGGGCCTCACAGAAGGTGGATTCTCTTTGGCAGTACTCCTTGAAATCCTTATAGTGCTGAACCTTGCCATAGAGTTTTGGGTGGTCCATCATCTGGTCTATCATTTCATTGCTGAACTCATTGTAACCAAAGTTGTAAACATTCTCACCGCCCTGAATGGCACCCTTTCCTTCCGTTCGACTCGGCTTGTAATTGTACGTAAAGTATATGCCTCCATTCGATGGATATTTACCGAGGCAGTACGAAAGGAATTTGCCATCTTTTCTTACAATGTACCCATGCAATTGATTGATAGCAATAACTCGATAACCAAGGTTCTTGATTGTTTCGAGATTGTCCTTCATAAGCAAAGAGTTGCAATCCTCTCTGTAAAATGGCTTTCTTACGTGAATATCGTGAAATGTATTTACGAACGTATCAAGCTTGTCGCAATCCCAGCTTCTAGGATAAGTTATATTCACACATCTGTGTAAGTCCTTTTTGTAAGAGACAACAACAAGTGTCTCCGTCTTGGACTCGTAATCTCTTTTCAGCTTAACTTTTAGTTCCATAATCTATTTGTTTAAGAATTTATAATTAGGGCACTTTCTCTTGTTTGCCATTATCAAGAGCACAGGGAAGAGCAAGCCGTGCTTGCATCCGTTCCCATACTCGTCAGCCGCCTCGCAATCTGAGCAGCCGTAATATGTATTGATATTGAACGCTCCCATTACTCATAGTCTCTAATGTTCAACAAAACTGGAAATCTTGGCACTCCTGCATCCGAATAGCCTTGGTGCTGTACTGTGGCCATCTTCCCGATTAGCTCCTCTCTGTCGGCGAGATATTGCGCTCTTAGCGACTTCGAACCAGTCGGGCGAGAACAGAACTCATAGTTCTTCGCCTTCAACTTGAAGATTGCCGTGCCGGCATCAAGTCCACCTGCCTCCAACACATCGACCACCTCGAACTCAGTTGTGTCGAACGCTTTCAACTTCATTAAATCATTGCTTCTGCCCTCAGTGTAGATGCCATCGCCATTGCGGATGATTGCTCCCTCGTAACCTGTGGAGACGAATATCTTGTGCCAACGCTTGATGTCCTGCTCTGAGTGAGCGACAAACGTCTGGGTAAGGTAAACAGGGGCATCTGTAGGAATAGTGGAGAACTCTCTCTGCAAAACCTTCCATCTGGAAGAGAAGCTACCAGGAATCTGTGTGTCGTAGATTACCATCTTTAATTTGTCTGTCATTGAGGAACGACACTTGACTGCAGAGCAAATCTGCTGGAACGTCAAATCCTGGTGATTGTAAATCTCACCGTCAAGCGGAAGAATATCGCGATGTTTCTCTCCCCAAGCCTTGATCTGAGGAACATCATATTCCTTGCCTCCTCTCGATGTAAGGTGAACCTCGCCGTCTTCGCCAACGTGAAGGATGCATCTTACTCCATCATACTTAGGCTGCACGAAACAAGGAAACTTCGTCTGTGACGGGTAATATTTTGTTGCTAACATCGGTTTCATAGCCATTTACCATATTTTCTGTGAATCTCATCGTAAATGTAGGCACCGCTCGTATGTGGTGCTCCAAACATCAGTATGATGCTGTTATCGACCTTAATCTGGCTTGTTCTTGCAATCTTACCATTCTTGATGTGGTCGCAATAGACAGTGTTGCAAGAGTGATACAGGCGCATTGTGCGCCCATATCTGTCCGTTCCTATATTCTCGTCGTTCATAACTAATCCTCCAAATCTACATTGAAAGCAGCCTTGACAACATTCTTGATATCCTCGGTGAAACCGCAAATACCATTGTACTCCAGCCAACGATCCAACAACTCTGTGCTTGTCATCTCGGCTACATCACTCTCACTATACTCTGCCTCTGTAACGAGGTATTCCATCAATTCATTCTTATCCATACTACTTGATTTTATTAATGTCACAAACTAAAACGTTACCTACAATAGTGTCTCTGTGCCCGGCAATCTGTACCAAAAGGGTAGCGCAAGGATTAGGTTCCAAGCCCATTATCTTTCCCTCCTCGTTGACTACCATCACCTGCGACTTGCTGAGACGAACAATCTCAATGTAGCCGCCTACAAATCCGTTCAGCTCCTCCAAGGAGAAATCCGTTCCATTGGATGGCTCCACATTTCTGTGGAGACCATCGGTTGTTATTACTGTTGACAACATAAGCTAATCATTCTTTTTGCGTTGTTGATAGAATAGGTCTGTGTCTGACCGTCGATGTAAACATATCGCTGTCCGAACATATCCTCAAAAACCTGTATGATGTGCTTCTTGTATTTCAGAAACTGTGTTTCGAAAAGTTCACTCATATCAAATCCTCCTTACATTACTCCGTTTGACTTCAATGTCTCATACAACTTCTTTGTCTGCTCAAAGCGATCTTGACCTTGGAACATTTCGCAATCTGCGTCGTCAAAACCGTAGCTATCTGCATCTCCATCAAATGTTCCGTAGAGTGACAATGTGAAAACATTGTTACCTGTCGAAGTGAGCACAACTGCCATCTTTCCGTTTGTGGATGTAACAATCTCTGAAACCTCATCAAGTGTGATACACTCGTAATAGCCATAGAATAATTTTGTATTCATAATCTTTAATGTTTTAATTGGTTCAACATAGGTGGCGATTAGTCAAATCTACCATCCTTTTATCTATATGCAAAGGTACGAAAATTATTTGATATATGCAAATTTACCAAGGATTATTTTAGTTAAAAATACTAAATTTAAAAGCGTTGGAAATCAATTAGTTAGCAGGATTTTCCGTTATTCAAAACTGCCAAAAATAGCCTTTCTTTATGCAAATAAACCGCTTCTAGGATAACCAAATTTACCAAACTTAAAGCCGATAGCCAAAGGCACGAAAAAGAGCGTATAAGCAAAAGAAACGAGCCGCACAGCCTCTCGGCTACACGGCTCAGAGTACATGGAACAAAAGAAATTACAAGAAACCTCCTCTCATTAGCTGTGAGTTTGTGGCATTATTAAGCCACTCCTCGCATTTCTCGATAATGCCCGTAGATGCATCAGGGGCATCGTCGTGGGCATTGTAGCCTTCCTTGCGGTAAGCCTTCATATCGTGTGCAAACTCTGGCCATAGTTGCTCCCAGTTTGAAGGGAACACCAATTTATTGTTGACCTCGTTGGAACGAGTGAATATTCTAATCTGTTTGTTCTTTGACTGGGTGAACGTAACGAACTGGGTCTTTCCGTTTCCGTACTCCCTCGTCAATCTTTCCACGTTACGAGCATAGGACCTGCCACCATTGTTGCTCTCCACAAAACAGATATCCGTGTTGTTTCGTTTGAGCATGTTGGCTTGCGCTGGCTCTGTGAACTCCATTGGTCGTTTAGTGTAAAGCACATCAGTAACATAATATCCGTCATCATAGGCATCGAAACAGATGGAGCACAAGAAATCGAAGCCAGTGTCCGCCGAGTCCGTGTAATTGCCAATCATACGTACCTTGCGGCGGTCAGGCAATACATCGTATGTTCTGAAGGCGTGGTACATAAGACCTTCCATAGGGGTAGGGTTCTGCATGTACTGCGTCTCAAATACGAACTCGCTGGCGTGCTTGATTTTGTAAAGCTCCTCCAATGTATGCTTCCAAGGCCACAATGCGTGTTCCGTTCCGTCATCGTCTCTCTGAATAACTGGTAGTGAAACAACCTTCCATTCGTTAGGCTCAATCTCTTGCAGATAACCGCACAAGTCGTGCTCGTGCAAACGCTGCATAATGATTACAATAGGAGTGTGACGAGAGTTTACACGGTTACGAATGGTGGTCTCGAATCGTCTGTTAATTGACTCACGAACATTGTCTGACAAAGCATCGTCCGGTCTCAAAGGGTCGTCTATAACGATGGCACCCGAGAAATGTCCAGGGTTGAACCTCGCCATGAAGGCATCCATATTCTTTATTTCATCTTCGGTCCAGTCTGGCTGACCTGCACCAAAACCTGTGATCTGACCAAGGGTAGATGTAGCGTACTCACCACCACCAGCCGTTGTGCTCCACTTGGCTCTTGTGTTGTCGTTCTTTCTGATTTGAACATCTGGGAATAAAGTTTGAAAATAAGATGATGTGATTGTATCTTTGACAGCCACGGAATTATCCTGTACCAAGCTACCCGAATATGAAATGTGTAGAAATTTAGATGCAGGGTTTAGCGCTAGACCATAGGCGATGAACATCTGGGAACAAAGTGCTGTTTTCCCATAGCGAGGCGCAATGTTAATAATGAGTTTATTCGTCTTGCCTCTAATAACGTCCATAAGAGCATCGCATATAATCTTGTGATGTTCGCCAACAACATACTCACGGCGAGTAGTGTAGGCGAACATCTTAGTAGTGAATTGCAGAAGTGACGATGCCACTAACTGCTTATGTAAAAAGCGCTGCTTTTCAAAGTCCATTTATCTTCTGTAATTCTTTAATATCGTCCAAGGACAGCTTAGGGAACTTGAAATCCTCACCATCCTTGCCTGTAACTTCTTGAATATGCTTGTCTGCCAATCCGTTGAGCCGGGCAACAATGCCGCTGTCGTATTGATGTAGCAAGGCACCGTCCAACTGCTGGGCGCAAACGACATTCTCTATTTGGTTGATAACCTGTTCGAACCCCTGCCTCTTCAAGTTACCTCTCTTGAAGTCCGCCCATTTCTGAACAATGCCACAGAATGCGCAGAACCCATGTAAGGTGTAAGCCCTCGGCAACACTCGTACTTCCTGCCGCATGGAGTTGCTAGGTTTTCCGTTACCACCTCCTGCGATTGAATTGCTTCCTGTCTTCTGCTGCCATGGGTTCTGCTCAACATCATCACAGTAAGCAACGAACTTGTCCCAAAGTTCCTGGGCAGACTTGATTTTGTAAGGCCTGCCCACTGGATTAGGTATTCTATGCACAAAGGACTGAGCCTTTGGCTGTGATGATTCTTCTGTCATGACTTCTTAACTTTTACTAGTTTACCACATTTAGAGCAATGATACTCATAATACTCAGATGGCTTGACCTGAATGTTCTCCTCGACACCTTTCAGCTCCTCTTTGAACTTCTGGTCTTTCTGAGCCTCCGTAACCACCTTCTTAGTTGAGTGGTTCGTTTCTTCCTTGGAAGGAACTGCGGCGGCTGGCTTAGGTGTCTTGGGCTTGGCGTTCAAACCTAACATTCCAGCTATGCTCTCATCGAAAGCAAACTGAATACTGTTAGGGTCGCCGAGATAAGAAAGCTCCTTGCGAAGTTTCTTCTCGTTCCAGGTGGCGAACTCCGAAGTCTTGTCATCCGCAATGCGATATTGCTGAATCTGTTCATCTGTAAGATAGTCAACACGAATGCAAGGAACGGTCTCCATGCCCAAAGCCTTAGCCGCCTTGTAAACGCCATTGCCTGTGACGATGACATTGTTCTTGTCAACAGAGATTGGCTGCGTGATACCAAAGTCCTTGATGGACTGCATCAAAGCCTCTACTGATGCCTCGTCAGTCTTGTGTGACCCATCGTGTGGTACAACGCTGTCAATAGGCAACTCAATAACCTTGTCATTAATTTTGATGTCTGCCATAATTAAACCTCCTCAATTTCTATGGTTTCAACATTTCCGCAATAAGGGCAAACAACCTTCATGTAATGGCTGCCATCCTCACGCTCTTTCAAAACAAACAAATCCTTTGCAGGATCTTCCTCTTCGTCTGAGGATTCTTCGCCGGCATCCTCACCGTTCTCATTGAAAGGTGACTCAAAGTTCTCTTCCTCGACCTGGGAGTAATCTTCATTGAAGCCGCCATACTCCTCTGCCTGCTGATTGATACTATCAAGTGAGAAGTTAAGCATCTGATCAATGTCCTCAAAGAAGAATGCCTGCATTTCTGTAGGAACCTTCATGCTTCTCAACTCTTCCAAAAGCTGGTCTTCGTCAAAGGAAGATTTCTCTGCCAACTTATTGTCGAGAATACGGTATTTCTTCGCCATTTCGTCATCCATATCGGAATATACGACTGGCACGAACTCCATTCCCAACTGGTAAGCAGCCACATAACGGGTATGTCCTGCAATGATAACACCTGCCTTATCAACGAGGATAGGCTTTACAAATCCAAAACGCTTGATACTTTCCTTGGTAGGCTCAACCGCATTCGTGTTGTCACGAGGGTTGTCATAGTAAGGAAAGATGTCGCTTAACTTTACTGACTTTACTTTCATTTTTTATCCTCCTGTTTCTTGGCTGTCTCTCTGGCAACGCGTCTTTCGTCAACAACCTTTTCGATAGCCGCATTATACTTATAGTTCTTGAAAATCTTGGCGAAGCCTGTCACATACTTCAGCTTCACAAGCTCTTTCTGCTCTAGGCCAACCTGCTCACAGATTTCACGCTCAGACTTTCCGTCGCGTAACATATTGAACACAATGTTCACCATGCCATCAACCGAGTGGCTTCCACGAGCACGATTGTGTCGAACTGTAGATGCCATACGTTGGTCGATGTCCTTGTCAAGCACAACGATTGGTAATCTACCACCACAACGCTCATTGATGTCAGCAAACTTGCGGATGACAAGGTTTCTGTGGAAGCCGTCGATAATGACGTACTTCTGAAGCTTGTCGTCCCAAATGGTAACGATTGGCATTGTATAACCATCTTCCCTAACAGACGTATAGAGAAGGCGCATTTCCTTGTCAGCCACGTGATTCGGGTTGTAATTGTTGGCAACCACCATGTCCTTATCAACCCAAAGAACGCAATCCACAGGATTGACCTTTTCTGGAGACAAGGAACTAATATACTTTCTGAGGTCGTTCAAAAACTGCAACTTATCTTTGGCAGCATCAAACTCCTTCTTGATGTTCTCTTGAAGATTCATACTCCTTATTTGATTTTTCTATTTTAACATAATTATCGCTTAGATACTGACGAAGTGAACGCTCTACACTTTGAATGCGCTTCATACCGAAATCCTCAGCGATAACACATACTGCACTAGTGTAACCAATCTGGTGGATAACGTAATCGATGCACTCCTGACAATGGCCAGCCTTTGCGACATTACGCTTCTTAGCAGAGCGATAACCTTTCTTGATGGTCTCAGCGTTCTTCTTGTCCTCACAAAGATTGTCAGCAAGATAATCTACGTATTCGTCCCAATCCTTGAAATAAGGAGGAAGATTGTAACAGTATTCTGCCACATCGTTGAATGCGTGTACCGATGTGTTTACATTTGCAACTCGTCTTACCAGCTTGTCATAGAACCAAGGATCAACCTCCTTGATGAAGCCTAAGTCGTGGATTGCTTGCTCATGAATCAAAGAGCTAACACGGCATGCCCGAAGCGGTTTTTGCGTGAACTGATAGTTGTATAGCTTGCAGTATGGCAATTTGTTGCTAAAGATGTAATACCACACATCATACACTTTCCAATCCCAGATAGGATAGAGAACGAGGCTGCGCGGTGTTCCATCTTTATAGAATCCACCGCCGCCACCCCAAGTGATGCCAGGCAAACATTCTCCTCTGGTCAGACCAGAAAGTCGGGCAGGGGACTCCTCAATTCGTACACCGCCCAATGTGAGATAGTCACGACCAAATAGAAGCTTGTGAACCTGATCTAGCGTCTTGGAGAAATATTGATTGTGCGGAATCTCTAAATCTCCATAAGAATCTGGCTCCTTCTCGCGAATCCATTTCTCACCTGGCCCCCAAACGTTGAACCATTCTCCCTTTGAGGCATTCCATTCTTGGAAATATGATTGAATCCAATATGGCTCAACCCACGGCAAGTGCATGATGTATCGTATGTACTCGATTGTCATTGGAGTCTCGGCCTCTTGGTCTAGAAAGAGAACAGGTATTTTTTCTATCCCCATCTCCTTCATAACCTCGTGAGCAAGATTTAGAACTACAGTGGAGTCCTTTCCTCCAGACATCGTTACGACAATCTTGCGTTTACCATAAAACTCTTGAAAGATGTATCTGAACCTTTCAAGAGCCGCCTCATAAACGTTTTTGTCACTGTAGAATATCATTTCTTTCTATTATTAAGTAATACCTTGTCGCTAGAGTTATCGAAATGAGTATCAAGATAGTCTTTCAATCTACTCATCATTTCGTTATTATTGTGCCCACGTGCTGCATTGTGCATGATAGTAGCATATCTCAGCTTTTCTTCGTCAAAGTCAACAAAACACACAGGCACCATCTCGTAGCCAATCACACAAGCAGCTCTGTAGCGGTTTTCTCCGTCCACAATTTGCATAGTGGAACGGTTTACAACAATAGGCTGGGTAAAACCGAAATATAGCAAAGACTTGATAAGCAAATCAAAGCTATCTGCATCATGCGTGTTAGGGTTGTAATCATTTGGGTAAATGTCGTCAACCTTAACATATTCAATATGCAACGGCCTTACTTGTTCAACCTCTATATTGTCTTTCGCTAACTTCAGAGCTAGATTTTCCTTAGAGTTTTTTGTATTCATCGAAAAATTCCTTATTAACGATTTCTTTAACCCAATCCTTACTAGACTTAGCAAAATAAGGATTCTTAAACTCATTCTCCCAATCTATAGCCTGTGCATCCAACTGATTATCGTATGTCTTACTATAACGCTGAATGCCACCAACTGAACCGGGATTTCCGAAAGTGCTTCTGTACGCACCGAAATGTTGAACTAAGCCAGGGACGATAGCGTACAGGTCAATGCCTTTAGCCTGCAAGTAAGCTTTCAGTCTAGAGTCGTCGTAACGTGTCTGATCATCTGTCATTTTGTTTGATGTCTCAACAAAATCCTTTGCGAGGTCGTTAGGATAAACGCTTGCTTGCAGCCAGAAATTTGTCTTTGTAGAAATTACGTGCTTTCCTTTCGCAAAGCAATCAGTGTAATCACCATTTGTGGGATTATAGAAACTGATAACATTGTGTTCGGGCGCATAAGACAGTATATGCAAAATCTTAGCAAGAATGTTTCTGTCAAAGGTAATATCATCATGAATAATCATGCGATGTGTACCTTCAGCAACTTCTTGTGTTAAAGCTTGGGAAAAGTTATCCCAAAGGCCTTTGCCTCTATCCATAGATATACTAACAGGAATGCCATAAGGTTTCGCGCTAGTCTCTATGAGTTTTTTGAGGTATTTGCCCTCACGTTCTCGTTTAGGAACGTTGAGGATGATAATCTGAGAGAGCTTAATCATAGATGTAGTTGTTGTTATTTGGTTACACTCCATTCACCGCCTCGTTTAGCAACACGACTGATAGCCACTGCCAGGCGATTGCGATTCATATCACTGCCATAGAAGACCTTGCCTGCCGCATAAGCCGCTTGGGCAACAAGACCTTGACCCATGAAAAAATCTGTGATGGACTTAAATGGCACGTCCTCACAAATTTTGAATACGGCATCCCATTCATCCATTCCTTGCAGACCCCAATCTTCCTCTTGCTTCGAACCTTGGATAATCCAGCACTTACAGTCTGGCTTATGATAATAAGTGTTCTCGTAGATTTTGACATGAGGGAACAATGATTCCACCATAGGAACCAATTGCTTCTTGTTTCGGAAGAAGCATTCAACGAACAAACGGTCAGGATTAATTTGCTCTATGCAACGCTTGATGTGAGCTACAAACTCATCAAAGTTATCTACAGGGCAAGCCTTCTCCGCTTTTGTATAATAAGCCTTCAGCACACCTTTGCTGCCTGCTGGGTCGATAAACACGCAGTCGGCGTTCTTCGAAAACTCTGGAAGCCCTAAAGTAATATCGGCAATGGTAATCTTGCTACCATTGCCTAAACTATAGACTTCGCCTTCAGTGATGGGGTATTTGTCAATACTGCCATCGTACCTTAAACCTTTCTGTGACGTCATACGCAATTAACTATTAAATAATTATGATACTCGGAAACATTATCTTCCCCGAAAAGACCACACAGAGATTTCTTGGAATAGAAATAGTGCTTAAACTCTACCTCACATTTCTCGTAAGTAACAGGATGGTACTTTTCTTTGTAGAACATCAGAAATTTTCTAGCCTTACTCTTTGCAATAGCTAAAACTGCGTAATGCGATAAATAGGATGGAGAACCGAAAAGAGCAACTATGTTACTGAAGTTCCTGCAATCGAGATTCTTTCCATCGAACGGCTCGCATACAAGCCTGTTCTCAAACTCTGAATGTTTTATCTTGAACTGATCCAGCATTCCTTTGCTAGGGTCAACGCCCAAATAGTCCTGCGGGTCAATTTCTGTAATCTCTGTCAGCAAGCCTGTTCCGCAACCAATGTCTAGTATTGAACCGTTGAGAGGTGGAAGCATTTTTCCCACCTCGCGGTTCTCAACGAGACTCATTTCATCACGAAACAAAGTGTCGTACTTACTTGCTATGTCATCATACTGGGAATAATTCATTTTCTACTGTTGGCTGTTGCCAAATTATTTTTTTGCTTGAAATTGTTACAAAATTCTTGTGGTTGTAAATGTTGCAGTTCGGGAACATCGAACGAAGTTGCGCTCGGTCATAAGCGAAATGATGCATGTCTTTGAATTCGTCCGGTGAATATTCTTCCCGATAAAACATCAGGCAATAATCCAAACCACTCTCACCAAGTTTTCGGAGGTACTGAGGCATGAAGTATGAGGCTGTCCCAAACAGGGCGATTACTACGCTGTCTGCCGATAACCATTTTTTGATAGCCTCCTCGAACGAAATTGTGGAGCACCTGCGATAGAACCCAATGGCTTTCTCGCGGAACAGCTTGATAGCCTTTTTGCTTGGATCAACACCGTAGTACATCTCTGGCTGGATTTTTGTATAATAGACGAAATCTCCGTTTCCGATTCCTGCCTCAAAAATCTTTCTTCCCTTGAACGAAGCCAAAATAGATTTAGCCATTACGTCCATTTCCTGGTTAGAATAAATTCTCGGGATAGGCCACTCCAAAAAGTCAAACTCGTTGAAAACCTTCTGGCGATTCAAAATCCATGTGGTTTCAAATGGGTCGCCCATCGTCCAATACTTGTAGCCATCGATGTAGAGGTATGGAAAATTATATTTCCCCCAACGCTCGTGAACACCATTGTCTCGTTGCGCACTGACGAAATAATAAAACTCGTCTTGTGTCAAAGCGCACTTATCTCTGTGTATGTACTCGTGAGGAACATCAATCATAGATGTGGCCCATTGCCATTTACATCGTTTGATGAACTCTCTGAGTTTGCTGTAGTCGTATTCCATTGCTGCAAAAATAATATTTTTTACGCATATATCAGCATATATGCGTAATATTTAACTATAATTTAACTAAATTTCCTCTGGAATTAAGAATTGGTATTTGATTTCAGTCTTCTCGGAAATCTTGTCTAACGCTTTATTGAAAGGAAAAACTTCGATAAAATCGACATCAATAATTCCATCTCCCTTATCATAGGCTCCACAACAGATTTCTCTTAGGGTGTCTTTGAGAACGTTTAAGAACACACCTGCGACATAAGGATTAACCTTTACTCTGACAGTGACACTGTAATCGTCTGCTCCTTCGTGGCTGTACTCTGCGTATTTGATTCCGTTTAACTCTTTCATAATCTTTAATGTTTTAATTGGTTCAACTTAATCTTTGGTAGGCTCTGAATAATCAAAAGTACTACCTTTTATCTATATGCAAAGGTACGAAAATTATTTGATATATGCAAATTTACCAAGGATTATTTTAGTTAAAAATACTAAAATTCCTTTACGCTGTTTTGGTAAGTTTTTGGCTCACACAAGATTTGATTTGCCACATATTCTCCCTAACTAAATTCAATATAGTGTCATGGAATGCCGAGTTTTGGTTGTGCTTGCCATGGCACTGAACGACCGTGAAAGACGATAGATCAACCTCCAAAGTCTCCATACGCTGCCCGTTCACCTTGGCTGATAGAATGAGACAGTTTGGCTTTCTATTGACATCGTAATAGCCGTTGGCGAAAACGCAGTGGCACATTTCCTTGCCTTCCTCAAAGAACTCCTCAACAGAACGCAATACTTTGACGTGGATAACTCCGCTTGAAATGTCAAGGTCAAAGAATTGCTTGCGGCGAGCAACGTAGATAGAAGCGAGAGCCTTAGCTTTCTGTTTGTTCTCCTCCTCACGCTTAGCCTGTGCCTCCATATATTCAAGCATACGCTTCTCTTCCTGGATTTGGCGCATCTTAGTCATTCTATCCTCCATCTTCTTCTTTCGACTTTGAACGGAAAGCATCCACTTATCGTGAGCTTCCTTCAAGTTAGGAGGGCAGACTAGAGCAGGGTTGTGTAAATCCTTCTTCAAGTACTTTAATGAATCTATCATATCCCACCAGAGACTATCGTAAAGGTAACTGGTGTAGCCGTGTCGAACGAGAACCCTTACCGATGCCATCAACTTCTTGTCAAATACGGCCTCGTGGTACTTACAAGCCTTCCAGACTGCCAAGTCCTTTCGCATCAAAGTCTCGTTATAAGGATGTGCATTGACGGAACGGAATATTATGTCGAAATCTACTTCCTTACCAAACTCTCGAAGCGCATATTTATACTTGTCTTGGACTGAGGCATAGTAAACACCGTCCCAACCTAGTTCGCGAGGGTCGCCAAGTCCTCCCCATTGAGTATGTGTTCTGACCTCCAAATTACCGAAGGCACAGAAAGAGTCGGTTATGTAACCGTTGACACGTTGCTTTGACAGAAAGACATACTCGCCATCCTTCAGCCATTGCTGCATACATTCCTTGAAATATATCTTCTCCTCTACCAGCTTGTGATAGCGAAACTTTGCCCGAACCTGAAAGTATCTAAGAACTTGCCATCCCTTGAATGTTGTAACAAGATAAAAACATCCCTTGGCAAACCTGTCGCTATAACGGTAGGCATCCTCTTCTGTAATGCAAGTCCTCATAGCCCAGGCTTGTTGCTTATCTGATAGGTAAGGTATCTTAGTTGATAACTTGACCACCTCACGCTCTACTTTGTTTCTTGGTCTCATAAGCGATGAAATTAAAAATCAAACAAACTCAACTGACCGACGGACTCATTTTTCTTCTTCTGAGCCTCTGACTTTTTCTTCAAGCGTTCCTTTTCGGCAGACTCCTTCTTGCGAAGCTCGGCGATCTTGGCTTGCTTGAACTCCTCTTCGGCCTTCTTTTCCAAACTCTCCTTGGTCTGGTCTGAGAGGTTTACTACAACAGTACAGGCTGGAGCATTCTCTACCTTGATGTCCTCCTCATTATAATAATGTACTGCCAAGCCAAAAATCTCAGAATCATCAAAACCTTGTCTCCCGGTCTTCTTGACCTCTGAAATGATGAAATCGCAACAATTCTCAATCGTTTTGCCCGGCTTCTGATAATCCTTGGCAAACAACTCGTCCTCGGCAGCTCGTTTGTCAAGATATTCCTTGATTACTCTCTGAAATGTTTCTGTTCCTTTCATAACCTTTCCATTTTTTGAATCCTATGGGCTTATCTCTAAATCCTTTTCGGAAAGCTTCTCTCATCTTGATACAGATGAAATCTACTTTACATTGTGCCAAGCCCAAACAAAAAGCACAATCTTCGCAATCTTCCATTGGCTCCGCAACATAGACAATACCATCAATCACTATCGCCGCTTTCTCCTTCAATACAGCCATTGCGCTTCTCTAATCGTATTCTTAAACGTGCAACTTTTTTGCGTGCCAAGTCGAAATCACTTGCCTTAATAGCCTTATCTGTAATGAAAGAGGCCGCCTTTGTTAGATTTGATAGTAGCTCCTTGAACTCTATCTTAGTCGTTTTTATCTCCATATTTGCATGCTTGAATTATTCTACACCCGGTGAAATCGTCAGAAGTTAGGACAATCTCGCCATTATTGATTCTCTCTCTGATAATGGAATTAGCCTCAAAACTAGAGTCTGCTTCCACGATAATATCCTTTGCTAGAGTTTCCTCTATGTGAACGTTGAACTTCATTATGTGACCTCCCACGTTTCTATGTTAAATTCATAACTCTTGCCACTACACTGGCTTTGCCCTATGTGCCGAAGGTCTTTCAACTGATCCTCGGATGCGCCGTTTGCTTTTGCCGTTGCATAGCATTTCGCTAAACTGTCAGCTACCCTCAAAAGCTCTCCGCTTCCCTTAGAATGCCAGGCGTCATCTTTGTAAATAAGATAAACTGTCATATTAATCCTCCTTGGTCTCTAAATAATGCTTATAAACTCCACAACACTCGCAGTTGGAATCACATTCGTAGTAATTCTCACAAGTCTTTGCCAAATCCATTTTCGTCATTCTCTTCAATTTTAAAAGTTAAAGGTCGGGTGCCGTCTTTCCGTGCTGTCAGCAAAATAAAGAAGTATCAAAATGATTAATTCTTTTTGTTTTATGACCCGACCAAATGGATGAACTAAATTTATTACTTTTACATGTTACACCTCCAATCTTATTATGTTACTCTTTTGTCTTTTCTATAAAGGAAGAAAGCGTCTCCCTGCCAGTCAAAGTTTTTGGACTCACATCTAGCGAGTATATGCCTGTCTGTTTCCATTATAGACACCTCGTACTTGTCTAGCTTTTCTTGTGTGTCAGACGTGTCCTCGTAATACTCCCACTGCATCATGTAATCAAAGATGCCTTGGAAGTCTCCTTCGCTATTCATCTGACAAACTTTCTCGTAGTCCTCGATGTCTGCTGCACATCTTTGTGTCTGCGGTGAAATCTCCACAATGAGAGAAAGAAAATCATAATCTTTCATATCTGTTATTATTTAGAAAGGTAGGCTGCTGTCTTTCCAGCTGCCAGATAAGAATAAAGCATCTAACTCATCGGGTGTCCTTAGTACCCACTTCGTTTAACCTTATGTTTTTGCCTGCCTTAATTGTTCTTTAAGAAATTGTAAGTCTCCATTAAATCTTGATAGAACCATTGCCAGGCAACAGTGTCTTTCTCGTCCTTCGTTAGACTGAGAGGCTCACAAATTACCTTTCGGTGCCAATTTATCAACCTATCGCAGGTTTGAGAAATCTTCTGGAGCATTACTATTGCTAGGTTCTCCATAAGAACCGCTTCTCCTGCAAGCATCTTCTTGGCATACTTTTCTGCATATTCATGCCACAAGTCGTATGCCTTTGAGTCGTTTTTGAGCATTAGGTAAAGCTGCTCCATTGGGAAAGTTCTTTTATATTGAACCATATCCTTTACTGACATAATAGCCTCCTATCTGTATGCTTTGGATAAAACAATGTTTGGAATGTATGGCAACGTATGCTGCTGCATATTTTCCAAGTTTTTGTACTCGAAACGAACCTTTCTGAAGCTAATGGATTCGTGTTCGTTATCTGAGATTACATTTTCTACTATCTTTGGCTCAATCTGTAATGAACGCTCAACGGAAAATTTGGTTTCTGTATGATCGCAGCTAATCTCTATACGCTCTGCAACGGCAACCAATCCGAAGTCCGGGTTGAGAAACAGATACTTGTCTCCTGTAAATATGGCATCTATTCTGTTTGCCGATTTTTTCGTTACTCTGATAATGTTCATGATTGCTCATCCATTAAATGTTTAACAAGCTCCTCCTTTGTGGCGAAGATTTCATCAAAGCCATAGGCAAAATATTGATTGCCAACGTTCAACAAAACTTGGTCGTCGTTGAGTGCTTGCTTTAGTTTACCCTCTAGTATATGTCTGTTGTCAAAACAATAATAGTTTGTGAAGTTTGGGTTTATCCCACTGGCAACAATATGGAAAACATTTTCACCTAAACTGTTGGACTTGTAATCTGCAAAGAGTTTGTCGTTGTTCTTTGAACGTGTCAAAGATAAGTGAACAATCTCGCCTTCGACAATCTTGTTGTTTCTCATGGCGAATACGTTCTGACCTACGTAGAATTTACTCTGCAAGGTGGTAGCCTTGGTCGGCCAAACTTCACCACAATCTAGCCAAAATGTGGCATAAAGGGCTTCTCCGTTCTTGAATGCTTGTAGAATGCGCTCCAACTTCTCATTCTCTGTTGGCTCTCGCTCAATGAAATTACCTGTACCATCGTCCTCCTCAACGTACTCGTCGAAATAATACCCACTCTCATTACAGATGGAGAAATTGGCATTCAAAGCGTTGTATTTCATTATCTCTGATACGCTGTTCAACTTGATTCCAACGTAATTGTTGTCAAAAGCTATTGTATTCATACCCTAATTCTCTAAGCTATTAATGTATTCCTGACGAGCCTTAATGAAAAGGTTTCTCTTTCGCTCGTCAGAAAGAAACTCCTCAACGGTGTAACAGAGTGCGGTGATACCATTCTCGAACTCCCAGGTCAATCCACATTCGTGGTTGGCAAACTCGTATTTAAGTGCATCTACCAAATTGTCGTCGTTGCTCAGAAACTGCTCTGTTTCCTCGATATGGCGATTTGCAAGAGCTAGGAAAGAAGGATAGTCTTCTTTCAGACAATATGCACCTGCTCCAAGAGATTTGATTTTCTTCAAATCCTCATCACTGGTGGTAAGCCCCCACTCGGACATCATTTCCTCAAACTGCTTGTCGCCGAAAGCTGCCTTCATCGGTAACTTGTCGAACTCAGCCTGTTTCTTTTGCTTAAACTCGTAGTATCTCATACCTCGCCCTCCATCATCAAAAGTTTGTACTCCTCCTCGCTATCTCCGACGTGTCCATACAGAAGACCGTCCTCTGTGTTCTGCCAATACTCATGAGGAACTGAGCAAGGTGCCATGCTGGCAATCACTACGACATATCCCAAAGACTTGATAAGATTGAAATTTGAATTTCTCATAATTATTCCCTTTCTATTTGTTAAGATTAAACTTGTATAACAAAGCCAAGTGGCTGTCATCTATTTCTCTCCAATCGTCCACCGTGTCAAGATACTCCTTGACCCTAGCAAGGGTCATAGCAACTGATGGATAAGCAGAACGAAATCTGCGAAGCATGTACTCTGAAAGTGATTCCATAACGTGTCCTCCTATTAAGCGATTTCGTATCTACGTGTTGGGTTATTTTCCTGAAGGCGTACCAAAACGTCTTCCTGGGTCTGCTCGTTGCCGTATGCCTCATACTCGATTGGGTTAGCATAACGCTCACCATTCTTCTTGATAGGATAGATGATAGCATACTTTCTGGTATAAGTTCTGCCATACTTAACGTGCTTCTTTTCAACTAACTGTGTCATAATCTTTAATGTTTTAATTGGTTCAACTTATGTTTTTGGTAGGCTCTGAATAACCAAAAGTACTACCTTTTATCTATATGCAAAGGTACGAAAATTATTTGATATATGCAAATTTACCAAGGATTATTTTAGTTAAAAATACTAAATTTGAACGTTCGTAACTATCTGAAAATCAGAATGGTGCATCTGCCTCCTCTGGTTTTTCGAAAGGAACTTCCACTTCCTCGTTTATTAAATTTGTCTTGAAAAAATTTGTCGTATTCTTGTTGAACCCCATGAAAAACTTGAACGTTCCAATGTTGCGCCCCTTTGCCACGTCAATCATTGCCGTACCATCCGTAGGATAATCATCCTTGTTATCAAACGGAGCAGGGTAGGACCTGTTGTAATACTCAGGACGATAGACCAAGATAACCACGTCGGCAGCCTCTCCTATCTGACCGCTGTCACGCAATCTGTTTAAGTTCGGCTCTGGGCAAGTGCTGTCTCGTGACAACTGGCTAAGGGCGATAATCCAAATGTTTAGTTCCTTCGCCAAATTCTTGAACCGACGTGCGGCATCACCCATAGCTTGCTCTCGACTGAAACTTGTGTTCCTCGCATTAACATTCAGAATCTGCAAGTAATCCACAACAGCGCCATCTATATCCTTCTGCATTTTCAGCATTCGGATAGATAGTAGAATTGAATCTATGTTTGAAGTGCTCTTGTCATCAAAGAAGAGGTTCTCTCCAGGCAACTTTCCCCTCGCATCATCAATCAGCCTAATCTCGCTAGGGGCAAGATTTCCCGAATAAAGAATGTTGTTGGCCGGGATGTTTGTCTTTGCAGATAATAGTCTGGCGGTAAGCTGCTCCTTTGTCATCTCCATCGAGTAGAAGGCAACTTTTGCTCCATTCTCTATGGCATGTCGTGTCATACACAATGCGAGGCTCGTCTTGCCCTGAGAGGTTTCGCCTGCAACGATTACTAGGTCAGATTTTTGCAAACCGCCCTTCTCGTCAAATCGGTCCAACCCTGTCTTCGTGCCAGTCGTTACACCCCCTGCCGTTGCATTCTTAACCATGATTTCATTCAAGCTATTCATAGCATCGTTGAGAGTGAACACTCCGTCGGCTTTCTCGAAAACTCCACCAATGCCTTCTATCGCTTCTTGGTGGGCATCTGCGGTTAAGACCTCTTCGGACAACCCGACCTTGGAAAGCTGCTGCCCGACAACCCATAGCTTTCTTCTCTGCCAAGATCCTGCAATCTTATGGCATGATACTCGATGTGAGCAGAGGATGCAATCTGCCCAGACATGTTCATCAAGTCCATTGCAGTTACGCTAGACTTCTCTTTCTCCAACTCTGCTGATACCGAGATTATATCAATCGGGCATCCTTGTTTGCCGAGTTTGTCAATCGCATTCCACGCTCCCTTGCAGTTGGGGTCGTAAAAGCAGTCTTCGTCTAAATACTGGCTGACCAAAGTGTAAGCCATAGGGTCTATGAGAAGACTGCCAATAACATACTGCTCTGCTTTTATGTCATTTACCAATGGCTGGTTCTGATATGGTGATTGTGCTAAACTCATCTGAAAGATACCTCCTCAAAACTTAAGATTTGAAACATTTCACGCATTCTGTCATCAATGCGAGGGTCGTCGTATTTCTGACTAATATCGAGTGCTGTAAGATTTGAACTGATGAATGTCGGAAGCATTTGCTCGTACCTGTAGTCCAACAACTCATCAAACGGCTGGAAGTGCATGCCGTAAGCTATTACCTCCGTCGGCTCTGCGCCTAAATCGTCTATCAGCAAAAACTTCGTGTTCTTGATTGCACGAAACTCGTTTCTGTCTTCGATTATTGCATTCGCCAAATCTCTCGCCTTTACGAAACGAGGGTATTTGTCACCCTCGCAATAGCTGATTTTGTCAGTCTCTACCAAGTAAACTAGCAGGTCTCGGATAGCCTTAAGCATCGTGGTCTTGCCATTGCCGATGCTGCCTGGCATAAAAAGCCCATAGAAGCGTGTCTCTGTTGTCAAGAAATCACCGACCTTAGACATCGCATCCTTCAGCTCGTCCGTCAAAATGAACTCTTGCTTTCTCTTCTCAACCTCTCGCTTGTAATAAGCGTAGATGAGGTTCTTGGTCTCTCTGTTATCTAGGGGAAGTTCCAAACCCCGCCCGATACGCTGATTTATCTTTGTGCTCTGGAGCTTTCCAGCCAATTCTTGTGTTGTTTCCATTGTCTGTTACGCTTTTAAAATTTTTAAAACTACCTTCGATAATTTTCACGAAGTTCTTTTCTTCAAACACATAGTCGAAGTCCCTTTTCGGGCCTCGGTCTGTTTTGCCAAGCAAGTAGGCTGAGGATTTTACATTATCGGAAAACGCAACCAGCCCTTCTTTTCCGTGAACCTCGAACATTGAAATGTAAGCTAGCTTGCGTTTGTCAGTCAAGCATTTTACTTCAACTAGCCCAAGCTTGTTGAACCATCTGATAACGCGTTGCCAGTCTATTCCGTATTGCTTTTCTTTCTGTTCTACGGATAGCACGGTGTTCCCCTTGAAACGCAACTCGTTCTTACTCCACGTAGCAAGCCGCCCTGCCAAGCTAAACTTAGTCTCTTTCTCGAATCTCATACGGGTATCGTCCTTACCTGTGCTAGTCCAATAGGCGGCGAAATCGTCTATCAGCTTTTGCCCATATTTTGAAACATAGGGTTGAAGCCCTTCTAGAAAATCGTTTCGTCTTTCAGAGAGTGACGTGAAGAGAGAAAGCTCGGCTTTCTCTGCTGCGTCAGCAGTCTCTTTAAGATTTTCTTTTTTATTTTCTTTTATGGGGGTGTGGGGGGAATTTTCTTTTCTTTTTTCTTTTTGCGTTTCCATTTGCGTTTCACTTTGCGTACCCGTTTGCGTTTCCATTTGCGTTTCCGTAGTAAACGCATCTAGTCCAATAATCTCATACTCAGCAACTTCGCCACGCACCTTGCTTGGCTTAAAATTGATAAATCCTTTCTGTTGCAAAGAGTTTCTGACATTGCTAATTGTTTTCCTAGTGAAGTCAAGTTCAATCTCGCACTTCTTCGTCGGCAATTTGAATGGGTTTGCCCAGTTACCCAAGTCGCATTGTTTCAGCAAATAATAATACATATCCGCCTCGCAACTTGTCAGCGTGCAAACTAACCTCTTTTCCCAGAAGGATTTTAGTAGCTTTGAGTAATCGACTATTTTCATTGGTTCAAGTCCTCGTTCTTAATGAAGCATACACTCCCTCGCTTGATGCAATCAAGCAAAGACTCTGCCTCTGTTTGTAACTTGCCATACACGGCACTCTGCTGCTTGGATATGAAGTCGTGAATAGTTGGACTCACCTTCAATGCTGTCGAAGCCATTTCCTCCAACACCTTGAACTCACGATACAAAACACCCACTGACTTGAATTGTTTATCCAAGCCCATCAAGAACGTTCTGTAGTCCTTGATTCCCTCGAAATCTTTTAGAAATTCTGTCTCTTCCATATGTCAATTTTTATTGGATTAAACTATATTTATTTTTCCTATTGCAAATTTACTAATTTTTACCGATATATGCAAAAATATAAAGTTAAATATTTAAAAATACCAAAATATATTTGAATATATACTTGCATAAATCAATTTAAATTCGTACCTTTGCAATAGTCTCTTCCGATGATCTTTTGTAAAGATAAAATCGGATATTTTTTCCTAAAGCCTGCTGGCGAGCGGGCTTTTTTCTTTGGATTTGTTTGGAGGTTTGAAATATTTTCATTACCTTTGCAGACAAATCCTAAAGATATAATCTTTAATGGATTTAATTGGTTCAAGTCCTCGACGTTGTGAAACGCTGAGGACTTATATTTTTTACAGATTAACATTGATACCTTTCTCATAACTCAATCTCTTTACTTCACCTGTGTAATATTTAATCATTCTCTCCAAATCAGCATTATCCCACTTTTTGATGGAATGAGCACGTTCTCGAAGAGTGGAGAAACGAGCAACGCCAATCTTCTTAATGAGATTCTCTTGATAGTAAATCAAGTGATCCGAACTGGCTCTATTGCAGCCTTGGCATTCTGCATTACAATTATCCTCGTCAAAGCGAGTGGCCATATTGGCTCGTCCGAAGAAGTGACCACAGTCCAGCTCACGATAAGGTTTAATCTTGCCACAGCTGATGCACTTGCCAAAACCGTTTGGCATGCAGTCTCTCAATCTGATATACAAGGCAAAGACCTTGTCTAGTTTCTTCACCAAGTCTTGCTTGCCATCCTTCTTCTTTCTCTTAGTCGAGGATGTCTTTGTGCTTTTTTTCTTTCTGTAGAACGGAAACATTTCTTTCAAAATTACATTTAACATAGTCATCTGCAATACCTGCGTGATACTCACATATACGGCAAGCCCTGCCTCCAACATTCATTATCTCACGAGTATATTTCCCTTGTTGGTTATAAGGGCATGGAGTGATGTAATCACTCCCTAAAGCCGTATCTATTTGCTTGAATCTAATCTTTTTCATTGTAACACTACATTCGTTAATTGAATACCTCTTGAATAAACAGCCCATTTTGTTGTCCCTGGAGGCTTGCTTATAAATAAGTCAGCCACGTTGCCGAATCGTCTGTAATTGCCCGACAGGTCAACAATCCAGCCATCCTTGCCTTCGTAAGGTCTTATTGCGCGTCCAACCATTTGATAATAAAGTCCCAAGGATTTCGTCGGACGAGCGAGAATGACCGTGTCTAGTGCTGGATAATCGAATCCTGTGGTCAGAACCCCAACATTAGCAACTACCTTTATCTCTCGCTTCTTGAATCCTTCAAGGATAGCCTCACGCTCTTTCTTTGGTGTCTCGCCAGTTACAATAGCAGCGTTCACGCCCAGTGATTGAAGTTTATCTACAAGCTGTCTTGCTTCTTTCGTGAATGCCGTAAAAACGAGTATGCCTTTGCGTGGAATTCCGCTCTTTGGCTGCATTACCTTGACAGCAGTGTTTGATAGCTTGTCATAGAATCCACTGCGCTCATATTCGGCAAGAAGGCTTTTCTCGTCATAGTCAGCACCAGTGGAGTTACTTCTTACCCTTCTCAAATCCAATGTAGTCAAGTCATAATAGTGCAAGTCGGCAAGGTAACCTTTTGAAAGTAGCTCTCCAATCTGGCAACAATAAATAACCTTTGAGAATATCCTTGGTCTCGTTCTTGTGAGAAACTTTAGAATAGAACCTCCCTCTGCACGATCCAGACGATAGGGGGTAGCTGTCAGTCCAATAACCTGTCTGTTTTTTGCTTCGATAAATTGCTTATATTGTCCTGCCTTGGAGTTGACGTAATGGCATTCGTCAATTATTACATTCTTGAAGCAATCAAAGTCCCTCATATGGTTCATAACGCTCCCGATGGTGGCGAAGGTGATTCTATTGATGTCCTTACAACCTACAGATGCGCTATAGCAGCCGCAATCGAATATGCCATAGCTCTGTAGCTTAACAAAGTTCTGTTGCAATATCTCCTTGCTTGGTTGGAATACAAGGAGCGGGCCTTCAAGCCGTGAAGCTATGTCGGCAATCACCAAGCTCTTTCCTGCGCCCGTCGGGAGCACAATCAACCCATTGTTGTCAGCCTTGCTAGTGAAGAACCTTACGGCTGCATCACTAGCTTGCTTTTGATAATTTCTAAGAGTGTACTTCATTACTCTCCAAATGGTAAATCATCCTCGTCATCGGAAGCCTGCTCTGCAGGTGCTTCCTCCTTTGGCTGCTCAATCTCCGGGAACTCCAATCCGAAGACAGCTTTCATGCTCTCTCGGTTCTTCTCCTCGTTCGACCAAATTTCAGAGCGGTCTGGAATCTCGTATGCCTTGGCAAGCAAGAATTTCTCGGCATTGTTGTCCCAGTTATACACAAGGTAGTAACCAGCCAATGCAATGCAGAACACATTCTTTGACTTCAAGCGCATATCGACTGTGCCCTGTCGAACCTCGGCTGCATACTTGGCGACCTCCATAAGGACAGAAGCATAAGCCTCCTCTGCATCCTTCTTCATCTTCTTGGCTTTCTCCAGGGCTTCCTCCAACTCCAGCTTGCGAGCAGGTACCACATTCTCTTCAAGGGTACAATACTCCTCACGAATGTTTTTCTTCTCAAAATCATCAAGATAACGAGTAACCAACTCATTGTCTGGGAAAGTGGCGGTGAAATGCTTGCCGACGAACTTCAAGATGTCAGCCTTCGTTTTCAAAGGCTTTTCTCCACAAAGGTTCTCCTCACCCAAAGAGAGGAAATCCAACTCCATAGGGAAGATGTCTTTTACTCCATCCTCCAATACAAACTCAATGTTCTCAGGAACATAATTTTTCAAATCTGCTTTCATAAATATTTCTCATATAATGCTATCTGCTTCTGTGCCTCCAACAAGGCTTGCTCCTCGTTAGGTTCTGGAATGTACAGCCCAGCAACCATGCTAGAGTAATTTCGAAACTTTTCGATAGCGTCCGTTAATTCTTTTGTATCTAGGTCGGCTGTACTCCGCCAATAGGTTACTGGCTGACCCCTTTTGTTTGTTCTCTGTTTTGCGAAAATCTCCCTGTTCACTATCTGCTTGAAGATGTTGTACTTCACATATTCCTCATCATATCCAAACTCGGAGGCGAAGTATTGCAAGCATACATGCAGGTAGCTATTTTGTGCAAGGGAGCGTGGTCGGTGTTTTTTCTTCACCTCCACGATGAATCCCTTTCCGCTCTTTATGGCATCCGAATAAAGACCGTTGCAATAGTCTTTGTAATCAGCCCTGTCCTTCTCATTGTTAAGATTGAATATCATAACTAGAATGGCAAATCATCATCCGCTTTGGCTGCGGGGGCTTGCGGTTGAGCAGGTGCCTGTGTGGGAGGGGCGGCTTGTCTTTGCTGCGTTCCTCTCTGGTAGGCTTCAATCTTGTAACCCGATATGGTGTTGAAATATTTCACAGGCTCATTCTCGCTCTTTTGGTATCTAGTACCTTGGAGCGCAAATGAGATAGTGACAATATCATCAACCTTGAAATCCACAGGGTCATCCACATGCTTGCCGCTAAATTCAAAACTAGGGTAGTTCTCATACACCCTTCCAAAATCGGAGTGGGTGCAGTTAAGCACCACCGTTCTCTTTTTGAATGGCTCTCCACCATTCTTGCTTGGTATCGTCTCGACTTCACCGATAGACAATACTCTTCCTGACATTATATTAGCCATCTGATTCTCTTAATGGTAAATATGGTAATAATTCTCTAAACTCAACCCATTTCAAGAACTCTCGAACCAAAATATGATTCTTATCCTCCATCCCTGGGTATCTATAGCAGGAGATTGCCGGCTTGTAAGGGATAAGCTCCAATCCACGTACGTCACCCTTATGCTTGTCCTTGTTATAACCTTGGAAGACAAATAGGTCGAAATGGAACGTGTTTGCCTCAAATAATTCTAGATAGAACTGCCATTGGCAACTATCAATATAATCTTTATCCGAAACTGGTCCATACTTGGTCTTGATGTCCCTTATCTCCAAACCGTCAATCATATCGGCGCAACCTGTGATAATTGCATCACCGAAGTCCTTATACTCACGAACCTCATGGAAAGCCCATGGGTGTTCATTTCTGTAATCAAGAGCAACTTTGCATTGCTTGATGTCTAGAATTGCATCGCCTTCGTCGAAGACAAATCTTCTTCCCTTTGGAACTGGCTCTGTCTTATCCTTTTTGTAATAGGTGAAATGCCGAACGCCCTCTGGCTCCTTGAAGCAATGGGGACTGCCCGTCTCCACGATGGAGTGGAAGGCAGTTCCTATTCTTGTGTAATCGTTACCCTCAAACTTCTTTGTGATATTGTCTATGACGTCTTGCTCTGTCACGTAAGCATATTCACCAGACATATATCTACGGAAACTCTCTAGTTGGGTAACTCTGATTAACGGCTTCCTCATGCTGCATCTTCGTGCTTAACAAACTTCTTGCTAGTCTTGTCAAAGTCAATGCCCTTGGTAGAAAGTTCCTTAATCATCTGATTCATGAAAGCCTTCTGGTGAATCTTTGCGAGACTGTGAGCAACTTCAATCAAATCATTAGCCTCTTCCACGGTGTTAACGTCGGCGAGCTTCTTGCGTGCAGCCTCTACAGCCTCCTGTGCCTTTACCTGAGCGTCAGACTTGTTGACAATGGCTTGCTTCACCTTTTTAATGATGTCTGCCATACACGTCTCGAACTCTTCCGTTCCGTAGGCAGGAATCCAAGTGTCCTCCAAGTCTGCCACGTTCTTTCCAACACGATTGTCTTGTGGCTCAAACTTGATAACTCTGTTGCCATTCTCTTTGCAGATGTAACCAACTTGGTCGGCAATACGGATGAGCAAGTCCTTGCTCTGTCCTGTGCAGTCTGGCGAATGCTTGATGTAATCACCCTCCTGTGTCTCCTTGTCGTGGCAGATGAAGATGATGTCCGAGTTGTTCTGGCGAAGAACGCCGACGAACTGCTTGAACAATTCTCCCATCACTCCGTATCTCTTCAAAGAGTTGGTCTGCAACTTAGGGTCGCTCTGGATAGCATAGGCGTTGAGATAATCATCAAGCATAGCCTTGGCTGTGTCAACGACGATGGTCTTACACTCGCTAATCAAGCCTGGCTTCCATACCTGCTTGCCATTTTCCACAACATAGTTACCGATAATCTCTGTGTTGTAGATGTCTTCCCAACGAGAGGCGGTAACAACGAGGTCCGGACGCTGAACGGCACGGTCGAATCCACGATCGGTGTCAATCAACATAGGCGAGTTGGCTGTTGTTGCCAACGAGGTCTTGCCTGTACCCGGTGTGCCATAAAGCACGATAATCACTGGACGTTCCTTAACAACGTCATTCTTTCTAATAATTGGCATAATCTAATATTTAATTGTTAAACAAATTGTTCTTGTTTGCATAGGCGATGAACTCTGACAGCTTATGGATGCCCAATTTCACGTACACAGACTTTACGTGCTGATGAATCGTGTTCGGCGAGTTGAATAGCTCAGTGGCAGCTTCCTGCTCACTCTTCCCATTATAAAGCTGCTCCATTACACGCAGCTCCGCAGCAGATAGATGAGCATTAAACTTTGGCATACAAACGACACTTTCATAAGGGCATTCCCCACGCATAGGGCATTCGACCTTCTCAAAGTTGAACTTTCCATCCTTGTG
>ERZ808270.221-NODE-221-length-35982-cov-4.715840_pt1 | contig 35982 bp, 28 predicted proteins | sample MGYA00521082_ERZ808270 | MGnify/ENA primary metagenome ERZ808270 (study PRJEB31516, sample SAMN03275594) | gut metagenome | biome: mammalia-associated habitat; material: feces | host: Papio cynocephalus | place: Kenya | collected 2012-07-27 ... | reverse complement strand
CCCTTGCCTGAAAAAAAATTCAGCGAACTTCATTTTTTTCGGCAAAAATGTGAAGTCTTTCCTTACGTCAAGGCTTCCCTTTGGGGGGAAGCTGTCGCTGAAAGCGACTGATGAGGGGCGTAGCTCATTTTTGATTGAAATTTTCCACCGGAAATTTTCAATCAAGGGGCGCAACTTGTTTTCTATCCAAAATTTTTCAATCACGGGGGAAACTTTATCCCCCAAGGAGGGCAAAAATCGCAATGAAAATTTTATTCGCGGGCACGCCGGCTTTTGCGGTAAAACCGCTCGAAGCGCTGATACAAACGGGCAACGTCGTCGGCGTCATCACGCAGGAAGATAAAATTCAGGGCAGGAAAAAACAGCTCACACCCTCGCCCGTCAAAACTTGCGCGCTTTCTCACGGTATCCCCGTGTTTCAGCCCGCGAAAATCCGCGAGCATATCGAAGAGCTCAAAGCTTTCAAAGCCGATGCTATGGTTACGTGCGCATACGGGCAGATTTTAACGCAGGAAGTCCTCGATTGTTTTGAAAAAGGCGTGTGGAACATTCATGCCGGGCTGCTGCCCGCCTACCGCGGCGCTTCTCCCGTGCAAAGCTGCATTTTAAACGGCGAAACGGAAAGCGGCGTGTGCGTGATGCAAACGGTGCTCGCGCTCGATGCGGGCGATATCCTTCTTTGCGAAAAACTGAAAAACGGCAACAACGAAACGGCGGGCGAGCTTTCGGCGCGCCTTTCCGAACTTTCCGCAACGCTCGTTTTAAAAGCGTTTCCGCTGATTGAAAACGGCGGGTATGTTTTGCAGAAGCAAGGCGAAGAAGGCGCGCATATCTATCGCAAAATCACGCGCGAACAGGCGAAAATCGATTTTTCCGAATCCGCTGTTTCCGTGGCGAATAAAATCCGCGCCATGAATCCGGAACCCGTCGCGTTTTCTTCTCTCCGCGGCGCGCCCGTCAATTTCTATCTAGCGGAAGCGCTTCCGGAAGAATCTCTGCCCGAAGAGTTTCGCGCGGCGCAACCCGGCGAAGTGCTTACGGATAAGCCGAAAAGCGGCTTGCTTGTGCGTTGCGGCGCGGGCGCGGTGAAAATGTTATCTTTACAGCCCGCGGGCGGCAAAATCATGTCCGGCGCGGACTTTCTGAACGGCAAAAAAGCAACGAAAGGCGAAATATTCGAATGACGACAAATCCCCTGTACGATCCGTATTGTATTTTAATGAAAGTGTACGGCGAAAAAGCATACCTGAAACAGGCGATCGCCGATACGTATATCGAAGAGGCGTACCGCGCACGCACCGTGAAAGTCGTTTACGGCGTGCTGGAAAACGACGAATATTTTTCGTACTGCATTTCGCGCTATGCCGCCAAATCGCCCAAACAACCCGTACGCGTTCTGTTGAAAGTGGCGCTGTATTTTCTTCTGAATCTGCAGAAAAAACGTTACGCCGTTACCGATTTCGCCGTGGAACTTTGCAAAAAACTCGGCAAAAGCGGCGCCGCGGGCTTCGTAAACGCGTTTCTGCGCCGATTCGACGCCGCTTCGGTAAACGCGTCTTTGCCGGGCGGCAGAGCGGGACTGTTGATAACCACGGGCTATCCCGAATTTGCCTATAAAAAGCTGGAAAAAGAATACGGCGCGCGCGCGGCAGACATCGCTTCCGCAAAATCGGGCGGCGTATCCGTACGTTTTCTGCCCCCGTACGAAACGGAGGGGACATACCTGCGCCGTGCGGAAGAAAAGGGCGTTCGCGTCGCCGCTACCCCGTTCGATCACGGTTACGTTTTCGAAAGCTTTATCCGCGACGGCGGCTACGATAACGGCGAATATACGTTCCAGTCCGTCGGTTCGCAGGCAATCTGCGCCTGCGTGAAGCCGTGCGGAAAACTGCTTGACGCCTGCGCCGCGCCCGGCGGAAAATCCGTGCTGCTTTCCGAAAAATGCGGCGAAATCACCTCGTTCGAACTGCACGAACACCGCGCGGAACTCATCAGGGCGTACGCCCGCCGCGCCCGCCGCGAAAATATCGCCGTTTTCTGCAAGGACAGCCGCATATACGACGCCGCGTACGCAAAGTCGTTCGACGCCGTTTTGTGCGACGTTCCCTGTTCCGGCTTCGGCACGGTCAGCGAAAATCCCGATATCAGAATTCTGAAAACCGAGGGCGTGTTCGCTTCCGTCGCGGAAGATCAGCGCGCTATCCTCGATACCTGTTCGCGCTACGTGAAAGAGGGCGGCAGGCTGTATTATTCCACCTGCTCGCCGTTCGGATGCGAAAACGACGACGTGGTGGCGGAATTTCTGGCGGCGCATCCCGGTTTCCGCGCCGAAACGATCGATAGTCCGCTTCCGCACGAAAAGAAGAAATACGGGCTGCAGTTTCTGCCCGATACGGCGTTCAGCGCGGGTTTTTACGTGTGCGCGATGCTTTGCGTAAGCGGCGGCGATGCGCGCGAGGGAGAAGAAAAATGAAAAAAATTCTGCAGGATCTTTCGCTTGAAGAGCTGGAAGCCGAACTCACCGCGCAGGGCGAAAAGAAATTCCGCGCTTCGCAGATTTACGGCGGCATGCTTTCGGGCAAAACGATTGAGGAACTTCCCGCCGTGCCGAACGCTTTGAAAGAGAAGCTGTTGCAAACGTACGAAAACGCTCCCGTTTCCGTAGAAAAAGTGTTTTATTCTTCCGACGGCACCGAAAAATATCTCTTCCGCCTGTCGGACGGCAACATTATCGAAGGCGTTTTAATGAAGTATAAATACGGCTATACGCAATGCGTTTCCACGCAGGTGGGGTGCCGTATGGGCTGCAGATTCTGCGCTTCCACGCTGAACGGTCTGATCCGGAATCTCACCGCGGGCGAAATCCTTTCGCAGATTCTCGTCGTCAACGCGTTGCACAAAGGCGATCCCGATCTCCCCGGCAGCGGCAAAGAAAAACGCGCCGTTACCAACGTGGTGCTGATGGGCAGCGGCGAACCGCTGGATAATTACGATAACGTGGTGAAGTTTCTGCGGCTGCTCACAAGCGAAAAGGGGCTGAACGTTTCCGCGCGCAATATTTCGCTTTCCACCTGCGGCGTCGTGCCGAACATGTACCGGCTGGCAAACGAAAATATTCCGCTCAATCTCACCGTTTCGCTGCACGCCACCGCCGACGAGGACAGAAAACGCATTATGCCCGTCGCCAACAAATATTCTATCGCGGAAATTTTAAAAGCCTGCAAAAATTATTTCGAAAAAACGGGCAGAAGATACTACTTCGAATATACGCTGATCGACGGCGAAAACTGCGACGAAGCGCATGCGAACGCGCTGGCGAAGCTGTTGAAAGGCATGCCGTGCCACGTGAATTTAATCCGCCTGAACGAAGTGAAAGAACGTACGCTGAAATCCGTGGGCGATAAAAACGCCTACAGGTTTATGGGCTGGCTTGAAAAACAGGGAATTTCCGCCACCCTCCGGCGGCAGATCGGCTCCGACGTGGGCGGCGCCTGCGGGCAGCTCCGCGCCGGCTATCTGGAAGAAAATCCGCTTTAAACCGTTCCCTTAAAAAAATAAAAAATCTCAGACGAGGAAAAAATAATATGAACACACCCGAAAACGAAAAAATCAAAATCGCGCCGTCGATTCTTTCGGCGGACTTCTCCAGAATGGGCGAAGAGGTGCAAAACCTCGAAAAGAGCGGCGCCGACATCATCCATTGCGACGTAATGGACGGCGTTTTTGTGAACAACATCACGTTCGGCATCAAAATGGTGGAAGATCTCCGCAAAATCACGAAGCTGCAGCTCGATTGTCATCTGATGATCGTGCATCCCGAAAAGTACGCGGAACGTTTCGTGAAAGCGGGCGCCGACTATGTTACCGTGCATGCCGAAGCGTGCGGCGAAACGCTGGAAGATACGCTGAAACTCATTAAAAACGCGGGGGCGAAGTGCGGCGCGGTCATCAATCCCGATACGCCCGTGTCCGCCGTCGAAAAGGTAATTCCGCTTTGCGATATGGTGCTTGTCATGAGCGTGTTTCCGGGGTTCGGCGGGCAGAAATTCATTGCCGACGTGCTGGATAAAGTGCGCGAAATCCGCGGAATCATCCGCAAAAACAACCTTCCGTGCGATGTGGAAATCGACGGCGGTATCAATACGGAAACGGTAAAACTCGCAAAAGCCGCGGGCGCAAACGTCATCGTGGCGGGCAGCGGCGTGTTCAAATCCGAAAACCGCGCCGCGGCAATCGAAGCCCTGCGCACCTTGTAAAAAACGGCAGATAAGGCAGCCCTGTCGCCTGTTACAATTCTTCATATCGGGCTTCACTTCGGAAAAGCCGTCCTTTTCTTGCCTTCCCTTTCGGAAAAGGTTTCCGAAGCCTTGGCTTTGTACGGAAGAGGATGCCCTATAAATCAAAGAAAGTCGTCGCGTTTTCAGCGGCGGCTTTTTTATCGTCTATTCACCCTCCGCCCGCGTCTTTGCATAAAATACGGGTAGAGGAGGGTACATAAAAAATGTTTATCTGTATTAAACTGCCCGCGCCCGTGCGCTTTATTTTACGCCTTTTCGTGAAAAAACGTGGTTGATTCCGCGCCGATTTGTTCCCGGAATTTCTGCCCGCACCCGTTGCCGTATGCCGATCTGCATTGCGATTTTCTCTCGTATCCGGCAGATTTCGGCAGCTCGGATTTCCTGGAAAACCGCTGCGGAAATGGCGGGAATTACAAAAACGCCGCGCCGCCGACGCTTCCGGCGCAGTTCGATTTATTCCGGCGCGGCGGCTGTAAACTGCAATGCTTCGCGTTGTTTTGTAAAGGCGAAGCCGATTCCGATCGCAGAAAAATCGAAAACCAGCTGGCGCTGTTTCGTGCCGTCCGTCCCGCGTTCGAAGAAATCACGGGCGGAAAAGCGATTCTCACCGTTGAAGGCGGAGCCGCCTCCCGCGGCGATTTGTCCGCGCTGAAAAAATTGTTCGATAGCGGCGTAAAAATTTTTTCGCCCGTGTGGAATGTAAAAAACAGCCTTTCCGCACCCAACGGCGAGGCGGGCGGACTCACCGCGAAAGGCAAAGCCGCTATGGCGTACGCGCTGGAAAGGGGAGCGATTCCCGATATATCGCACGCTTCCGACGGCGCCGCGCGCGATATTTTCGCCCTGGCGGGCGAGCGCAAAGCTGCGGTATGCGCCACCCATTCGCTCGTGCGCGCTCTGTGCCCGCACAAACGCAATCTCACCGATACGCAGATTAAAAAAATCGCGGATAGCGGCGGCGTGGTCGGCGTGTGTTTCGTACGCGAATTTGCGGGAAATCGCACGCTTGCGCAACACGTGCGCTATCTTATGGAAAAAGGCGGCGAAAACTGCGTGGCAATCGGCGGCGACTTTTACGGAACGGAAAATCCGTACCCCGAAAGTCCCGCGGCGATGCCGGATTTTTTCCGCTCGCTGGAACGCCTGTTCACGCCCCGGCAGATAGAAAAATTCGCCTGTACCAACGCCGCCCGCCTGCTTCCGTAAAATCTCCCGCGGACTTCGCCCGTCCGATACCGCGCCGCCGCAAATCTCGTAAATTGAATTACTGCTTTAACAATCGTTTCGCCGACAGAAAAAATGCCTGCCGTCTCCGCAAAGAGCCGGCAGGCAAAATTATTTTATCGTTTACAAGGCGTAAGCTTTGTATTTCGGCAGCTTTAAGCCGCGTAAGCCGTCGTGTCCGTATTGCCGTCGTCGGTGTTTCCGCCGTCGGTTTTGGGCTGAGAGGGGAACAGTTTCACAAATTCTTCCGCGTTGAAATCCGCCTTGTGCGAGGCTTTTTCCGCTCCGTACGCAACGGAAAGTTTCAAGTCGGTCGCAATCCGCAAGCCCGTTTTCACGGTCGTCGTGCCGTCGGTTTCGATTTCGGCGCTCATCTCGCAAATCGCCGCAAGCAAATCTTTCGTCAGCGAAATTTCATAGCCGGTAAGGGTACGGTCTGCGTCCAGCGTAAGCTTCAGCGAAATGCCTTTATCCAGCTCGGCGGCAAGCGTGTTCAGCCCCAGTTTAATCATCTGCGCCGATATGCTTCCTTCCGTCGCTTCTTCAATCAGTTCGGGCAGCGTGTACGTCTTTCCCGCGGTAAGAATCGTCTGAATAGAGTCTTTCATATCGCTCACTCTTTCCGCAAGCTCCGCTTTTTCTGCCGCGGCGATTTCTTCTTCCGTCTTGCCGTAGTTCGGGTTCAGTTCGTTTGCGATCGCGGCGGTGGCGGCGGAAAATACCTCGGAATCGCCCAGCGCCGTTTTCATGCCTGCCACAAGCTGTTCTTTCGTGCAGTCCGCGCCGAAATACTTCGCGTATTCCGTATCGCCCGCCTTGGTTTTATAGGCTTCCTGCACCAGGGTAACATAGTGATCCCAGTCCGTGTCGGGATAAGTCGTTTTGAATTGCGCCCATTTCTCGTTGTACGTCGCTTCGAAATCGCTTCCGTCCGTTTCGGCGCTGTAGAAACTCGTCGTCCATTGCGACAGGTCGTAATAGAACGAGCGCAACGTATTTAACAGATCCTCCGCCGTGGCTTCGTAATCGATTTCTCCGTCTGCGGAAAGTTTCGCCAGCAGCTCGCCCAGCGTTACGTCTTTGTAAGAATCGATGACTTCGCTCAGGTCAAGTCCCGTCACGCTCTTCAGGGTAGCCGTCTCGTCGCCCGTAATCAGCTGAATCGCTTTATCCGCAATCGCGGTAATTTTCTCCACGGTAACGCCTTTCGCCGCCAGCAGCGTCATCGTGTCGCTCACTTTCCAGTCCAGCATCGTCGGCAGCGCTTCCAGCTTCGCATACGTGCCCGCGCCCAGATATTTATCGATCAGCGCGTTGATTTTCAGCATCGTAACGTCGTTGCTGAAATTCAAAAACAGATTCGATTTGTCGGTAAGCACGTAGCCGTCGTCCGTTTTCCCTTCGGCGAAAATCATCGAAAGGGCACGTTTCTGCGCTTCTTCCGCGTCCAGCCCGAACGCTTCCGCCACCTTTTCCGCAAACGGTCGCAGGTCGGTATCGATAAAGCCGAAGAATTTTTCGGTGTCGCCCAGAATCATCTGCGCGGCGGTCTGCAGCCAGCCGTCCTGTTCGGCAAGAAACTCGTCGATCGTGCCGGAAATCATCATGGATTCGTCATCGTTCTTCACGGTGTATTTGCCCGTGGTTTCGTCCCTTTCGTATACCGTCGCGGCAAGATAAATCGTGTCTTTGTCAAACAGGAAGGCAATCTCGCCTACGCCGTTGTCCTCCGTCTCTTTCTCTCCCGTCGCAATCGTCGTTACGCTTTCCACGGAATGCAGATAGAGTTTCCCGTACGCATACAGAAATCCTTCGTCGCCGATGCCGAGGTAAACATACCCGCCGTGGCAATCGATCGTCTGTGTTCTCGTCGAAACGATTTTCGCGGTGTCCGTTCCGGATTCGCTCATTTTATCCGCGCTCGTGTACGTCAGGGTAAACGGTTCGATCGTCAGGTCGATGCCGGTGCCTTTCGTCATTGCGGGCGACTTGATTGCCGCCGTAACGGAGGTAAGCGTCTGTAATTCTTCCTCTTCAACGTTGCCGCATACGGTGCAGGTGTGCTTTCTCAAACCTTTTTCCGTTTCGGTGGGTTCTTTCACAATCACCCATTCGCCGTACGTGTGCGTGGTGCAGGCGTCGCCGTCGTTCGTGGTGCAGCCCACGGCGAAAATCGCGGTGAGCGCCATTACGGCGGAGGCAACGAACAGCCACAGTTTCTTTAATTTCGATGTCATGCTTTTTCTCCTTTTTATATATTTTTTTCGCACGAGGTTTTCGCCTCGCCCGGTCGGAAACTTAAAAAATTACGTTTTTTTCGTCATCGGTCGCGCCGCACGGGGGCGCCTTATTTAATATATGCGCTCCGGCGTACGCGTGTGCGTGCGCGGCGGACAACCCCGATTTACGTATTTATTATATCACGAAACAGGCGGCGCTTGTCAAGCGTTTAAACGATATTTTTTTAAAATTCAAAAATTATCTTTCTGCTACGCGGGGGATAGCTCGTCGGCTTTTTGCCGCCGTTCGCCCGTTGCCCGCCCGCGAAACGGCGCTTTGCCGCAAATCCGTAAGTAAAAAAAGCACCCGCCGGCGTAGCCGATGGGGCGGCGTAGCCGTGTCCGGGTACTTTTTTCAAGAGAAAAACAATGCGAAAAAAGTATCCGCCGGCGCAGCCGATAGGGCGGCATAGCCGTGTCCGGGTACTTTTTCGGGAAAAAACAACGCGAAAAAAGTATCCGCCGGCATAGTCGTGTGCGGATACTTTCTCAGGTTCTGTTTTAAAACGAAGCGAAAAAAGCCGTTATGCTCTCTCGGCTTTCTTCAGGCATCTGGTGCAAACGTAACCTTTCGTTTCTTTGCCGTTTTCCACGTAAGAAACTTTCTGTACGTTGGCTTTGAACGTTCTTCTGGTTTTACGGTTAGAATGGCTCACGTTGTTTCCCGTCGTCTGACCTTTACCGCAAATGTTGCAAACCTTACTCATATTAACACCTCCGCGCGCGAAATTCGTAAATGATATTTCGTAAATAATCATGCCCGTTTTATCGGAAAAAATCCGTTCGTTATCCGGCGGCAAACCGCAAAAAATCGCTCCCGCCGCAAAACGAGCATAAATAATATATCACGAAACGAAAAAAAAGGCAATAAAAAACGCGTGCAAAAGCGCAAAAAAATTAAAAATATTTCCGCGGATTCGTAAAAAGCCGTAAAAACGGGCAAAAAAACGCCTCCGAAACGCCCCCGAAACAATAAAATCGCCAAAAGTATCTCAAATTGCTTGCAAATCGCGGCAAAATGAGATACAATAGAATAGAAAACGGAGATTTACTATGTCGGTTAATACAAGTAACGCATACGGAAAAATTTCAATATCCGATCTCGCCATAGCCAAAGTCGCCTCTCACACGGCGATGGAATGCTACGGTATAGTGGAGCTTGTTTCCCGTCGTTTCACCGATTCGCTGGCGGAGCTTTTAAAGCGCGACGCGGGCGGGCGCGGCGTAAAAGTTACCACGGAAGGCAATCGGATTTATATCGATATGTACGTGGTAATCAAATACGGCGTATCTATCGGCGCGGTGGCGGAATCTCTCCGCGAGGCAGTCAAATACAAAGTAGAAAGCTTTACGGGCATGATTGTGGATACGGTAAACGTAAACGTCATCGGGGTAAAGCTGTAGAATCGCGTTTCGCTTTCAAAAGTACGGAAGCGAAACGTTTTTGCGCGGTTTTTTCCGCCGCGCGTATTTTTCTTTTTTAACACAACGGATTAAAGGAGCAGACAATGCAGAAAATGCAAAGAACGATAACGAGCGTGGATTTCAGAAAGATGATCCTGCTCGGTTCTCAGGCGCTCGAAAAAAATCGGGCGAAAGTAGACGCGCTTAACGTATTCCCGGTACCGGACGGCGATACGGGCACGAATATGTCTTTAACGATGCAGTCGGCGGTGAAAGAACTTTCCGCCTGCACCACCAACGGGTTTATGGAAGTATGCGACGCCGTTTCCCGCGGCGCGCTCCGCGGCGCAAGAGGTAATTCGGGCGTAATTTTATCGCAGATTCTCCGCGGTATCTGTTCGGTGATTCGCGAATGCGGCGAAAATTTCGATACGAAAACGTTCGCGAAAGCCATGGCGGCGGGCACCAAAGTAGCCTACGGCGCCGTTTCCGCCCCCAAGGAAGGCACCATTTTAACGGTCATCAGAATGATGAGCGACGAAGCCGTGAAAGTCGGCTCCCGCAAGAAAAACTTCGAAGAATTTTTCGAAGCCGTCATCGAAGAGGGCGAACGCGCGCTTGCCAAAACTCCCGAACTTCTTCCCGTTTTGAAAAAAGCGGGCGTAGTGGATTCGGGCGGCGTGGGACTCATGACCATTTTCAAAGGCTTCCTTGCCTACCTCAAGGGCGAAGAAGCGCAGGAAATCGCCGAAACCGATACTTCCGGCGTACAGAAGATGTCCGACGAATTCGGCGATAATTCCGATATCATCAATCTGGACCTCGGCGAAATTCAGTTTGCATACTGCACCGAATTTTTCATCATCAATTTAAAGAAGAGCACCACCCTTGCGGATATCGACCGCCTGCGCGAACGTCTTTGCGAACTGGGCGATTCCGTCATCTGTATCGGCGATTTAGAGCTTGTGAAAGTGCACGTGCATACAAATCAGCCGGGCGTGGCGCTCACGTACGCGCTGCAGCTGGGCGAACTCGATCGCCCGAAGATCGAAAACATGCTGGAACAGAACCGTCAGCTGCGCGCCAAACGCGAGGCGGAAAAGAAAGATATGGGCATGCTTGCCATCTGCGCGGGCGAAGGCTTAGCGGGCATCTTCAAAGATCTCTGCGTAGATAAAGTCATCGAAGGCGGGCAGACGATGAACCCCACCGCGGGCGACATCGCTTCGGCGGCGCAGAAGATCAACGCGCGCGATATTTTCATCTTCCCCAACAACAAAAACATTATTCTGGCGGCGGAACAGGCGAAAGATCTGGTGGAAAACCGTACGATTCACGTCATTCCCACCAAAAACGTGCCGCAGGGTTTTGCCGCGGCGCTCCAGTTCAACCCCGAAGTTTCCGTGGAAGAAAACAAAGTGAACATGATTCACGAATTGGATAACGTAAAAGCCGGGCAGGTAACGTACGCCGTGCGCGATACGTCGCTGAACGGATTCTCTATTTCCAAAGGCGATGTCATCGGGCTTGACGATAAAAAGATTCTCGCGAAGTCGCAGAACATTCCCGATACCGTTTTAAAACTTCTCAACAAAATGAAAGAGGACTCGCACGAGATGATTACGCTGTACTACGGCGAAGGCGTTTCGGAAGAGGATGCCGCCGCGCTTGCCGCGCAGGTCGGCGAAAAATATCCCGATTGCGACGTAGATTTCCACTTCGGCGGTCAGCCCGTATACTACTACATTATTTCTTTGGAATAAAAGCCTTATTCTTGCTTTCCCCTTCGGGGGCGGGCATCGCCCGTTTCGTAACGGACTGTAGCAAACCGTTTAAAATTTAGAAAATCGCCTATGTTAAAGGCTTCCCCCCGGGGGGAAGCTGTCCGCAAAGCGGACTGATGAGGGGCAGCTACATTATTCGAAAAGTCATTCGGATAACGCTCGAAATTTAAGAACACAAAATTTTCAAAACAAATCAAACAACAAAAAGCGGGGGCGGCGGCAGGCGCTTCCCGCTTTTCGGATTTAATCGGTAAAAAAAGCGCGGACAACATCGCAGAGGAGGGCACAACAAATGAAAGTTTCCGAACTTCGCAGCATCGGCGAAAAGCGCGAAAAAGATCTTCAGAAAATGGGGGTTTCCACGGCGGAAGAACTTGTCCGCCTGTATCCGCGCGCCTATCTCGATTTAACGCAGCGTTCCACGCTGAAAAACGCGCTGCACAACGAAATCGTGCTCATCGCCTGCGAAGTGCTGCGCCTTGCGCCCGTCAACTACGCGGGCAAACGCACCGTCAAAGCTTACTGCTCGCAGGACGGCTACGCGTTTACCGCCGTGTGGTTCAATCAGCCGTACGTCGCGCACATGCTCAAAGCGGGCGAATATCTTTTCTACGGCAGAGTGCAGCGAAAATTCGGCGCGGTCAGCGTCGTCAATCCCACGTTCGAACCGCTCGATAAAAATTACCGTTTAAAAGGCGTCGTTCCCGTCTATCCTTTAAAGGGCTCGCTCAACCAAAAAACGCTGCGCGGCGCCGTGAACGAAGCCTTAACGCGCGTTTCGCTCGAAAGCCTGATTCCGCCGCAAATCGCCGCAAAATACCGCTTGCCGTCTCTCGAACGCAGTTATTATGCCGTGCACCAACCCCGCACGCTCGAAGAAAAGGACGCCGGCAGCGAACGCGTCGCGCTCGAAGAATATTTCGTGCTTCTCTCCGCGTTCAAGCTTGTCAAAGGCGGCAAAGAGGACGTCCGCATCCACAAATACACCGTTACCGCGGCAGACGTGAAAGAGTTCGCAAGCCGCTTCGGCTTCGAATTCACGAACGGACAGAAAAAGGCGGTGAACGAAATTTACGAAAGCGTGCACTCGCCCGTCAGAATGAACCGCCTGCTGCAGGGCGACGTAGGCAGCGGCAAAACGGCGGTGGCGCTGTGCGGCATCTATATGGCGGTAAAAAGCGGCTATCAGGCGGCGTACCTGTCGCCCACCGAAGTGCTCGCCGCCCAGAACTACGCGCTTTTAAAGAAGTTTTTTCCCGATTACAACGTGGTTTATCTTTCCGGCAGCACGGGCGCAAAGGAAAAGCGCGAAATCAAAGCGAAAATTCAAAGCGGCGAAGCGGATATTATCTGCGGCACGCACGCGATTCTGCAAAAGGACGTCGCGCCTCCCGCATTGTCTTTCATCGTCTGCGACGAACAGCACCGCTTCGGCGTGGCGCAGCGCAACGCGCTTTCGGAAAAAGGCGAGGGCGCCGACGTGCTCGTTATGTCCGCAACGCCCATTCCGCGCACCCTGTCCCTCGTTTTTTACGGCGATTTAGACGTAACCACCATCACCGATAAGCCGAAATCTCGGCAGGAAATTTCCACGTCGATTATCCCGCAAAGCCGTTACGAAGATATGCTTGACTATATCGGCGGCGAGGTAAAAAAGGGCAGACAAGCATATTTTGTCTGCGCAAAAATCGACGGCGGCGAAGACGAGGACGACGACGGTTCGATTATCAGCGTAAAAGAGCGCTACGAAGAGCTGAAAGAGCGCCTGCCCGCGGTAAAATTCGCGCTGTTGCACGGCAGAATGAAAGACAAAGAGAAAGACGAGGTGATGACGGCGTTCAAAAACGGCGAATACGATTGCCTCGTGTCCACCACGGTCATCGAAGTGGGCGTCGACGTGCCGAACGCCACGATTATGGTAATTTACAACGCCGAACGCTTCGGTTTGTCGCAGCTGCACCAGCTGCGAGGCAGAGTGGGGCGCGGCAGCGAAAAAAGCTATTGCTTTCTGCTTTCCGATTTGGAAACGGAAACCGCGAAAGAGCGCCTGTATACGTTCAGAAGTACGTCGGACGGCTTTAAAATCGCGGAAAAGGATTTGGAAATGCGCGGCGGCGGCGATTTTCTGGGCACAAGACAGTCGGGCAGAATGCTGTCGGACATTAAAAATTTGAAATACGGCGCGCAGGTGATATTCGAAGCGAAGAAGCTGTGCGACGAAACGTTCGAAAGCGGCTTCGACGGGGAAGAATTGCGCCGCGCCGCGCTTGCCAAATACGCCGCCCTGAAAGACGTAGTAATGAACTGACGCCCTTCGGGTGCCTCGTAACGGACTGTTGCAAACCGTTTGAAATTTTAAACAAATGCCTTATTTTTGCTTTCCCCTTCGGGGAGAGTGGCGAGCGAAAGCGAGCCGAGAGAGGATATAGCATTCCCCTTGCCTGAAAAAAAATTCAGTGAACTTCATTTTCTTCGGCAAAAATTGTCAGCCTATTTTAAAGGCTTCCCCTTGGGGGGAAGCTGTCAACGAAGTTGACTGATGAGGGGCGTACTTTGTTTTCTGATAGTTGTAAACTATTGAATTGTCTTTTCCTGCTTTCCCCTTCGGGGAGAGTGGCGAGCGAAAGTGAGCCGAGAGAGGATAAAATAAAGTTCTTGCCTTTGATAAAGCCTTCCCCTTGTAGCGGCAGTGGAGAGGTCAGATTAAAATTTCAACCTTCTCTCCCGCTCAACCCATAATTTCACAACAAGGAATCCGTAAAACCATGAAAAAATCTTCTATTCTCGGCACCGCATTGCTGCTTACCGCCACAATCGTATGGGGCGTGGCGTTCGTCGCGCAAACCAGCGCGTCCGATAAAATCGGCTCGTTCACATTCAACGCCGCCCGCGCGCTTATTGCCGCCGTGCTTTTAAGCGCCATTGTCGCCGTCAAAGAACCCGTCGTAAAGAAACGCGCCCTGAAAGCCGACCAACCCTACGATAAACCCGCACGCATGAAAAGACTGAAAAAATCGTTGATAACGGGCGCAATCGGCGGTGTGGCGCTGTTTGCCGCCGTCAATTTTCAGCAGTTCGGCATCGAAAAATACCCGTCCGATACCTCGGCGTCGGGCAGAGCCGGTTTTTTAACGGCAACGTACGTCGTGTTCGTGGCGGCGTATACGGCAATCCGGCATAAAAAAATTCACCCGCTCACCGTGCTTTCGTGCGTGGGGTGCGTAGGCGGCATGTACCTTCTTTGCGTGCACGGCGGAGTGCAGAAAATCTATTTCGGCGACCTGCTTGAAATTTTCGGCGCCCTGTGCTTCGCGGCGCAGATTTTAATCATCGATAAATTTTCCGATACCGACGGTGTGGCGTTTTCCTGCGCGCAGTTCTGGGTGGTGGCGATTTTGTCCGTAATCGGCGCGGCGATTTTCGAAGAGGTAAACTTAACCGATTTAAAAGCCGCATGGCTGCCCGTCGTATATGCGGGCGTCATGTCCAGCTGCGTGGGCTACACGTTTCAGATTCTGGGGCAAAAATACGTAAAACCCGCCGTAGCGTCGGTGATTATGAGCCTTGAATCGGTTTTTGCGGCGCTTGCGGGGTGGGTGATACTGAAGGAAACGCTTTCCGCCGTAGAACTTTGCGGCTGTGCGCTGGTATTTATATCGGTGGTTATCTCTCAGCTCGCCCCCGCGGAAGAACCCAAAAATTAAAGCCTATTTCATAGGCTTCCCCTTGCTTGCAAAATTTTATGCAGGCAAAAATTGTCAGCCACTTCGTGGCTTCCCCTTGGGGGGAAGCTCCGCGCGAAGCGCGGTGATGAGGGGCGTAGCATATTATGCAAAGCCCATTTTTGATTTTCTGAATATTTTTAACAAAAAATTTCTGAAAATCAAGGGGCGTAGCTTGTTTTCTGATTGTTTGTCAAAATTAACTTTGAAAAAAATTCCCCGACAAAGGCGCGGTTTCATCCCCAGAAAAACAAAAATTTTTTTACAAAAGGAGCTAAAAAACAAATGCGGTTAATCATTCTCGGCACGGGCAATGCCGCCGTTACAAAATGCTACAACACCTGTTTTCTGCTGGAAGAAAACGGCAAATATTTTTTAACCGACGCGGGCGGCGGCAACGGCGTGTTTACGCAGCTTGAAAAAGCGGGCGTCGCGTGGCAGAACGTGCGCGATATTTTCATTACGCATAAGCACGTAGATCATTTGCTCGGCGTGGTGTGGTTTGTCAGAAAAATTTGCCAAAGCATGAGCGAGGGCAAATACGATGGCGAAGCGCGCATTTACGGGCACGCCGAAGTGCTTGCGCTGCTGAAAGATTTTTCAATGCGGCTTTACCCCGCAAAGCAGACGAAATATATCGGCGACAGATTGCATTTTATCGAGGTGCAGGACGGCGAAACGCGCGAAATCATCGGCAGAAAAACCACGTTTTTCGATATACGCTCCACCAAAGCAAAGCAGTTCGGCTTTTGTATGCGTTACGATCTTGCGGACGAAAGCAAAAAGCTCACCTGCTGCGGCGACGAGCCGTATAACGAGTGCGAGAGGAAATACGCCGAAAACAGCGAATGGCTGATGCACGAGGCGTTCTGCCTGTATGAGGAGCGCGAAAAATTTTCTCCGTATGAAAAGCACCATTCCACCGTGAAAGACGCGGCAGAGCTTGCGGAAACGCTGGACGTGAAGAATCTGATACTGTATCATACGGAAGATAAAAATCTTGCGCAGCGTAAAGAATTATACACCGCCGAGGGCGCGCGGTATTATCACGGCAATCTCTACGTCCCGAACGACCTTGAAACTTTCGAATTATAATTCTTGCCGCATTTCTTGGCTTCCCCTTCGGGGCGGGCATTGCCCGTTTCGTAACGGACTGTTGCAAACTGTTTGAAATTTCGAATAACTGCCTTTGATACAGCCTTCCCCCCAGGGGGAAGGTGCTGAGCGTAAGCGAAGCAGATGAGGGGCGTTCCATATACGGTTAGTAGAGTAGAACTCTCGGGCTCGGCTTCCCTTTCGGGGAGGCTCTGCCGCGTAGCGGCGGTGGAGAGGTTTGTTTTATATCCTCTATCGGCAAAATTTCGCATACGCTCGATTTTGCCACTTTCCCCGAAAGGGAAAGCAAGAATTATTGCCATATCTAAGGCTTCCCCTTGTGGGGGGGATTTTCTTGCCGAACTGCCGTTTTAAGGCAGCTTCGGCAGCCTGCTGTCGGCAAAGCGCGGTGATGAAGAAAAGCTGGCTTTTCTTTTTTGCTTGAAAATTTGCCTTTTAAAAAATTTTCAAACAAAGGGGCGTAGCTTGTTTTCTTTTATGACAAATTCCGACGCCGCATTCTCTTGCTTTCCCCTTCGGGGAGAGTGGCGAGCGAAAGCGAGCCGAGAGAGGATAAAATAAAATTCTTGCCTTTTATATAGCCTTCCCCCCAGGGGGGCTTTTCTTGCCGAACTGCCGTTTAAGGCAGCTTCGGCAGCTTGGTGTCTGCGATAGCAGACGAATGAGGGGCGTAGCCCATTTTTGATTGAAATTTTTCTTTCAAAAATTTTCAATCAAGGGGGCAACTCCATAATCGAATAGCTGTTGTATTTCGTAACCCCCCAAAAAGCCCGCCGCGATACCTCGCGGCGGGCTTTCTGTTGGCAAAAAACAAATTATTATTTATTATAATACCCGTCGATTTCCACCGAGAATTTCCCGCCGGTCAGGTTTTCGAAAATCAGCTTAATATAGTGCGCGCCGTTGTCAATACTTGCCGCACCTGTGCCCGAATTGCCGAACAAATTATTCGAAAAATCGTTCTCCTTGCCGCCGTCGTATGCGCCGATTTTCTTCGCATACGCGTGCAAATCTATAAGCAGCAAATCCCCGTCGTTCGAAGCGGTAACCTGCACCGCCTCGCCGTTGATTTCGCATTTCACGCCGATATTGTTCGCTCCCTTGATTTTCAGCGCAAGTTTCGTTGCGGAAATTTCATTTTTCGGCATCAATACAATCGAATCGTACGCTTGCATAGTGCCTGCAAATGCGCTTAAATTATCAAAACTTTGTACCGCATATCGGTTCATTGCGGGGTAGAGCGAAATATCCGAGCCGTCAAACGTATTTTCAATCGCCCGTTCCACAATGGCGGGAACAACAATATTATAGCCCTTGTAAAGCCTCGGCGAAGCGGCGTTTTCCGCTTCCGTATACGCTGTATTTCCGGGGTAGGGGGCATTTGCGCGAAAAGCCTTGTCTACAATATATGATTTATTTGTGAAGTAGGAACAATTATAAATTGTCAAATCTTTTTCAGCTTGATTTGTTCCGATTATATAATTATAAATAAACGTTGTTAAAGAGACTTTATTTTCGGAGGAAAAACCTAACTTATCTATATTATTTAAAAGCTGTGAATAATTATTTTCGCTATAAGCAGTATAATTCACGGATTTGCCTGCAAGAATTTGCGCAATTCCATATTTGATATATGCTTTTGTTTCGGAAGATTGAATATTATCAAATTGCTTTGCTAAATTCCAAGTAGTTTCAGCGCTGCTTGCGGACAATAATTCAAAATCGTCCAAGGTGGAAAATCTGCCTGATATTGCGCCACTTAATTTAATAAAATTGACATTATCAAAATAATTTTGTGTTTGAGAATTTCCCAAACTTAATTGATAGCAATCGATACAATCTGCTTTCAAATTTGTTAAAGTGTGCGTGTGTTCCGCGGTGGTTTTAGATAAAATCGTGGCGTGCTTAATCAATGCTTTTTTATCGCCAAAATTGTAATTTAAATCATAATTATCGGTAGGGCGGGCGTAATTGCTCGAACCGTCTCCGCCGTAAACATAATTCAATCTGTATAAAATATCCTGCGCCAAAAGTTCGATTTGTCTATCTAAAATTTCATTAAAACTTTTTTCCGAGCCGTCCGCGTCAATAATATTTCCGCGCAAATAGCTCGCTTTCACGCCGCCGAAAACGTCCGCCGCGCTTTGTTTCTGCGCAGGCTTTTTCGCTTCGTTTTCGTACCCGCACACGCTGCAGGTATAGCCGTTTTCGCCGTAAATATGCTCGGCTTCTTCCGATTTTTCGCTACAACCGGAGCAAACTTTATAATGCTTCGTATCGTTATAAGAAAAATTCGCGCTCCACGTATGCTCGTGCTGCGCCCCGCCTGCATTGCCCGGATCGGAAGAATTTCCGCCGCCGTTATCGCACGCAGAAAAGCCCGCCGCGCACGGGGAAAGCATCAGGCACGCCAGCATTGCGCTTAAAAATTTTTTCTTGAAATTTTTCATGAAAAGTCTCCGAAAATTACTCCGCCAATTCCGCGTTGGAAGCAAAGCGCCGCACCGATTCAATCGCCGATACCACGCTGTCCACCTTGTCGTACGTTTCGCCCGTGCAGATCACCGATTTCTGCACGTTGTGCAGCTTGTAATAAAATCTGCCGAACTTGTCTTTATCGATATAGAAATTGCCTGCGGCGCAGTTTTTACGCACCGATTCAATGGCTTTTTCCGCGGTTTTGCGCGAAGCCACTTCCTCGGTGGAAAGCATAACCTGTCCGTTGTTTGCGTACAATTTCGCCGAAAAACCGCCGTTTTCGCCTTGTTCTATGCGCCATTTGCCCTGACCCTTTTTCGCGGGCGGCGTAACTTCCGCGGGGGTGTAGGCAATAAACCGTTCGCCTTCCGAAACTTTAATCATCAGAGGGGAATCTTTCGCGATGCGCTTCACCGATTCCGCCGCTTTTTCGCAGGCGTCGCGCGTGGTGTAAATTTCGCCCACGCACAAAAGGCGGTTGCCCGCGCTCTTCAGTTTAAAATAGTAGTCGCCGCCTTTATCGCGGTAAATCACAAAATTGCCCGTTTCCACGCCGCGCTTAATTGTTTCCACGCCGCTGCGCGCGCCGTCCTCGGTGGAGTAAATTTCGCTGGTGAGCATCACTTCGCCGTTGGAAGCGTGCAGCGCCGCGATGTACGCGTTTTCGCCTTTGATTACGATGCGCCACTTGCCGAGCATGCGTTTGGGCTCGGCTTTCGTTGCCGTTTTTGTTTCGGGCTTCGCCGCCTGTTTCGCGGGGGCGGGTTTGGTTGGCTTTTTGGCTGTCTTTTGCGTGCTTTCGGGCGTTTTTTCTGTGATTTTCATGGTTTTTTCCTCTGTTTTTTCGGTATTTTCTTCGGTTTTTACCTCATTTTCGGGCTGTTTTTCTACAAAAACAGGCTCGTTTTCTTCGATTTTTTCCTGTTTTTCGGCACATTCAAGCGGTTTTTCCGCATCTTTTTCGGATTGACTTTCAACGACTTTATTAAGGTTTTTCTTTTTCTTCGCTTGCGGAACGAAAATCGCCGCGAGGACGGCTGCAAGCAGTAAAACGGCTGCCGCAATCACAATGATTCCCGCGGCGGCAGCCGATACGCCGATTTTTTCGCCGAGGGATTGAAACACGCTGTTTAACATATTCGTCATAACTTTTACCGCCTTATTATTGTATTCAATTAAATTATAACACAAACACAAAAAATAAGCAAGGCAAAACAGCGGTATTTCGTTGAAATTCGGCGAAAAATCGGCAAAAATTCAATAAAAACGCGTAATTATTCCTGTTTTTCGGCAGCGCGCGCCGCGGCGATTTTTTCCGCGAGTTCGCGCGGCACTTCCTCGTAATCCAGAAATTCGGAAACGAATCTTCCGCAGCCGCGGGTGAGCGAACGCAGCCTTGTGGTGTAGTTTAAAAGTTCCGCCTGCGGCGCTTCGGCAAGCACCACGGTTTTATCGCCCTCAGAGGCGGTGCCCATGATTCTGCCGCGGCATTTGTTGATATCGCCCATCACGTCGCCGAGGAAATCGTTTTTCACGGAAATTTTCAGTTTGCAGTACGGTTCCAGCAGAACGGGTTTCGCGTTTTTCAAGCCCTCGCGGAACGCGATCGCCGCCGCCGCTTTGAACGCCGCTTCGGAAGAATCCACCTCGTGATACGAGCCGTCGAAAAGCACCGCTTTCACGCCCGTAACGGGGTAGCCCGCCAGCGGACCTTTTGAAAGACATTCGCGCAAGCCTTTTTCCACGGCGGGGAAGTAAGATTTGGGCACGGCGCCGCCCACCACTTCTTCGGCGAATTCAAAATCGTTTTCGCAGGGTTCGAAGCGGATTTTCACGTGCCCGTACTGCCCGTGTCCGCCCGTCTGCTTTTTGTATTTGCCCTCGGCTTCCGCCGTGCCGCGGATGGTTTCGCGGTAGGGGATTTTCGGCTGCGTAAGCTTTACTTCCGCGCCGTAACGCGATTTTACGCGCTTTGCAAGCAGTTCCACGTGCGTTTCGCCCTGCCCGCCGATGAGAATTTCGCCCGTTTCCGCGTTCTTTTCCACGGAGAAGGTGAGGTCTTCTTCCTTCATTTTATTGAGCGCGGCGAAAATTTTATCTTCCTCGCCCTTCTTTTCCGCACCGATCGCCATAAAGAACGTGGGGCGGGGGAAGTGGATGGGCGGGAATTTCACCTTGGCGCCCGGCGCGCACAGCGTATCGCCGGTGCCCGTAACCGAAAGCTTGGTAACGGCGCAGATGTCGCCCGCAAGCGCTTCGGAAACGCTTTCCGTTTTTTTGCCGCGCAGCATGTAAATCTGCCCGACGCGTTCTTCTTCGTGGCGGTTCGGGTTGTAAACGGTGTCTCCGCTTTTTAAAACGCCGCGGAAGATTTTAAGATACGTGGTTTTGCCGGAATACGGATCGACCGTGGTTTTGAATGCCTGCGCCGCGAACGGTTCGTTTTCTTTGGGCAGAACGGTTACGATTTTATCGGAAACGAGGTCTTCCGCAAGCGTGTTCACGCGTTCGTTTGCCTGCGGCATATACGTTACGATTTCGTTTAACAGGTTGATGACGCCGCGGTTGAAAAGGGCGCTGCCCGCCATGACGGGAATGGTGTTCACCGAGGCGATGCCGAGGCGGATGCCGTGAATGATTTCTTCCTTGGAAAGTTCGCCCGAATCGAAATATTTATCGAGAAGGGTTTCGTCGTTTTCCGCCGCCGTTTCCATCAACGATTCGCGCATGGTTTGCATCTGCGCCGCAAGATTTTCGGGCACGGGAATTTCTTCCGTGCCGCTCTGGCGGAATAAAAACGCCTTTTCGCGGATGGCATTTACGCAGCCCTGCATTTTTCCGTTTTCCATAATCGGCAGCTGAATGGGGGCGAGTTTGCCCGGATATTTTTCGCGCAGCGCCGCCACCGTGCCCGCGTAATCGGCGTTTTCCTTATCCATGCCGTTGATGAAGATGATGAGAGGCTTTTTCATTTTCAGGCAATAATCGATTACGCTTTCCGCGCCCACGGGCACGTTGCCGCCCGCGCCGATGACGAGTAGCGCGCCGCCTGCCGCCTGCAAGCCCTCGCTGCGTTCTCCTTCGAAATCGTAGAAACCGGGAAGATCGAGCAGGTTGATTTTTACGCCTTTCCAGTTAAGGCAGGCGCAGGATAAGTATACGGAGGATTTCCGCGCTTTTTCCGCTTCGTCGAAGTCCGTTACCGTGGTGCCGTCGTCCGTTCTGCCCATGCGGTCGATTGCGCCCGCGCAGAACAGCATGGCTTCGCAAAGCGTTGTTTTGCCCTCGCCGCCGTGCCCGATTACCGCAATGTTTCTGATGTTTTCGCCAGATACGCTCATAGTTTTTTTCCCCTTGAAATAGTTTTTTGCGCGGCGGTTGGTTCGCCGCTTTTCTGTATTATACTATATTTTATTCGTAATTTCAAGGGGGGTAAGCAAAAATTTTTTCCGATTTCACAAAAAAAGTTATTTTGGAACGGTTGAAAAATCGGGAAAGCGCGAAAAATTCTTTACGCGCGGGGCGGGAGCTTTACACGCGGAGCGGGATATGGTATAATAAAAACAACGGAAAAACAATGCGGAGAGGAAACATGAAGAAGAACGGGAACGATGTTAAGCGTGCGGAAGAGGGAAAGAGATTCGCGCCGCTTGAAAAAAACGTTGCGGGAGAGATAGCGGCGTATATCGACGAATGTATGGCGGAAGAGGGCGCGCTTTGCGCCGAGCTATTTGAAGCGCCGAAACTCGGCGCGGCGCCGTTGCCGTTTGCGGCGTATGGGGCGAGGAGCCTTGAGGACGAGCTGGACGATGTGGAAGAAAGCTTTGCGGAGGCGTTGTTCCGCCTGATAGACGAGCGGGGGATGAGCGACGCGGAGTGCTATAAAAAGGCGCATATCGACAGGAAAACGTTTTCGAAGATACGCACGCAGAAAGATTACAAGCCGCGGAAAACCACCGCGGCGGCGTTTGCGATTGCTTTGGAATTGCCGCTTGACGAAGCGAAAGATCTGATAGAAAAGGCGGGGTATTCTTTAACGCACAGCAGTAAATTCGATATTATTCTGGAATATTTCATCAAAAAAGGCAAGTACGATATTTTCGAGATCAACGAGGCGCTGTATGCGTTCGGCGAAAAGATATTAGGTTCGTAAGCGCCGACGTGAATTTTATGTTTTTAAAATGTCGCTTTCCGGGCGACATTTTTTCATGCGCCGCGCGGTATAATAGGGGTACAAATTGCATTTACGGAGGTATTGAAAATGAGAACGATTACGGTGAAAGGCATAGGCGCGGTTTCGGTGAAGCCCGATTTGATTGTACTGACGTTGAGATTAGAGACGGAGGAATACGAATACGACGCGGCGATGAAAGCGGCGGCGGAGAAAATCGATTTTCTGAACAGAGCGCTGGAAGCGGCGGGTTTTGAAAAAAAATCGGCGAAAACAGCCGATTTCAGGGTGTATGCGGATTATGAAAGCCTCAACGACGGGAAAGGAAACTACACGAGCGTTTTCATGGGGTATAAGTGCCGGCATGAATTAAAAATCCGCTTCGATTTCGATACGAAGCGGCTGGCGACGGCGCTTTCCGAAATTTCGAAGTGTATCGCAAAGCCCGAAATTTCGATTGATTTCACGGTAAAAGACGGAGCGGCGGTAAGCGGCTCGCTGTTGAAATCGGCGGTGGAAAACGCGCGTGAAAAAGCGGAAATTTTGTGCGCCGCTTCGGGCGCGAAACTCGGCGAGCTGATTACGATAGATTATAACTGGGGAGAGTTGCATCTGTATTCGGAAACGGATTACGACGTGGAAGGCAAGTGCCTGATGATGAGCGCGGCGGACGATATTGCCGATATGGAAATCGAACCGGAAGAGATTAAGGCGAGAGATACGGCGACGTTTGTGTGGGAGATAGCATAAGTTTTTTGCCCGCGGGGCGCGAGGCCGGGCAAGGGCGGCGGCATGTGGCGCGAGGCAAGCGGCGTTGCCGTTTACGGGGCATGCCGTCTGCGAGGTTAATATTTTCCGTGGTCGCGTTTGAAAAAGCCGCGCTGGCGCCATTCTATCAGGTGAAATTCGCCATTCTTTTCCATATCGTAAAACGACACGGGCATGGGCGAGGCGAACGCGGTTTCTCCGTCGGCGCCCGCGGCGAACGCGTACCCGTGCGAGCACAGGCAGACGGGCGTTCCGTAGGTGAACGCCGCCGCGCGGAGCACCACGTTTTCGGCGCCGTCCGCGCGGCTGGAAAACGGACACAGCACGAAATCGCTGCCGCACGCCGCAAGCGTTCGCAGCACTTCGGGAAAATACGCGTCCTCGGCGACGGCTATGCCGATTCTGCCCGCGCCCGTTTCGTACACTTTTAAAAACGCGCCGCAGTTGCGCGTTCCGTCGATGGAGGAAAGCGCGTCCGATACGCCTAAAATTCTGCCGTTTTCCGCCACTACCGCCGACGAACGCACGATGCCGCGCGTGGAGGTGTTGTACCCGCATACCACCGTGCAGCCGCAGGCTTTGGATAGCAGCGCGACGTCCTCGAAATACGCCGTTTCGCCTTTCAGCTCCCGTTCGTAACTCACGGTTACGTCGTCGAAGAGGGGGAAGAAAATCAGATCGGCGTCCTCGCCGCCCGTGCGCTCCCAAAATTCGGACAGCCGTTCTTTGGTTACAAAGCATATCTTCAAATCAGCCGCGCGCCCCCTTTTTTTCGTTCTTCTTCATTATACGGCGGGGCGAAAAAAAAGGTGCGGCTTTCGGGCGCGCACCTTTTGCGGTTTTAACAAATGAAGGGGGTATCGGCGGATTATCCGCGGTTTTCTTCGTCTTGTTTTTCTTCGTCGGCGATTTTTTCGTTGCGTGCATCGGGGGAAAGCGCGGCGAGATCGGCGCCGTAATCGGCGGGTAACGATAAAAGCAGGTAGGCTATGCCCGCCGAAATGCCGCCCGCGATATCGAAGTCTGCCTTGGCGTGCATGGCTGCGGAAACGATGGCGATGACTATGGACGCGGCGATCGGCAGCAGAATATGCAGCAAGCCCAGCTTGCGCAGTTCTTTCACGAGCGGTTTCGTAAAGGGCGTGCCCGCGGCGAGTTCCGCCTCGTAAAAGCGCAGGTTGAAATAGGCGAGCGCTATGCCGGAAGCGCAGCCGATTGCCGCGCAGACGCAGTAACAAACGTATTCGCGCGTAACGAACGTTTCGCCTTCCTTGGCGAGCCATTCCTGTACGTGCGCGTTACTGCCGAAAATGCCGCAGAAAATCGCGCCGAGCACGCAGAAAATCGTGCCGACGATGGCGAAAACGTAGCCGATTTTTGCGAGAATACGCAGCACGTTCGCCGCTTTTTGTACGCGTTGTAAACTTTTCATTGCAATAAATCTCCTTGTCTGAATTTATATTTTTACACAAACGCCTGTTTGGCGGCGCGGTCGGTTTCGCGTTTTACGTCGCGTTCGGCAAGCGATTTCTTTTTATCGTACGTGTGTTTGCCTTTGCAGAGCGCCACTTCCATTTTTACCAGCGAATCTTTGAAGTACATTTTCAGCGGCACCAGCGTGTACCCCTGACGGTTGATTTTTCCCGCGATTTTCGCAAGCTCGCTTTTGTGCAGCAGCAGAGTGCGGTCGCGACGCGTGTTCTTTGTGGAAAACGCGTCGGATTTATCGTACAGGGCGATGTGCATGTTTTTTACCACCGCCTTGCTGCCGTCGATTTGGCAGAAGCTGTCGTTCATGTTCACGGCGCCCGCGCGCACCGATTTGATTTCGTTGCCTTCGAGCACGATGCCCGCTTCGTATTTATCTTCGATGAAATATTCGAAACCCGCCGTTTTATTCACTGCGATGATTTTCATATCTTTTCCTCCGTTTTTTCGGATTTAACCGCCGCGAACGTGATTCGCCTTGTGTAGAAATCCACGTCCGTTACCTTCACGCGCACGCTGTTGCCGAGCGCGTAGCTTTTTCCGCCGCCTTTCAGTTCGAACGTGTCAGGCAGAAAAATATAGTACCCGTACAGCGAATCGAGCGGGACGAACCCTTCGATGCCGTTTTTCAGTTCCGCGAAAAATCCGCGTTCGGTAACGCCCGAAATCACGCCGTCGAATTCCTGCCCGATATAGTCCGCCATATACGCGGCGGCGTACAAATCGTCTACGGCGCGTTCGGCGTCGTCGGCGTTGCGCTCGGTGTCGCTTGTTTTTTTAGCGGCTTCCGCGGCGAATTCTTTCAGCCGTTCCGTCGCCGTTTCGTTTGCCGAAAGAACGGCTTTCAGCGCGCGGTGCACGAACAAATCGGGGTAGCGGCGGATGGGGGAAGTGAAGTGGCAATAGCAGCCGGAAACCAGCGCGAAATGCTTTAAATTCTTTTCGCAGTAGCGCGCTTTCTGCATGGAGCGTAAGGTAACTTTGGCAAGCACCTGTTCCTTTGCGCCGCCGCGCGCTTCGTTCAGGAGCGCCGCGTAATCGGCGGGGGAGACGTCCTCGTCGTTCCATTTCGGGGAAAAGCCGAGAAGTCGCGCGAACGCCTTTAAATTTTCCGCTTTTTCGGGTACGGGCGGTTCGTGCACGCGGTATAAGCACGGCGCGCCGCGGCTGTTTAAAAACGTTGCCACCGTTTCGTTTGCCGTTACCATAAACTGTTCGATGAGCCCGCGCGAAAACGACGGTTTTTCGTCCGGAATGTCGATGACGTCGCGTTCTTTATCGTAATAGATATGTTTTTCTTTCAGATCGAGGTTGACTTCGCCTTTTTTAACGCGCCGCGCCGCCAGAATTTCGGTAAGTTCGCGCATGGGGGCGAGGAAATCGCGCATCAGCGGGTATTTTTCAAGCAGTTTTTCCGCCGTTTCGCCGCCCGATAACATGGCATCGACTTCGTCGTAAGTCAATCGGTACGTTGAGCGTACCAGCGAGGGAAAAATTTCGCTTTCCAGCACTTTGCCCGCATTTTCGGCGGCGGTTTTATCGTTGCCGCCTTTGCCCGCTATCAGCATTTTGCACGTGAACGCAAGCCGCGCTTCTCCCTCGTTTAACGAACAGCAGCCGTTGGAAAGGGCTTGGGGAAGCATGGGCAGCACGCGATCGGGAAAATAGACGCTGGTGCCGCGCCCGAACGCTTCTTTATCGAGCTCTCCGCCCGCTTTTACATAGTGCGATACGTCGGCGATGTGCACGGATAAAACGTAATTATCGCCCTGTTTTGCCACGCCGACGCCGTCGTCGATGTCGCGCGTGTCAGCGCCGTCGATGGTAACGAAAAATTCGTTGAGAAGGTTGCGGCGGGGGAGCGGTTCGGTTTTTAAAGGGAGCGTCGTTATATCTTCCGCCGCAACTTTTTCCGCGGCGGCAAGCACGGAATCGGGAAATTCTTCGCGCAAGCCGAACGAACGGATAATCGACGTTTCTTCGGCGAAGAAATCATCGTCGTCGCCCAGCACTTCGGTGATTTCGCCCTCCGGGCAGGCGCCGTAACGGTACGCCGTGATTTTCGCTACCGCTTTCACGCCGCTTTTAACGTTTCTGCACGAGGCGAGGGGAATATAAATTTCGGAAAAATACCTGCGTTCGTCCGGCAGAAGCCTGCCCGCGCGGCGGTCTTTATAAAACGCGCCGACGATTTCGGTATAGCCGCGTTGAAGAATCTTCACTACTTCGCCCGTGGCGCTTTCGTTTTCGCCGCGCTTCACGATTTTTACAACCACGCGGTCTTTGTGCATGGCGCCGTTCAGATACTTGGCGGGAATAAAAATATCGCGCGCTTTGGCGGCGGTTTTTCTTTCGCCGTCCGCGGCGGATTCGGAGGAACTTCTTTTTTCCGTTCCGATGCCGTTTTCGCCGGGCGTTTCGGGGGAAGCGTCGGGGGTGAAAAAGGCGAATCCCTTTTCGTTGCCCGTCAGCACGCCCGTATACAAAACGGGGCGGGGCAAAGAGTATACGCCGTTTTTATATTCTATTCTGCCCGCGGCGCAAAGGCGGGCAAGCAGGGCGAGAAACGTTTTGCGGTTGTGCGGCGGCACGCCGGCATGGCGGCGCAGCGTTTCCGCGGTGGCGGTTTCTGCCGAGGATAAGAAGCGCAGAATGCGTTCTTCGATAGAAGCGTGTTGCATAATTCAATCACCTGTAAACGAATTTCCGCGCGGGCGTTGCCGCCGACGGAAAAAATGACGGAAGAAAAAACAAAGGGCGGCTTACGAAAAATAAGCCGCCGTAAAAAGTTCGTAAAAATTCAGCCGATCGCCGCGCCCCGGAAACGTTACCAAGGGAGCTGCTGCACCACGAAGAACGCGATGGAGAACACGGCAAGAATAATCAGACAGATCCACGTCCATTTTTTCATTCTGGATTCGATGGATTTACCCTTGTTTTTGCCGAAGAACGTTTCTCCCGAACCGCCGAGGGCGTCGATGCCCGTGGAATTGGCGGGCTGCATCAGTACGAGAATAATCGCTACGATGGCGGCAATGCCCATAAGCGCGATTAAGATGAAGCTCGTTAAACGATACGCCGCGTATGACGCGTCGTTGGTGGTGGGTACAAGCAATGCAAATAAATTCGACATGGCAAATTTCTTCCTTGAATTCGACAGTTTTTTCTCGTTTTCCGCTGCGGAAAGCGTAGCGGAAGCCGTCGGAAAAATCCGATAGCACGATAGATTATAGCATACAATCGTAAATTGCGCAACCTTTTTTATCGGCTTTTCGGCGTTTTTTGTAAGATTTTTTCCGTTTTAACGGATTAAAAGCGATTTTCCCGTCATTTTCGCGGGCTGTTTCAAGCCCATTACGTCGAGAAGCGTAGGCGCAAGGTCGGCAAGCACGCCGCCCGAACGAAGCTTCGCGTTCTTCAGTTCGTTGCAGACGAGAATTACGGGCACGGGGTTGGTGGTGTGCTGCGTGAACGGCGTTTTACCGTCGTCCGCAATCATCTCGTCGGCGTTGCCGTGGTCGGCGGTAACAAGCGCCGCGCCGCCCATTTCAAGAATTTTATCCACAACCTTTTTCACGCATTCGTCCACAACGTGCACGGCTTTTACCGCCGCGCTCATCACGCCCGTATGCCCTACCATGTCGCAGTTGGCGAAGTTTAAAATCATTACGTCGTATTCGCCCGTGGAAAGTTCTTTCAGTACGCGGTCGGTTACGAGGTACGCGCTCATTTCGGGCTGCAGATCGTATGTCGCCACCTTGGGGGAGGGGATGACGATGCGCGTTTCGCCCGGTACGGGCGCTTCGATTTTCGCGTTGAAGAAGAACGTTACGTGCGCGTATTTTTCCGTTTCGGCAATGTGCAGCTGCTTCATGCCCAGCGAAGAGATATACTGCGGCAGCGTATCGTCGATTTCGTCCGGCGGGAACGCCACGCCCACGTTTCTGAACGAAGCGTCGTACGTGGCAAAGCCTACGTACACGGGGGCGAGATAACCCGTCTTTCTTGTAAAGCCGAGGGTTGCGCCCGTTTTTTCGTCGGTGAAGGGGAAGGTTTCCTGCGAGAACATGCGCGTGATCTGGCGCGCTCTGTCCGGGCGGAAATTGAAGCAGATGATGCCGTCGCCCTTTTCCACAAGCGCGACGGGCTTGCCGTTTTTCGTAAGCGTTACGGGAACGACGAATTCGTCGGTAACGCCGTCGGCATAGCTCTTTTCAATCGCTTCTTCGGCGCTGCCTTCGAAGGTGTGCGCCTTACCCTCGGTAAGGGCTTCGTACGCCTTTTCTTCGCGGTCCCAGTTGTTGTCGCGGTCCATGGCGTAATATCTTCCCGAAACCGAAGCGATGACGCCGAAATCAAGCTCGTTCAGTTTTGCCTGAAGTTCGCGTAAAAATTCCGCGCCGGAGGTGGGAGGAACGTCGCGCCCGTCGGTGAAAGCGTGGATATACACGTTTTCAAGCCCTTCTTTTTTCGCCATTTCCACAAGCGCGTAAAGGTGTTCGGTGTGGCTGTGCACGCCGCCCGTGGAGACAAGTCCCCACAAATGCAGTTTTTTGCCGTTCTCTTTCACGTAGTGCATTACGCGCAGCAGTTCGGCGTTTTTAAAAAATTCGCCGTCGCGGATTTCTTTCGTGATTTTGGTAAGATCCTGATACACGATTCTGCCCGCGCCGATATTGAGGTGCCCGACTTCGGAATTGCCCATCTGTCCGTCGGGAAGCCCCACGGACATACCGCTTGCGCCCAGCGTGGACGAGGGGTATTCTTTTTCCAGTTCGGTTACGTTTTTGCTTCCGTCGGCATACACGGCGTTGCCCTCGTGTTTCGGGTTTAAGCCGTAGCCGTCCATGATGATGATCGCATAAGGTTTTTTCATTGACTTTGTTGGTTTCCTTTTTGCGCCCGCGTGATCAGCGGCGCAATACTTTGTCGCGCTGCGTGCCGCTTCGGTCATTTACTGTTAGTAAATTCCTGTCGTCGGTACTCGCGCTTCGCGTCTTGCTTGCTGCTGACGCGGGGAAAATTTTGAGTTTTTTTTGCGTTGCGCGCGGGGTTGGTGCTTTTAATAAGGCGTTTATTCCCTCATCCGCTTCGCTTTCGCTCAGCACCTTCCCCCAAGGGGGAAGGCTTAAAAAAAGAGGGCAAAGGCAGTATGCTACTTTCAAACGCGCGCGGTTAAGTCCGCTACGAGGCAAAGGCAGTATGCTGCTTTCAAACGCACGCGCTTAAGTCCGTTACGAAACAGGCTGTGCCTGTTATTTATCGTAGTTTACGATAGCCGAGAAGTCGGGGGCTTTCAGGGAGGCGCCGCCGATTAAGCCGCCGTCGATTTCTTCCTGCGCCATCAGTTCTTTGCAGTTGCCCGCGTTCATGCTGCCGCCGTACTGGATACGTACTTTCGCCGCGCACTTTTCGCAGAACAATTCGCCCAGCGTTTTACGGATATACCCGATGGTTTCGTTCGCCTGCGCCGCGGTAGCCGTTTTGCCCGTGCCGATCGCCCATACCGGTTCGTACGCGACGACAAGTTTCGTGATGTCCTCGACGCCTTTCAAGCCTTCCTGAAGCTGACGGTGAAGAACGTTTTCCGTTTTGCCCGTTTCTCTTTCTTCCAGCGTTTCGCCTACGCACACGATGGGGGTAAGTCCCGCGGTCAGGGCGGTGAGCGTTCTCTTGTTTACGGTTTCGTCCGTTTCGCCGAAGTACTGGCGGCGTTCGCTGTGCCCGATGATAACGTATTCCACGCCGTACTCTTTCAGCATCGCCGCGGAAATTTCGCCCGTATAAGCGCCTTTTTCGGCAAAGTGCACGTTTTCGGCGCCGAGGTGAATGTTCGTGCCTTTCAAAGCTTCCGATACCGCGGGAATATCGATGGCGGGTACGCATACCACCACGTCGCAAGTCGCTTCCGTTACAAGCGGCGCGATCGCCTTTACCAGCGCCACGCCCTCCGAAGCCGTGTTGTTCATCTTCCAGTTGCCTGCTATAATTGCTTTTCTCATAGTAATTTTATCTCCGTTTTTTCATAGCGATTCCGCTCTTCTCTTTGCGAAAAGAGCGGAAGGGGTGTTTTGTCAGATTCAGTCTTTTTCGTTGAGGCATGCGATGCCGGGAAGCACTTTGCCTTCGAACAGTTCGAGCGAAGCGCCGCCGCCCGTGGAAATGTGCGTCATCTTGTCCGCATATCCCAGCTGCTGCACCGCCGCAGCCGAATCGCCGCCGCCGATAATCGTGGTGGCTTTGCCGTATACGTCCGCCAGCGCCTGCGCCATGGCTTTCGTGCCCGCGGCAAGCGTGGGATTTTCGAATACGCCCATAGGTCCGTTCCAGATGACGGATTTCGCGCCCGCGATTTCGTTTGCGAAAAGCTTGCGCGTTTCGGGACCGATGTCGAGCCCCATTTTGTCTGCGGGGATTTTATCCGAAGGAACGACTTCCGTTTCGATTTCCGCGTCGATGGGATCGGGGAAGGCGGAAGCCACCACCGTATCTACGGGCAGAAGCAGCTTTTTGCCGAGCGATTTCGCTTTGGCAAGCATTTCTTTGCAGTATTCGATTTTTTCGTTGTCCACCAGCGAAGTGCCGATTTCGCCGCCCTGCGCTTTGATGAAGGTGTACGCCATGCCGCCGCCGATAATCAGCGTGTCGCATTTTTCAAGCAGGTTGGAAATTACGCCCAGCTTATCCGCCACTTTCGCGCCGCCCAGAATCGCCACGAACGGACGGGCGGGGTGTTCCAGCGTATCCGCCATTACGGTGAGTTCCTTTTCGATAAGGAAGCCGCAAACCGCCGTTTTCACAAGCCCCGCTTCCACGATGCCCGCGGTGGAGGCGTGCGAACGGTGCGCCGTGCCGAACGCGTCGTTTACGTATACGTCGGCATAAGAAGCCAGAGCGTTCATGAATTCGGGCGTCTTTTTCTCTTCGCCCTTGTGGAAACGCAGGTTTTCGAGAAGCACGCATTCGCCGTCTTTCAACGCGGCAACCTTGGCTTTCGCGTCGTCGCCGATTACGTCTTTCGCAAACGTTACCTTGCCGCCGAGCAGTTCGTTGAGGCGCGCCGCAACGGGGGCGAGGGTAAGCTTTTTCACGTCTTTCTTCGCCTTTTCAAGCGCTTCCGCCGTGGCGGCAGCCTGTTCCGATTCGGGCAGAGCCGCAATCTTCGCCTTTTCCTTCTTGTTGAGTTCGAGCTTTTCGTCGAACACGTTGTGGGGTTTGCCCATGTGCGAGCAAAGAACCACTTTCGCGCCGTGCTCCATCAGGTATTTAATGGTGGGAAGCGCGCCCTGAATACGGTTTTCGTCGGTGATGACGCCGTCTTTCATGGGAACGTTGAAGTCGCAGCGGACAAGGACTTTTTTGCCCTTGACGTCGATGTCTCTGATTGTTTTCTTGTTCATAATGGTAAAATTCTCCTTGGAACGATATTTTTCGTACAAATATATAATAACCCTTTTTGAGGGGATTTGTCAACTTTTTGGAAAAAATTTTCGGAAAAAAGCGGAAATTTTTATTTTTCGGGGCGGTTTTACGGGCAATTTTATGGGCACGGAACGGGGTTTTGCCGGTTTTATATGACATATTCTGACAGCGTATATGACACATTCTGACAGTTTTGTAAATATAGTTACAAAATGTTTGCGAATTAAAAATAAGAGTGATATAATTTAAGAAAAATTCGGAAACAGAGGAGAATAGGAAATGAAAAAACGTTTTGTCAACCTGATTTCGGCAATCGTGGCGATTTTTTGCGGCTTGTTTGCCTTTTCCGCTTGCAGCAAAGTGGAATTTGAGGTGAACTTCGTTGTGGACGGCGCGGTATACGCCACGCTGAACACAAGCGGCGAAGAAGTCGTCAAAATGCCCGAAAACCCCACGAAAGACGATTACGACTTTGACGGCTGGTACTGGGATAAAGATACCTGGCAAACGCCGTTTACGGCGAATTCGCTGTTAGACGCTCCGCTTTCGAGCGATATGAACGTATATTGCAAGTGGAAGCCGAAAACCATGCATGTCGGCGGCATTTCGCTGAACAAATCGGAAGTTTCGCTGCACGTGGACGAAACGGAAATTCTCACGGCGACGATAACGCCCGCAAACGCCACCGACACAAGCGTTTCGTGGGAAAGCTCGAACACGACGATTGTTACGGTAACGGGCGGCAAAATCACGGCGTTGCGGGTAGGCTCGGCAACGATTACGGCTACCGCGAACGACGGCGGAAAAACCGCCTCTTGCGTAGTGCAAGTGCCCAAAGATACGATTATTTTCAAAACTTTGCAGATGGCGGCGGACGGCGAAACCGTTTACGGCAAAGTGAGCAACGCCACTACAACCTTTTCGTTCCTGAAAGAAATCGAAGAACAGGGCAACGCCACCTATCAGGTGTATAAAGAAATTACCTGCGAAACGTTGTTTGCAAGCAAATCCATTTCGCTGAATGTAGGCGATAACACCGTTTATATTTTGCAAACAGCAGGCAAAAATTTAAAATTGTATACCGTAACGGTGCGTCGTCGCCCGATGTACACCGTTTCGTTCGATGCAGACGGCGGTACGGCGGTGCAATCGCAACAGGTGGAGGAAGATAGTTTTGCAACCAAACCGACAACGCGGCGCGCGGGCTACGCGTTTACGCGCTGGACTTACGATTTTACAAAAGCAATTACGAAAGACACGGAAATAAAAGCGGTATGGTCGGTAAATACCGATACGAAATACAAAACCGAGTATTATCTGCAAAACCTTGAAAACGACAAATATACTTTGCACGAAACAAGCAATTTGCAAGGCACTACCGATACCACGGCAAACGCAGAAATCAAAAAATTTGCACATTTCACTTTTAATGCTAATATAAGCAAAATCCAAGACAATATCAACGGCAGCGGCTCGTTGGTTTTAAAAGTATACTATACGCGCGATAAGTATAACGTAACGTTTGACGGCAATGGCGGTACGCTGGAAAGCGGTGAAATTAGTCAGATTTTAAAATACGAAGGCGCGGCGGTTGCGCCCGTCTTTACCCGCACGGGTTATACGTTTATCGGCTGGGATAAAACCATTCCCGAAAGCGTATACGAAGATATTACGGTTACGGCGCAATGGAAAGCCAACCGGTATACCCTTACGCTTATCTATGGAAACGGACAGCCGACGGAAAGTATCGCGAAAGATTGTGATGCGAAGCTTGAAATACCGGATCCGGAACGCGCGGGATATGATTTTATCGGTTGGGATATATCTATTCCCAAAACAATGCCCGCCGAAAATATAACGAGAACGGCAAAATGGAGCGACGCGATTTTTAAACTTTCCGGAAGCGGCGAAACAATTACCGGATTGAGCGATTACGGAAAAAAGAAATATACAAAGATTGTTATACCTGCCGAAATCGAAGGCGTAAAAATAACTTCTATCGGCAAGGAAGCGTTCTATGGTTGCAGCGGACTTAGAAGCGTAACGATAGGAAATGGCGTAACTTCAATCGGAGAACAGGCGTTCTATGGTTGCAGCGGGCTTACAAGTATAACGATACCGGATAGCGTAACATTTATCGAAAAAGAAGCATTTAAAGGTTGTATAGGACTAACGTATAACATAAAAGATAATTTAAAATATTTAGGCGATGCCGAAAACCCTTATCTCTATTTGGCTGAAACCATAAGCAAAAGTATCAACGAGGCAAAAATCGATGACAATTGCAGATTGATCGGTTCTTCTGTGTTCAGTGGTTGCTACAGGCTTACAAGTATTACAATTCCGTTTGTAGGAACGCGAGGTACAGATTCGACTGGGAAGATTGTACAATATCCGTTCGGATATATTTTTGGTCAATCAAGCTATACGGGAGGTGTGTCAACTTTTCAAACTTGTTTTTATATAAGTAATAATAAGACATATTTGGAATCTTATTATATCCCTTCTTCATTAAAGAACGTAACAGTAACAAGGATGAATATTAACGACTATGCGTTCTATGATTGCAGCGGACTTACAAGCATAACGATAGGAAATAACGTTATTTCTATCGGCAAACGGGCGTTCTATGAATTGCAGCGGACTTACAAGTATGACAATACCCGATAACGTAACATCTATCGGTTATGAGGCGATTTATAATTGCCGTGGACTAAAAGGCGTATATATCACCGATATAGAAAAATGGTGCAAAATTTCATTTGATTATATGTCGAATCCGTTGGTTTATGCGCATAATTTGTATTTAAATAACAAACTTGTAACAGACCTTGTTATACCGGACAGCGTAACATCTATCGGTAATAATGCGTTCAAAAATTGCAGCGGACTTACAAGTATAACAATACCGGACAGCGTAACTTCAATCGGAGTCTATGCGTTCTGGAATTGCAGTGGACTTACAAGTATAACAATACCGGATAGCGTAACATGTATCGGCTGGTCTGCGTTCGGTACATGCAGAGGACTTACAAGTATAATGATACCGGATAGCGTAACTATCGACCATTCTGCGTTCTATAATTGCAGCGGACTTATAAGCGTAACAATAGGAAACGGCGTAAATATCGGCGAAGAGGCGTTTTATGAATGCAGCGGACTTATAAGCGTAACGATAGGAAACGGCGTAAATATCGGCGATTCCGCGTTCAAAAATTGCAGCGGACTTATAAGCGTAACGATAGAAAACGGCGTAACTTCTATCGGCAATTTTGCGTTTAGGTATTGCAGCAGCCTTACAAAAATTATGTTTAATGGTAGCGTATCGCAATGGAAAACAATTAAAAAAAAGAATCTTTGGGGGGAGGATGTTACGTCGGATTGTAAAATTTATTGCACCGACGGGACTATCAGCATTTAAAACATTAAAAACGTTGAACTATGCGCCGCTTTTCGCATAGTCAACGAAAAAATCTACAAAAGCAAAGGAGAAATTATGTCAGCTTTTATTAGAGAAAAAACAGAAAAAAAACTTGTCCGCAATGCAAAAAAGAATATGTTGTTGTTTGGAAATATCTTCCATCAAAAATGGACGATAAAAAAGAATCGTATTATTGTTGCCCTTACTGCAATCACGCTACCAGCGTGTATCTTTTGGCGGACGAAGAAGTTGAAACGAGAGAAATTCCGTGAAACAAGAGAGTTCTTCACAAGGCGGAATCAAACAATGAAAAATGCCCGAATTGCGAAATGTAAAAAAATTAAAAGTTGAAAGATGAATTGTCAAGCTAAGTGCAACACTTAGAGAGAAAAAAGTTAAATAAATCA
>ERZ808270.220-NODE-220-length-36048-cov-4.620843_pt1 | contig 36048 bp, 36 predicted proteins | sample MGYA00521082_ERZ808270 | MGnify/ENA primary metagenome ERZ808270 (study PRJEB31516, sample SAMN03275594) | gut metagenome | biome: mammalia-associated habitat; material: feces | host: Papio cynocephalus | place: Kenya | collected 2012-07-27 ... | reverse complement strand
AAATATGAATAACTGAAAAGCAAGTAAAGGAAATAAGTGATAAACATAAACATCCAAGAGGCATTTGATATTTAAGTGAGTGATAAACAATAAATATATGTTAAATATGGGATGAAAGGAATAATATCGTAATGAAATAGCTGTGTTGTCCAAATAATTTATTACCTTTGTGACCAGAAAGAAACAATCATAAATATCTGAAAATAAAATCTGTATGCTACTACGTTAAAGTAGTACTTTATGTATTGGCGGAAGGTAAAGGGATTGTTTTCAAGGATAACGTTCAATGGGATAACAAGGGTATTTTAACAGGATGACAAAACACTAAAGACATGGCAGTATCAAAATCACAAGAACAGAAATGGCAAGCGGAGAGTGATGCCTCCACTATGGCGACCTATCAGGAGATAATCAATGACAAGGCAAGGATGAACAGGGCCATCAAGGTTGCCAAGGACAGGGCCAAGGACTTAAACAAGAGGGCCTCCGCAATGAGCAATGTAGCCTCTTTTGGTAATGGTGGAAAGTTGAGCAGGGGCACTTCAAGGACAGCAAGCAGAGGGAGGAGGAAATGATGAAGGCAAGTGATAAGACATGTATGGATGTGATGTATGCCCCTTCCCTTAGGAGGCTCATAGATTTGGTAAATGAATACAACAAGAGTGCCACTAACCAAATATTGAAGGATGACATAGTGGATATTTTCAAAGACCATGAAACTGGGCTGTTCTATCTGGTATATTATAAATAAGGATGATATGTCAAATCTACAAGATGCCAAGAGGGTGAATTATGATGATGAGCCCGTGGAGTACTGCTCAAGGTGCTATTCCTTGAAGATTGTCCATGAGGACAGTATAGATTCTGATTGCTGTATGGATTGTGGAAGCACGGACATATCAACAGCTGACATTTACACATGGGAAAGACTCTATAAGGAAAGGTATGGCAGGAAGTTCGTTGGAAGGAACAATGACCCAAGGTCTTCCATATTTTTCAAGATGTCCATAAGCACCTTAAAGACAAGATTATACCAGGATGACAAGTTATTGGGAGCAGTGCTCCACAAGCTCTATCCAAATTTCCCTGATGGGTTGAGCAAGGAAGAGACGATACTTGTGCTGTTTGACAAGCTATGCAGTGACAATAGGATGGATGACTTGAGGATGGAAATGTATGACCATTCAAGGATGGAGAATAAATATATTTAAATCATAAATAAACACTGAAATGGAAGAGAAGAAGAAAGCAATGGAAAGGAAGTTGAAAGCAAACACCTCCAAGAAACCTGGGGATAATGAAAATGAGGGAAGGAAGCCTCTGACCTATGAGCAGCTTAACAACGTATGTCAACAGTTGTTTCAACAGAACCAGAAGCTGAAGGCTGATGTCACTGAGCTAAGCAACGTGGCAATGTTCAAGAGGCTTGATTACCTTTTCAAGGTAGTGGAGTTTTCAAGTACTTTCAAGGATTCTGACTTTGTAAACTCCTGCATGGATGAGATAAAGGAAGCCCTTACTGTCAGGGAAGAGGATAACGATAATAAAGAGTAAAAAGCATGGAGTCTTCATCAAGCAAGAGAATCATTGGGGGAACGCGCAAGCCCAATAACATAGTGACAGTGCCAGTTGATGACGACTTCTTCAAGTGGTGGTGCATTTTCCTTAGGCCCTTCATCAACCTTACCAACAGGGAGACGGATGTCATAGCTGAGTTTTTGAAACAAAGGTGGGAGCTTTCTCAGACTACCAGTGACCCTGCCTCCTTGGACATACTCCTTATGAGTGACGAGACCAAGAAGAAGGTGATGAAGGCGTGCAATATCACCCAGCAACACTTCTATGTGGTGATGAGCAACCTCAGGAAGAACAAGGTGATACTGGGCAATAACATCAACCCAAGGCTCATACCAAACATAAGGAAGGATGACAACGGGTGCTTCCAACTGATGATACTCTTCAAGGAGAACAAATGAGCGTATTCTGTGAAGCCTCCAAGGTCACTGGCATCCCAAGGGATATTATTGAGAAGACATATAATTCCTATTGGAGGGCAATAAGGGAGCACATATCCTCGCTCCCATTGAAGGAGGACATAGCCAAGGAAGTATTCAATGCCCTACAAACAAGTGTCAACATACCCTCCATTGGGAAGCTGTATGTCACTTATGAGAGATGGGAGGCCATGAGGGAAAAGTATGACAAACACATTAAAAACAAGTAATCATGTTGCATATCAAGAAGATAAAGCCGATGTTCACCAACATAATAACCACAGGTGACAGGTTTGAGAAGGATTTTACGCAAGGAGGTCTCATAGTAGCCAAGAAGGGAGACCTCAAGGTATGGCAGGAGGTAATAGCCATAGGTGATATGGTAAAGGGCATAAATGTTGGTGACAAGGTGATGATAAACATCGCCAACTATGCCGTAAGAAAATACAGCAAGGACAGTATCCAAAATGACCTTGACAATAACCCGAAGTTGAGATACAACCTTAACTGGGTGAGCATGGATGATGAGAATGGCAACCAAATGGATTGCCTGCTCCTGAATGACAGGGACATCCTTTACACCTTTGAGGGAGAAGAGGAGGATGAGGTCATCAAGATACCAAGCAAGAAGGTGATATTGTAGGCCGCATGAGACTGATAAAGACAGAGAACTATGAGTTGAAGGTGGCTGATGAGGCACTGCTCGTAAGGCCAATAAGGAGGCTCTGGAAACAAGACAGGAGCAAGGAGAAGGAGACTTTCTACAAGCAGATGAGTGTGCTTTACTTCACCTATGACCCAACAAGCAATTACTCCTATATTCCTTCTGAGAGGGACAGGATGAAGGAGGTGCTTGCGCAAGAGGGGATTAATGACTTCAAGGAATCACCTGATTTCAAGGCGGCTGTTGAGGTGTATAAAAAACTTGTCAAGACCCCTTCAAGTGAGCTTCTGAGTGACGTGAGGCTTACTGTTGACAGGCTTAGGCAAGCCCTCAAGAGCATAGACTTTGACGCCCTTGAGGAGAAAGACAAGGTAAGTGCCATCAACACTGTATCCACGGTGATAAGCAAGATACCAAAGCTCGTGAAAGACCTTTCAGAGGCAGAGAAGGCAGTGAGCAAGGAGCTTGAGGAGAAAGGCAACACAAGGGGTTCACAAGAGCTTACGATATTTGACATTGACAGGGATTAAAGGAATAAGGGGAAGGCTCAACGCTTTTCCTTTATTTTGTTTTTATGTGGAGCAAGCAAATAATTATCAAAATAAAGTGTTTAGGCTCTTGTGTGGATGCTTGAAAAGGATTATATTTGCAAACAAAAAAGCAATGATATATTCAAGACAAGACCTTGACAAGGCTGATGAATCAGTGAATAAAGTCCCCTTTATCTCAAACATGCATGCAGAAGGGGGCATGCTGTATGGCAGCCAAGTAGATATGCCAAGTGTTCCTCTGGAGGAGTATGGGCAAGCTATGCAGGATGGCACTCAGGAGCCTTTTAAGCAATGGGATGACCTCTCTTTGGCTGAGAAGAATGCCTTTATAGCCACTGCCGTGAAGCATGGGATGACCAACATGGATGACATAAGGAAGGCATACAGTGAGCTTGCCCAAGGCAATGAAGTGAATGACCTTGCCTCACAAGGCAATGAAAGCCAACCATACAATGATGATGGGAGCAGCGTTGAACAGGACACTGCCAATGTATTCCTTAAAGGAGGGTACAAGCCATCGAAGTACATACGGAACTTCATATCCCACATGGAGGGGAGTTCCATGAAGACCAATAGGAGCTTTGACGCTGAGGCCAAGGACTTTTGGAATGCCATGCCACAGGACATAAGGAAGAAGATTACCCAGCAACAGGCAGACGCCCTTTATAGTTACAGCTACAACGTGGGTGCTGGAAACTTCAAGAGGAGGGTCATTCCAGCACTCCAAGCCTATTTCAATGGCAATGGCTCAATGGGCAACGTGCAGAGAAGCATGTGGGCGTCAAAGGACAAGCAACTTAGGGGACTTGCCAACAGGAGGGCACAGGAAAGGGCAATGTTCGCTGGTAGTGAAATGCCAGTGTATTATGGAGATGAAGGCAATGAGAGTGCCTATGCCCCACAGTACTCTAACCCATGGAGAAACAGCAGGCTTGGCCCAGTGACCTCCATCAATATGTCAAGGGGCTTAGGGGCGATAGACAGTAATGCCAAGGATAATATATTGCTTGGCCCTGTGAGCAACATGAAGGCCAATGGCATGACTCAAGAGGCAATCAATACCCTTTATGACGATGCCCCACAATCATCCATTGCCCCTGTTCCTCAGGAGGAGTTGAGCAGCCTTGACAGGTTCAATGCCATACAGGATTACCTTTCATCATTATCCCCATTTGGCTATGCCAATGGAGGCAGGATGAATGCCAAGTTAGGCGTGGTGTCAAGCAATGGGCAGTATCATGTCAGTCCATCTGACTATGATGCCGTATTAGGCAATGCCAGTAGTGGCCAGCCCTTGGAGGTGACATTGCCTGATACCACTGTGACAGCCAGTGCCCCAAGGAATTACAGGAGCTATTATGACCAAAATGGAGCAGAGGATTTTTTAGATGCCACTACATTGGGATTATTCCCTAACCCCTTTAAATTATCAAGGAGTGCCAGCACTTTCATTCAACATCCTTCTGGAGTTTCTGCATGGGGTACTGCCAAGGATGCCTTGATGTTTGCTGGAGGTGCGGGTTATGATAAAGCCTTTGCTCCTCTTGGCCTAATGAACCTTGCTGACAAGGAAGGAGTAAGGAAAACCTATGGCTTAATAAAGGATGGAAACTATGCAGGAGCCGCAATGTCTGGCTTGGGAGATGTGCTTAATGCAGGGATGGTGGCAGGATTCTTGCCTACAAGAACTAAGGTCACAAGAGTTAAACAAAATATTTTGCAAGACTTTGGAAGCGCAAAAGATGGAAATTTTAAGTTTAGTGGTTTTGTTGAAGACCCTGTGCAGATGCACATAAAAAGAGCCAAGGCTAAAGGATATGATACATCTGGAATAAATATTTACAATTTATCAGAATCTACTCCTGAAAACAAAGCATTTATAAATGAGTTAGCACAACAATATGCTATGTCACCAGAGAAAACTCTTGATTTTTTGGTAAAGCATCTTAATACACATGGCCATGGAGCTGCTTTCAAGGGGACAAAAAATATAATCCATGATGGTAAGGCCATTAATCAGAATGCTATTATTTCTCATGAGATAGACCATGTTCTCCACATTCCAAAAGAACCATTGCCAGATAATGTTTTCTATCCAAGAATAAAAAATATATATGGTAATGAGTTTATTAAAGACAATAATACGGAAGTAGCTGCAAGAGGAAGTCAACTCCATGATTACTTTGGACATACAGGAAAAGAACCATTAACTAAAGAAGATTTGTTATATGCAAGAAGCAATTATTCAAAAGATACTGGTATTGATAATGATATGTCTGATATGCTTTGGAGTACCAAGAATTTAGACACCTTAGCTGATTGGATGACAAAATACTCAACAGCAATTATTCCAGTAGGATTAATAAGTACAAATCATAAAAGCAAATAACCATGTTCTATTCTCTAACGCAAAAAGACAAAGACAAAATAGAGGTCATTTATCAACACTATTTAAATCAGTTTCCAGATATTCCAAATGAAGTTCTGCACGATAGAATATTCTGTGGCTATTGCTGGGGGGAAGGAGGCTTTAGACTTATGTATATTGAAGATTGGGAAAGGGTTTTCAAGCGGGATAAAATGTCAGACCTGTTTACAGTTTTCAAAAATTGGGATGAATATTTTAAATATAAAGGTGATTACCATAATGTACCCTAAATGACAAATGCAAAGTGCTTCCAGTTGTACTGTTGGCCAAGCCATGAAAATCATGTTAAAAGCATGTTTTTGTTTGTTGACTATTGATATTATCCATAACTTTGCAATAAAGACAAGATGACATGGAAGTAATAAATAATCTAAAGACAATAGACACCATAGTGCTTTCCAACTACATATTGAAGCACTATGGGCCAATGTCTCATCTAATATAAATCAGGTCTACAAGGAAGCTATTTTCTGTAGGGTTTTTATCCATGATTATATATATCATTAAAATTGGCTTCTATGAAAAGGATATGAAATATATTCCATTCCCTGAAGCCTACTAAAGCCTTGTTATCATTTGATGCTCTTAGTACCATTAAATCTACTTCTGGTGTTACAGATTTAGGAAGTGCTTGTTCTATTTGTTCTTGTGGTAAAAATTCCCAACCATATCCATGTTTTTTATCAGTGGCCATCTGTTTCCATCCTAATTCTGAATAGCCTTTTAGTCTCTTTAGAAGACCCATGAAGAATTTGACATCCTTGCATTTATCAAAAGAGACCTCTTGTAAATGCTTAAATGAGAATATGGGATAGTCTATTCTGGATATATGCTTTATTTCAGCCTCACTAATGGTATTATTATCATTAGGGATAATAATACCTTTTCTTAACTTTTTTCCTGTGCTCACTGCTCCAGCCTTGTCTTAAAGAAATCAGTCATCTTTTGTAATGAAATCTCATTACCAACACCTACATGAGTGGAAGCCCAAGGAGACTCAGAATGTGTCATATTCATCAATCCAAAAGCAGAGTACTTGCCATAGACAGAGTAAACCTCATCAAAAAGCGCACATTCTTCTTTGTCAGATATTTGAATATCACACTCTTCAGGCTCAATAACATTCTTCCCATATTTCTTGAAATAATTATATACATCAGGTACTACTGGGCCATATTGCCATGCCTCTATATTTTCCTCAAATAATTGAGTACCAAAATATGCCAAATGAAATCCTTGCTCATAATAGAGAAGTTTCTGCAATTTCAGGTTGGTCAATAAATCCCCTCCATCATCAGATGCCGCCTTGTTTATCAGCATTTTTGCAATATCAAGAGCCTTATATGCCATGTCTTATTCATTTTTTGCAAAGTTAGGTAAAAATCATGTAGTAGGCAAATGGCTATGGTTAAATTTTATGGTAATGAACAAGTTTGAAGGAAATGGGCAAATAAGACAAGAAGAGAGCTGTTTGTAACTTATTGATAATCAGGCAAAGTAAAAAATATTTATACTTTATAGAGTATAACTTATACTTTGTGGCATATAATTTATACTTTGTGACATATAAGTAATACTTATTTTTGGTAACTATATGCTATTTTTGTACCTTTGCACTACCTAAATAAAGTATTAATTAATTTTTTTTATTATGATTACAGAGGAAAAAGTCACCTTAGGCCCTTGGGGTGAGGTATTATCAGGGGAAATCAAAAGGATTAAAAAATGCAGTGCTGAGGAATTTTGTCAACTTTATCTAAAAGACAATGCTGAATTTTATCAGTTGTCACAAGCAGAGCATTGTGTGCTTGCAGTATGTATGTATTTATCAACTTATTATGACAAAAAGAAATCAACGTTAATAGGAAATGTAGTTAATTGCAATTCATTATTCATAGACGAGGCAAAGAAAAGAACAGGCTTAAAGGAATCAACGATAAGAAATTCCATTGTTTCCTTATCCAAAAAGAACATGATTATAAAAGACAGTAAACATAGGGGAGTATATTTTCTTAATCCAGAATATTTCTTTAAGGGTAGTATATCAGACAGGACAACCGTAATAAAAAATATCATTGAGTATCAGATAGCATAAAGGTAATATAATGGGCAGGCTTAGGAGGCTTGCCCTTATTGTTTTCTTGAGAAAAGCCAAGGAGGTTCTTTATTTTGAAATGGAATGTATGTTTTCTTCCTACCTTTGCACGTGTGAGCAATGATTAGCGATGATTGTTGAATTGGTGGATTTTTAAGTTTTTCATGAAGAACATGAGGGTAAGTCATGGCGTTGGGCTTACCCTCTTTTTATTTTAACGCCTTTCAAAGATAACATAAGGGTATTGTTTAGGGCAGCAAGACGTTGCTGTGTAATGCCTACTTTTGCATGAGGATTAACATGGAAGAATCATGGAGAAGATAGAGTTTAACAAGTGTCAGACCCCTTTGGAGGACTTGCGTTTGGACACATATCCCAAGGAAGTGCAGGAGCAATGGTGGAATTTCCTGAACAATGTGCCATTCATAAGGTGGATGGTATCCAAGGACAGGCCATTGGTATCAGAACTCCCAAGGGATGATGAAGGCAAGGCTATTATTGATGTTACCAAACCACCAATATTGGAGCACACTGAGTATTTCAAGCAATCAGCGAGAACATGGGAGAGTACAGGAATGTATAACAGCCTAAGGCCAAACAGGAATCCCAACAGTGACTATGGCAAGTGGATAAGGGAAGAGAGGAGAAGAGGCTGGGAAGGTTTGGTAGACCCCTCAACAGGGATGTGGATAACTGGTGACTACTATTGGATGCTCAACTATTGTCCAATGCACCTTGTGGAGAAGAAGCCCAATGGCATGAGTATAAGGGTGGTAAAGCACCCTAAGTTCTGGGATGGCCAATTCCTTGTCTCACATTACTTTAATCAAGCAAGAGTTGAAGGACATCATGCCATAGAGCTTGCAAGCAGGGGCAAGGGAAAGACAACCTTGGGTGCCGCCATGCTTGCCAAGAGGTTCATATTAGGGGAGGCAGAGGATAACAGGCAAGGGATACAGTGCCTTGTGACAGCCACAGACAGGACAAAGCTGATAGGCACAAACCAGATATTGTCAGTGTTTATAGATGACATAGACTTCAGTGCCAGGGAGACCCAATTTGAGAGGGCGAGGCTTAAAAGCTCCATACAGGAATTGGCCTGGCAAATGGGCTATAAGCTAACAGGAAGTGACGTGAAGTATGGCTCCAAGAATGAGGTCACAGGCATAATATCAGGTGTCAACCAAGATAAGCTGAATGGCTCACGTGGAGTGCTTTACCTCATAGAGGAAGCAGGTATCTTCAAGAACTTGCTTGACGTGTATAGCATGATAAGGCCATCAGTGGAGCAGGGTTCCTCAGTGTTTGGTGAAATAATAGCTTATGGAACCGCTGGTAATGATGAGAGTGACTTCACCTCTTTCTATGAGATGTTCTCCTCTCCTGAGGGATATAACATTAAGTCTCTTCCAAATGTCTTTGACAAGGAAGGTCAAGGCAGGAAAGAGGCATCAATGTTCTATGGCGCATACATGAATTATGATGACAGCTGCATTGACAAGAATGGCAATAGTGACGTGACCAAGGCATTGCTGAATCTCTGCAATGACAGGTATAAGGTGAAGTATGGTTCCACAGACATAAACACCATAACCAAGCGCATATCACAGTACCCCATTACCCCACAGGAAGCCATAATAAGAAGCACAGGCAATATGTTCCCTGTGACAGAGCTTACAGAGAGGCTTAACCAGATAGACAATAACCCTTTAGAGTATGATGACGTGTATGTTGGTGAGTTTATCATCAACCCTCAAGGGGAAGTGGAGTTTAAGCCAACGGTGGATAAACCTATAAGGGATTTCCCATTGAAGGACAACAAGGTGAAAGGAGCCTTGGAGATATATGAGATGCCACAAAGGGATGGGTCAGGAAAAATACCAGATGGAAGATACATAACGGCTGTTGACCCTTATGATTCTGACCAATCAGAAACCATGTCATTAGGCTCATTCTTTGTGCTTGACCTCTGGACAGACAGGATAGTGGCAGAATACACTGGAAGGCCACAGTTTGCCGATGACTTCTATGAGGTGACAAGGAGGGGGACAATGTTTTATAATGCCAAGTGTATGTATGAGAATAACCTTAGAGGATTATTTGCATATTATAGCAAGTGTAATAGCGTTTACCTGTTGGCTGAGACCCCACAATACCTTAGGGACAGGCAGCTTATAGGTTCTACCAGCTTTGGCAACTCAGCCTATGGCATAAGGGCAACCCCTCCCATCATTCATTATGGATTCAGGCTAATAAGGGACTGGCTCATGAAATCCTCCACCAAGATAGAGAAAAATGAGAAGGGCGAGGATGTTGAGGTGACAGTGCCTAACCTGTATAACCTCAGGGACAGGGCACTGATAAAGGAGCTTATGCTATGGAACCCAGTGAAGAACTTTGACAGGGTGATGTCACTTGTGCAATTAATGCTTTACAGGGAGGAGAAGATGATACTCTACCAAGGCAACATACAGAAGGGAGAAGAGAAGAGTGATGGCATGGAGAATGATGACTACTTTACCAAGAATTATCCAGGCAAGAGGTCACAAAAAATAAGTCTTTACAATAGATTTAGATAATCAAAGCAAGACAGTTAGAAGGTCATTACATAGTAACATCCTGGTTATCTTTGCAATAAAAGAACATGATAATATGACATATAACTCAGCAGGAGGTTTCCCCTCGCAGCAACTGTCCTTCAACAGGAAAAACAAGGTGTGGAGGAAGGCTTGCGTGGATTTTGGAGACAATCACAGCATACTTCATTATCATTTGGCAAGGAAAAGTGCTTACCAAATGAAGATAGACTATGACCTTATAAATGGCAAGATACACATGGAAGACCTCAAGGCATTTGTCAATCCTTATGGTCTTGATGCTTCTTTCATCCCAGATAACATACAGCATTACTCCATAATAAACAGCAAGTTGAGGGTACTCAGGGGTGAGGAGACAGACAGGGTGTTTGATTATAGGGTAGTAGTGACTAATCCCAATGCCGTCTCAGAGGTAGAGGAAGAGAAGAATAAGCAGGTGAATGAGAAAATCCAACAGCTTCTCCAAAGTACCTCCCAGGATGAGCAAGAGTTTAACAAGGGCCTTGAGAAGCTGTCAGACTACTTTCAATATGACTACCAAGACAAGAGGGAGCAAAGGGCTAACCAACTGCTTAACCATTATGCAAGGGAGCTTAACATAGACCAGGTTTTCAATACAGGATTCATTGATGCCTACACGGTAGGGGAGGAAGCCTACCAATGTGACATTGAGGGAGGCGAGCCAATGATAAGGAAGATAGACCCAAGGAAGATGAGGATATTGGGCATTGGCAACTCCAACAGGATTGAGGATGCTGACATGATAGTGCTTGAGGACTATTGGTCTCCTGGCAAGATAATAGACGTGTTTTGGGATGTCCTTAGCAAGGACGACATAAAGACCATAGAGGAAGGAAGTTATGGAAATGGTACTGCCTATTCAGATGAAATGGATAATGTTGACCCCAGGTATGGCTTTATCCCAAGGGTGGATGTTGATGGTAGCTATAATACCATAGACCCATACTCACTGTTTGATGACACCTATTCCTCAAACCTACTGCCCTATGACCTCAATGGCAACATAAGGGTGCTCAGGGTATATTGGAAATCAAGGAGGAAGATAAAGAAGGTGAAGGGCTATGACCCAGAGACAGGTGAGGAGACATTCAACTTCTATCCAGAGAACTACATCATAGACCCTGACAAGGGAGAGGAAGAACAAGCCTTTTGGGTAAATGAGGCATGGGAAGGCACGAAGATAGGCAGTGACATATATGTTAACATGAGGCCAAGGCCAGTACAGTATAACAGGTTGAGTAACCCTTCGAGGTGCCATTTTGGTATAGTTGGAAGCATATACAACATAAATGGCAATGAGCCATTCAGCATGGTGGACATGGTAAAACCATATAGCTATATGTATGACATCTATCATGACAGGCTCAACAAGCTCCTTGCCAAGAACATGGGTAAACTCATAAGGATGGACTTTGCCAAGGTGCCTAAGGGATGGGATGTTGACAAGTGGCTGTACTACATGAAGGTGAATGGCATAGCCGTTGAGGACAGCTTCAAGGAAGGTAATGTGGGAATGGCCACAGGCAAACTTGCTGGTGCCATGAACAATGCGTCAAGTGGAGTGATAGATGCCTCTTTGGGCAATGACATCCAGCAGTACATTTCCCTTCTTGAGTGGATAGACAACCAGATAGGCCAACTTCTTGGCATAACAAAGCAGAGAGAAGGGCAGATAAGCAACAGGGAGACAGTGGGTGGAGTGGAAAGGGCCACTCTGCAATCAAGCCATATCACCAAGTGGTTGTTCTTCATTCATGATGACGTTAAGAAGAGGGTTCTTGAATGCTTGTTGGAAACAGCCAAGATAGCCCTTAGGGGGAGGAAGAAGAAGTTTAGCTACATACTCTCTGATGGTGCTGAGAAGATAATGGAGATAGACGGTGATGAGTTTGCCGAGTGTGACTATGGCATAGTGGTTGACAATGGCAATGGCATACAAGAACTTAACCAAAAACTTGACACCTTGGCACAGGCGGCACTTCAAAACCAGGCACTTAACTTCTCAACCATAATGAAGATATACTCTACCAACTCAATAGCCGAAAAGCAGAGGATGATAGAGATATACGAGAGAAAGCAAAAGCAAGAGCAGGAGCAACAACAGCAACAACAGCTTCAACTCCAACAGCAGCAACTCCAGCAACAGGCTCAGCAGCAACAAATGCAGATGCAGCAAAATTACCAGATAAACAAGGACAACAATGAGACCAAGCTCCTTGTGGCCCAGATAAACAGTCAGGCAGAGAGCCAGAGGTATGCCATGATGAACGATGGTACTGTAAGTGGCAATGAGATTAAGGAGAAGAAGCTCAATGAGCAGATTAGACAGTTTAATGAGAGAATGCAGCAACAGGCTGACAAACTTGCCTTTGAGAAGCAGAAGCATACTGATGAAATGCAAGAAAAAAGAATGAGTAATAAATAAAGACATACGACTTTTGTAAGTGTGGTAGATTTAATAGATATAATAGATTCCATAGACGGTGATAGATTCTATATGAAATAATATAAAAACAAATAGGTATGAGTGTAATGGAAACGTGTTTGGGCAAGGCATCATTAATAGAAGAGGTCAAGAAGAAACTTGGCTTGGTGATAAGGGATGGTGCCGTAACTACCAATAAGATAAGGGACAAGGCTGTAACCTCTGATAAGATAGCTGACAATGCCATTACGGATAATAAAATGGCCGATGGTGCAGTAACTGAAAGGAGCATTAAGGACGGAATCATAGAAAAGAGGCATCTGTCCAAGCAATGCATTGCGGAGCTTCAGAATGCTTCATTTACAGATGAGGCCATCAAGTCACTTATCCAAGAAGAGGTGAGCAAGGTGCAGGGAAACTTGACGTATGAGTATGTAGAATAAATAATAAAATCAATTATTAATTTTAAAAATTATTTATCATGGCAGTAACAAACAAAGTAATCAAACTGAAAGACAAGACTGGTAATTACTTGACTCCTGTATTGATTGAACCAAGCAGGGCGATAGCAGAGAAGACAATAACAAAGAGTATGTTGGCAGAGGACGTGCAGAAAGTCCTTGATGGCTCAGCCACTGACGCCAACTTGCAGCAGATACAGAATGACATTACCACCCTCAAGGGTGATAGTACTGTGGAAGGTTCTGTGGCAAAGAGCGTAAGTGACGCTAAAAATTCAGTCATGTCATATGTAAATTCAAGCTGTGTGCAAAAGGCTGATTTTAATACGCAAGTGACCAAAATCACCACCATGGAGAGTACAGTGAGTGCCGTTCAGTATGCAATTGCTACCAATGCGGCAAATATAACAGCCCTACAGAATGGCATGCTTTATTACGAGGAAGTGACACAGGCATAAAAAAAACAAGGGATTATGGCGACAAAGAACATAAGACTAAAAGACAAGGCAGGTAATATATTATATCCTGAGATAAGTAGCGACCTACTTAAGGAGGCAATAGTTCTTAGCACTACTACTACAATAGACGCAAGTGGTAGTGTTAGTATTGCTTTTGACAAGGCTGTTTCCAGAGGAGAAATAAATACTTATTACTCCAAGTATAAATCAGGGACACCTATTGTAATTAAGAATAGCATAATCAGAAATGGAAACCCAACTAATGGCAATGCTGCCTCTGGTACTTACTATATCCTACTCAACACTGTAAATTCAGAAGATAATTCACTTGTATTTGAGGGTTCAATTGAAGCATTTGATATAACCATTTCCTTTGAAAATATAGATAATGACAGTACATTCAAAGTTAGGCCAACCATTACCTTTGGGAGAGCCTTAAGAGATGTGCTTAGTAGTGTTAGCGGAACAAATCTAAGTGAAGGTTCTGTTCAGAGTGATGCTATTGCTGATGATGCAATAGAAACTGATAAAATAAAGGATGGAGCAGTTACTATTGATAAGATAGACAGTTTTTACACGAACGCTGTAAAATTTATGGATATATATAATTTATATCCTAATGTTATAAAGGAGGTAGTATTAAATCCAATATGCCCTAAAATGGAAGGGCCAAGTTATAACATATATGGCAATCAGTATAGTATATGTGGTACTTTAGAAGATAGTTCAGACATCCACATTGTTCTTAACGCTGGTTCTTTTAGTACAGAGGTACCTACTACATGGACACGTTTAGCCCTCGGCTTAATTGCCCCTGACTATCAGGAAGAAAGAGATTTGTTGGACTCTTTGGAGGATTATGATTGGCCTATTCATTTATTATATGTCTACTATGGTAAAACTTTCTCTGATGCTAAGGGTAATATAAATTATGGTGTTGGAGGTGAAATATATAAGGGAAGTTTTGACACAGGCAGTACTTGTGCTAATTTAAGTCTATCCAATCTTTTCAAGCACTATTATAAAGATGCCAGCGGTACACCCTCACAAACTAATGTCACCATTTCATGGGACACACCAGCTTCTTTTGCCTTATCTCCAAATACCCATTATGGTTTTACTATCATAAAGGACAGTAGTAATTGTTTTTATGGGCAATTAAAGTCTTGGTCAATACCAGTTAATGTTCCAACGGGAGGGTATATAGATGGTAGAACAACTATTTCATATGATAATAACCATAGTGCCAGTTTAGGCAAGGGTTATCCATCATTATTGAATTACACGTATGTACTATATACGGAACCCATAGGATGCAATGTACATGATATTCAGTGGAGTTTGGATGCCACATATTCTTCTTGTTTTACACTAAGTTCATTTGGTAATAGGGTAATCCTCACATACACATCAGAAAGTAAGGATGACACTGGTGCCCTTTTACCAAAGCTGGCATCTGGTACAATGAAGATTACTTGTACGTATAAAGACATAAAGGGTAGTAGCCATACTGTTACGAAAGATGTTACTATGGAGATGGGATAATATCAGTGACATGGGTCTGACAAACTTGATAGACAAGATAGACCTGATAGATATAATAGACTTTATAGATTATTATAGATGTAATAGATGTAATAGATACAATAGATTATTATAGACTTTATAGATAAGGCAGATATAAGATAGGTATTCATGAATGAATAGGCAATAAAACATTTATAAACTGATAAAGGCAAGTGACAATGAAAAGAACAGTAAAGAAGACCACTAAGAAAGCAACAAGTAAAACCAATGGCAAGAGTGGCAGCGCATCAAGAAGTACAAGAAGTGCCAAGACTTCAAGTAGGTCAAGAAGCTCCAACAGGAAAGTAGCGCAGCAAGAGAATCCTTTTCAACAAGGCTATCCCCAACAAGCAGTACAAGGTGCCCAAAAGGGAGTGTATGCAAGGGGAGGAAAGCTCAAAAAGAAAGGGTGCAGGAGATAAGGAGAATGTAAAGGATGATGGTATAGACAAGACCATACAGACTCTAATGATGAATAGTGAGGATGCCCTGGTAAACGGTATTAAAAGCCTTGCCAGTGGCATCCTCTCAATAGGCATGAAAATGCAGTATTAAAGGAGTTTGCATAATATACCGACATACTTGAAGAGCTAAAAGATAAGTAATGTTTTTATACATTATTAATAACTCTTTTAGAATACGGACTTATAATGGCTGAATGCCTACTTTTGCGGAAAGAATGAGAGTAGGCTACTACTAACAGTAGAAACCAAGAACCAAAGAGAAGAATAAACATGGAAGACAAACAGAAGAATTATTGCTTCTTGGGCTTTGATAACATCCTTAGTGAGCAGGAGATAGAGAACCTCTTTACTCCTGAGGAAGAGGATGGTGAGAACAATGCTCCAGAAACAAGTGAAAATGAAAGGCAAGAGCCTGAGGAGAAAGTAGAACCCCAGGGTCAGAAAAAAGACAACACTGCTGAGACAGTTGCCCCAGAAGACCTCTTTGATGAGGTAGAGGACAATAAGTCAGAGAGCGTAGGTAGTGAGAAGAAAAAAGGCGTTAAGGAGCAGGAAGATGCCACCCCTGAAAAAGGCAGTGGTACTTCTCCAAACAACTTCTACTCTTCCATTGCCAATGCCTTGGCAGTGGATGGTATCTTCCCCAACCTTACAGAAGAGACCATCAAGAAAGCGGATGACGCAGATAGCTTTTCCAAGCTAATAGATGATGAGGTCAACGCAAGACTTGATGAGAGGCAACGTAGGATAGCCAATGCCTTGGACAATGGCGTGGAGCCTAATGACATCAGGAAGTATGAGAACACCTTGAACTATATCAACTCCATCTCTGAAGCACAGCTTATGGAGGAAGGAGATTCAGGAGAGGAGCTTAGAAGGAATGTCATCTATCAGGACTTCATCAACAAGGGATATACCCCTGAGAAGGCAAAGAAGTACACTGAGAGGTCAATAGACTCAGGCAATGACATTGATGATGCCAAGGATGCCCTCCAAGGTAACAGGGAATACTTCACCAATGCCTACAACAAGTTGCTTCAAGACGCACAGGCAAGAGAGGATGCAAGCAGGGCAGAAAAAGCCAAACAGTCAGAACAGCTTAAGAAATCCCTGCTTCAAGACAAGAATCTCATAGGTGACATAGAGGTTGACAACAACCTCAGGAGAAAGACCTTTGAGAACATCTCAAGACCTGTGTATAAAGACCCAGAGACAGGAGATTACCTGACAGCCATTCAGAAGTATGAGATGGAACACAGGCCAGAGTTTATCAAGTACATGGGCTTGTTCTATACCTTGACAAATGGCTTCAAGGACTTTAACTCCTTCACGAAGGGCAAAGTCAAAAAAGAGGTTAAGAAAGGACTTAGGGAGCTTGAGCACACCCTCAACAACACAAACAGGTCATCAGATGGTAGCCTGAAGATGGTAACCAATGTAAAGGATGACCCATATAGTTACATAGGAAAGGGGGTAAGGCTTGACATCTAAGTCCATGAAAAGACACATATTATTTTTAATGCTTAAAATTTAATAAGATGGCAGGTAAATTAAACAGGTTTCAGACCCAGACATTCAGTCATTGGAAGCGTTTGACAAAAGCTAATCACCTTGGAAGCATATTCCAGCTACAACCCCAAAAAGCCACTGACTTGATGGTGCAGTTGCTTGCTTATTATAGGGGTAAGACATTAAACACGTTCCTTTCACAATTCCCAGTCAAGGAATTTGACAGTGATGATGAGTACACATGGGATGTCATAGGCAGTACTTCAAGGAATATCCCACTGGTAGAGGCCAGGGATGCAGATGGCAATATAGTTGATAGTGATTATGGTAACGTGGGCTGCAATGGTGAGCCTTTCTACCTTGTCTTTGGTGAAGACTGGTGGGGTGATGGTGAAGTAATCGTAGGTGAGCTTAATGAGGTATATCCTATCAGGGTGCTTGGTGAAGGCAGGAATGAGGGAACAAATACCGTTTATAAAGTGGAGCTTATGGGTGGCGTCACCACAGGTATGCCAGCAGAGCAGCTTCTTCCTGGCAAGAGGTTCTCAGTGGAGTATGCCCCTGTTGAGAGGGAGCTTTCAAGGAAAGTAGGAGCAGTGAGGTACACAAGTCCTATCTCCATGAGAAATGAGTTCACCACCATCAGGCTTTATGACAAGGTTCCAGGCTCAATGCTCAACAAGAAGATTGCCTTTGGCATTCCAACCATCAAGGAGGTTAATGGCAAGCTGATACATGACACCACTGATATGTGGATGCACTATGAGCAGTGGCAGTTTGAGCAGCAGTGGGATGATTACAAGAACAATGTAATTGCCTATGGCAGAAGCAACAGGAACCTCAATGGAGAGTACCTTAACTATGGCAAGAGTGGTGAGGTAATAAGGATGGGTGCTGGTTTGTTTGAGCAGATGGAGGTAAGCAATACCATTCCTTACAACACTTTCTCTTTGAAGCTCATTGAGGATGCCCTTTATCAGCTTTCAGCAGCCAAGTTACCATTTGGTGAGAGGACATTCATCATCAAGACAGGTGAGAGAGGTGCCATCCAGTTCCATAAGGCAGTGCTTGACACCATAAGTGGTTGGACAGCCTTCACCATAAATGGCGACAATGTAGGCATAGTGCAGAAGACCAACTCACAGCTTCACCAGAATGCCCTTGCGGCAGGCTTCCAGTTTGTTGAGTTCAGGGCACCTAATGGTGTAGTGGTCAAGGTGGACGTAGACCCGATAGACTTTCATATGTCGGGAAGTTGCAGTAATGCAGCTTAAGAAAATTGGACAAAAACGGTGAAATCCTTTTGATAAATTCTAATTGAAAGATGGAAGAATTTAGAAAACTTAACAATTATTCTAATTACAGGGTCTATCCTGATGGAAGAATATATAGTGAATTTATAAATAGATTTATTACCCCTACTTTAGATGGTGGCAATTATCTGCAAGTAACCCTTGTAGATGACAATGGTCTAAGAAGGACTATAAAAGTTCATAGATTAGTAGCCAGTGCTTTTCTGCCTAATTTAGAGGAGTACAGGGAAATAAACCATAAGGACTTTAATAAGAGTAATAACACGATTTCTAACTTAGAATGGTGTGACAGAGCATATAATGTTAAGTATAATTTCAGCAATAGGAATTACATTGCCCAAATAGAGAAAGTCACTCCACTAACTATTGAACAAGTTAAAGTGATACCTGTTTTAGTTGATTATGGATTCAGCATAAAGTTAATATCTAAGTTATTTAATGTTGGCCATATAACAATCAGAAAAATTATTGCAGGTAAGACATGGAAACCATTAAAGTTAAAGTTCAGTAAGACTAAGTTTAATAGGGGTATTATTACAATTCCTAAGTCTTTATACGATAAATTACTATTGTTAAAAGTGGACAATACCGTGCTAAATTCCAGAGTTAAAGTACTGGAATCAGTGTAACGCGTAGAGATTGAAACTATATTTGTATAGAATAAAATATCTCCAAGAGTGTCCAACTCCTTATACTATAAGGATGAAAATGTACGCTGAACTATATTGATAATAAAAATATAGAGTCTGAGGATAAAAAGCCTTAGAGGTAACAAAATGGTATGATGACCCAGTGAGGAATAAGATACAGCATCCAAATGGAGGCCCAGCTTATTCATACAGGTATGACATCTTTGACATTGGTACAATGGACCAGCCAAACATCTTCAAGGTAGGTGTCAAGGGCCAGACAGGTGACATGACATCTTATGCTTGGGGTTTGAGAAATCCATTCACAGGGCAAATGGGCAATGAGAACATGAGCTTTGATGAGGATGCCGCTGAGATTCATAAGATGACAACCACAGGTGTATGTGTGCTTGACCCAACAAGGACAATGAGCCTTATTCCAGCAGTATTGGTTGGATAACATGGGCATAGGTTAGGAGGCAGGGAAAAACTCCCTCCTCCTTCCTAACTTTTTTCCTTTAAGCCAGGCTTAAAGGCATCAGAAAGACATTAACTAAAAACATATTAAGGAGAGGATAATAATGGTAAGAAAAAGAGTAGAAGACAAGCCCATGGATGGTATCATGCTTGATACGGAAGTTCATGAGACAAGGACAGAGATGCCCAAAAACATGAAGGAGGAAGACGTAAACCCTACCCCTATTCATAATTCCAGTGCAGCACCAAGCAGTAATGAGCCAGTGAGTTGCCTTAGGAATGAGAAGGTGATTGTGAGATTTGTTCCCCGTCCTTCCACAATGGTACAAAACCCTAAGCACGTGCTTTATGGAGGCATGGCTGAAAATGCCATAAGAGCCTTTGTAGTACCAAGGTATAGCAGCACAGGAATGTTTGTCAATGTGCTTACCAAGAATGAGAAGGATTACCTTGAAAGGGCAATGGGATTGGAGTACAATGCCCTCAGTGTATACAAGAAAGTAAACAACTTTTGGGATGACAGCAATAATCAAGGCATAGGAAGGGTAGTGCTTCATAAGCAGGATAACTACCTTGACCTCAGTATTCCAGAGGATTACATCAAATACAAGATATTGCTTGCCAACAAGGATTACATCGCAAGCAGCCTCAGGGAGCTTGAGGAAAGGCCAAAGGCAACCTATCAGTTTGTCATCATCAGTGAGAATGCCGAGGCAGCGCAGAACCTCAACAAGATGGATACCATCAAGAGGTGCTACATGGAGTATGGTAAGATAGAGACAGATTTCAATACCCTCAGGACAGTGGTTGAGCTTACGGAAGGCAGACCTATCTCCAGCAAGACAAAGATAGACTTCCTCCAGGGCAAGATTAATGAGTATATTCAGACAAATCCACGTAAGTTCCTCAATACCATACAGGATGAGCTTCTCCCAGTCAAGGTCCTCATAAAGAGGTGTCTTGAGGCAGGATTGATAGGCAAGAAGAATGATGCCTATTACCTTAGGGCAGACGGCAGTCCATTGTGTGAGATGAATGAGGTAAGTACCCTTAATAATGCAGCCAAGTATATTGCCTCAGTGAAGAGGCAAGAGCTTAAATTCAGCTTGGAGGCAAAATTAAGGGAAGACAATTAGTGTAATCATTGATTAGTTTGATGAGACCATTAATCACAAGATAGATATAACATGAATGTAATTGAGCTTAGCAACCAGTTTGACTTATTGTATAACAACATTACCTCAAACCAAGCCCCAGGATTGAATGAGTATGAAAAAAGCGTATTCCTCACCAAGGCACAGGATGAGATAGTGAAGAACTACTTTGAGGCAAACTCCCAAGGCAATACCTTGAAGAAAGGCTTTGATGACACCATCTTGCGCCAAATGGACTTTTCTGACCTCATGTCAAGCAAGGAATATCCAAATGGCATCATAGGAGAGAGCATGATAGACCCAAGGGCAATTGTTTATGACATTCCTAAAAATGATAATATTTATATTGTTATTAATGAGTCTCTTCATCTTGTGGATGATAATGGCACTGTCAAGGGAATCAGGCAAATAGTCCCCCTATCATACCTTGAGTATTCAAGGCTGATGCTTAAGCCCTTCAAGCAACCCATTAAAAATCAGGCATGGAGGCTTATAACCAGTGGCAGGAGAGGAGAGCTTGACGCTACCCAGAATCCTCAGGAGAACAATGGTTCCACCATAAGGACAAGGGTTGAGATAATCACTACCAATGCAGACCTCAACAGGTACACAGGCAATATTGTCATAGACCTTCCTGGGAAGGATGAGAGCATGGAGTTGGATGACATACAGAAGGACATAGAGATAAACATAAAGGAGCCTACTGTCACTAACATAAGGTATGTCTTGAGGTATGTGAGAAAGCCAAGGCCCATAATACTCATAGACCTTGATGATGCCTATGGTGAGAGCCTCAGCATCAATGGCATGACAAGGCAAAGCCCTTGCGAGCTTAATGAGATAGTGCAAGAGGCCATACTTCAAAGGGCAGTGGAACTCGCCAAGATAGCCTATGGAGGTGATGTGACCAATACCCAATTGGAGATGGAGGCAGGAAAGAGAAGTGAATAAACAATACTTGACACATGACAGCAGAAGAATTTAGCAACCAGTTTGATGTCCTACTTGATAGTTTTGGCAGGGCAAACTTCCCAGAGGAGACTGTGGGTAACATAGCCCTTGATGAGTATGAGAAGAGCGTTTACCTCACTAATGCCCAAGAAGCCATTGTATTGGGCTACTATAAGGGAAGCATCAGTGGCGAGAGTTTTGAGGAGACAGAAGAGACCAGAAGGTATCTCTCAAACCTTGTGAATACCTCCACACTGAGGCCCATGGACATCAAGACAAGCATATCATCTGATGGCAGTCATACTTACTTCACATTGCCTAATGACCTATGGTTTATCACCCATGAGTCAGTGATGACAGATTCCTCATGTGTGGCCTTCAAGGAGATAGATGTATATCCTGTAACCCAGGATGACTATGACAGGACAAAGAGAAACCCCTTTAGGGGAGCCAATAGCAGGAGAGCATTAAGGTTAGACTTGGCAGATGGTGTCATAGAAATAGTCAGCATCTATAACTTGACAGGCTACACAGTGAGATACCTAAGAAAGCCAAGTCCCATAATCCTTACTGACTTGGGGGATTTGACTATAAATGGTAAAAGTCAGACATCTGATTATGGAATTAATCATGATGCTTGTGAGCTTCACACTGCCCTTCATGAGAAGATATTGGAGATAGCAGTGATGAATGCCTTGCAAAACAAGACAAGGACAATGACAAATAAATCCTGATTGCTTGCCATAAGCAATCAGATATGTATAACTTAAAACATTAAATATTATGGCAACTTTTTCAACAAACCAGAATCATCAGTTGCTTGTTGCAACTAATTACAAGGAAGTGGCAGACGCCAAGGCAGCAAAGACCTTCGCAGATGGAGCCACAGCAGGAACCATTACAGTAAGACAGGTTGATTCCGCATGTCCAACAATTTATTTCCTTTATAAGGGTGCTGACACTTCTTTGAAGAGTGACTATATCCCAGTAAGGAGCATTGACTATATAAAGGTAAAGACAGCCAAGGAGCTTAGGATTCCTTTCAAGCAGCAAAAAGTAATCCTTAACCCTACCATTAATGAAGGTAAACCAGTTGTAGGCCAGGACTATATCCTAAGGATAGAGCTTACCCACTGGATAGGCATGAGTGATAATGACACTTACTTCAAGGAGGCGGCAGTGCATGTGTTCTCTGACATGGAAGCAGCAGACTTTTACACTGCAATGGTAAAGAGTCTCAACCTAAGTTTCTCAAGGGAGATTGGTGCAACCAAGGACAGTAATCCATACCTTGACTTCAAGGCTTCTGCTGATGGAATCACCATTACAGAGAAAGCCCAATCTTGGGCACTTGGCATTGAGTCACAAGAGCCAGTGCTGTTCAATGCCGTCCCTACCACCATTTATGTTAATGGCAGTGATGTCATTTGGGGCGGTGTAGCAGATAGCACTCCAAAAGTATCAGCAGTAGACCCTGCAACAGGCAATGGCATTGGCAATGGTCATAAGATTGCTGACCTTGAATGGTTCTGCATGGGTGAGAGGGGAGACCAGTACAGATACATGGGTTATCCTAACTATATTCCCACCAAGTATCTTGTAGACCCAGAGAAAGAGTACCATGTGCTTGACATCCACTATGCCTTCACTGATGAGGGCACTCATAGTTACAGGAGTGAGAAAGACCTTTCAATAGTGTCAGCAGACGCAGCTACAATGAACAGCCTTATCACCAAACTTGCCACTGCAACAGGCATAGATGCAGCCAAGATAGTCACAGGTGGTACTATCGCAACAGAGTAGTCATAGGCAAACAATAACCTTAGGGGGAAGGGAGTACTATCCCCTCCCCTTTTTTAATTATACATACCATGAAAATAATAAAGAACATTGTACTTTCAGCGTCAGAGCCATCTGATATTAATGTAGTTTGGGCTAAGCCAGAAGGTGATGGAAACATCAAATTAAATATATTCAATGGCAAGGCTTGGACTACTCTTAATGTGGCTACATTAAATTATGGTGATACTGTAGAGCATTTCAAGGAACTGGACAATACTGATAGTCAATTTTCACAAAGTCTTGAGGATTTAAAGACTAAGATAAATAGTTTAACCGATGAACTGTCTCAGTTAAAAGGAACAGAAATAGGAGACTTAAAGACACAAATATCAGACTTAAAGAATACTTTAAGTGGAAAACAGGATACCTTGGTAAGTGGTACTAATATCAAGACCATTAATGGGGAATCCATACTTGGAGGTGGAGACTTGACAGTAACAGCCAAAGCATCAGATAATGGTGGAAGTGCCACTAAATAGTGTGATTGAATTTAATGTCTAACTACTTAAAGCATGAGCTATGGTACAATTTGACCAACTAAGAATATCAGATGATGGCAAGGAGCTGTACATTGACATTCATGTCAATACATCTTCTTACTTCAAGGATGTCTATATAGACAGCCTTGTCATCATAGATGCCAACAGCAGGGAGAGAGACTGTAATAACAAGGACTATACTGGTATATCAGAGACCAATCCTTATGCACCTAATGATAACTTCATCTATAAGCAGGTAGTAACAGGCAATGAGAAGGAGATGCACTTGGTCATCACCAAGGCAACACTTGATGAGGCATTCAGCAACAGGAATAGTGAGGGCAATGCCATAAACAGTGACAAGCCCTATGGCAAGGTGGCTTTCAACAAGTCAAGTTTCAGTGATAGCCTGTTGTTTGTATATGTGATATGCAAAGGCAGTGACAGTGAATGTACCCCATGTGCATTGGACAGCAGCAAGCCAACCATAGGAATTACCTTTGATGAGAAGTTGCTTTATCAAAGGGTAATGGACTTTACCAAGCAGTTGGCTGACAACTGTGTCATACCAAGGGGATACATTGACTTCATATTGCTATGGAACGCATTTAAGGCAAGCGCTGAGACAGAGCATTATGTACCAGCCATAAAATACTGGCACATGCTGTTTGACAGTCCAATGCTTTCCAATGGAATAACAGTTAAAGTATGTGGATGCCATGGATGAAATGATATACAATGCCCTTGGCAGATACTATCATGCCTTATCCTTGAAAGGATATATGCCTGACGTAAGCTCTTACAAGCTGCTTGTGCTAATCTTCTTGAGGGATTTTGTTTTCCATGATTACAGGGGAAACATAAAAGAGGCGGATTATCATATTATAGAGAAGGCACTTGATTGCCTTTATGGGACAACTTGTTTAATACCTTATCCAGATTACTTGAAAATGGGAAAATTATATTTAGGGCAGGTGACTGAGATGGCAGAGAGAATCAAGACTATGGAAAACTCAGAAGTAGTCAAGATTGCCAAGAACCTTTCAGACATAACGAATAACATTGATTCTGATATTACCGTATTAGTGGATGAATGACAGCTAAGTAAACCATTTAAATCACTAAACATTATGATTAATATGGCTCATGGATATTGTGGAAAGCACTATCTTTGAGCCATAATTAATATACATGAACATGAAAGTAAAAGACCTTGTTTACTATATACTGGATAATGTCAAGCTGATAAGTGATGACAGTATCATCAATGAGGAGCACGTGATGTTTCTCATAAAGAAATACAGGAGCCTACTCATAAAGAAGGAACAGGATAAGGAAAAGGCAAGCAAGACAGAGCAATCAGAGTATGAGGTACAGCAAATATGCCTCCACTTGGAGAAAGTCCCAGCCATTGAGGGAGAGCCTTGCACAGGAGGGTATTACCTGAGAACCAAGGAGAAGATACCAAAGATACTGGATGGCACTACCCCATCAATATACCCGATAGACTTCTATCAGGGCATAAACATTTGCTATGTTCCCAGGAACAGGATGAGATACATAGGCACAAACAAGTATCTTCAAAACATAATATATGTTTCCTTGGCACCTAACTATCACCTGTATTTCAATAGCAATAATCCATTGTTCATGTACCTTCAGGAGATAAGGATGTCAGGAACCTTTGAGGATTATGATGAGGCAAGCAAACTGTCTTGTGACAGTGATGGCAATGATACCTCTTGTGACCCTATGGAAGCGGAGTTTCCCATAAGGGATTACCTTGTTCCAACCCTTTTGGAATTATGCATCAAGGATATAACAGGAGCTGCTTATAAACCAAAGGAGGATACAAACAACGCAAAGGATGACTTAGCGGATATAGCATCCTTCATAAGGCGGAATGTCAAGAGCAGTCTACAACAACAGATAGAATCATGAAACAAGGGTGGCAATGGAAGAAGAAAAGGATGATAAGACTTTCAAGGATTTCAAGAACAAGACTCTCCATAGGGGAATTAAAAGGAATTTCAAGGCAACCAACTCATTTGGTTCCTATGACATATACAAGCACATTAGGAAGAACAAATGGTATGACATAGGGAGACCCCTTACTGAGCGTGAGTTCTACCTCATAATAAGGACAGTGAACAGCCTCCTTGCGCAGGAACTCCTCAAAGGGAGAACAGTGACATTCCCTTATAAGATGGGAAGCCTTGAGCTGAGAAAGTCAGGTTGTAGCGCAAGCATGAAGAACAACAAGCTGAAAGTCACTTATCCTATAAATTGGGATGCCACACTTAAACTATGGTATGAAGACAAGGAGTCAAGGGACTTGAAGATACTCATAAGGCATGATGACAAGACTGTTTATAAGGTAGTGTATGTAAAGACAAGGGCATATTATGCCAATAAGAGGTTTTACCAGTTTTCCTTAAACAGGGGCATAAAGAAAGCCATCAATGAGAAGATTAAGTCGGGGGAACTTGACACATTGTATGATAAATATTAGAAAGACATGATAAAGGAAATACAATATACGAGCATAAGGAGGGTGATGGATAACCTCATGGACCATCCAATGCTGAGGAATCTCACCCTGGAGCAAGTAGTGAGGTATACCCTGAGATTCATAGGTCTTCATGGGTATCCCAAGATGTATAAGGACAAGTCAGCAGCCTTGCCTATCAAGGATTTTAGGGGTATGCTTCCTTGTGACCTTGAGAGCATAATACAGGTGAAGGACATGAGGAGTGGCTTGCATCTAAGAAGCATGACTGATACTAACATAAAGCCAGAAGGCAGCATTGATGGGAGCAATAAGTGTATTCCACCTAAGGAGAAAGAGCTTTACATCCCCAAGCTGCATATACATGGAGAACCAACATTCAAGACCCAAGGAAGGGTGATATACACATCCTTCCCAGAAGGGGAAATAGAGGTTAAGTACAGGGCAATGCCAGTGGATGATGAAGGTTTCCCATTGCTTGTGGACAATGAGAATTACCTTGCCGCATTGGAGGCATTCATCAAGGTACAGATATTCACCATAAAGTATGACACTGGTGAGATAAACGCAGGTATATTACAGAATGCCCAACAGGATTATGCTTGGAGGGCAGGAGAACTCCAGGATGAATTTACAGTACCAAGCATGAGTGAGATGGAAACCTATACAAGGATATACAATACCGCCCTCATGAGCATGAGACACTTTGACAGTGGCTTCAAGAGGCTTGGTGAAAGGGAGTATATCAGGAGACATTAAAGAATAGACCATGAAGAAGGAACAGTCTTTTAGCATAAAGGGGATGACGAGGGACATAAGCAGGTCAAAGGGAGGTTCTGACTATGCTTATGAGATAAGGAACATGAGAATTACTGCCCAAGAGGGAGAAACCTTGCTTACCCTTGTCAATGAGAAAGGAAACAAGCAATATCTATTATCCATAAATGACGATGGTAACATTACCAATAGCCTCAGGGGAAACATTGTTGGGGCTTATGTGCTAAACAAGTACCTGATGGTATTCACCCATGCCAATGACAAGGACTACATATACAGACTTGAAGATACCAGTACCAGTTCAAGTTTACTTCTTTCAGGCAATGTATTGTATGGTAAGGACTTAGGCTTCACTAAGGGCATGAGGCTTGAGATACTTGGTATTGTAGAGAGTGAGAACATACAAAAAGTGTATTGGCTTGATGGGATACATCAACCAAGGTTCATCATTGTATCAGGTAATTCTGACGAGCTGAAAAGCAGAAGGAAAAGATATGAGGCAATGAATACTCCCTTTGACTTTGTTCCAGTAATAGGCAACAAGGAAAAGGTGACTATAACCAAGAAGCCTTATGGCGGTTATTTTCCAGAGGGAACCATACAATATGCCTTCAGCTATTATAACCTTCATGGCCAACAAAGTAATATCTTCTACATTTCCCCATTGTACTATATCTCTTTGGCTGATAGGGGCATGGCACCTGACAAAAGTGCATATAACAGCTTTGACATAAGCATAGAGAACGCTGACACATCCTTTGATTACATAAGGATATACAGCATACACAGGTCAGCCTATGATGGTACTCCATCATGCAAGGTAGTGGCGGACTTAAAGATAAACAAGTAATGGGAGACAATATGAGTAATATGAAAGCAATAGACCTTGGACTAAGTGTGAAATGGTCAAGTCAAAACCTTGGGGCAAGTAAGGAGACAGACAGGGGTTCTTACTTCCCTTGGGGTAGCACAGAAGCTGACACTGACTTTATCCTAAGCAAGTATAAATGGTATGATGCCGCCACAGGCACATACAATATACCAAGTACCAACATATCAGGTACCCAATATGACGCTGCAACATCATTATTGGGGAAGAATTGGAGGATGCCTACTGAGGATGAAATGAATGAGCTTGTGAGCAAGTGTACATGGGCTAAGGCAGGTAATGGCTTTAAGGTTAAGGGCACCAATGGCAATGAGATATTCTTGCCATTCACGGGATTTTATTCAGAAGATTCATTGGTTGATGACAATAAATGTTATTATTGGAGTGGTTCTTATAATACCCTTCCTGTGCATGAGGAAGATTATTGGGCATATTACCTCACAAATTATACAAGTAACTCAGAGTACACCCCTACTGTCATAAGCAGGTACATATATAATGGCCTGTGCATTCGTCCTGTGTATGATGAGAATTATACCCCAGCTCCTACTCCTGATACATCATCAGACAATAAATACGCAGTAGATTTAGGTCTCAGTGTGAAATGGGCCAAGTGGAACATAGGGGCATCCTCTGATGGAGACTATGGAAATTATATCGCATGGGGAGACCCCACAGGCAAGAATGCCTCATTCATAAGCAGTGATTACCCTAATGACTATAATGACATATCAGGCACCAAGTATGATACAGCCACATCCTTATGGGGAAAAGACTGGAGAATGCCTACCCCTGCTGAATGGAAGGAACTTGATAGCCTTACCAAGGAACTTGTCACCCTTGATAATGGAGTAAAGGCATTTAAGGTAATGGCATCCAATGGTAACTACATATATCTCCCAAGGGGAGGCTACAAGACAAGTAAGGGCTTGCAAGAGCAAAATGTGGGTGCTGACTATTGGACTTCCGAGAATACATCACAAACATTTGCCAAAGGCGTGATGATAGGCAAGGTAAGCAGCACCTTTGAGCCAGAAGACCAAAAGGGCTGGCACATGCTTGTAAGGGCAGTGTGTGGCAAGGATGTTAATCCAACTATCCCAACAACTCCAAGTACCCCTAATAAGCCAGATACTCCAGACCAGCCGAGTAATCCTGATACTCCAAGCACTCCAGATAACCCGACTGTATCATCAGGAGTATTAAGTTTCACAGACACTAATGACACTGGATATAGTGTGGACTCAAATGTGATACTGTATGCTGGTGGTCAAGAGGTCATTCCCCAAACCATGACACAAAAGGACAATACGTTGTTCTTGGGAAACTATAAGGAAAGTAATAAGGTGTTCAGTCAGGACATCCTTGACTTTATCAAGAATAATAGCGTCACTAAGTTTACCTGTGATTTTTCCCCTGCCATAAGCAAGGGAGAAACAGGAAGCCTTTACATGTATGATAACCAGTTGGGTAAAAGCAGTTATGACATAACTTCCTTTAAGGGAGGCGAGGTTTACAGGTTTGGACTTGTGTTTCAGAATAATAGAGGAGAATGGTCAGACGTGGTTTATGTTGGGGATTATCAAAATGACCTATACCCAGAGGATTCTGGAACATCTTTCAAGGCTCCCAAGGCAAAGATAACCATTAACTCATCAGCAGTGGCAAAGCTATATGACATGGGTTACAGGAAGGCAAAGGCAGTGGTTGTGTACCCTTCGATAAACAATAGGCTTACAATATGCCAAGGAGTGCTATGCCCAACGGTATATAACATAAATAGCAGGAAGTCAAACTCCCCTTATGCCATGAGTTCATGGTTCTTCAGGGAGATGCATACAAATATGTCAATAGATAACATAGGAACCCAGAACAAGCATAACTACAATATCTATAATGACATAAATGACTATATACCCATTAAGGACAGGGTATACTCCTCAGATAACTTCTTTAGTGAGAATGGCCTGGCCAAGAGTGGTGTAAGCCAATTCAGGGCAGAGATTAGTTGTGCTGACATAAACAACTATTATTCCTATAACTCAGATGACCCACAGAATATGTATGTGGATTGGAACATAGTCACCATGAATACCCCTGAAGTAGACTTCTCATTAGAGGGCTCTTCAAGCAGTATACCTACTGAGAACCTCAAGTTAAGGATTATAGGCATCATACCATTGACAAGCAATGCCAGTGACATATATGTGAATACAAGTACCCAACCATTGAAGGTAGCGTCATTCACTGGACTGCATAATACCAATGCCAACCATAGCAACATAAACACTGATGCAGGAACACCAAGGCTAACAAAGTTTGACTGGTATGATTATGATTACCATCAAGAAACCACAGACAAAAAGAGGACTGATTGGAATATAGACAAGCAAGTGTTTGAGACATCAGATGATTACGACCTTAATAGGAATCAGACATTTCAAGAGGCGTTTAAGCAAGACATAACAGGTGTAAAAGTATATAAAGACCATAAGGTATACCCACTGTATCCTTGGCAAGGGGCAAAGTCACTTGTAGGGCAATACAAGGCAAAGGATGACAATGGCATGATATACAGTGCCCTCAGGAAGAAGGTAATATCAAACATAAGAACATCGGCATTCACCTATTACTTCCCAGACAAGGCATTGAGCTATGACATAGGCAATGTTGGATTATACAATGGTGATATTCCACTAACAAAGTTGAGTAGTGATGTCAATGATGTAGACCATGCAGGGCAATTCAATTACTATGGGGAAATGGACACCATTCTTTCCCCAAGAGATTATTACCAAACTTATCATGGCCTATTGATAGATTACAGTACCAAGAGTTATAACTTAGGTTCCTTGGAGGAAGTAAGTGAGATACTTCCCATGGGCAAGACAAATGACCCTGTGAGGATGAAGTACAAGTCATCCCCACACTTGGCTTGTCACTTGAACTATACTAAGGATGGCAAACAGGAGTTGCTTCCTAAATTCAATCTAAGGAGCTTTGTCTTTGGAGACCAAGGTAATGGTGACGCAAAGGTAAGCGCAACTACATTCTCAGGAGAATATTATGTTCCTGGTTGGAGTGACAGGATATTTGACAAGACAAGCAATAATCCACTTATGGCAAATGTGTCATCCTTGCATCAAAACACCATAGACCTGTCTTATCCATCATTTCCACTTTTCAATAGCATGGATTACATGACCTCAGGCTTTATGTACATAGGTGAGTTTTACAAGGAAGCCCCTACAGACCTTTCAACACTGTTTGGTGGAAAGACCCCAATGGCCCTTGAAAAGAACCAATGGCATACGGCAGGGCCTACAATGTCACTGGAAAAAGGCAGCCCATGCACTGTCAAGTGCTTGCAGGGAGACACTTATTATCAGAGATATGACAGCTTGAAGACTTATCCTTACACTGATGAAGACCCTAATCAGATAGTGGAAATACTATCCTTCATGTGCGAGACAAGAATGAACATTGATGGAAGATATGACAGCAACAGGGGATTATACAGTAACCTGTACATGAACAATGTCAATTTCAACTTGTTCAATCCTGCCTATACCCAACAGGATAACTTCTTCAACTATTATTTCCTTGACCCTGAAAGGAATGATACAGATACTTATCCCAATGATTTCATTTGGACAAAGACCAAGGCAATGGGGGAAGAGATAGACACATGGAGCAACATAAACTCAGTGTCATCATACAGTCTTGATGGAGACAAGGGCAACCTTAATTCCATTGTTAACTACAATGACAGCCTGCTGACTTTCCAAGACACTGGGATAGCCAGGATAATGTATAATGACAGGGTACAGGTATCAGCAAGTGATGGTGTGCCAATTGAGTTGGCAAACAGCCAAAAAGTATCAGGAAAACAATACCTGAGCAATACCATAGGGTGCAGCAACAAGAATACCATACAGATAACATCAAATGGAGTTTATTTCATGGACAGTAACAGTAAGGACTTATACCTGTTTGGAAATGGTATGAACTCACTTACAAAGGCAAAAGGCTTCAATAATTACCTGTATGACAAGGATATTTCCAAGTATAAGACATTCTATGACAAGAAGCTAAAGGATATTTACTTCATTGACGACACTGAATGCCTTGACTTCAATGAGCAGCTTAATGAGTTTGAGGGATTCTATGATTATGAGGGAACAGACTACATGTTTAATTACAATGATTCCTTCATAAGCATCAAGGGCAATGCCATTTGGAAGCAGTATGCTGGGGATTATAATATGTTCTATGGCAGTTATAAACCATTCTGGCTTACCTTCATAAGTAATGATGGAAATGTGGACAAGACCTTTAATACCGTGGAATTTGAGGCAGATAGTTGGGATAAGGACAATAACCTCATGAGTGATACCTTTGACCATTTATCTGTATGGGATGAATATCAGATGGGTGAGTGTAGCCTCAGGAACCTTAACATGAATAATCATTACCATTTCTCAAACCTCAAGAGAAAGTTCAGGATATGGAGAGCCAATATCCCAAGGGAAGTTAAGTTGAAAGACATCACATTTCCTGATGCCCTGTCAAGGATGCAAAGAGGAGACATAAGCACTGATACAGGAAAGGTGCTTAACATGGTAGAGGGGTTGAACAGGATAAGGAATACTTGGGCCTATATCAGACTCAAGAAGAATAATGAGAACACAGATAAGACAATCCTTCATGGGTTGAAGGTAAGTTACCTTTATTGAAGCAAGTAAAATCATATTATAAACAATTAAAGACAATATTGACATGAAAGGAAAATTAAGGACACTTATGTCAAGTGAACTTGTTGGTGATAACAGTAACCAGGCAGTATATCCAATTACCTCAGTATTGGGTGTAATTGATGAGAACAACAATGACTTGAAGACAGTCATAGAGAACCTCAAGAAGGCCATTGATGGAAAGGCAGACAGCTCTGGTATTTCCAAGACAGACCTTATGCCAGTAATAATAAGTCAGCAGTCAGTAAGTAAGCCTTCTGCCCCTACAGGGGGAAGTTATGACAAGGACACTAAAACCTTGACAGTCCCAAGTGGTTGGACAGAGGGAGGCGCAATAGGAAGCAATACTTATCTCAGTACTGGTATAGTGGATTTAAGCACAAGTAAGATTACTTGGTCAGAGCCTTATAACAGCAGCGTGGCTAAAGGAGATAAGGGCGATAAAGGAGACAAAGGAGACAAAGGTGATAAGGGAGATAAAGGAGACCCTGGAACAGGTGGCTCTGTTATTACTGAGGAAGTGGTAATGCTATTCGCTTATATCCATTCTGAGAGCAAGCCCTCAAAACCCACAGGAGCAAGCTATGACTCAAGTACTAAGAAACTTACCCTTACAGGAGGTTGGCAGGACTCAGTGTCAGGATTGGAAAAGCCGATATACCTTAGCATAGGCACATGGCGCAGTAAAGATAACAGTATAACATGGCAAGACCCCTTCTTGGTGTTTGGTGATACAAATGATTTGCCTTTTGAGGATGTACCACAGTCAAACTATGCCATTACCTTTTGTTATACACAATCAAGTGCAAGTAAAATACCTGATGCCCCTGAAGGTGGAACCTATAATTTCAGCTCTGGTAAACTTGAGGAAGCTCCAAGTGGATGGTACAAGGATAAAAGTAGCTTAACTCCTCCTTATTATATGTCCATAGGCTATGTAGAGAAAGACAAAGAAGGAAACGTGACTATAGATTGGGGTACCCCTATACTTTTGATAAGCGAGGATAGCCTTAGCCAGGGCAGCACGCCAGGCACAGATAACCTTGTGCAATCTTACGTGGTATTGGCATACAAGAATAGTGATACCCAGCCTTCTGCCCCATCAGCCTCAGAGGGAAGTGTGGATTTCAGTAAAGACCCTTATGTAGTGACTACTCCATCTGAATGGTCACTGGATGATAACAGCATAACAGTAGATGATAATACATGGGTTACTATCAAGGCATTCTATTATAAGGACGCTGACAAGAATGGCACCAATGACTATGAGGCAAGCAACAACACAAGGGAATGGTCTACTCCTGTGAGAAACAGTGAAGCCAAGATTTCATTGTCAAAGGCCGAGCTTAACCTTATAGTAGGCAAGATGAGCGTGACAGCCAATGACTTGAAGATGGCGGTAAATAACTGGACGTTGGAAGGTAATAACTTGACCACAATAGCACAGGAGATTGTTACCAAAACCGACATTTCCACAACAGTGGCTGGTAAAGTACAGTTTCAGGCAGATGATTATGAGACTATTGCCAATAAGGTTGTTACTGTGACACAGTTCAAAGATGATGTTATTAAAAGTGCCTCAGGAAAAGTGGTGGCAGAGTTCAAGGCAGATAAAGATGGCTTAATGTCAGCGACAGCCAAGAGTATTATAGCTACCGCAATACAGGACAAGGATAATGAAAATGGCATGATAGGTCTTGTGGTGAAGGGTACCTCTGGTGAAGTACTATCACAAATACTGACAGGCAAAGATACCACCACAGGTGAGAGTTACATTAAGATGATAGCCGATAACATAGACCTTACCTCCCAAGAGTTCAAGTCAACAGTGACTGATTCCATCAAGGGTAACTTCTCACAGCTCATACAGCAGGATGATGTATTGTCAACTATTGTAGGCAGCATCAATGATGATGGTACAGGTACAGGACTTATAAGCCAGATTAAGCAAACTCCAAAGATGATTGAACTCATCGCACAAAATGTCGATATTAAGGGAACACTGAATACACAAGATATTTATGTTGGTAATGAAAAAGGGTCCTTTAAGGCGGATGGCAGTGGCTATTTGGCTAATCATAAATTTAGTTGGGATGCAAAAGGCAATGTAGAGATAGGCAATAGTAGTGGTGATAGCCCTGCAAACCAATTTAATGCAGGTGGCTCTGGTTATGTTGCCAATGGAAACTTTATTTGGGATGCAGAAGGAAATATAGGAATTGGTAGTGACGATGCTGGTGATGCACCAATAAATTTTAGGACAGATGGCAGTGGTCATGTAGCAAGTGGAAATATTGCATGGGATAGTGCTGGAAATGTGTCATTGAAAGGAGAAGGAGTAATAGGAGATGTTATTCGTGATGTTACACTTGATAGTAGTAATAACTATGGTTTTTTTACTACTTATGGTGATTCCAATACAGTTATCATTAATGCCTCAGAAGGATACTCCCTATATAATATTGCAAACACAAAGAATCTTGGAGGTTCATCAGGTACAGCAGCAGGTAATATAGGATTTGTGTTTATTGAAGGATGTACAAAAGGAAGAAAAATAAAACTAATAGTCACCAATACAAATGATAAGGGAAGTATTATGCTTGGTAGTGGTGATAAGGCAACTTTCATATATATGATGAGTGATGGAAAGAAGTTTAGTAGTGTTTCTGGTGCTAATGCAGGTACTCTAAATGGATTACACCTATTTGATGGCTACTATGAATTAGTCGGGATTGGTGATAATAAATGGATGCTTACTGTAGGTTATTCTACTGCTTATTTGAATAAATATAACTAATCTATATAAGTAATATTTTATAAATAGACAATATGGATATTTTAGATAAGTGTAAACTATATAGATATAATAGATATAATAGACTGTATAGACTGTATAGATGTCATGGATAAGACATGCAGTATAGATAGCCGTTAGGAAACTATTATTGTGGCAATTAGAAACGTTAATCATCATTCTTAAGAGTGGCTTAAGATGATGGTTAACGTTTATTTTTGCATTATAATGTATAACAAGAAACAGT
>ERZ808270.219-NODE-219-length-36089-cov-3.949825_pt1 | contig 36089 bp, 26 predicted proteins | sample MGYA00521082_ERZ808270 | MGnify/ENA primary metagenome ERZ808270 (study PRJEB31516, sample SAMN03275594) | gut metagenome | biome: mammalia-associated habitat; material: feces | host: Papio cynocephalus | place: Kenya | collected 2012-07-27 ... | reverse complement strand
AGGCGCGGCGTCGCCCGTAACGTCCACTTTCAGCACGTGATAACTTGGCGCCGTGGCGTGGAACGCAACCCCGTACCCGGAGCCTTTTTTCACGAGTTTCGGCTGAGACAGGCGCATATCTTCTTTTGCGGGCGGCACGGCGCCGTAGCCGCATTCGTCGGCTTCTTCCATCGCGGCTTTGATTTTATCGTAATTGCGCTTCGCATCGGCGAGAGATTTCACGTAATCGAGAAGTTCGGCGTCGTCGGACACGGATTCGCCGCACTCTTCGGAAATCACGCGGAAATACAGCTCCGCTTTCGCTTCGAGGCGCACTTCGGCGACGCCTTTGCCGAGATCCATGGAAACGCCGTCGGGACAGGAAAAATCGTCCTCTTTCTGAAATAAGGTTTCGAGCGCGAAACAATCCTGCATTCTGGTGATTTTAGATGCCGCGGCGCGCAGTTTTTCTTCGATGCCCGAAACGACGGCGTGTTCTTCGGGAAGGGTGCGCACCCATTCGGGAAGCCGGACGTTGACGCGGACGACGGGAAATTCGAGCAGTGCTTTACGGAACAGCGCGCGGATGTCGTCCTCGTTCATTTCTTCGGCGTTGAGCGGAATGGCGGGCGCGCCGTATTTCTTTTCGAGCGACTGCGCGAGCTTTGCCGCGGCGGGCGTATCCGGTTGTTTGCAGTTTACCGCGATGACGAACGGTTTTTTCTGCTTCTTGATTTCTTTTACCGTGCGTTCTTCCGCTTTTTCGTAATTTTTGCGCGGAATTTCCGTTACGCTGCCGTCGGTGGTAACGAGCACGGCGACGGTGGAATGATCTTTAATCACTTTTTCGGTGCCGAGCTCCGCCGCGGCGGTGAATTCGAGCGCGTTTTTCGACCACGGCGTTTTGACAAGCCGCGGTTTGCCGTCTTCTTCAAAGCCGTTCGCCCCCTCTACGGCAAAACCGACGCAATCCACGAGCCGGATTTTTGCCGTTACGCCCTCTTTCAGGGCGATTTCGGCGGGCTCGGCGGGAACGAATTTCGGTTCCGTGGTCATGACGGTTTTTCCCGCGCCGGACTGCGGCAATTCGTCCACCATGATTTTTTTGCTGCCCTCGGCGGCATACGGGATGACAAGGCGTTCCATAAGCCGCTTGATAAAAGTGGATTTGCCCGTGCGGACGGGACCGACCACCCCTACGTAAATACCGCCGCCGGCGCGGCTTGACATATCCTCGTATACGTTATATTCCTGCATATTGACAAAACCTCCCGTTTTCGCCGTTGCTTGCATTTTTTCGCAAATAAAAATCCCGCAAAAGTAAGCGTTATGCTTTACTATATGCGGGAATGAATTCGTTTATGACGGTTTCGCGCCGTTAGAACGTTTTCCGGACGATTGCGCCGGGTGCCGGGAGATTATGCACGCTTTTGAAAAATCCGGCGCGTTACGATAAATCGCCGATTTCGGAAAAACCTTCTTTCCGCGACTGATCTTCCACCTTCAGAAAATCTTCGTCGTGTTCGAAAGAACGCGGTTCGTTATATTCGCCGCCGAGCGCTTCGATGGCGTATTTGAGTTCGCGGAATTCGTTGAAGCCGATTTCGCGGTTTTCGATGCGTTTTAAAAGGACGGGTAAGGCGCGTTCGTCGCCGTAAGAAGCGAGATAAGACGCGCGCATGGGAATTTTCGATTCGTCCTCGGAAAACGCCGCGAGCAGGACGTTGAAAATTTCATCGCTGCCGAGCGTTACGCGGGACAAAATTTCAAGCATGTATTCCGCGCGCTTTTCAAGCGACTCTTTTTCGGCGCCCGAAGCGTTTTCCGCCTGCTTTTTATAGCGGGCATACGAAGCCATCGCGCGGTCTTTCACCAGATTGGCGGCGGATTTCAGGCACTCGGCGACTTCGTTTTCCACGTCCTCGCTTTTTTTGCCGCTTTCGAGGACGGAAAAATATTTATCGAACGCGAGAGAATCGTCGCCGATGAAATGCACCGCGTACAGCGCCGTTTCTTCGTCGTCGGAATCGAGCAGAGAAAGAATCTGCCCGGTAGGACGGCGTTTTTCCGTTTCGGTGCAGAGAAATTCCGGCACCGGAACGCCGCCGCGGAGATGGGCGCAAAGCGTGGAAATCAGCTCGTCGTCGGTCATCCGCGCGTAATATTGCCTCGGCGTGCAGCCGTATTTCGGCAAATATGTATCGCCGAATTTTTGATACAGCTTCGGAATGGCGTCCTCCCACTCTTTTTCGGTGCGTTTCCCGCCGTTTTGTTTCATATATTCGGTAAGTTTTTTATCGAACAAGCCGTCGAAATCTACCAGTTCCATTTTTATCTCCTCCGTTTTTTCCGGTTGAATTTTTATCTGCAGCCGCAATTATGCGTTATCGGGATTTTTATCGGCGTTTTTCCGCCCTGCGCGACTGCCCGCAAGGACGGGACGACGAAGCGCTGAGCGTTCGGGATAATCGGGCGCGGCGGCGTTTAAAATGTTTTCCGTTTCCGATTTTTCCGCGCCGAAAAACGCACAGACGTCGTTGATGTCGCCGCCGGCTTCGCGGAGATCGCTGCGCAGATAAATCGCCGCGGCAAGCGCGTTTTCCGAACTTGCCTCTTCCAGTTTATCCGCCTTTTGCAAAGCGCGGTAGACGGATTCGGCGGCGCGGGCGATACGGCGCTGATAACGATCGCCGATGACGCCGAATTTCGAAGAAACTTCGGCATAGGCGGAAAGAAAAAGGTTATGTTTCTTTCTGCCGAACGAAACATGCGGAACACGCACTTCCTTATAAATATTGCAGAACACCGCGCCGAAACGGTCTTCGCGGTTTGCCGCGAACAACAAGCGGAACGCGCGGATTTTCACGGCGGCGTCCACCTCGCAGTCGAGCAACATTCCGCGCAGAAATTCTTCGCATTTTTCGCTGCCTTTTCCCCTGCCGATTACCGCACATTCTGCGGCGAGCGCCTGCAGATAGCGTTCCGTGCCGTCCATTTCGTCGAACGTCCAGGCGAGAATCCCGGACGACAAAAGCCGTTCGGCTTCCGCCGCGCTCTGCGCGGATTTTTTGCTTAAAAACGTTTTGAGTTCCGCCGTGCGCGCCGTCTTTTCCGATTCCGGCACGCGATAAAAATACGTAAACGGCGGACGATCGTATTCGCCCGGATAAATTTTATGCAGACGAAGCGCCGCCAGATAGTATTTTGCCACTTCCGCTTCCGGGTACAGATCGGTAAGTTTGCCGAGAGCGGCTTCCGCAAGCGAGTAATTGCCGCTTTCCCCCGCCGCAGCCGCTTTGAAATACAACAGATTGCCGTCGTAAGGGAATTCTTTTTCCAGCAGAGAAAAAAGTTCGAGCGCTTTATCGTGCATGCCGTTTTCGCAAGCCACCGTGGCGATTTTATATTTTTCTTCCGACGTGGTGCCCTGCAGCGAGCACAGCCGATCCGCGATTTCGCGGCTTTCGCTTTTCCTGTCCTCTTCGGAATACAACGCGGAAAGGGTGGCGAGCGCCTGCACGTCGTTTGCGTTTTCCTTTAAAAGCGCGAGGCAGGTTTCTTCCGCGCCCTCGGCATCGCCCTTTAAAAGCATTGCCACGGCGAGAAGTTCCTGCGCGGCGAAATATTCGCCGCAGCCCTTAGGAATTTCCGAAAGCAGCCCGACGGCGCCTTCCAGATCGCCCGCTCTGAGCGCCGCGCCGCTTTTTGCGAGTTCTTCGCGGAAATCGGCGAGCGCGGGAGGATAGACGAAACGGAAGCCGTTGCGGCGATCGGATGCGAACGCTTCGGCAATCTGCAATTTATCTTCGCCCGTAAGCGTGGAATCGGTATCGACGAGACGTTCGTAATAATACGCCGACTGCGCTTCGTTGCCGAGATTGAGATAATTGACGGCAAGCCCCTCGTAGGCATCGGGAAGATCGTCGGGATCGCAGCAATCGGCATAGCGGAACCAGCAGTTCAGCGCCGAGGTGTACAGCCCCATATTTTCGTACGAATCGGCAAGGCGCGCCAAAGCGTCGGCATCGGCGCCGAACAGTTCGATTTCGCGATGCGTAAAGCGAAGCGCGGAAAGGTAATCTCCCTCTCCGTAACTTTTATCCGCCTGCGATATCAAAAACCGCCTGCCGTAATTGATTTTCCTGACTTTACCCGACATTTACGCCCGTATCCTTTCCGATATTTATTCTATATATTTACACGCGGCAAGCCGTTTTTAAACGCCGCTTTTTATTTGCCGCGCCGTTAAAGAAGATCCGCCAGATCCGTTCTTGTAAACGCGTAATCTTTATTGCAGTATCTGCAATGAATTTTTACGGCGCCCTGTTCTTGCAGAATGCTTTCCAGTTCGTCCTTTCCGAGCGTGCTTAACACGCCTTTCAGATATTCCACCGAACAGTTGCAGCGATAACGGAGCTCGCGTTCTTCTTCGCAGGAAATTTCTCCGAAAACGCTTGTTGCCGATTCCGCCGCGCTTTTTCCGAAGCGGTATTCGTTCAATACCGCGGCAAGTTTTTCTTTGGCGGAATCTTCCCATTCTTCTCCGCAGCCGGGAAGCGCCTGCAACGCCGCAAGGAAATAATCGCACCCGCCGCCGAGACGAAAGACAAAGCGCGTGGGCAGCTGTTCGCTGACCGTAAAATATTCTTCGAAATTCGCCGCGAAAAATTCTTCGGCATCCCCTGTTTCGTTGTTGCAAAGAGCGCATGCGCCGACGAACGGACGGGAATAGCCGTCGTCCCGCACCACCTGTAAAAATCCGCCCGTGCCGTAAAACGGATTCGCTGTGCCCGCAGCCGCCTCGCGGCAATCCATACACGCGCGGACGGACAACGCCGCGTTGACGGAAGCCGTAAGATTTTCGAGCGTTCCGTCCGTTTTCATCACGGCGGAAACCTCGCCGCGTTTATCTTTCAGAAGTCCGCCGAGAAACGCCGTGCCGAGAAGCGCGCCGCCGAACGCCCTCGCCTGTTCGCCGGCGAAGCCCTGCAGAACGATTCCCTCCGCGCACATTGCCCCGCCGTTTATCAGCGTGAGCGAAACGCCGCCGTTATATACGAGACATCTGAAAAGTCCGCTTGTTTTCTTTTCGGTCATACATTACCTCTTCTTTTTTGCGAGAAAGCAAAGGCGATCGGTTTTTTCGGCGTTTTCGCCGAAAATTCCGCCGACGGAGACGATTTCAAACCCCGCGGATAACAGCGCGTTTTCGATTTCTTCGCGCGTATACACGTACTGCGTGTGCAGCTCGTCGAATCTGTCGAACGCGCCGTCTTTGCGGCGCACGAAAAGGGTTACGTCCAGCGTGGCGACGGAATCTTCCACTTTGCCGAAAGAAAGATACGTAACGTTTTCGCGATCGTCCGCGCTGACTTTGCCGTTGATTTTCGTTAAAAACTTGCGTTCAGAACTGATATCGAACACGTAAACGCCGCCCTTATTCAATGCGCGCGCCACGTTTTTAAACGCCGCGACAAGCTTGTTTTTGGGAACGTAATTGATTACGTCGTTGGAAGAAAGCGCGAAATCGTATTTTTCAAGCGTTTTCAGCCCGGCGACGTCGCCCTGAAAATAGCGGGCGCGCAACCCTTCTTCGCGCGTTTTTTCTTCCGCGACGGAAAGCATGGCGGGAGAAATATCGACGCCCGACATCACGCAGCCTTTTTTAAGAAACGCGCGCGTGAAAACGCCGCTGCCGCAGCCGATATCCAGTCCGCGCAGCCCCGCGATTTTATTTTCTTCCGTATGCAGCGCGCCGCACAACAACATAACGAAATACTGCGACCAGTTTTCATAGTCGCAGTCGTCACAAAGTTCTTCGTATAAAGGCGCCAGGCGCTGATACGCGTTTTCCCGATTCATGACGCGTGTTCTCCGGTGTTCATCGTTTACTGACCGAGCAGTTTCGGCGGTTTTCTCTTTTTCTTTTTTCCGTTTTTATCCACTTCGTCCTGCAAAGCTTTTTCGCGCTCTTCGAACTGTTTGTTGTATTCCACGTATTTCAGATCGTTCTTATGTTCTTCCGCATAGGTTGCCGTATCTTCCGCGATGTTTTTCTTGCTTTCGCGAAGGCGCTGCAAATCGGCGCGCGTGAAGGACGACGGAAGTTCGTAAACCTGCAACGAATCGTCGATGGGTTTGATCGGGCGGGCGACGAGATCGCTCTTGCCCGCGGCGAGAAGCTGGCGCTTGTATTCGATGCTGGCGGCGCTTTCGCCGACGTTGTACGCCGTAGAAGAACCGTCCTCTTTATTATAGATGCCTCTGCCCACTTTGGCACCCTGAATTTTGGGGTTGATGAATTTATCGAACGCCCACTGCGCGTAATCGAGCCACACGAGAAGCAGATACGCGAACGCGAACAGGAGCACCATAAATACGGCGATGACAACGAAAAGGTTGCCGGGGATTAAGAACAGCGCAAACGGCAGAAGCGCGAGAACGGTGAAGAAAATCGTCTGCGGGAACGTGCCGATGGTGAGCAGAAACGAATTGCGCACCATCTGGAAAAATTTCTGCTTGTAGTTTACGCCGAGCGCGAGCATCCACAGCGACATCATCGCCGCCAGCGCGATGGTTACATACGAAATCGCTTTGGAAACGTTCAGCCACACGCGCCTGAACCCCGCAAGCGAAGTATTTGCGACCAACGTTAAATCCGCCATGTTGATCATCGTGGTGCAAAGCGTTAAAATCACGAGGAAGAAAAGCGCGGTTTGCAGGGCGTTTTTATAATTGAGTTTTACGCCGCGCCAGAAGTCGTTCGCGACGAAAATCCCCTCCGTCCAGACCATGTTTCTTACGACGTACATGCCGCCGGAAATGCCGACCGCGGCAATTAACGTTGCAACCGCGATTGCCGCGTACGTATAGAGATCGGAACGCATTTTCAGCGTTTCGGAAAGCCCGGATACATCGGGATATGCGGGATACCCCACGCCGAGCGACGCGCCGAAGGGATAGGAAATGCCGTTGGCGCTGTTTAACATCAGCCGCATGACGACGATGGCGATGACGGGCAGCATAAACAGCAAAATCAGGAGATTTACCTTTACGATTTTGCCGAAATTGCCTTTGAAAATATCCCAGAACAACTGCCAGCGGTTGGTGGGAAGTGTGCTGCGGGCGTATTCCTCGCTTTTTTCTTTGCCTTCGAGGAGCCGCGTGATTAAACCTTTTTTCTGTTCTGCCATAGTTACTCCGCTTGTTACGGACGGCGGGCCCGGCTTCTTCCGCGCCTTTACGTCCAATATATATTTTACTATAAAATTGTGATTATTTCAAGGAAAAACGCAAATAAAAACGAACAAAATTCGAAATTGGATAAATTTTTTGCGTTTTTTTCCGCCTTTTAGCGGAAATTCGTTCGTGCGGGGAAATATTGCGGCATACAATAGAATAATGACGGGAGGAAAATCGCAGGTGAAAACATTCAGAGCGGGAATTATCGGCGCGACGGGAACCGTGGGACGACGGCTTGCTTTTTTGCTGGAAAATCATCCGTTTTTCGAAGTTACCGCACTGGCGGCTTCGGTAAAATCGGCGGGAAAAACTTACGAACGGGCGCTGGAAGAAAAGCGTTCCGGCGGTTATGCCGCGGAGCTTTGTCCGGGCGGCGGAGCGTGCCCGCGTTCGCTTGCGAAAACGACGGTATTCGACGCGGAAGCGGACTTTAAAAAAATCGCGGCGGAAACGGACGTTGTATTCTGCGCCGTGAACGCCGGCAAGGAAACGACGAAACTGCTTGAAGAACGGTATGCGCGGGCGGAAATCCCCGTGATTTCGAATAATTCCGCGAATCGGTTTACCCCCGACGTGCCGATGGTTATCCCGGAAGTCAACCCCGGACAGCTGGACGTTATCCCCTTTCAGAAAAGGCGGCTGGGAACGAAGCGCGGATTTATCGCAACGAAATCGAATTGCTCGGTACAGACGTTTGCGCCGCTTTTCGAGCCGTTGCGGAAATACGGGCTGCGGGCGGCGGCGGTGTGCACTTATCAAGCCGTTTCGGGCGCAGGGAAAACGCTTGAAACGATGCAGGAGATTTACGACAACGTTATCCCCTATATTGCGGGCGAAGAAGAAAAGAGCGAAAGCGAGCCGCTGAAAATCTGGGGAACCATTTCCGGCGGAAAAATCGTGCCTGCGGCGACGCCCTGCATTACGGCGCAATGCGTGCGCGTGCCCGTTTCGGACGGACATACCGCCGCGGTGTTTATTTCGTTTGAAGCCGCGAACCGCAAACCTTCCGCAGATGAAATTATAAGCGAATGGGAAAATTTCCGCGGAGAACCGCAGCGACTGCATTTGCCCTCAGCACCCGAACAACCGATACGGTATTTTTACGAAGCCGACCGACCGCAGCCGAGGCGGGACAGAATGACGGGAAACGGCATGAGCGTTTGCGCGGGGCGATTGAGGAAAGACAACTTGTTCGACTATAAATTCATTTCGCTGGCGCACAATTCCTTGCGGGGCGCCGCCGGAGGCAGCGTGCTGCTTGCCGAATTGCTGGCTGCAAAAGGCTATCTTGACCGATAAAAATTCTGACGGATAACGCGCCCTGCCCTACGGGCGCGCGGGAGGTTGATTTGAAAAATTTTTTTAAGGGCGCGGCGACGGCGCTGGTTACTCCGTTTGACGGGCGGGAAGTGAATTACGCCGCTTTGGAAAAACTGATTGCGCGGCAGATAAAGGCGGGCATCGGCGCTCTGGCGGTGCTTGGAACGACGGGCGAAGCCGCGACGGTTACAAAAAGAGAACGCAGAGAAATTTTTACCTTCTGCGTGCGGATAAGAAACAAGTATGACGAAACGCGGCGCACGAAACTGATTTTCGGCTGCGGAGCAAACGATACGCGGGAAGCCGTGAAAAATACGGAAGTTGCCGCGAAGCTCGGCGCGGACGGCGTTCTGTGCATTACCCCCTACTGCAATAAATGCACGCAGCGGGGATTGTACGAATATTACCGCGAAATCTGCCTGACGACGGCGCTGCCCGTTATCGCCTATAACGTTCCCGCGCGGACGGGCGTGAATATTCTGCCCGAAACCATGGAAGCGATTGCTGAGATGAAAAACATTGCGGGAATAAAAGACGCGGGCGGAAATATGGCGCAGACACTGGAAACGCTGCGGAGAATCCGCCGGCAATGCGATTTGTATTCCGGCTCGGACGAATTGAATCTGCCCGTTTTGTTATGCGGCGGCGCGGGCGTTATTTCCGTTACGGCAAACGCGGCGCCGAACAGCGTGCGGGCGCTTTGCGAAGCCGTAACCGCGGGAGACGTCGCGCGCGCGATACATATAAATGAATTGTTGGCTCCGCTGAATTCGGCGCTGTTTTGCGAAGTGAATCCGATTCCCGTGAAGGCGGCGATGAATCTGCTCGGATTTTTCTGCGGAAAACCGCGCGCGCCGCTGACGGAAATAGAAAACGAACATTTAAAAGCGCTATCCTCGGCGCTGACGGAATTCCGCGCGGCAATGAAGAACGAAGCATTTTTAAAGGACGGCGGATTATGACACAAAGAAAGATACGCGTAATTGCGGCGGGAGCGCTGGGCAGGACGGGAAGCGAGGTGATGTCGGCGCTTTCCGGCGATAAAATTTCTTTCTCCTCGATCGTCTGCGGGGTTGACGTTCGGGCAAAGGCGGGCGAAAAATTGTTCGGCGTGCCGATTTACGCCGATTTTTCCGCGATTACGCAACAAGCGGACGTACTGATTGATTTTTCCGCGGCGGAAGGTATTGCGGCGCGGCTGGAATTTGCGGCGGCGCACGGACTTTGCGCGGTGCTTGCCCCTACCGGATTTTCGGCGGAGGACGAAGAGGTAATCGATAGTTACGCAGAACGAATCGCGATTTTCCGCGCGGCGAATTTTTCTTTGGGGGCGGCGGCTACGGAAGAATTATGCGTACGGGCAAAGCGGCTTCTGCCCGATTTTGAAACGGCGATTATCGAAAAACATCATAAAACGAAAAAAGACGCTCCGTCGGGAACGGCTTTGCAGCTGGCGGCGGCGATAGACGGAACGACAGCCGGGAAAACGGCAATATATCCTCTGCGACTGGGAACAATCCCCGGAGAACACGAGATTATTTTTGCGGGCGACGGAGAATCGGTAACGATTATTCACAGAGCGGAAAACCGAAGAATTTTCGCTTTGGGGGCAATAAAAGCCGCGGGCTTTCTCTTCGGAAAACCCGCGGGATTGTACGGTATGGAAGATATGATGAAAGAATTGTTTTAAGTCGGTTTTGGTGCTACCCCTCATCACCTCGCTTTGCGAGGAGCTTCCCCCCCCTGCCGCAGGCTTTTTCGCGCTTTTCTCGTCAAAGAGAAAAAGCGAAAAAAGGGTAAGCAAGCAACCTGAAAAATACGAATACCGACTGCCCCTCATCACCTCGCTTTGCAAGGAGCCTCCCCCCAAGGGGAAGCCTTAAATAATGTTGACGGTTTTTATCCTCTCTCGGCTCGTTTCACTCGCCACTCTCCCCGAAGGGGAAAGCAAGGGCGGCGGCTTCACTCGCCACTCTGCTTGCCGCGCTTGCCTATCGGCAACGCAACAAGGATTCCCGAAGGGGAAGCCTTTTAAGCAATAGCCGAGGTAAGGCGGGTGCGGACGACGGATTCGCCCAAAATCTGCATGATCGTATACAGATCCGGCGTGTTGGCTCTGCCGGTAACCGCCACGCGGAGCATTTCCGCTACGTCGGCTACGTTGCCCTTATAATTTTCCGGCGCGGCTTTGTACGCCTTCATATCCGCGGCGAAGCCGTTTTCAGCGGCAACCGCTTTCACCTTATCGAACCAGACGGAGCAATCGTCCGAAAAATCGTACGTTTTCAGGAAGGCTTCGATAACGCCTTTCACCGTGGCTTTATCGAAGCGGTATTCGTCCGCCTGCGTTACTTCTTCGCCGAAGAAATAACTCATGAGCTCCGCAGCCTGCACGGCGCAAGCGAAATCTTTACGGCGCTTTTTGCCGCCCACCCCCATTAAAAGCGCAAGCACTTTCGTGGCGTAGGATTCGTCGGCAAAATAGAGTTGCTGTGCGGTATCGCCGAATTCTTCCGCCCACGCTTTCAGGAAATCGTACGTTTCTTTTTCGGTTTGCGTAGCAAAATAGGTTTTGGCGATGTCGTTCAGTTTCGCAACGTCGAACAGCGCGCCGCTTTTGCCCATTTTATTGACGGAAAATTTGAAATCGGTATACGCCGCGCCCGGATTTTTCAGGCGCCATTCTTCGAAATTCGAATTTAAAAGCGTCATCATATATTCGTTTACGGCAAGCGGCGGATAGCCCTGTTCGCGATAGAAATTCAGCGAAGCTTCGGGATCTTTACGCTTGGAAAGCTTGCGACGGTTTTCGCCGTCCAGCTTCTGTATGGAGCAATTATGCCCGTAGCGGGGAAGCGGGAAACCGAGCACTTTGAAAAGCTCGATATGAATCGGCAGAGACGACAGCCATTCTTCGCCACGGATAACAAGCGTTGTGCGCATAAAATGATCGTCGATCGCGTGCGCGAAGTGATACGTGGGGATTCCGTCCGATTTTAAAATCACGACGTCCTGATTGTTTTCGGTTACGGTGATGTCGCCTTTGATGGCGTCTTTGAACGGATGTTTGATTTCCGCGTTGCCCTGCGATTTAAGACGGATGACGTACGGTTTTCCCTGCCGCAGATTTTCGTAAATCTCCTCTTCCGTGAGATTTCTGCAATGCGCGAATTCGCCGTAGTAACCGGGAAGCAGTTTGTTTTCCGTCTGATATTCGCGCGTTTTTTCCAGCTCCTCTTCCGTGCAGAAGCAGGGATAGGCAAGCCCGCGACGAATCAGATCTTTGGCGAATGCGTGATAAATTTTCGCGCGTTGCCGCTGGTAATACGGACCGTAATCGCCGCATTTATCGGCGCCTTCGTCGAAATTCACGCCGAAATATTTCAAAGATTTGTGAACGACTTCCACGGCGCCTTCCACTTTGCGTTTTTCGTCGGTATCTTCGATACGCAGGTAAAAAACGCCGCCGCTCTGATGCGCGATGCGTTCGTTGGCGAGCGCCACGTATAAATTTCCGAGATGCATGAAACCCGTGGGCGACGGCGCGATACGCGTAACTTCGGCGCCTTTTTCCAACGCGCGCGGCGGATAAATTTTATCGTATTCCTCTATCGGCAATAAATCGGTATCGGGAATGAGTGCGTTTGCAAGTTTTTCAAAATCCATAATACTTTCCTTTCAAGCTTTCGCTTTTTTGTTGATTACGGAAAAATTATACAGCGTTTTTTATTTTTTGTCAACAGAAATCGCTGCTTCTGCGGCTGTTTCCGCGTTTTCGTTTGCCGCTTTGCCATCTTCCGCCGTTCCGCTTGCCGAAGCGCGGAGTTTTTTCAGCGTTTTACGGATCATGATAAAATGCGACAGCGCGACAAGCACCCACGAAATAGGATAAGACAGGTAGATGATTTCAATCGTCGGTTTTGCCGCGAATACCGTGAAAATCCATACCACGCGGAAAAGACAGGCGCCGATAAGCGACGAAACGGAAGCGGAAACCGCCTTGCCCAGCCCTTGCAGGACGCCCGAACCGAGCTGCATGAAAGCGATGGTGAAATACGGCACGAACATAATGAGCATGCGCGTAACGGCGGTATCGTATGCGATTTTATCCAGTCCTTCCGCAGCCGGTCCGATACCGTAAAGCGCGAGCAGCGGATTTCTTAAAAGCAGAACGATTGCGGGAGAAATTACCCCGACGATAAACGAAGTGAGATAGGCGATTTTTAAAAATTTCGATAGTCTGTCGTACTTTTTCGCACCGGCATTCTGCCCCACGAAAGACACGGAAGCTTTGCCGACGGAATCGATGACGGTATAAATGAAGCCTTCCACGCTGGAGCACGCCGAATTGCCTTTAACGACGGGCTGATATGCCGCTTCCGCCCCCGCCACGGCGTTATTCACTTTGACGATCGAAGATTGAATGAGCATATTCGAAAGCGAAAACAGCGAGCTTTGCACGGCGGCGGGAAACCCCACTTCCACGATTCTGCCGAGCGTTTTCATATGGATACGCAGTTTTTTAAGCCGTAACCGGCAGGCGGTTTTATCTTTCAGCAGCCGCGCAATCAACAATACCGCGGATACGGCGTTGGCGACGACCGTGGCGATTGCCACGCCCTCGACCGACAGATCGGCGACAAGCACGAGCACGAGATTTAAAATAACGTTGACGAAGCCCGAAAGCGTAAGCACGACGAACGGCGTTTTAGAATCGCCTTCCGCATGCAGCACCGCCACGGCGAAATTCGTGAGCGCGATGACGGGAAGTCCGAGAAAATAGATGCGGGTGTACACGGAAGCAAGTTCAAGAAGCTTCGCTTCGTTGCCCATCAGAGCAAGCACGGGTTTGGCAAGAAAAAAGCCGAGCACGCCGCAGAACGCGCCGAAAATCACGCCGAAAAGAAGCGCGGTATGTACGGCGTTTTCCGTTTCAGCATCGTCTTTTCTGCCGACGGCGCGGGAAATCACCACTTCGGCGCCCAGCGAACAGCCGATGAAAAGCCCCGTGATGAGGTTGACGAACGCCGTAGTTGTTCCTACGGCGCCTACCGCATCGGCTTCGTGCGAAAGCCCCACGACGACGATATCCGCCGCGTTATACAATACCTGCAACAGATTTGTGAGCATGAACGGAAGCGCGTACGCAACGAATTTTCCGAAAATGCCGTCCTCCGTCATATCCGCGTTTTTTGCCGCCCGACGTTTTGTTTTTGCCGAAGAATCCATAATCATCCCTTATATTTTTTAAGATTCTTTTTTGTCCGGGTACTAGTATAACACCCCGAAAAGGAAAAGTCAATGGATTATTTTACCGAAAAAATGGATTATTCAATCGGAATTAAGCAATAAGCCGCAATTTTCTTTGCTTAATTTGATTTCGCCGTTTTCCGCGGCGCGCACAACGCGGACGACGCCGTCGCAAAGCGGCGTGCGCACGCCTGTTTTTATGCCTGCCGCGGATACCGCGCCGGCGATATAATCTATTTCGCAGCGCCGACCGCGACGGATATCGAGAAGCATGCCGCTGACGGAATTTTTATGGTTTTTTACGAATTTCGGAAGCAGGAAAAGCAGAAGTTTATCTTTGAGCGCGCCGAACGGAGGTTTTGCTTTATGTAAAAGTTTCGCGACGTTCTTCCCCTGCACCCTGTCGACGGAGATATGCTGCGCCCCGGCGACGGCAAGCGTTTCGCGCATGATACCGAGCGCAAGTTTTCTTGCCGTTTTATCTTCGGCGATTTCGCCGAACGTGAGTCCCGTAGCGGCGGAAAGCGAAGAAAACGCCGCGTTGACAATCAGCTTCGCGTACCTTACGCCCGCAAGAATTTCCGTTTCGCGATAGAAATTTTCGTTGGTGATTGCGGAAACCGGCTGTAAAAGCGCGCGGATATTCCGGAATTGTTCCGACGTTTGCGCAGATGCGCAGATATCGCCGCGTTGCTTTTCGTCCGCCTGTTCTTTGACGGGCGGCGCATAAGCGCCGATGCAGATTTTTGCCGAAGCAAGCGTGGACGTGAGTTCCGCTTCGCCCGGCGTGGTAAAATTCGCGCCGAACGAGCACACGCCGCCGAACGTTTTTTCCGCGCCGACGATTTTTGCGACGGATTCTTCCGGCAAGCCGTTCTGCGTGGTTACGACGACGCCGTTTCCGGACAGAAAATCTTTTAAAAACGTTACGATTTTTTCGTTTTCGCGCTGTTTCGTCATCAGGAAAATCACGTCGTATCTGCCGTTCCGACGCGTGCGCGCGGGCATTTCTTCGGGCGTGAAAATTGCGGGGCGGACGGTAAACGAGGTTCGATCCGCCGAGCAACGAAGCGTCAGACCGTTCTTTCGCACCGCCGCGACGTGCGCGGGATTGCGCGCATATAAATCGATTGTTCCGCCGCTTTTTTCTATGAGCGCGCCGAGCGTTCCGCCCATGGCGCCCGCGCCGTAAATTGCCGCTTTTATCATTGTTGCTTCCTCTTTTTGCCTTGTTATGAGGATATTGTAAGGGATTCGGGCGGAAATGTCAAGAAAATTGAGCGGAAATGCGCATTTGCGGCGTTTTTCGGGACGGTATTACTTGACGGCGCCGCCCGTTACGCCAGAAACGTAATATTTCTGCATGCTCATGAACAGCGTTACGATAATGACGCCGACGATGCTTGCGCCCGCGCAGAATACCGTGAAATTGCTGTTGAATCCGCTTTTTTCTTCGTTGATCAGCTTGAACAAACCCAGAGAAAGCGTGTATTTTCGGCTGTCGTTTATAATGGTGTTCACGAAAATGAAATCGCACCACGGCGCGATGAACGACGTGAGAACCGTGTAGACGATAATCGGTTTGGCAAGCGGCAGCGTGATTCTGAAAAAGATGGTGGGCTGCCCCGCGCCGTCGAGAAACGCGGCTTCTTCCATCGCGCGCGGAATGGTATCGAAAAAGCCTTTACAGATATAATAGGAAAGCCCGGCGCTGCCCGAATATACGAGAATCAGCGCGAACAGAGAATTCGTGAGCCCCATCGCTTTCAATATGAAATAGACGGCGATCATGCTCATGAAGCCCGGAAACATACCGAGAATGAGAAGCACGTTCATGATGGGTTTCCGAAGGCGGAAACGGAGCCGCGAAAGCGCGTACGACACCATTAAAATAAACAGCGTGGTGAGCGCGCACGAACACGCCGCGACGATGATTGTGTTTTTCAGCCACAGCGAAAACGAGGTGTCGGAAAACAATCTTACGAAATTTCCGAATCCGAGCCGAAGATTATCGGGAAACAATTTGTTGATGATGCCCGTATCGGGCGTAACGCGGAACGCCGTATACAAAAGATAAAAAATCGGCAACAGCCAGAGTACGGAAAGAAGCGTTAAAACGATATATCCGACGACGATTCCCGCGCGTCTGCGGCGGGAAAAATTTTTCCCGGCGGGCGTATCGCCCTGCGCGTTTCTCCGTTTTTCGGCATAGCGCGCGGTATTCTGCGTGCGCTGTACGTTGTGCAGATTGGAAAAGCTCATTGGTACGCCTCCTCGTTTTTCGTAGCGCCCGATTTATTGAACGTAATCAGCGAAATTGCCGCGCAGATGACGAAAATGACGATGCCGATAACGGAAGCCACGTTATACTGCGGGTTGGCATCGGTGGTCAGGCGGTACAGCCACGTTACAAGCAAATCGGTTGCCTGCGCCTTGGTGGAACCGAAACGTACGCTATCTACCGGTCCGCCGTTCGTCAGCAGCCAGATGACGTTGAAATTATTGATATTGCCGACAAACTGCGTGATGAGATACGGCGTTGTCATCTGCAGAATATACGGCAACGTGATTTTAAAGAAAATCTGCACGGAATTGGCGCCGTCCATACGGGCGGCTTCGAGAGACGATTCGGGAACGTTCATCAAAAGCCCGGAACACATTAACAGCGTGTACGGAACGCCGATCCAGATATTGACGAGAATAATAGAAAGTTTCGGAATCAGCGCGTGGAAGCGGGTATCGGTGAGCCACATGACGTTTGAGCCGAAAATAACGTTTAAAATGCCGTTGCGATCGAGAATCTTCTGCATTAAAAGCAGCGTTACGAACTGCGGTACGGCGATTGCCGTAACGAACGCGGCGCGGAATATCGCCTTGCCACGGATGCCTTTTTTATTGATGAGCATGGCGAGAAACATTCCGAGAAAAAAATTGGTGAACGTGGCAAAAAACGCCCAGACGAACGTCCAGAGGAGTACCTGCGCGAACGCCTTGGGAAATTCTCCCCCGCCGCCGAACGACAACAGCGTTTTAAAGCCCTGCAAGCCCACCCAGCCGAAAAGTCTGCCGGGCGGCATATGATTGTAATCGTAATTTGTGAACGCGATTAAAATCATGAATATGAGCGGAAGCACCGTAAACACCAGCAACCCGATAAACGGAGGAAGCAGAAGCGGAATATAAAATTTTTTATTGACGAGTTCGTTGACGTCCTCTCTGAACGAGAGAATTTTTTCGCCGCGGCGAAGGCGCAGATCGTTTTCGTAAGCGCCCTTTACGTTTGCCGCCCAAAGCAAAACGAATAAGATACAAACGACGAGAGAAACAACGCCGTACAGAAGAATAAGAAAGCTGTTATCGCCCGCGACTTTTTCGAATACCTGCGTTTCCTCGTTCCAGATTTCGCCCGATACGCGCGTGCCGAGATTGCCCGAAAATAATTTCGCTACGTACTTTCCGCCGAAAAAAATCATGAACAGCACGAACGCCGTTTCGGCGGCGAGATAGAAAATCCCCTTGATGATCTGCCCGCGCGCGATCTGCCCCGAACCCATAAATACCGCCGAGGCTTTCGTTGCCGCAGAACCTTCTCCGATTGCCGTAAATACGCCCGCGCGACGTTTGTTTGCCGCGCCGACGTTTTTTATATTGTTTTTGCGTTTTGCTTCCGCGCTTTGCATTTCGTACTCCTTAAAGAAAAAGGCGCGCCGCAAACGGCGGGTTTCGCGTTCGCGGACGCACTCCTTTTTGTTGTTACGGTTTTTACGCCGACCGTTCGTTTAATCCGCCGTTTTTTCGATGGCTTTCACGTAAGCGTCGAGCTCGGTTTCGAGCTTGAATTCGCTGCCCGTGGTGGCTGCGGTAATCATCGCGTTGCCTAAGCCCTGCATAGGCAGCCAGAGCGTGGACGGAACGTTCTTCTGCGTTTTTGAATATTTCAGCTGATTGGCGATTGCCGTTGCGCAGGCGTCGCTTTGCACGTCGTTTTCTTCGCGCGCTTCTTTATTCGTGGGAACGAAACCCCGATCTTTGAAGCGGCGTACCTGATTTTCTTTATTCGTGTAATATTCGGCGAATTCGAGGGCGGCGGATTTGTTTTTGGAATACTGCCCCACGCCCATCAGTTTATACCCGGCGAACGCCGTGAGCTGCTTCTGCGTTTCGCCGCTTTCGCCGCGCGCGTAGGTGTACGAAGGAAGCTTTGCCACGCCGAAATTTTCGCCGAGATAGCCGGAAAACGTCTTTTTGTTCCAGATGCCGGAAGTGGCGGCGATGACGCTGCCGTCGGAAAAGCCCGCGGCGATCGTGGAATCGTTGGCGTCGGGAAGGACTTTGGGATTCGACGCCGTTTCGTATAACGCCTTCGTTACCTTTTTGCCGACGTCGCTGCCGAAATCGGTGGTGATTTTCGTTTCGGCAAACGAATCGTTATACGTTACTTCATAGCCGAGCCCCGCGCCGAAATAGAAAGACGTGTTGTACCAGCCGTCGTTCAGCGGCATGGCGAATTTTTTTGACGAAGAACATTTTGCGAGAATACCGTCGAGCGTTTCCACATCGCTTTCGCTGAAATACGCCTTATTGTAATACAGGAAAAACGTATTATCCGTATACGGGAAAGCATATACGCTCTCTTCGCCGTTTGCGCCCGTAACCGTAGCCGAATCCACGGATTTTTCGTCGTTGTTTTCACAAATACGGGTAAGTCTGTCGCCGCCGATACGGGAAAGCGCGTCGCCCGCAATCAGCTTTAAAATCTGATCGCTGGAAAAGGAAAATACGTCCGGCGCGGCTTCTACGTCGGTTAAAATCTTCGTAGCCACCTCGTCTTCGCCCTGCGCCGCGAAGCGGAAATTATACTGCGTATCCGCATGGTCTTTTTTGAAATTTTCGGAAATTTCTTTCGCCAGATCCATATCCATCTGCGAACACCACACGGTAAGCGTTACGGCGTTATCCGTATTCTTTTTGCACGCGCCGAGCACGGTGCCCGCGATTGCCGCGACGGAAAGCATCGCAAGAGTTTGTTTCGTCTTTTTCTTCATACCTTTCGCTCCTACTTCGAATTTTGAATTTCTGCGCACCGAAAAAAATCGGGCTAACGTTATTTTCGGTAAGTTCCCGCCTTTTTATACTTCGCTTTCCGCATAAAAAATTCCGCCCCGCACGGCGTAAACGCCTGAACGGGACGGAAAGTTTCTTCTGCGATTTTTATCGCGCGTATTCTTTTTATCTGCGATATTCCGACATAAGGCGCAGCAGCGTTTCTTTGACTTCCGTCGATAACAGCTGAGCTTTCGGATAGCGGAAACTCCAGTTTTTTGTTGAAAGCGTGGACGGCGCGTTGATGCGGGCTTCTTCGCCGAGCGCCAGCAAATCGTGCAGCGGCGCCACGCAAAGATACGACGGAGACGCGAACGCGAGCCGCACCGCCTCGGCGCAATATTCTTCGGGCGTAACCGCCGCGGAATCGACGCCGAATTTTTTACATTCGCCGCGGAAATCGTGCACGAACCGTTGCTTTTCCCATTCGGGAAGCGAGCGGACATAAGCAGCGAACGGCGGATTATCGTGCGTGCCCGTATAAGCCACGCTGTTTTCCAGAGAATTCGAAGGCTTGTTTGTGTTATCCGCGTTGCCGTCGAAAGCAAATTCAAGCACGCGCATGCCGGGATAGCCGACGTTTTTCATCAGCCTGAGCACGCCTTCGTCGATTACGCCGAGATCTTCCGCCACGATGGGTAAATTTTTCATATCTTCGAAAAGCGCTTCTTTCGGTCCGTCTTTCCACTCGCCTTCGCGCGCCGTCTGCGCGTTCTGCGGAACGGAAAAATATCTGTCGAATCCGCGGAAATGATCGATGCGCACCGCGTCGAACAAACCGAGCGCTTTACGGATGCGTTCTTTCCACCAGCGATAGCCGTTTTTCTTCATTTCGTCCCAGCGGTAAACGGGATTTCCCCACAGTTGCCCGTCGGCGGAAAAAGCGTCTGGCGGCACCCCGGCTTTCTGCGTTTGCCTGCCGTTTTCGTCCGTTTCGAACAGAGATTTCCCGTATTTCCACATTTCCACGGAATCGCCCGAAACATAGATGGGCATATCGCCGAGCAACTCTACGCCGAAATTTTCGGCACATTTTCTTATTTCCGCCCACTGTTTTAAAAATTCGTATTGCGTAAACTGCCAGAAGCGGATTTCTTCCGCGTGTTCCGCGGCGAATTTTTCCGCTTTTTCTTCGCTGTATTGCGCGTACTCGCCCCATTCCTGCCACGGATGATAAGAAAAATGCGTTTTCAGCGACATAAACAGCGCGAAATCGTAATATTCTCCTTTTTTTAAAAACGCGGCGAAATTCTGCGCTTCCGCACGGTGCGCGGCAAGATATTCTTCGGACGCAAACCGTGAAAACGCCTTTTTTAAAAGTGGTACGCGCGTACGGAATAATTTTTCGTAGTCGATACGCGAATTTTCCGAGGTATAGCCGTTTTCCGCCGCGTAATCGTTGAGTTCGGACTGCGTGAAAAGCCCCTCTTCTTTCAGAAGCTGCAAATCGATGAAATAATAGTTGAGCGCGTACGAACAGACGGACTGATACGGACTGTCGCCGTAACTTGTGGGAAGAAGCGGCAGAATCTGCCACACTTTTACGCCCGCCGAAGCGAGATAGCCGATAAATTCGCGCGCGACGGCGCCGATCGTGCCGATTCCGTAAGCATCGGGAAGTGAAAAAATCGGCAGCAATACGCCGCATTTACGCGGTTTGCCCGATTGATTTTCCGTTGAATTGAAAATTGTTCCGCTCATAATTTTACCTTTTGTAAGTATGTACCGTTTACCTGCGTATTATAGCCGATTTACCGAAAAAAGTCAAGCATAACCCGCGGGATTTCAAACGGACGGAAAGCGACTTTCAGAACCGGCTTTCCGCATCGTAAAAATCGCTTGCCGAAAGATGCTTTTTTAGCCGCGCGATCGCGCGTTTTTCGATTCTGGACACATAGGAACGGGAAATATCCAGCTTTGCCGCCACTTCTCTCTGCGCTTTCGGAGCCCCGCCCGTAAGCGCGTAACGCATGCAGAGCACGGTGTATTCACGCTCGCTTAAAAGCGCGCGGATGGATTTTAAAAGGCGCTCGCGCTGGACGGAACGTTCTACGTTTTCGAAAACGCCCTCCTCTTTTTCGGCAAGGACGTCGAGAAGGGTGAGTTCGTTGCCGTCTTTATCGAGCCCGACGGGATCGGACAGCGAAAGCGTGTTTTTGTGTTTTTTATTGGCGCGGATCAGCATTAAAATTTCGTTTTCGATACAGCGCGCGGCGAACGTGGCGAGCGTGGTGCCTCTGCCGGGACGGTAATTATCGAGCGCTTTCATGAGTCCGAGACTGCCGACGGAGATAAGATCGTCGTTTTCGGCGGCGCCGCGGTATTTTTTGACGATGTGCGCCACCAGCCGCATATTGTGTTTTACGAGAATTTCTTTGGCTTGCCTGCGTTCCTCCGGCGTTTTCCCTTCGTTTAAGGTACGAAGATATTTTTCTTCGTCTTCTTTGGAAAGCGGGCGGGAAAAAGAATTTTTTCCGCCGATCAATCCCGTTAAAAAACCGATTTTGCATAAAAACGACCAGAAAACGCTTAAAAACATTGATTTTCTCCTTTTTTCTCTCTGTTTTGCGGCGCCGCTTGCGTTTTTTCCGATTTTCGGCGCTTGTATAAGCTATGAGAAAAAAGGGTTGTACTATGCCGTTTTACGGCTTTTTCCGACATTTTTCGCCGTTTTTGATAAGAAATTGCCGCCGATGGACGACACCGGCGGCTACGATTTCCGTTTTATGCGTTTTTAATCGACAAGTTCGAAATCCGCGCCGTTTTCCGTATCGGACGAACCGCCGATATATGCCGTGAAATCGCCGTTTTCCGCGGCAAATTCAAGCTCGGCGTTATAGAATTTCAGCATTTCTTCATTGATTTCAAACGTTACGAGCGCTTCTTCGCCCGCGGCAAGAGTTACTTTTTTAAAGCCTTTCAGTTCTTTTACGGGACGAACGACGGAAGCGACTTTATCGCGAAGATACAGCTGCACCGTTTCGGTCGCCTTGTGCGAACCTGCGTTTCTGACGGTAACGCTTGCCCGGATTGTTTCGCCGCGGCGCAGTTTTTCCGCGGAAACCCGCGCGTCGCCGTACGAGAATTTTGTATAGGAAAGCCCGTAGCCGAACGGATACAACGGAAGATTCGGTCCGTCGATATACGACGACGTATAGCATACGCGCGAAAGATCGTTTTCGCGGGGTCTGCCGGTGTTGAAACGATCGTAATGAATCGGGCACTGACCCGTTACCGCGGGGAAACTCATCGGAAGTTTGCCTTCGGGAGAAACTTCGCCGAATACGAGATTTGCGATTGCGTTGCCCGCTTCGCTGCCCGGTTGCCATACGAGAAGAATCGCGGGAGCGAGCCCGGACAATTTTTTGATTGCAAGCGGTCTGCCGGAAAAAAGCAGCACCGCGGTGTTTTTGTTTGCGGCAAGCACCGCTTCGAGCAATCTGTACTGCGCTTCGGGCAGTTCGAGATTCTGTTTGCTGTTTCCTTCGCCGCTGTCCCCTTCCGGTTCGCCGAGCGTTAAAAGAACTACGTCCGCCCCGGCGGCAAGCCGCGCCGCCTTTTCGATTTCTTCTTCGTCGGCAATCGCGTCGAGCGCGCCGCTTACGCCCTGCGCAAAACCGATTTCGGCATCGGGAAGCAGATTTTTCACGCCGTCGGTGATTTTTACCGTATCGCCCGCTTCGCCGTAACAATACCACCCGCCTATGACGGAGCCCGTTTTGCCGAAGGGACCGATGACGGCGATTTTTTTCGCGTCCTTTTTAAACGGCAGAACGCCGTCGTTTTTCAAAAGCACCGCCGATTTTTCCGCCGCGGTTCTTGCGAGAACGCGGTTTTCCGCCGTAAGAATTTCCGATTGCTGCGTTTTTTCCGCTTCTTCCTGCGTTTTCGGTATGAAACGATACGGCTCTTCAAGCAAACCGAGATCTTTTTTGAGGTTCAGAACGCGGCGCACTGCGTCGTTTACCTGCGATTCGGAAATTTTCCCCTCTACGATCAGTTCTTTCATGCAATGAAGATAGGTGGCGGACATCATTTCGATATCGTTGGTTGCCCGCATCGCTTTATAAGCGCAATCTTTTTCGTCTTTCGCCACGCCGTGTTTCATCATTTCGCGGAACGCGTTATAATCGCTGATAATCACGCCGTCGAAGCCCCATTCGTCGCGCAGGATGCCTTTGACGAGCTTCCTGTTTGCCGCGGCGGGAACGCCGTTGAGGGAATTGAAAGACGTCATGACCATTTTTACGCCCGCATCCACGGCGGCTTTATAGGCGACGAGATATTTTTCGCGGAGCGTGAGTTCGCTCATATCCACGGTATTATAATCTCTGCCGGCTTCGGGCGCGCCGTAAGCGGCGAAATGCTTCACGCACGCCGCAACGCCTTCGCGCTGGAACCCCTTTACCTGCGCGGCTGCGAACAAACCGTTTAAATACGCGTCTTCTCCGGTGCTTTCCATCACTCTGCCCCAACGGGCGTCGCGGACAAAATCCACCATCGGCGCGAACGTAACGCGCACGCCCATGGTACGGGCTTCGCGCGCAGCCATCGCGGAACATTCTTCCATGAGTTCCGGATTGAACGTGGCGCCCATACCCAGATTGACGGGATAAATCGTGCGGCAACCGTGAATGACGTCCATCATGAACAGCATGGGAATTTTATTGCGGTCGGCTTCAAGATGCGCAGACTGAAGGCGGTACACCTGATCGGCGCCGCGGAAATTCAGCGTGGAACCGATTCCCGGAAGGTCGTTATCGGAAATGCCGATGTCCTCTTTCGGTCCGGTTGCAGCCGTTTTATCGGCGGTATCGAAAAATTCGCCCGAAAGCTGCGTAAGCTGCTGCAATTTTTCGTCAAGCGTCATTTTTTCAAGCAATTCTTCAACGGAAACGTTCTTCGTTTCTTTTTTGTTTTTCATGGAACTTCCTCCCCCGGATATTCCGGTTGATTTTTTCGTACGGAACCGTACGAGCGTATATATTATAACACAGAAAAGTAAAAAACGCTTCTCAAAAAGCGTTTCAAACATTCTTATTTTTCTGCATTCTGCATTGTTTTTTCCCGATCGGCGCCGAGAATACGGCTTAAAAAATCCTGCGCGGAAGCGCTTTCTTTCAAAATTTCTTCTTTTCCTTCCGAAAACGCCTTTTCCGCCCCCGCGGAAAACAGACGATCCAGCGTTTCCGATTCTTCCGCAGACAAAAACTTTTCCTCGTTATCCACATGCGAAGCCGCGCCGTCCGGAATAGCCGTTTTGCCGCGGCGGAAATTTCCGGATAACTGCCACGTTGCCGAAGAAACGCCGAGCAGCTCCTGCGAAAGCACCGCATCGAACGGCGAACCCGTTTCGGTGGAAAGCACAGCGAACACCGTGAGCGATGCGCCCGATTTTAACCTGCGCGCGGAACCGAGAAATTTTTTGAGATAATGCAACGTTTTGCTTTCCAGTCCGCCTGCCAGCGTTCTGCCGCCCGCCGATTCTTCCGTTTCGTTGAACGCGCGCGCCAAAGCGTTGAGATCGTCGAAAAGAAGCAGCGCGTTTTTACCGTCGCAAACGTATTCTTTGGCGCATTTCAAGGCTTTTTTCGCCTGCGAAATCTGCTCGTCCGGTTCGTCGCAATAACCGGAAGCATAAATTTCCGCCGCGGGAAATTCGCGCTGCCATTCGCCGATGGTTTCGGGCGAGCGTTCGCACAGCCCCGCCACGATTTTTATATCGGCATCGTTTTTTGCCGCGGAACGGGCGATTTCGCCAAGGAGCGTGCTTTTCCCAGATTTCGGCACGCCGGAAACAAGCACCCGCTGACCTTTTCCCACCGGGAAAAGCGTTACGAAATATTTCAGAAGAAGATTTCCGTCCGCTTCGAAAGACAGCAGTTTTTCGCACGGATAAACCGCGTCTGCCCTGTCGAAATTTTCAAGAAGCGTGCCGGGAAGCACCGCATTGACGGAAAGCACTTCGGCGACGATATAAAATCCCGCCTGCTTTCCGGCGTGAAACGTAATTCTGTCGCCCGTGCGCGCGCCCGAAAGCTCTACGTTTTTCGAAGAAATCACCGCTTTTTCGCCCAACAGTTCGCGCGGTTCAGAAATCTTAACGCAATAACTGCCCGCCAGCGTGGTTAATTCGCCGCAGAACACCGCGCGATCGTAATAGGCGGTATCCTGATTTTTCGCATTAAGAACAAGCGAATCGGACGGCTGCTCACCGTTAAAACAGGCGCCGTTTCCCTCCGTTGCCCCTTCGCCGTAATCCGCTTCGATTGCCGCGCGTTTAAAATTGAGTTCTTCCAGCCCGGAAAGAATGGCGGGATCGACGAAATCTTCTTTTACGGGCGCGCCGCGGTTACTTTTCGCCGCGGGAAGGCGTTCGCCCGAAACGATTGCCAAAATACAATCGACCAGATCGCCTTTTTTTCTTGCGGTTGCCTGCGGCACGCCGACGTATCTGCCCAGCGTTCGCAACGACACGATGCCGATTGCGTTTAAAAAACCCGCAAATTCTTTTCTCCACTGCTTGATTGCTTCCGCTCTGTCCACTTGTCTTTCTCCTTTATCTTTTCGTAACGAACTTTTTTTTATTTTTATGCGCCTGTGTTTTCAGACGATTTTTCAGAAAGTCGCGCACAAAGCTTTACTTTCATTTTCTGCTCGCCGTAATCGAAAACGAGCGTATAAACGACTTCCGCGGAAACGACGTCTTTCTGTTGTTTCAGTGCGATTTTATGCGTTTTTATCCGTACTTCTCCGTTCAGTCCGTCCGGTCCGAACGTGCCTTTTGTGATTTTTCCCGCCTCGAAGAGAAACAAAGCGCTCATTTCTCCGTTGCGGCGCCAGCTTGCCCGCTTGCCGTCCGTGAAGAAACTGCCCGCGTCGTCCGCGCTTTCGTAAGAAAGAATCACGCCGCCGCAATCGTCGGTTTGCAGAGTTCCACATTTCGAAAGAACGGATTTTTTTCCGTCCGCTTCCGTCAACAGCGAAATACGGCAACGGTAACCGCGGGAAACGGGCGCCGTCAAAGCGAAATTACCTCAAGCGTGGAAAGCGCCTCTTCTATCAGCTCTTCGACGTTCAGTTTGCTCTCTTCCGCTTCGATGAAAGAAAGCTTCGGGCGGATGGCGGGAAAATCGGGAAGAAATACCGTACAGCAATCTTCGTAGGGCAAAATAGAAGTTTCGTAGGCGCCGATTTTTACCGAGCGTTCGATGATTTCGTTTTTATCGAACCCGACAAGCGGGCGAAGAACGGGCAGATTTTCCACGACGGCGTTGGAGGACGTCATGCCTTCGATCGTCTGACTTGCCACCTGACCGAGACTTTCGCCCGTAATCAGGCACTGCGCGCCGATTTTTTTCGCATAGCGTTCGGCGATGCGGTACATAAAGCGGCGAAGCAGCGTTATCATCAGTTCCGGCGCGCATTTTTCGTGGATTTTTTCCTGAATATGCGTAACCGACACCACGTTCAGTTTTGTGCCGAGCGTATACCCCGAAAGAATTTTCGTCAGTTCGACCACCTTTTCTTTCGCCTGTTCGTTGGTATAAGGATAGCTGTTGAAATGCAGACAATCCACTTTCATGCCGCGTTTCGCCATCATGTACCCTGCCACGGGAGAATCGATGCCGCCCGAAATTAAAAGCAGACCTTTGCCGCCCGTGCCGACGGGCATGCCGCCCGCGCCCGCTTCGTCTTTGCCGCTGACAAGCGCCGCGCCGTTTTCTCTTACGTCCACGCGGATAACGTGCTGCGGCGTATGCACGTCTACGGAAAGATTCGGGAACGATTCCAGCAATCTGCCGCCGATTTCACGGGAAATTTCGATGGAAGTGAGTGGATATTTTTTATCGCCGCGATGCGATTCTACCTTGAACGTGCCGCTTTCGGGCGCGAGCAATTTTGCCGCTTCGAAAATATCGTCAAGCGACGACGCCGTTTCGTACCCGGCGGAAAGCGTATGCGCGCCGAATACTTTTTTCAGCGCGGCGAGAATGTTTTCCTCTTCCTCTTCGTTAAAATCCGCCACGATGTACCTGCCGCTCGGACGGCGCAAGGTGTGCTTGTAACCTTTCAGCGCGCGTTCGATGTTCACGAAAAACATCTGTTCGAAGTAGCCTTTGTTTTTGCCTTTTAAAAATAATTCCGCGTATTTGATGATGATAACTTTTTGCATAGCGTAAATCCGTTGTTTTGTTTTTTATTTCGTGCGTTCCAGAAGTTCGCGGGCGCAGGCGTTCAGAATCTGCGCGGCGCGCTCGGTTTCCTCTTTTGTCGTTGCCGGAGAGAAACTCAGGCGGAGAACGCCGTCCGCCGTGATTTTATCGTATCCGCAGGCGAGAACGACATGCGAATAACGGGATTTTTCGTTGGACGAACAGGCGGAGCCGGTGCCTATAATCAAGCCGCGATCGTCGGCGAGATGCAGGAGAATTTCACCGCGGAGTCCGCGGGCGGAAACCGTTAAAATATACGGCGTGCCGTCTTGGGGAGAGATGCGGGCGAAAATCCCCGGATCAAGCGACGACCAGAGCGATTCGCGATACGAAGCAAGGCGTTCGTAATCCGCTTCAAGCGAAGAAAATTTCTTTTCCGCCGCAAATTCGAGCGTTTTGATGCCGAACACGTTTTCGGTGCCGCTGCGCCAGCCGTTTTCCTGTCCGCCGCCGAAAAGATACGGGCGGATAGGCAACGTTTTTTTACGGATCAGCGCGCCCGTGCCTTTGAGTCCGCCGATTTTATGCGCGCTGAGCGAATATAAATCCACCTCTTTTCCGAGGCGGAACGGAATTTTTCCGAAGCCCTGCACGCCGTCGCTGTGAAACACGACGCGGGGATTTTTCGCTTTGACTTTTTTCGCGATGGCGTTGATATCGTTTATCGCGCCCGTTTCGTTATTGACGTGCATGACGGAAACGAACGTTGTTTTTTCGTCCACCAGTTCCAGCAGTTTTCCGACGTTCGCACGCCCGTCCGCTTCCAACGGAGCAAAACGCGTTTCCGCGACGTTTCTGTTTTTCAGTTCGGCAAACGGAGCCAGAATCGCCGAATGTTCGCCCGCCGTGGTTACCGCGTTGCCGCGCCGCGCATAGCCGAACACCGCCGTGTTGTCCGCTTCGGTGCCGCAGGAAGTGAACGTTAAATCGTACAAAGCGGAATCGGCAACGTACGATACCAGTTTTTCGCGTGCGGCTTTCAGTTCTCGCGAAAGCGCAAACCCCTCTTTATACATCGCCGAAGGATTGAAATAGTTTTCTTTCAGGTATTGTTCCGCGCGCGCAACGCTTTCGCCGCAAGGCTGCGTGGTGGCGGCGTTATCCATATAAATCGTCTGCATTTTCTGCTTATTGCTCCGGAAGAATTTTTTCAGCGCTGTGCCTGTTTTTTATCCTGCATGACGTAATCGCTTTCAAGGATTCCGCGCTTGACGAATTTCAGGATATTGACAAGCAGTTCTTCGCGGCATTCGAGAACATACACGCGTTTGCCGACGGGCTCGCTCGTCTGGATATATAAAAAGAATTTACCTTTGGCGGGTTCCGCGTTCGGCGTGCATACGATTTGCTTCACCGACGGATCGGCGCAGACGCGGTCAAACGACGGAGCATCGGCGTCGCCGAGTTTCAGGATGCTTTCCGCTTCGATTCTGTACAAAAATTTGCGGCGATTGACGTTGTAAACTCTGGCGATGCGAAGTTCGCCCGAAACGAACGTGTAATCGTAGCTGAGATTGATCCGGCGCTTTAAAAGGAAGCACGCGAGCCACGGTCCGCCGAACAGAAAAAGCATAAACAGCAGAAAAATAAGCTGGGCGATCGCCGAGCCTCTGTCCTCCGCCGTCATCGCCTTGAACGAAAATAAAAACATGAGCAGATTGAAAAGAAAAACGACGGCGAAAATTACCGCGAGCACGCCGAAAAATTTAGAAAAAATATTGATTACCTTATAGCGCTTTTCAACTTTCGGCGCGTTGGTGTTCACCGCGCTTTCTTCATATAAAACATCCATTGGTTTCTCTTGTCTCCTATTGATTTACGGGATTTTATTCCGTTGTTTGTCCGATAAAAATACAGGCGGAAGCCGAATAATTGCCGGCGCCGAGCTCCGCGAGAATTTTCGCGTTGCCGCCTTCCAACACCGCGCGTTGCGCCTCCGTTGCGGGAAAAAGCGGCTTGCCTTCGTACAACACGCAGATTTTTCCCGTTTCCGACGTCAGATACACGTTTGCCGTCTCCGCCGACGCAAACCCCGCGGCGCCGATTGCTTCGAGCACGGCGTACGGATTCAGCCGCCCGCGTTTTAAAGATTCGGCTACGGATTTACGCCGCGCAAACGCCGTTGCCGCTCCGACTGCCTCCCGCGCGGATTTCGCTCCGCGCACTTCCGCCGTTATCAGTTTTTCTCCGCACGATTCCGCCGCGAACGCCAAAAAATCGGTCAGCGCCGAACGAATCAGACGAAAAGCTTTGCCGTACTCGGCGTCGGCGCGATCGATCGGATAATTTTCGGCGCCGCACCCCGCTAAAAACGCCGCGGCGTCGAAAAGTCCGCCGTCGGAATCGCCCGTGCAGCCGAGCGGATCGGCATACAGGCTTTTCAGCATTTTCAAAAGCATAGGCGAGGATATGCGCGCGTCGGTAAGGATTAAAAGCTGACGGTACGCAACTTCCGCAGTTTCGCCGCCAACCGTTTTTCCGCCCGTAAATCCGCCTGCGGAAACGCGCAGAAGAAAATCGATTTCGCACGGATAACCGCCGACGGAAAATTTATAGCGGCGGGAAATCGTTTGCGACGAAGAAGAATCGTTCGTAAAAATCGCCAGTTCGTTTTTGCCGATTTTCAAATCGCAAAAAAGCTCTTTGAGATACTTTTCGCACGTTTCCTTTTCTTTTGCGGAAAAAGGCTTTTCCGCGCCGTTTAAAAACAAAACCGCTTTCGCCTTATCTTTTTTAGCCGCCGTTTCGGACAGCGCGTGAAAATACGGTTTCTGCAAATTTCCACCCGTGATATACGCCGATTCCGCCGGCGGACGACAATACACGGCGCCCGGCGGAGCCAGCCTGCTGAACGCGGGCTTTTCCGACGAAAATCCGTTTGCGAGCACGGTGCACTCGCCGAGCGGTTCGAAGGTTCTTGCGACGCCGTTTTTTCTCATTGCGCGTTACCGCCGTTTGTTTCGCCGCCGATTTGCATCTTCTCTTGCCGCGCGCCGCGCTTTGCAAAGGAAAATTCGGCGCGTACGACGTTTTCGCCCTCTTCGTTAAAGCCGCCGATCACGGAAAAATCCGCTTCGTCCTTGCGGTAAAAAGACAGCGTTTCGCTCTCTTTGCACTGTTTGACATAGGCGATAGAAAACGAGCTTACGTATTTATCGGCAAGCTCGGCGACGGAAAAGCAATTCAGGCAATAATCGGCATAATGCGTGTTGTTGACGTGCATGTTGTGATCGTATTCGGAATTTGCTATTTTAATCGAGAATTTCTTCTCGCCTTCCCCCGCGGAAAGTTTCGCCGTTTTCGTCTGCGGAGCGCCGGACTTTGCGGGATCGTAAATTTCCGCGTTGCGATAATCCTGTTCCGGAAACGCTTTGGGGGAAAGAAGCTTTCCCGTAGAAAAATCCACCGCGCACCAGCGGGACGTAGCGGATAAAATTTTCTCTCCGCTTTTCGCATACCCCTCGAATTCTCTGCCGAATACGACGTAAGAAGGCGGCGTGGGCCACGTGCGAAGCGAAAGCGTTTCGTACAGCGGCACGGCGCGGGCAAGCACGCAGCGGATTTCCGCCAGAAAAAACGCATAGCCGTGTTCTTTCAGATACTCATAGCCGAACCCCAGCTCGTCCGCGCTCTTCGAAGCAATGCTTTCAAAGCGCGACAAAAGCGCGGAAATCTTCAGATCGTCCTTGAAATCCACGTCGCAGAAATCGGTTTTATAAGATTCTTCGCATCTGTAATGTGCCATATCGGTTTTATTATACAAGGTAAAAAGAAAAAAGTCAACTCGCCGAAGGCGCGAAAAAAATATTTCCCGCAAATTTCGCCCGATTTTGCATTTTTTTGCGAAATTTTATGTACATTTGTTCAATTCAGCCCGTGTATCGTTGACAATTACTTTTTGATGTGATATAATATTTACGACATACAGATTATTTATGTTTTTATGCTATGTGATTATGCCCTTTTTGTAGCCGGAAACGGACAATTCAAGGCGCGCAAACTATTACGACAGACATAATAATTATGTGTGGCGAAGTAATTTTCGGGGTTTTTGTACTATGTCTGGCGTAATTATTGTGTCAGACATAGCAATGAAACACTATCCGGGGAGGTTTATCGCGTGAGCGACACAAAAGAAACATTCGACGAATCGGAATACGATTACGACAAGATTACGGGCGGAGAAGAAGGCGGCATGTCTATCAGCTCCGATTTAATCCGCGGACACATCAATACGATTATTCTGCGCAGTTTATACGACGGCGACAAATACGGATATGATATTTTAAGCGAAATCGAAAGCAAAACGGGCGGCTTGTATTCTATCAAGCAGCCCACTTTGTACAGCGCGCTGAAACGCCTTGAATCGCTGCGGTACGTCGCTTCGTACTACGGAGAATTTTCCAACGGCGGCAGGAGAAAATACTTCCGCCTGACCGACGAAGGCAAGGAGTTCGTGAAAAAGTCCCTTTCCGAATGGGAATATTCGCGTACGATTATCGACAGCCTGATTGCGGACGGAGACAAGCATTTCGATTTTTCGTTTATTACGGAAAAGCAGAAAGAACTGGAGAATATCAAGCGTAATCTTACGGCGCGCGAATCGGCGCTTACCGAAGAAAGAAATTCGCTGAAAAATCTGCAGGCGGAACTTGAACGGCAGCGTTCGCTGCTTTCGGTGCAGACTTCCGCCCTTTCTTCGCAAAAAAGCGATTATAACGAACTGAAAGCGAAAATCGAGCGACTGGAAAGCGAATCGGAAGCCAAGGAACGCGAACTTTCGGCGAAAAGAACCGAGCTTTCGGCAAGTAACGCGAAACTGGAACGACTGCGCGAAGAGACGGAAGAAAATAACCGCGATATGGAACGGTTACAGGCGGAAATCGACCGTCTTAAGATTTCTTCGCAGAACAATTCCGCCGAAACGGACGCCCTTTCCGCCGAACTGAACGAGACGCGCGACCTTTTAAACGAGAAACAACAGGAACTTGCCGAGCTGCAATCGGACATCGGCGTAAAAACGGAAGCTTTGGAAAACGCCCGCGCGGAACTTGCCGCATTGAAGGACGCCCGCGCGGAAGCCGAAACCAGACAGGAAGAACTGAACGAAATGCAGTTGCGGATTGCCGAAATGCAATCGCGCGTGGACGAAACGGCGGAAGCGTTAAGAAAAGCCCGGCTGGAATCGCAGGAAAAACAAAACGAAATCGAAGCCAGAGAAACCGAACTGAACGAAAAACGCGAAGCTTTGCAAAAACAGGAAAACGAGCTTGCGGAAGCGGAAGAAAAACTTTCCGCCGCGGAAGCGAAGCTTACCGATATGCAAAGCGAGCTTGCCGAATCGATTGCGGCGCGGGAATCGCTGGAAGCGGAAAATGCCGACAAACAAACCGAACTGGACGCGGCGCTTACCGAAGCCGAAAACGCGCGGAAGGAACTGAACGAAAAAGAAACGGAACTTGCCGAGCGCGAACAGAAATTGCAGGAGCTTTCGGCTTTGACGGATTCCGCCGCATTAAAGACGACGGAAAGCGCGAAAGAACTGGAAGAACGCGAGAACGCGCTGAAAGCCGAACAGAACGATTTCGACGAGGAAAAGCGGCGTTTCGAAGAAGAAAAGACGGATTTCGAAGAAACGAAGCGTTCGTTTGAGGAATTGCGCGCGGCTTTCGAAAAGGAAAAATACGAATTCACCGAACGGGAATACGAATTTTCGGCAAAGGAAAAAGACGTAGAAAACAAGACGACCGATTTCGAATCGCGCGAAAACGCCCTTTCGCAACGCGAATCGGAACTGGACGAAAGGCAAATACGTCTCAACGAGCGCGAAGCGGCGCTGCGCCAGAGAAAAGACGAGATTTCCACGACGGAAAATCTGCTTTCGGCGCGCGAAAGCGAGCTGGAAGAACGCGAAGAAGCGTTGAAAACCGAGCAGACGGATTTTGCGACGCGGCGCGGCGAACTTTCCACGCAGCAATTCGATTACGCCGACAAAATCGGCGCATACAACGCCGACCTGAAATCTTTCAACGAGGATTTGCAACGCTTCCACTCCGAGCGGACCGCCTGGACGGAAGAACGCCGCGCTTTCGACGAAGAACGGCAGAATTATTATACGGAAAAAGCGCTCTGGCAGAAAGAAAAAGAAAAATACGAAGCGGAAAAAGCCAGAACGGAAGAAGAAAACGCGCAGACGATCAATGCCGTGCGCGAACAGGCAGCGAACTTAACCCGCCGCGAAGCCGCTTTAAAAGACAAAGAATACGAGCTGGAAGGCAGAGAAACGGCTTTGAACGAAGCTCGCAGACAATTCAACGCGACACGAATCGCTCAGGAATACGCAGCGTTGACGGGCACGCCCTCTTCTTACGATAACCGCGAACAAAACGATCGGAACAGGCAGCAGCAGGCTCCGATTCCGCAGCAGCCCGCCCCCTATGCGCAGGAGTTCGGAAGAAACAACGCGCAGAACGGCTATGATTTTTCGGCGTTGAACGAGCGCGCGCAAGCGGACGGAATCAAGCTGCGTACCGCGGGAAACGCACAGGGCTTCGGCGGAACGAACTATAACGCTCCCCTCCCTGCCGCGAACGCGCAGAAAACGGAAGCAGCGAACGGATTTTTCAATAAAGGCAAAACGCTGTTCAGAGCGGCGATGGTAATTTTCTTCATTATCATCGCGGAAAGCCTTTCGGCGTTTTTCCTCCGCGATAAACTGAACGTGAACGGGCTGTACCCCTTCGCCGCGTTTGCCGTAGGCTTCCTTGCGTTTCTGATTTGCACGATTATGTATGCGAGCGGCTATAAACCGAAAGTCCGCAGAACGAAAAAATGCCCGTACATCGTTACGGCGTGCGTGTTGTTCGTTATCGTAACGGTGCTGGCATCGATGGTTGCGGTGTACATGAAAGCGGATCTCCGTTCGTTGCGCGATTTGCTTAAGTTTGTGATACTTCCCGCATTATACCTCTTCAACATTGTATTGTTTGCGATATTCTATCGGTTATTTTCAAAAACGACCGACGCCGATTAAAAATTAAACCGTACGCACATTCAAAAGCCGCTGTTTCCTTTGAAAACAGCGGCTTGTTGCATTGCATGAAATTTTGTTTTATTTACGCTTGGAAAGCACTTCTTTTTCGTAGCGTTCCACTTCGCCGTACCAGGTTTCGGAAAGCCCCTGACGGGTAAGATATTCGTTCCAGACGTCGCCGACGGGCATCATTTTGAACAGTTCGTTCATATACATCAGCTTTCCGAACGAACCGCTTTCCTGCAATTCTTTCATCGTATCGTTCGGCAAAAGCATTGCGTACAGAAGCGCTTTCTGCATAGAACGCTGCCCCGTTACCCAGGCGCCGATGCGGTTGATGGAAGCGTCGAAATAATCGAGCGCGATTTTCACTTTGTTTTCCGCGCCGTTTCTTACGATTTCTTTGGCGATTTCTTTGAGTTCGTCCTCTAAAATCACCACGTGATCGCTATCCCACCGGACGGGACGGGAAACGTGCAGCGCCACTTTATCGTAAAACGCGAGCAGGGCGGGAATCTTATCGGAAACCACTTCCGTGGGATGATAGTGCCCCGTATCGAGCAGGCAGCAGATGCCGCGCGTGGCCGCATAATTCTGGTAAAATTCGTTGCTGCCTACGGTGTAGCTTTCCACGCCGATGCCGAACACTTTGCTTTCTACGGCGGGAATCACCCATTCTTTATCGTATCCTTCGATGATTTCGTCGAGAGATTTTTTCATTCTGAGGCGCGGCGTAAGACGATCGGCGGGAATGTCTTTGCTGCCGTCCGGCGCCCAAAGGTTGACAAGGCACGGCGAACCCATCGCTTTGCCGATTTCCGCCGCGATTTTCATGCAGGCTTTGCCGTGGCGAACCCAGAACGAACGGATTTCTTCATCGCCGGAAGAAATCGTCAGACCGTTTTTCATCTTCGGATGCGAGAAAAACGTGGGGTTGAAATCGATGCCGTCGAAATTGTTCTCTTTGGCGAAATCTACCCACGGCTTGAAATATTCGTACGTATAGGCGTCGCGATCCACTTTGCCTTTATCTTTGCCGAGCACCGCGTAGCTGGCGTGAAGGTTCAGGCGCTTCTTTCCGGGCATCAGAGAAAACGCTTCTTTAATATCCTGTTTGAGTTGTTCGAACCCGACGGCTTTGCCGGGATAATTCCCCGTTGTCTGAATACCGCCTTCGAGCGAATCGCTGCCGTCGAAGCCGAGCACGTCGTCGCCCTGCCAGCAATGTACGCTGACAGGAATGTTTTTCAGCCGTTCAAGCGCGCTTTCCGTATCTACGCCGTAAGCGGCGTACGCTTTTTTTGCTTCCTCGTAATTTCCCATTTCTGTTTCTCCTTAATGATTCTGTATGCGCGGATTTTCGCGGCGAAAACGCCCGCTCCGCGCTTCTTCTGTTTCTATTGTACTACGATTTGTTCGTTTTTGTCAAGAGAAAAGAAAATTAATCACTTTTACGGGCGTTTTGAGAATTTTTTACGACTTTTTTGATTGATATGAACCGCTGTTCCGCCGTTATTTTCTGACGGAAAATTCGTAAGAGGCGAAGAAGCGATAAATTTGTCCGCGTTCGTAAATCGAAGAGCCGAACTTCGCGTATTCGGAAACGTTGACGTTGTTGGGAATCGCCTGCGTTTCAAGGCAGTAGGCGTTGTTTTTGCCGTAATGATGTCCGTTTTTGCCGTATTGATTGAGTCCGTTGCCGGTATAAAGCTGCACCGCGGGCATATCGGTATAACAACGCATTTCGATTCCCGTTTTTTCGCTGTACGCGACGGCGTAAGGTTTGGTTACGTCGCGCCCCGGAATCAGTACGAAACAATGATCGTAACCGCCGCCTTTTTTCAGATCGGGATCGTCGGCATCGATATCCTGCGAAATACGCTTCGGCGCGGAAAAATCGAACGGCGTGCCGGCGGTGGCGCGAAGTTCGCCGCGGGGAATCAGGG
>ERZ808270.218-NODE-218-length-36124-cov-4.993596_pt1 | contig 36124 bp, 25 predicted proteins | sample MGYA00521082_ERZ808270 | MGnify/ENA primary metagenome ERZ808270 (study PRJEB31516, sample SAMN03275594) | gut metagenome | biome: mammalia-associated habitat; material: feces | host: Papio cynocephalus | place: Kenya | collected 2012-07-27 ... | reverse complement strand
AATGCTTCGCGTCCCGCCTGTTCAGTTGTAATTTTTTATCTGCAATAGCCGAATTGTCTTTGGAACAACACATTCCCTTGCGGCGATTGTAAGGAAAAAGCGACGTCTTTCTTTTTCCTGCAATCTGCCCCGCCTGTTTCATTCAGCCGTTACATTTGTTTTAATTCCCGCCATACCCGCCCATACTTACCGCTTTACTCTACGTACTGCCGCGTATACATACTCACGGAAATTCGTTTCCCGTCTATGTTTTTACGCAAGCAAAACGCAAATTCGTATAAATCGTCCAACTGTTTCGTCCGCCGATAAAACGTATCGTGGCTATACATCGCCGTATCTTCCTCCGGATCATACTTCACGCCGACGGACTGCGTTACTATGTAATTTTTTGTGCGATACGCATTATCCGCCATTTCCAAACGATCTGCAAACTCTTCCTTACTTATCCACATTTTTCACACCTCCCCATAAAAATTGCACAAATAATAAAAATACAAATTAAGTTTTAATTGGTTTACCGTATTTTTTAATTATTCCAAATAACACTATGTAATCTCGTCCATTTAAAGACAACAAAATTTTTTGCAATAATTCTGTTTCTTCCTGATTTAGTCGAAAGTCATTTAACTTTGCTTCTTTCATCACTTCTACTCCGCCATTTCTTCCTTGAATTGTATAAATCGGATAATCAAAAGATAATTTGTACAAATCACGCTCGATTGTTCGACGTGCTACGTTCAATTCAAAAGCGAGATTGTCTATTTTCTCATATCTCCGCAAACTCAAAATTTGAATAATTTTTTGCTGTCTTTCATTCATCATCATTTATCCTCTTCATTTGTTAGTGCTTGCATTTTACAGCAAAAACCCGACAACTTTTGTCGTATTTTCTAAAAATTTTTTACTTTTTCCCAAAAAAATTTTATTAGTTCTATAAATGAAGTTTTTGGCTTAAATGGCGGATCGCGTATATTTGCCTTACAAACACGAAGCTGTAAATATATAAAAATGCGCCTATAAAACAAGTTTTTTACTCGTTCGATAGGCGCATTTTGATTTTCCCTTTTATACATCATTTACTTGTCTGTAAATCTTTTTGATATACTTAAATGTATTGTCTCTCTTTCACTTTCTCTTCTTGCTTTTATTGCGAAGTAGATCTCACCCGCTTTTTCATTAAAACAATAAAAAAGCCCCGTTTTTTGAAAAACGAGACTTTTTCATACCACAATTTAATAAAAGGTTTTTCTGATTTGCGTAAGTTAATGAATACTCACGTTTTCAAGCAGACCTTCAAAATTCATCAACACAGGCACACCGTCTTTTTCATTGCACCGTATTTCCGAAAGTTCCGAATCGCAAAGATATCCTTTTATATTTACGGTATGACGGTTGTTTCCTTCTACATTCCGAATGATGATATGCCGCAAACTTTTCGGGGCAATTTTCCCGTAACCCGATCCCGGTCTATCACCTACAAGAACCGTACCATGGTGGAATTCCGGGTTTGTGTCGATTATATTCTCTATTTCAATATTTTCGATTACCGTATCGCAAGCAAGTAACCTTACTACCCAACAAATAGACGAACGCGCTTTTACCCGACGGATTGTTACGTCGTGAATACCGCTTTCGCGGATATTCCAGTCGCTTGAAAGCACGTGCGTGGTGGTTGTAGATCCCGCCTCGTAATTGTTGTTCGGTCTTCTTATCGCCGTAAGCGCGATTACGTCATCGCCCGTTGCGCCCGTAATATCCGATATATCGATATAACTGCAACCGTTGCGAACGTCGATTCCGTCCTGATTTTCTATATTCTGCGCCAACCCGTCGATCTCGCGGCACATATTCGCAGAAAAATCTATATTTCTCATCACGCCGTGCGTACAGGATTCAACGGAAATTCCCCAGCCGTGCGCTTCCTCGATGCGGATATTCTCAATCAAAAATCCGTCTACGTTCGCGAAAAGTATACCGATATTGCGCCAGTCGCCGTGCTTTACTTCGTTCGGTTCGTTCACGTCGGTTCCGTACGAATGACTATGTTGCGTAAAAAAGCCGAGCTTCCCGCTTTGCTTTTCTTCTTCCGTAACCCAAGGCGCAAGCGCAAGCAGATCATCGTCGTTATGCGGGCAAGGCACGGCGAGTTGCTTCGTACTATCCCCCGTGGAACGCGGGTGATCCGCGCCTACGAGAGTCGCTTTGCCTATTCCTTTCACCGTGATATCGTAAAGCCTTTGAGGATTTTTTATGCCAAGTCCGCAATTCGCCGAACGGATAAAATTATCTCTGCACCGATCGGAAAGTTTCAGCGTGCAGTCGTTCAGAATCAGCGTAGTATGAGAAGGCAGAAGAATCGCCCTGTCCAACAGGTAAAAATCGCGCCCGTCCTCGCCGACTCGCTTGCCAAGTTCCACCACGCCGTTAAGTCCGCGGTTTGCAATCAGCTCTTCAATGTATTCGTTATCCGAAATATGTTTCATTTTGTCCTCCGAAAATATATTTTCGCTTTATTTCAAGCATTTTTTGATTCGTTATGCGTTTTCTCGGTTAAACTGCTTCCGCATTTTATCTTTTAATCGTTCAAAACCAACGCGATGGCGCCGTAAGCCGCTACGGTCGAAGTGATTTTCACTTTATCGCCGTTTAATACGCCCTCGCCGCCGAAAATCCGAAGCGTTTTATATGGCTTTTCAAGTTGTATTTCGAAATCAAACAAATCGTCGTCGCAAAGATTTACGAATAACAATGCGGTTTCGCCGTCGCCCTGTTTGAACACTTCGTATACTCCGGGATTTCCTTTGATATAAGGGAACTTCCCGCCGATAAACCTCAAAAGCTGATCCTGTCGCGAATACGAAAGATTGATTCTGCTGAAATTCTGCGTTTTATATCCGTCGAAAGTAAACACCAGAAATTCCGTACCGTCGCATTTATACAAATACGAAGCCGGAATGGTTTCGCCGTCTAAGAAAAACACGCTTTGCACTTCGGCGTTCGCGTTCAGTTTGCATTTTTTTGCAAATCCGCCGTGGCGCGAACCTTCTTTGGGCGGCTCGCCGTTGAATTGTTCCACTCTGACGAATTTAGCTCTTTCTTCTACTTCTTCAATACCTAAATCGATTCCGCGCCGTTGCAAAATTTCCGCCGCGCCGATATCCACAATCATTTTTTTCGGCAATTTTTTCACGTCTACATATTCGGCGTTTTCTCCGAACGCAATGGCAATTTCAGGATTTTCTTCGTAGATTGTAGGAATCGAATGTGCTGTTAAAAGGTGCGCTGCAGGCGAAAAGACTTTCGTCATAACACCAAGTTCGTCTTGCAACGTTTCGCCCAGATCGGAATTTTCGATTTTCCGCATAGGCTCGTACACCTGAACGCCTTTCGTTTTCTTATCGTAGAAATGCTTTTCGATAAAATGCACCAACGGCAAATTTCTGATATGACGCTTCACATACCCGAGCTCGCGCGACGGATCCGTATCGTAGCAGAACAAATATTTTAAACCGTCTATCGAATCGGACGCCTTCAACGCGATATCGAACGCCTCGCAGGGATTGGCGGGAATAATATACCGCGGACGGGGAAACGTATCGTCTTCGTGGAAAGTATCGATTCCCTGCCCTTCGCACCACTTTGCCTGCATACGTGTATACTCGATTACCGTGTTCAGACATTGTCCGGGAAAGCGTTTCAGCAATAATCCCCAATACGGCGCACCGGAAAACCGCAAGAAAGGCTTTGTGCCACCTGCAAGAATTTTCGAAAGCTCTATTGCGTCGGCGCCTTCAATATCCCAATTCGTAAAACCTGCGGCAAAGCTCATTCTGATTGCGGGGTTCACCCGATCTACGCTTGCTCGCATAGACTTGCAGAATTTTCGCATAGAATCTCCCACGACTTCGAGCCAGCCCTTACGATATTTTGAAGCTTTACCTGTGAAAATAAGATTTTTTAAGTCTTCGCGCGTGTGTACTTCGTTGAATTTCTTCTCGTAAAGCGCCATATGCTTTTCGCAGAAACACCCCAATCCCGGACGTACGGACAAGCAAAAATCGTCGTCAATCATAATCAGCGAAGGATTGGCTATTTGTGCGATTTTTGTGATGTATGCAATATAGCCCGTGGAAAATTTTTCTCCTTCGGGGCAAAGCGCGCCACCCGTTTTTCCCGTTACGGAAGTGATCAACGGCTCCCCCTTCATCGCTTCGTCGAACTCGGGATTCAAATTGCCGTATCCGAACGCCGAAAGCCAAACTCCTACTTCGAATCCGGCATCGCGAAAATAATCTACGTGCGATGCAATATTTTTCAAGTAACGATTTTGTTCGTCTTCGGGCTTAACCATAACGTTTCTGTCAATGGCGATAAAAACTACGTTTGCCTCGCACGCCTTTAATTGTTGCACATAAAGCTGCTTCGAATTTTCATTGATAGTGATATCCTGAATGGGAATGTAAAGTTTCATATTTTTCTCCTGTTTTTAAGTTTTTTATTTTTATTATTTTTATATAGAAAGTAAAACGACGGCAACGGCACCCACGCCTACCCCGATCCACTGCTTTAAACTCATTTTTTCTTTAAATATCAGTAACGACGATACGATGACAACGGCAAGTCCGCCGACTCCGATCACGGGGTAGATCAGGCTCGGAGTCAAATCGGAAAGCGCCAGCTTCATTACAAAAACATTCAATACAACATTGCATATTCCTGCAAAAACGGGCAAAGCGCAAGACGTACGGAGCATTGTTTTGTAATCTGTTTTTCTGCTTCTGATAAACAAAACAAGATAGATACAAGCCGAAATCGCCGTAGAAAAAAACATCAGCATATTACCGTGTTGTCCGTTATACTTTATCTGTTGCGTGCGTTGCACGATCGAACACCCCGCATTGCCGAAGAACGCAAGCAAAACATAAAAAAGCCATTTCCAGGTAAAAGGTTTTTCGTCTTGTTTTTTCGAATACAGGCAAAGCACTATCGAAACCACAACGAAAATCAAGCCTATCGCCACGTATACCGTTACTTGTTCGTTCCAAAAAAGAAACCCCCACAAAGTGGTTACAAGCAACGATAAGCCCACAAAAAGCGACGTAAGCGTGGCGGGACCGTATTTCAAAGCCTGAATGATTCCAAAATTGCACACCGTATAGCAAACCGAAAACATTGCTATGTACCAAAAAACGCTGCTTTCGAAGGAATACGATATCGCATACAGAATCGCCCAGCCGATACAGGTACTCAGCGCAAGCAAGAAATTATAGAAAATTTCGGAGTTGCTTTTTCCTTCGTTCTTCTTATTGAACAATTTGCCGAAGATGCTCGACGTAGCACTCATAAATACAGATAAAATCAGAAAAACATACGACATATTTTCACCTTTCGGAACGCCCGACAATATTTCTTTTTATCGTAACAATTCAGATAAAATTTCATAATAAATCAACTTCCGAAAAAACGATCAACGGCGCAACCGCCCACGGGTGAAACAAACTCGTATTCCATTTCTGCTCTTTGCCCCACGCCTCGAACGTTGCCGTGCCGCCTTCCGCTATCATATTCAGCCACGCGTTTTTATCCGTGGCAAGCGCAACGGCTTTTTCTTCTTCCCCGTTCTTCTTCAACGCGGCAAGCGCGAAATACGACATATACACTCCCATCGACGTCAATCGCTTTTCTTCGATGAATTTTACGGCGCTTTTAACGAACGCGCAATCGTTCTTTTTCACCCCGAAATACAGCGGCAATACGTTGGAATGAATCGCCGAATGTTTTTTTGCGGGCGAATCGCAAAAAAGCCCCGTTTCTTCGCTGAAAAACGCTTCGATATAGCTTTTTTCCGTTCTTTCCGCTTTTCCCGTAACGGGCAAGCCCATACTTTCGGAAAGTTCGTCGAACGCTTTTAAAAACCCGATCCAGAACGCATTGATTACGTTATGCACGCCGTTGCCGATCGGATTCGTCAGCGGAAAATCGTACCCGTCGCGCAGATTTTCGGGCCAGTCTACAAGATTCCATTTTTCCGTTACGTTTTCCAGAAGTCCGCGCTCGTTTTCATAGTCGCAGAAATATTCGAACGCGCCTTTCACATTCGGATAAACGCGCTTTAAAAACGCTTCGTCCCGATCGAAACGATAAGTCCACAGCACAAGCGGCGCGAACAGCAACGAATAATCGGCGATTTCCTGCATAAAAGACGACGTAGAAACCGCCATAATTCCCGCGCTGATAAATGCGGAATTGCAAAAATCGACGATTGCCTTCTTTAATAAAGTCGCGTCGCCCGTAAGAATCGCCTGCGCTCTGCCCGAAATAAACGCGTCGCCCAAATACTGTCCTTTTTCGCGCGTCGGGCAATCCACGAATACTTCCTGCGTGCCGTAATGAATCGTATCCTCGCAAAGTTTCAATACTTTCCGCAAATCGTCGTTCGTCGTTTCGTAAACTGCTTTCTTTTCGAACGGATAATGCCTGACAAGCATTTTTATATCACCGATTTTCACACCGCCCGGCGCAATGATTCCGGCATATCTGAACGCCTTATAATCGAATTGATCCGTTTCATCGTCGCCGCCGGAAAGTATCCATTTTTCTTCGTATTTACAGTTGCACCGCAAATTATAGCGGACTTCGTTTTCGCCGCTTAACTCTTCACCGTAGCGCAACACGATTTCATCGCCGCGTTTGCCTTTCGCCTTTGCATATAACTGCCCTACGTACTCTCTGCCGAAATCGATAAAATATGCGTTTCCCTTTCGCTCGATTTTCTGCGGCGAAACGTAATAAACTTCCAGAGGCTCGATCGGCGATTTTACCAACCGATAATCGGCATTTTCGTAAACGCTTGCGTTTTCCCACGATTCGTCGTTATATTCCGCTTTTTCGAACCCGACTTCTTTGGCGCGGCTGTCGTACCGTTCGGCATACGCCGTATCGTACCCGAAAACGCCGCACGCGGAATACGCTGTATGATTTGCGCATTTCCAACTTCCGTCGCTCGCCGCAACAATTTTCCCGTCTGCCGTAAGCTCGCACCAGAAGCTTTCGTGCAAATCGCCCGAAACCCACACGCGGTTGATTAGTCCCTGATAATACGTATGCACGGCAATCACGTTTTCTCCGCGACGAAGATATTTGCTTACGTCCTTTTGCATATACAAATACGCGTTCGGATACGATGGCGGCGGACCTTGCATTACGAATTTTCCGTTGATATACAGCTTGAAATAATCGTCTGCGGTAATACCGATCATTGCCGATTGATAATCCGCAAGCGTAAATTTTTTTCTGAAAAGAATATGTCTGTTTTTATATTTTTCTTCTGCTTGCGGCAACGACTTTTTTTCGTGTTCTTTATGAAACACGTCGATCGGTTTTAAGGAAGAAAAATCTTTATGACAGATAAATTTCCCTTGCATCGTATTGCTCCTTTGTTTATGGAATCTCCGCTTTGATTTTCCCGTTTTCTGCCGTAATTTTAAAATCGTCCGAAATCTTTCCTTGCCGCAGAATCACGGAGTAAGTAAAGCTCTCGAATAAAAATTCGATTGATCCGTCTTTTACTTCGGCTTTTTTGATATAAGAAAGCGATGCGCTTCCGTTATGATTCGCGAACGTTTTATCGTCGTTTTCGATTTTTCCGTATACGTTTTCTCGTTCATATACGGGAATAATCGCTAAATTTTCAATATCCGTGTCTGCAATAATTTCTTTTTCGTTCAGTTCAATTTGCAATTGCCCGTATTCGGATTGCAATGAGAGAATCGCGCTTGTTCCGCCTTCCTTATATTCCACGTTGTTCCACAAAACGAGTTTGTTGCCACAATAAAAATAACACCCGGCTTTAAGATTTTTTTCTTTATCCGAATACAATACCCCGTCGAACACGGGAAGATTTCTGTATTCACAGGCTGCGGAAACGCAATTCGTTTTCAAATATTTTTCTTCAAAATTTTCGTTGAATAGATACAGATCTCTGATTCTCAGAATACCGTTTTCCAAGAAAAAATTTACGCGATAATATCTTGAATCGTACCAGAAAGATTTTACGTTATTCTTTTGCCACTTCCTATCGGCAACATAGGTTGTAGCAGGCGTTAAAGAAAATTGCTTTTTAAACCATCTTCCGCTCTCGCCGAGAGTTAAAATTTCCACGCGCCCGTTCTTCGCCATATCCGCAACTTTTTTGAATTGAAATTCAATGCCGTCGCACATTTTATCCCAACCGAAGCTGTTTTCCTGCCCGATCTGTGCGTATTGAAACGCCAACCCGTTTCCGCCAAAAATTTCGTCGAGCAAAAATCCGCCCCATTCGTTGTTATGCGCAAGTTGCGCCGGTTCAAGCGTAGGAATCGTTGCGTGAACGCCGTCATAGTCAAACAACTGAAAGTCGTAAGCAAAAGCCGCGGAAGAGCCGAGCATGCGAAATACGGGCATATCAATCTGATTTTTCTTCGTTTGCGCCGGAGAAAACATATTCTTTTCAGAAGGATAATACGCTTGATTATAATATCCGCCTTGCAAAGTATAGCCGTCTGTGCCTATCTGATCGCGGCAAATACAACAAGCCTCCATCGAATATTGTTCGCTTAAATAGCGCATAGAAGCCGCGTCGATATGCCAAGAGCCGACAACCTTTGGCAAAACGCCGAAAATTTCTTGAAAATTTTCGATATGCACATCGATCAGGCGTTTTCTTTCTGCTACCGAATAGCCGATTAAAAAACCTACGTCGTTATGCCAATCCCACGGAAATCTGCCTCGCCATTTTATTCCCGCCGCCTCGGCTTGCGGTTGTACCACTTCGAGCCACAAGCCGATTTCAAAGTCTTCGGGAAGTCCTTTCAAAAGCCCGACGATTTCTTCATTCATCATTGCGTCATACTGAACGAGAAACGTTCCGCGAATATGAAGTTTTTTCATAATTCGGATTTGTTCCCGTACGGGTTTCACCAAATCGATATTTCTTCCCGGGCGCGGTTCGATTCCGCGTATGAAATTGATAACGTTAACTATATTTTTCAAGTAAGTACCTCAACGCTAAACAACATTTCAATCGTTTTTAATATAGCACAATTATTTTTTCGTTTTCTTTGCGGCAAAACCTATTACGCTTAACCCCATCAACAAAAGTCCCGTGCCAGAAATGCTCATCACGCCTTTGCAACCTTTGTTGTTCTCGTTTGCCGTATCTCCGTTATCCGAAGCAATTTTTTCTATTTCCACAGCAACGCTTAAATTGCCGGAAACATTTTCCGCTTTTCCGTAAAAATATTCGCCTTCTTTTTCCGACGCGATTTCCGCGCCGTTTACGGTAACTTTTGTAATTTTATACCCTTTTCTTGCTCCAAACGTAAATTTCGCCGTATCGCCTTCGTATACAAATTCTGAGCCACTCACGATTCCTACGTTTTTCTCATCCATTTCATAAGATATCGAATATTTCTCTTTCGGCACAAACTCGGCTTCTGCTATCGTTTGCTTTCTGTCTGAAATTACCGTCAAAGAATTTTCCGAAACGTTCGCGGTTTCGTCTTTCCCGTTCACCGTTATACGTTTCAGTTTATAATGTTCATCTGGCGTAAGATAAAATATAATTTTCGTATCGTCGTTTTCATCATATTTATACGTCAGTTTACCATTTACCGCCGTAGCCGCCACATATTTCAAATCGGCAAGTTCCCATACTTTTTCGCCGAACCGACAACCGAGCGTAGTCGCGTCCTGAAAATTGAAATGATACTGATCCGTACCGTTAATCGTACCGTCTTCACGGACAATAATCAGATCGTCGGTAGATATCGTGTCTACGCCGCTCATTTCTTTCGCCACTCGTTCCTGTTGCGCGTGTATTTTCGGCACATATCCGTTATTCCAAGCAGCGAATGACGGCGCGATTTTACCGATCACAAACGGCATAGCTTTTGCCGCTTCATCATTCGTTATTTCGAAAATGTCTTCACGTATATCCGAAATAAACGTTTTTAAAGTATCGCCGTATTGTTCGTAATCTCCGTACAAATCCGTTTCGCCTTGCATCCACACCATACCCTTTACTTGCGGTGCGTATCCGTTTGCAACAAGTCCGTTATAGACTTTTCTGAAATTTTCCACAAAAAATTCGTACAATATACCCGTTGCGTCGTTACCGACAATATTTTGCGTGATATTCGGCGTATACCCATCTTCCCACAAAGAACGCGGATACCAATTCCCCATTCTTTCCGATAATTCTCTCGTTTTATCAAGTAAGCTTGTTCCGCCGGCAGCCGTTTTAAAAATAAAGGCTTTTTTATCGCCGGTATAGTATTGATTCAATACTTTTGCCATACCGTATTCAGGACCGATTTTTGTGCTGTCAGTTCCTAATCCGCCCGTTACCTGCCACTTGATATTGCTATAATCCAACGCCGCAGTAGAAATCGTTTCTCCGCTTCCGTTTCTGAAATTCACTTCCGTTATTCCGGAATAAGCCACATTTTCAAAAGTTTCCGTAGTATTTGCTCCGATTCGCGAATATCCCGCCGCATTCGATTGTCCGCCGATCAAATACATATCAATAGACGTAGGTTCGGAAGTCGCTTCGGCACAAACGGTGTTTGTTCCCGCGCGTGGCACAACTACACTGCATAAAGCCACCAATATACTGCAAAAAAACAATCCTATTTTTTTCATTGATTTGTTCTCCCTGTTCATTTTTTATATTTACAAAACCTATTAAGGCTTTTTTATCATATTTTCTTACAACGCCGCTTTAATATTCTCATAGGCGATTTTGCGGGCGAGAGCAATTGCCGCGGCTTCGTCGTATTCACCGTTTTCCACCCGCTCGCCGATAAACGAAGAAAGTATCCTTCTGTAAAAATCAAACCGCACGTACGATGAAAACGAACGGCTGTCGGTAAGCATTCCGTACTGCGTGCCGAGCGCGGAATATTCCGCCGCCGTTTCAAGTTGCCGCTTAATTCCGTTCACCGTATCGTTGAACCACCACGCCGCGCCGAGCTTCACTTGCGGAAACGCGCCCGTAAGCGCACCCAAAGCGCGCAAATCGTAATCGTTCAAGGGGTATGCCACGATTTTCGGCAACCCGCCGAGCCGCGCGTTTTCTCTGTCTAGAATTTTCGCAAGCTTATCCGTAGCGATTGTGCCGCGCATAATATCGAAGCCGCTGTCCTTCCCGCACGTTTCGTACATTTTCGCGTTCACGTCGCGAAACGTGCCGAAATGCAGCTGCAAAATCATTTTCCGCTTATAGCAGTTTTCTATCAGCCAAGCGAGATTTTCATCTGCTTCGTCGATAAAATCAAAGCCGTAGTCCGCGATTTTACAACCCTTTTCCACGAAATAATCCAGCCGTTTTTCAAGCTCGCTTTTCGCCGCGCCTTCTTTAAACCGCTGATCCGCGCGGAACGTGGGGCGCACTTTTACCCCGCCTATATCCCCGTGATTTTCCAGCGGCGAATACGGGTCGTCCGTAGTGGCGATATATTCCACTTTAAACTTCTTCAAAAGCCCTTGCACCGAAAGCGTTTTCAAGGTTTCGTTCGCTTCTTTCCAAATCTCTTCCGCCGTGTCTTTATTCAGCGGCTTGTTTATCCCGAAAATGCGGCTTAATTCCATCTGACACCACATATACACGGGGTTGCCGCACAATAACGGCAGTATTTCGGCGAATTTTAAAAATTTTTCTTTATAGACCGCCCCGCCCGTGATATACTTTTCGTCCACGCCGCAAAGCCGCATCGCGCGCCATTTATAATGGTCGCCCGAAAGCCACAACTCGCCGATATTCTCGAATTTCTTGTCCGTTTTTATCGCCTTTTCATCTAAATGACAATGATAATCAATAATCGGCAAGTCTTTGATTTCTTCGTAAATTTTCTTCGCCGCTTCGTTTTCAAGCAACAATTCTTCGCCGTAATACGCTTTCATCGTTTACACTCCGCTGTACGCCGAAAAGCCGCCGTCTACAGGAATCACCGTTCCCGTTACAAACCCGCTCGCCGCTTCGTCAGAAAGCCACAGTAAGCACCCGATCAGATCGGAAATTTCGCCGAATTTCTTCATCGGCGTTGCCGCTAATATCTTGCCCGTCCGCGCCGTAGGCGTGCCGTCTTCGTTATATAACAGCCCGCGATTCTGATTCGTTACGAAAAATCCCGGGGCGATCGCGTTACAACGGATATTGCACGGCGCAAAATGCACTGCAAGCCACTCCGTAAAGTTGCTTACGCCCGCCTTCGCCGCCGAGTACGCGGGAATCTTCGTCAGCGGTCTGTACGCGTTCATACTCGATATATTGATGATATTTCCGCCCGTTTTCACCATATCCGCTGCGAATACCTGCGTTACTAAAAACGCGCTTGTGATATTCAAATCGAACACGAATTTCAAGCCGCTTTCGTCGAGCGCGAAAAAGTCTTTGATTCCCGTCGTTTCGGGGAACATATACTCGTTATCGCACGTGGCTTTCGGGTTGTTCCCGCCCGCGCCGTTGATGAGATAATTCACCGCCCCGAACTTTGCGTTTATTGCCGCTTTCGCCGCTTTGATATCCTCTTTATCCAGACAGTTGCATTTCACCGCGAACGCGTTTTCGCCGATTTCGTCCGCTACCTTTTTCGCCGCTTCGTAATTGATATCGAGCAGCGCGACTTTCGCCCCGCACGCCGCCAACGCCCGCGCAAATTCGCCGCAGATGATTCCCCCCGCGCCCGTGATTGCTATCACTTTTTTGCTTAAATCTACTTTAAACGGTACTTTGTACATTGTTTTTTCCTTCTTCTTCGTTATTATTTTTTTAAGTCTTTTTCAATCGCTTCAAAGATACCTTGTAAGTACGCCGCGCCGAGCGCCCGATCATATAAGCCGTACCCCGGTTTTGCGTCCTCGCCCCAGATGTTTCTGCCGTGATCGGGGCGAAGATAGCCGTCGAACCCGTTTTCTATGAGCGCCTTCACAATGGCGTATATATCTACGTTGCCCTCTGCCGTCTGATGCCCGTTTTCGTAAAAATCCGTTTCGTTTACGAACTTCAACTGCCGCAAATGCGCGAAATAGATCCGCTTCGCGTACTTCGCCGCCATCTTCGGCAAATCGTTGAACCGCCCTGCCCCAAGACTGCCCGTGCAGAACGTTATTCCGTTGTGCATATCGGGTACGGCGGCAAACAATCTGTCGTAGTCGGCTTCCTTGCCTACAATGCGCGGCAAACCGAATATATCCCAAGGCGGATCGTCCGGGTGTATCGCCATATTCACCCCCGCTTCGTTGCACGCGGGCATTATGCCTTTTAAAAAATACACGAGATTTTCAAACAACTTTTCGTGCGTTATGCCTTCATACTCTTTCAATAGGCCGTTGAGCTGCTCGGGAGTGTAGCTTTCATCCCATCCCGGAAGCCGCAGATTGTGCTTATCCAATTTTTTGAAATCTTCTTCGCTGTACGAGAGCGAAGTCGAACCGTCCGCGTGCTTATAATACAAATTCGTGCGAAACCAGTCAAACACGGGCATAAAATTATAGCACACGCATTTCACGCCGACTTTGCCGCAGTTGATAATATTTTGCGCGTAGTTTTCGATAAGCTTATCCCGCGTGGACTTGCCGAGCTTGATATCTTCGTGTACGGGAATACTCTCGATCACTTCCATTTCAAGCCCCGCGCCGTTTGCCAGCGTTTTTAAGCGTTGCAATGCGGAAACACCCCAAACTTCGCCCACGGGTACGTCGTACACCGCCGTTACCACGCCCGTCATTCCCTGTATCTGTCTGATATATTCAAGGGGAATACAATCTTTTTCCCCGTACCATCTGAATGTTAGTTTCATTAAAAATTACCTTATTTTGCCGTAACAATACCGTAAGACATAGAATTATCAATCACGCAATTATCGTCCGCTTCTTTCAGTTTCGAATGAGCGCGGTGTTCGTTCAATTCTTTCAGATACTCGTCTTCGTCTACGGGCAGAACGATTTTTTTGCCGCCGTTCCAACCGGAAAGCTCGATGGCGTTCATCAATTCCACACCGTTGATTCCTTCCGTGCCATCAACAAAAAATTCTTCTTTCCCGAGCAGCGCGTTTGTAAAATTATTGATAATTCCTGCGTGTTGTTCGTTCTTCCCGTCTGTTTCCGGCTCGATAATTTCCATTTTCGGCATCGAAAATGCGTCTTTCGCGCTAGCCGACCATTCAAGAATATCTTCTGCGAGCTTATACCACGTAAGTTTTTGCCCTTCGCAAAGCAATTTCCCTTTCGTTCCGGATATTTCCAGACGGTTTCCCCCGGGGGCTTCGCCGGTAGTGGTGATAAATACCCCCGTCGCGCCGTTGTCGTATTCGAAAAACGCCGTTACTTCGTCTTCCACTTCGATATCGTGCCATTTTCCGTACTGACAAAATCCACGCACGGTTTTCGGCATTTTTCCCACCACCCATTGCACCAGATCAATTTGGTGCGGGCATTGATTGATCAGTACGCCGCCGCCTTCGCCGTTCCACGTGGCGCGCCAAGAGCCGCTGTCGTAATATTTCTGCGTGCGAAACCAATTTGTGATAATCCAATTAACGCGTTGCAATTCGCCGATTCCGCCGCTTGCTATAATTTCTTTCATTTTTCTGTATACACAATTTGTTCTCTGATTAAACATCATCGCAAAATGCGCTTCGCTTTTTTTCGCGACTTCGTTCATCTCGCGCACCTGCTTTGTGTACACTCCCGCGGGTTTATCGCAAATTACGTTAATACCGCGCTTTAAACACTCGCTTACGATTTCGGGGTGAATATAGTGCGGCGTTTCCACAAGTACCGCGTCGCACGCGCCGCTGTCGAGCATTTCCTTATAATTTAAAAACGCCCTTACCTGCCTGCCGCTGCACCGTTCCGCCGCTTTGTTTAATTTATTTATATTATGATCGCATAAAGCGGAAATCTCTCCGTTTTCGATTTTTCCTTCTAAAAACAGCCCTAAGTAGTACGAGCCTTGATTGCCAAGCCCTACAATGCCGTATTTGATTTTTTTCATATTTTACTCCGTTCTCTTGTTTATCCGACTCGCCGCTTACTTTTTAAAGCCGCCGTCCACCTCACTATACCCCGCTTTTAAAAGCAACTTTTTCAGCGCGGAAACCGCCGCGTCAAACGCTTCTTCGTTACTCTTAAACCGAAATTTGTTTTTCATTTCCGTTCCGTCTATATCGGCATACCCCTTAAACACGGCAAGGTGCGGCTCTACCGAAAGCACTACGCTCCGAGCCTCTAACCCGCCGATCAATTTTTCGATTTTTCCGTCGCCGTATCCCGCGGGAACCAATTCGCCCGTTTCTGCGATAACGTCTTTTATATGGAAGTATTCCGTGCGAGCGTGTAGAGCGTTCAACGTGTCGTCGGCGTTTTCGCCCACCTGCAAAAAGTTCGCAGGATCGTATACGCTTTTCAAATCGGGGTGCGCGTTCAGAATTTCCAGAACGCGGCATAACTTATCCCCGTAAATATCCTTTTCATTTTCGTGGCAAAGAGAAATTTTTTCTTCTTTTGCGATTTTTAACAACTCTTCAAGATAAAAATGTACTTTCTCGCTTTCACCGTAGGCGTGGAAAAAGCTGAACATTCTCACTTTATCGCACCCAAGCAATTTCGCGATTTTACAAACTCTGCGCACATACAGCTTGTATTTTTCGAAGTCGCACCCGATATCCGTCTTTCCTACCGCCGAGCCGACCGACCACACTTCAACGCCGTTTTTATTCAGTTCTTCTCTGATTTGTATCGCTTCTTCGTCGGTTAAATCGCCTACGTTTTTCCCGTTGACGTTGCGTATTTCAAGATAAGTAATGCCGTTGCGTTTCAGCGCGTGAATCTGCCCTTGTAAATCGTTTGCGGATTCGTCCGCAAATGCACATAATTTAATCATATCTTTCCTTTTTTCAAGTGAAATATCTTTTTTATTCAGTAGCGGAATTCATTTCCGCTACTGAATAAAAACCAAATCAATAACTACCGTTATTCCGTTTTAATTACAACTGAGTTTCCAATTATACTCGCCTTTGTAGTTGAACTCGCGATAAATGCCGAACACCGTTTCGCTACCGGCAGAAAGCATTCCGCTAAGATACGTTTGCACGGCAGAATTTTCTGTTGCGCCGTACCCTGTTTCGGCAACAATCGTTCCGTCCGCGTTTATGGTAACGCCTTTTTTACCGTTTTTATCATAAATTTCAAGAGTGTTTCCCACGCGCTTCACGCTGAACTTAATGCCCGCGCCGATAACACCCAAATTGTTATTCACATTCGCGAAACCTGTCAAGTAAATGAGAGATCCGTTTCGGCTTGCGTTCGTTTTTATAACAAGTCTGTTTTGCTGCACTTTATTACTGAAAATCGCAATTTCTTTGCCCGCTCCGCAAGAAATAACGAAGCCTACGCCCGAACCTACGTTGCTCGCATCTGTTCTTTCGGGCGCGGTATCGCCCGTAACGGTAACTTCGGCGTCAAACGTGAAATCGCCCGTCTTTCTCATTGAAGGAACATATTGCAAAATCTCCCCGCTTTCGTTGTAGTTATTCTGATACGAACCGTCTTCCTGTTTTGTAAGCAACCCATTGCCCAGAGGTTTAGATAAAGAGAGTCCGTTGACAATTCCTTCCCCGAGTCCGTCGTTATCTTTCGTGGTCAAATTGTATTCGTACTTATACGCGCCTTTCAGATTGCGTGTTGTATCACATTCGCGGTAAACGCCGAACGCCGTTTCATTTCCCGCCGAAAGCATTGCGGCAACGTGCGCACCCACAGCCGCCGAATTACCCGACATACTTATGCCGCTTTGAGAGACTACCGTTCCGTCCGCACGGAAAGAAAAGATTATATCGCCGTTTTTGTTATAGAAAGACAACTCGTTTCCGAAACGTTTTGCCGTAAACTGTATTACAGCGTTTAATTCTTCCAGGTTACTTCCAGTACTCATCGGGAAGCAAGGTACTCTCATAGATACGCCGCTGCGTTGCGTACCTACACGGAATGTAAGATATGAATATCCCGATCTGCCGTCTGTATCAGCTTTTTTTGTAAAAACGGTAAGTTCCTTATCCGTGCCGCAAGAAAAGACATATCCCACAACAGCGCCAACATTCTGAGCATCAACTCTGACAGGCTTTTGATCTACTACGGTAAGTTTACCTTCGAACACGAAGTCGCCCGTTGCTTTTACGTCGGGATAATACTGCACTACGTCTGTTAAAGAATCATATTCGTTCTGATACGATCCGTCGGCGTTTTTAATCATCACGTCGCCTTTCGGAGTCGTCAACGTTTCGCCGTTTACCGTAGTCGCGCCAAGATCTGTTACCTGATAGGGTTGTGAATAAACTTCTGTCGATGAGCCGTCCGCTTTTTTCATAGCCGTGCAAACGAGATTCCAGATTCCCTGTTTATCGCTCAGCGCATCGCCTTCCGTCACGGCGATTTTCGTTTCGCCCGCAACAAGTTGCCACGTATATTCGTACTTATCTTTCCAATAAGTATTCGTTTTCGCCGCTTCCACCGCCGATACCTTCGGAAGCGTAAGCGTTTTGTCTTCGCAGTTATATATTCTCTGCAAGGCTCCCGTTTCCGTCTCGCCGAACGGTTCTTCTACTTTATCGATATAGTATTCTTTCAGCTTCGCGTTTTTTGCCGTAAGCTCTGCTTTTTCCGCTTCGCTCGCGTTTTCCATTTCTAAGGTATTCGCCGCAATCGCTTTTTCCGCTACGTACGCCATCGAACGGATATTGTCCTCTTCGTTTGTTGCCTGCACGAAATGATACGTATACTCGCCCTCGGTTTCCGTTTGATACTTCACATACCCCACGGCGCGGAAATCACGCGTTAAGTTGTTCGTTCCGTCCGTTCCGTCAAGCACGCCGAGCAACGAGCCTCGGAAATACACGTTTTGGGTATCGCCGTCGATTTCGCCCATAATGCCCTGATAATCGTAAAGTTTCGCTTTCCCCGCCGCGGGCGTTGTGTTTTCCGTATCGTAATACTGCTCAATCTCTTCCGCCGAATTAAACGGGTGTTCCGCATAGTAGTCCTGCGGGGCAAGAAAAATTCCGTACACCGCGCCGTTGTCTTTCACCGCTTCATAGTCCGCTTTCGGCATTTTCAACCGATACGAAAAGCCCGTTTCCGCCGCCGTATCCGCATACCGCACCGACGCGCCCGTTTCCAGCATAAGACTGCCATAAGGGTTTGTAGCAGCTTCCGTTTCGCCGTCCGCATTCGCCGTATAAGTCAGCGTGCCGAACGCAAACGCCGCGCAAAGCACCGCGCCCGCCGAAAGTACTTTCAATGTTTTTTCGCGTTTCATTGTACGTCGTCCTCCTTTACCCACGGGTTCCAATCCCACGTTCCGTCCTGCTTCTTCGCGTCGCTCGTAAGTTCCGTCGAAGAAGTTACGATGTCCGCGCCGGTCAAAGCTTTCACTTCGAATTCGGGGACTTGATACTTCTTTCTCATTCTACGTTCCTCCTGAAATAAATTTTTATTCTATTCCCGCGGAATTGCCGCAGGCTTAGTTTCTTTTTATGCTTTTTCTTCTACGCTTTCGAAAATCTCTTTCAGCGTTTTCGTATCGAATTTCGGCTTATGCCCGTAATCTAAAATGCCGTTCACTTCTTGTTGCACGTCGGTGAGTTGCGTGAAGCAATACCCTTGAAACGGACAACGCTTTATGCCGCGAATCAAGCCTTTCACGCGCGTATAAAATTCTTCCGCGCCTTTCGCGCCCACGCCGTAGCCCCAGTTTTCGCCCGACGCTTCCGATTGCATCGCCACCCCGCCAAATTCCGTAAACAAAATCGGCTGGTTGTGATATTTCGCGCCGTTTGAAAACAACGCCCGTCCCGCGGGAATCAGCGTATTCAAATCGCTTTGTATGTACTTTCTGTCAAATTCCGCGTCGTCGTAGGCGTAATCGTGAACGGAAACCACGTCGGTTTCGTCGATATTTTCCCAGCCGTCGTTTGTGGATACAAGCCGCGTAGGATCGATTGCTTTCGTAATATGGTACATCGCCGCCGCAAAATTCTGTATACGCTTCGTTTTTGCTATCGCGTCTACGCCCCAACTTTCGTTGAGCGGTACGTAACAGATATTGCTTGTTTGATTTTTCGCGTTCGAAACGATTTCCGCCCACTCGCTTATGAGATTTTCCGCCGTTTCGTCGCAATAATCGTATGCCGACGGCATTTCGCACCACGTTACAAAGCCCAACTCTTCCGCATAATACGCATAGTAAGGATCTTCTGTTTTCTGATGCTTTCGCGCGCCGTTGAAGCCCGATTGCATCGAAAGCAAAATGTCTTCTTTCAACGCTTCCGCGCTCGGCGGCGTTAAATCGGTGTTTTCAAAATACCCTTGATCGAGTACGAGCCTTTGATAAAACGGCTTGTGATTAAGACAGATTTTTCCGTTTTCCACCGTTACCGAACGCATACCGAGCCGCGTGTGGCACAAATCGAGCAATTTCCCGCCTTTATACAGCGCGAAATCCACGTAATACAAATTCGGATTCGACGTATCCCACAGCCGCACTTTGCCGTTGCGTTTTACGTACACCGCGTATTCGTTGCGCTTTTTTTCTATCGGCATTCTTTCTTCGCATACAAGCTCGCCGCCGAATTTCACCGTAATTTTCAATTCGTCCGCTATGCCGTACATTAACGTTACGTCGCCGTAGATCAAGCCGTTATCGATATCGGAAAGCAGGGTATACCGCGAGATACAGTCGGTTTTAAACGTTTCCAGCCATACGCTTTGCCAAATTCCCGTGGACGGAACGTACCAGCACGCGAACGGCTTGCCGCCGTTTTTAAAGCTTTGTTTGCCGCGCGGCGTCGTCATATTTACGCCGTCTTCGCACTTCACCACAAGCACGTTTTCGCCCTTCTTTACATAACGGGTAATATCCGCCTGAAACGGCGTATAACCGCCCGTATGCGTTACGGCAAGCGCGCCGTTCACCCATACGCTCGTTCGATAGTCCGCACCGTTAAAGCACAGCAATACGTTCTTTACGAGATCTTGTATATCGAACGTGCGGCGGTACCACACCGTTTCGTGTGTTTCCTTGTCGCCGATTCCGCTTGCCGCGCATTGATATGCAAACGGCACGTTGATTTTCCGATCGAGCGGCACGTTGCCCGCGGGATAGCCTTTTGCTTCGCCGCTTTTTTCGTCGTCGAAGCAAAATTCCCACTCGCCGTTCAAGCCTTGCCAATCTTCCCGCCGCCATTGCGGCCGCGGATATTCTTTTCGTTCGTATCGTTTTGTTTTCATAACCCGTCCAATCAATCTGCCGTTTTTTCAAGCGCGGCGTTCCACGTATACTCGCCTTTGTAGTTGAACTCGCGATAAATGCCGAACACCGTTTCGTTGCCCGCTTTCAGCATAGTAGCAACGTGCGCGCCCACCGCTTCGGAATTTCCTTCTACGCCGAATCCCGCTTCGGTTTTAATCGTGCCGTCTTCGTTTATGGTAACGCCCTTATTGCCGTCTTTATCATAAATTTCAAGAGTATTTCCAACGCGCTTCACGCTGAATTTTATTCCCGAACCGAGAACGCCGAGATGGTTATTCACATTCTTGAACCCGGTTAAATACAGTATTGTTCCGCCGCGCTTTGCGTTGATCAGAAGAATCAATCTGTTCTGATTTACCTTGTTACTGAAAATCGCAAGCTCTTTATCCGTTCCGCAGGCAAGCGCAAACCCCACTCCCGAGCCTACGTTGTTCGCGTCTTTTCTTTCGGGTGCGGTATCGCCCGTAACGGTAACTTCGGCGTCGAACGTGAAATCGCCCGTCGCTTTCATATCGGGATAATATTGCAGAATATCGCTCATCTGCGAGTATATGTTCCGATACGTTCCGTCCGCGTTTTTCGTAAGCGGATCGCCGCGCGATATGGATAAATCTTCGCCGTTGGCTTTGGGCGCAAAACCTACGTTCCATCTGTATTCGCCTTTATAGTTAAACTCGCGGTAAATACCGAACGCCGTTTCGCTTCCCGCCGAAAGCATTGCGCTTAAATGTGCTTTCAACGCTTCGGTGTTCCCCGTTAAAGCCGCGCCCGCTTCTGCCTTAATTTCGCCGTTTTCGCTTACGGTAATTCTCTTCTGACCGTTTTTATCGTAAATCGTAAAAGTATTGCCGATGCGTTGCACGGTGAATTTAATGCCTGCGCCGAGAACGCCTAAATGATTTTCCACGTTTTGGAAGCCGCTTGCATACACCATCGTTCCGCCGCGCGTTGTGTTTATCATAAATATCAGTTTATCCTGATTTACTTTGTTGCTGAAAATCACAAGCTCTTTATCCGTTCCGCAGGCAAGTACGATTCCCACGCCCGATCCTACGCGCCCCGCGTCGATTCTTTCAGGCGCGGTATCGCCCACAACCATAATTTCGGCATTAAGAATAAAATCGCCCGTCGCTTTCATATCGGGATAATATTGCAATACGTCGCGATTTTGCTTGTACTCGCTCTGATACGTTCCGTCGGCGTTTTTCGTAAGCGCGTCTCCGCGAGGCGCGGTTAAGTTTTCGCCGTTTGCCGTTGCCGCGCCAAGATCGTACGATTCCAGCCATACGGTTGCATTGCCGAGAAGATTCGTCGTTACGCGATATTCGCCTTTCGCTTTATCGTACTCACCGAGAATACGTTCTTTTTCACCGTCTTCGTATTCCACCGTTACACAATAATTATTCTTCGCGGGTACGGTTGTAAACGTCAGCGTAACGGGAATACCGCAGATATAAGCGTTATCCACAGCCGTTCCGCTCGCTTCCAGATTATACAATTCGCCCGATTTCAATTCAACCGTCGCCGTTTTCAACACGTCGGATAAATCTTTCGGATTGATTTCGAAATCGTAAGCAAAGCGATACGCGCCGCCGCCTTCGTTACTCCGCAAATTATATAATGCAAACGCGTTTTCCGTGCCGTCTTTAAAGAACTGTTTCACGCCCTTGTTAAACGTATCGAACCTTGCGCCGCCTTCCACAAGAGTAGAATGGTAAAGCTCAATGCCTTTTTCGCTCATCGTGAAGCAAAGGATTCCTTCGTTGTTCGTGACGTAAATAACGTCTTTATACCGTGCAACCGTAAAATTCTTGCACGCGCCGTTCTTGTAAAAGCCCGTATTTCCCGCTTCGTTTGTAACGGGGAAGCCGGAAAGTCCTATTTCGCAACTGCTGTTTAAATTCAGATACAGTTTATCGGCAATCCACGAAGCGGTTTTCAATTCGATATATCGTCCTCCGGAAGACATCGCATAGCCAACAATCGAGCCGTATCTTCCGTTCGCGATTCCCGCGTCTTTGGTAAGAGATACTTCCGCTTTGAAAATGTAATCGCCCGTAAACACCGTGTTTTTCAGATACTGCGTGTTAAAGCCTATAAACGAATCGTCCGATGTGTAAATATTGTCGTTTTTACTATTATAATCGTAAAATCCCGTGCCTTTCGAAGCCGCCGTTTTCCCGTTTACCGTAACGCTTCCGTAAGGATACGATTCCAACGTCAGCGTCTTTTCCAATCTGTCGCCCGAAAAATCTTGCGGCAATTCGAAAGAGACGTTCATTTTTCTGTACCCTTTACTTTCGATTTCAATGGTATAGTTTCCCGAAATTTCAATCGTCTGCTCACCGATAGTATAAGTACCCGCTTTCAACAGAGATTCCTGAATGTTACCTTTGTTGTTTGCGTCGCCCTTATATACAAGCCGCTTATCGTTGCCGCCGCGTATGATATACGTTGCCCCGTACGCCTTGGCTCCGTCGTCGCCGTCCAGCACAAAAGCAATATCTATCAATCCTTCTTTCGGCAATTTTCCGAATTCTGCTTTTATATGAAGATTACTTTCGGGTTTCCACTCAAACGCAGCGTTATCGTCGGCGTTTTCAAGGAAGTAATTCAAGTGATCTTCACCGTTCAACGTAAGTTTCGTAAGAATATATCCGGGCTTCGGCATAATGCTGATTTTCACGGTATCGCCGTGTTTCGCAACCGTTTTGTCCGTTACGATATAGCCGTGCGAATCGTCTTGTTGCGTTACGAACCAAAGATAATTATTCAGATATTCGTCGAGTCCCGCAGTATTATTCGTAAAATCTTCGAATTTCCAATCGGAAACGATCGTACGCCCGTTTGCAAAAATTCCTATGGTGCATTTATCGGCAACGCGTACGTCGTATTCCATTCCCACGTATTTGCCGTTGACGAAATAATACAATTCGCCGCCGCGTTTCGCTACGGTGAGATATACTTCGTCTTTTCCGAGTTTTTCGCCGTTTACTTCCTCGCCCTCATAATTTTCCGCGTAAGTATTCAAAAAATGCTTATCCCACACAGAGCGCATACCGTTCGTTTTCTGCCCCGAAGATACAATTAACCTTCCACTCTGCAAATCGTTCGTCTGTACACCATAAATATTAAACGTAACTTTATCGCGCAAAGTGATAAACCCGACGAAAGGACTTCTTTCGTTAATTGCTTTCACTTTCACGCTTGCAAGATAGTGCGTTCCCGTAGAAGTCGCTACCCCGTTTACGTCTTTTCTGAACCAAAGCATCTGCGTACGCGATACCGTGTTTTCGGCAACTTTGTTTTCCTGATCGATTTCCCATCTGTCGCCGGGAGTCCACCCGTTTACGCTGTAACCCACCGTATCGGTTTCGGAATTTCTGTCAATCTCGCACGTCGAGCCGTGTTCGTTATAGGTATAATACGTTTCAAACTGATTGTAATCGGAAAATCCCGCCATACCGTATGAAATGCCCGTATAGCGGACGTAAATTTTTACGGCGTCGGGCGTTCCGTTTTCGTTGAATTCTTCCTCCTTGTAATTCATTTCACTCCAAGGCAAAAACAATTCCGCGCTGATATACTCCGTTTCGCCGTTCAGTTCGCCCTTACAATACCCCGCGGCGTCGAATCTTCTCTCCGAACGCGAAAGAGCGTTTTTCGCGTCGATATTAAACATAAAGCTCTGACTCGGATGAACGTAGTTTACGTTATTGTTATAATTCTTCTCATCCGCTTTTACGATCTGAATTTCAAATCCGCTATTTTCGCTTATCGCATAACGGTTACTCCACCTTACCGCGGTATCGTTCGCCATTAGCCCAAGATACAAGCCTTTGTGCGTAAACACCGTTGTGGCTTTCACTTCGCATTGCGATTCGCTGCCGCACCAATACAAATAATTCTGCCCTTGCCACGCTTCCTCGTCGAGTTTTCCGTCTATCGACATAAACGGATCGCATTCCGCGTGAAGCGGAGCGGCATAATTATACGTATATTCGGGACTTTTGCCTTCCTCTTTGGAACAAGCCGCACACGCCGCCGCAAACGCGCCCGTCATCATTGCGGAAAGACCGATTAACAAAGAATGTTTTATCCTGTTTCTCATATTTTCCTCCTTACTTGCCAAGCACCATAATTTCGGCGATATTCAGCGTGTTTGCATTCCCGAGATGATCGGAAATCGTTATCGTGATACTGTTTACTTTAATTTCGTTAAACGTAGCCACGGAAGGTACGCCGGAATACAAAATTTTCTCGTTTTCTTTATACGCTTTCGGGAAGCCGAGATCTTTGATATAACAGCTTAATCCCTTGCCGCCGCCCGTGTACCATTCGGGGCGTTCCGCCAGATCAAACTGAATTGCGGCAATTTTCGAAAATGCGTTTTCGTAATTATACGAATTATAAATCAAAATTCCGCGCACCGTCTTCGGCGAATCGAACGTAAGCGTGATTTCCGTTTTCTTTTTCACCTGCAATACGCAATCTGAATACATACTCTTCGTTACGGTATAACCGTCCGTCAGATATTTCAGCGTATCACCTTGCACGTTCGTCGCTTTCACGCTTGCTTCGCCGGCAATATTCTTATATCCCGTTGCAACGCAGGGCTTTGCCTGCAAATACTGCGTAGGTCCGTTTGCAAGCGGCAAATAATAATCAACGCTCGGATCGTCAAACCACGTCATCGGCGATAAAGCGTACAATCTGCCGATATCGTATTTAGGATCGGAACCGAACGGTACCGTCCATTCCCAATGCGCAATCCACCATTCCCCGTCCACTTCCACGTAATCTACGTGTCCGAGATTAGACATATAATCGTTGTTTACGTCCACCCCGAGCGACATCGAAAATTCTTTCCCTTTGGGTGCGGTATATTCCTCGCCTTTAATATTCCCCAGCGGAGAGGATGCCACGGCGAAATGCACGTTATACAAAGCGTTTTTTACACCCGTATACGTATAAGTAAGATAATACGCCATTCTGCCGTTTTTATCTTTATGGCTGATCACCTGTACGCCTTCGCGTACCTTCGAATTATCGGAATTACTATTATAGGCGGGATTCGCCATAGTTTTGCCGTCCACTTCAATCATTTCCGTGTTCGGTGTGCCGTCCTGCCACTCCTCCCATTCGATATAACTGCTTTTTTTGTATCTCGGCGCCTGCGGATCGTTGATATAATTCGTATTTACGCCGTAATGCGCGGTATCTTCGCCGATCACGGGCGTGATTGCGGAATTATTCGCCGCTTTTCCTTTATATTCCACACGCACGGGCGCGGCAATCTTTCCGTCGCGCCACGGTTTCGAAGAATCCGCTTCTCCGTCATCCCCGGCATACGGGTTTCCGCCGCCGCCAGCCGTCATCAGAAGGGTGATGGTGGAATAATCGGGCGTAACCATATCTTTCATTTTAATGCCCCAGCAATCGATACTCGATTCCTGTGCGTTAAACACCACGTACAAATCCCCGTTTTCATCGAAAAACGGAGCAAGATCGGTGCAATATCTGTTAAATGCGCAGTCCGCGCCGTACCATTTCACGAAATCGAACGCAGGCGCTTCTTCCGTTAAATATTCCCCGTTTAAATTAGCTTTCCCGCCGTAAAAATTTTCGCTTGTTACAAGTTCAAACGGCCCTACGGGCGTATCGGAAACAGCGATTCCCGCCACCCATACCTGACTGTTTACGCCCAAAACAGGTTCCGAGCCGTATCTTTCTTCGTAATGTTCCCGATAATATGCAGAAGAACGCCCGCCGAAATACATAAAATATTTTCCTGTTTTCGGATCGCGAATCGTTTCCGGCGCCCAAATGCCGCCCTCGGTAAAAGCTTTCATTCCCGCTTTTAAGCCGTAGCCGTTGTTCAAAACGCCGCAAAGCTCCCAATCATACATATCTTTCGAACGCGAAATCGCAATGTGCGTAGTGTAAGCCGCCGTCGAAGAATCCGTCGCGATATCGCCGTGAATATCGTCGGGAGTGCCGCCGTTGTTCACGGAAGCACATTCCGACATATATTGATAAAAATACCCGCCGTATTCGGGATCTTCTTCCTCGCTCACCCAAATTACGCCGCTGTCGCCGCCCAGAAATTCCGACGTGTTTTTGTACAATAAATCGGAATCGTACCCGTTCGAAAAGTCCGAGCCGTCGTAATGGCTGAGTTCAAAGCCTTCCACTTTCACCTTTCCGCAACCTGAAAACGAAAACATCAAGCCGCACGCCAACGCAGTAATCAAAATTCTTTTCTTCATTATTTTCTCCTTTCCCTATAATCGTTCAACCCTTCAAGCCCGAAGAAATCGCCACGCCTTTCAGCATATACTTTTGTGAAACAAGATAAAGAAGCAACAGCGGCGTCATTGCAATCACGCACCCCGCCATACGCAACGTCCAGTTTTGCATATACGCTTCGGTAAAGAACGACAAAGCGATCTGCAATGTGTATGTACGCGCGTCCTGCAAATAGAGCAGCGGTCCAAGGAAATCGTTGTATCCCACAATAAATTGCAAAATAAACTGAGAAATCAGGGCGGGAATGGAAATCGGAAGCATAATGTAGAAAAATATGCCGATTTCACCGAGTCCGTCCACCCGTCCCGCGCCGATGAGATCGTTCGGAATCCCCATATAAAACTGCCGCAAAAAGAAAATCACGCCGATCGTACCCAACATTCTCGGTACCATCAAAGGAAACGGCGTGTTCACCCAGCCGATTTTATCGAAAATCAGGAAAGACGAAATCGTTCCCATACAGTTTGGCAACGTCAACCCCGTCATCAGTAACGCAAACGCGGGTTTATTTAATTTGAAATCTAATTTCGCGAAAGCAAACGCCGCCATCGCGCTCATAAAAATCCCTACCACCGTAGAAGGCAAATAGATCCACATCGTATTGAAGAACGATCCGATGAGAGAAATTCCGCCCATTTTACGACTGAATGCGTCTTTGTAACCCTGCGTCGTCAACCCGCTTTTCGGCCACCACGAAAACGCCGTATTCGTAGATTCCACTTCCGAAGTCAGACTTGTGATTACCATAATATACAGCGGAACGAAAATAAACGCCAACGCCAGAAGCATCACCAGATGATAAGGAATTTTCGCCTCGCGGATTTTTCTTATTTTGCGGCTTCTCAACCGCGCTTTTCGTTCCTCTGCCGTTTCCCCGTAAATTAACTCTACCGTTTGATTTTCCATAGTTTAATCCTCGTATTTCACCCAAAGCTTGCTCGAAGCAAAAAGCAAACGATTGATCAGCATAATGAATATTGCCGTAATCCACGAAAGCGCGCAGGCGATACCCATTCCCCACGTAGACGTATAAGAAAACGCCAGACGATAGATATAATACACAAGCGTTACCGCACGATTACCGGGACCTACGCCGTTCGTCGTGATAATCTGCATCACCGTTTGTTCCTGCAACGCCGCAATCAGCCACATCACCGCAAGATAGAAAATCGAAGGCGTCAGCGCGGGAAACGTTACTTTCCAGAATACCTGCAACTCGTTTGCGCCGTCGATCCGAGCCGCTTCCTGCACGGATTTGTTTACGTTTAAAAACGCCGATTCAAGAATAATCACGTTTGTGCCTTTTTGCCACAAACTAATCGTCAGTACCGCATACGTAAACGGCGTGGGCGACGTAAGCCAATGCACTCTGTTACCGCCGCAAGCTTCGAGAAGCGTATTTAAAACGCCGAAATTATCTTCGAATATCCATTGCCACACCAAAGTAACTGCAACGCCGGAACAAACCTGCGGAATAAACAATACAACGCGCATAAATTTATTCCCGGGCAACTTTTTCGAGATGATATTCGCAAGAAACACCGCCGTAACCAGATTGATGGGAACGCACAACGAAAACAACAACGTGTTTTTAATCGATTCCCACAGAGAAAGCGGCATCTGTATATCCGAAAATTCCCCGATCGCAAAAATTTTTTTATAGTTATCCCACCCGCAATATTCCATATATTTCATATTGTAGGAATGTAAATCGTGAAAACTTACGATAAAGGAAATCACCATCGGAAAAAGTGTAAACGCAATGAATCCAATCAGCGGCGCGGCAATCATCAGCGTGCCGATGATTTCACGCCGTACCTTAGCGCGTTTTTTTAATTTTTTCACCGCGTCGTTTTTGTATAATACTGTTTCAGACATCTTCTTCCGCCTTATTTCGAATATTTTTTATATTGCTGTAAATAAGAATTCGTTCTTTCCACCACAGGGCGTCCTTCAATAGAATACCGGTGCGTACCGTTTAACCATTCCGAATATGTCATTTGCCCGTTTCTTAAATAAGAATTCAAATCCACGCACCATTTTTCAACCCACACGTGATCGGGCATATACCACCAGTCGCCGGGACCTTGATATTCGAGCGCTTCCGAAAATACCACCGCGTTATTCGGGGCAATGCCTCTGTTAAACTGTACCTGACTGATCAAAGATTTCTGATTCGGGAAGAATCCAAGGCTTGCGCGGATTTTTTGACCTTCCACACCGGCGCACCATTTGATAAACGCCGTTGCTTGTTCTTTTTTCTCGCTGTCCGTTCTCACCACGGCTGAAAAAGCATTCGAATGTCCCGCTTGCTTTCCTTTCGCCACTACTTCGTCATTCTGCGGATCGGAAGGATCGGCATACTCTTTATAAATCGTAAGCGGAGCAACATCCCATTCGAAGTTTCGTTTTTTTGCTTGTTCGGAAATAGCAGCCATATAGTCGGAAGTTTGCGCCAGCATAGCAAGTTCTCCCGAAACAAACCAGGTAGCACTCGGATGAGTACTTGTCATAGCGTTCGGATTCGGCGAAATATTCAAACCGTTATCGCCGTCGACATCGGTTGTTTTAGGCGCGCCGAGCTTTAAATATCTCTGAAACGCTTTCTGCGTGGAAGCCAACTGAGAAAGCGCACTATCTTCTTTTTTTATTTCCTCCTGCACGCCCGTCCAGATACCCACTTTCTCGCCGTTCGCGTGATAATAATCGCCGTCGTTTTTCGCCACGGGAATTTCGCCGTCGGAAAGATTCATCTTATCTACGAATTCAAGCGTTTCCCCCGCCTGATATACTTTCCCCGTCCTGCCCGTAAATGTCTTGCCTTCCTTTACGATATAATTCGGATTCGGATCGAGCAACGAAAAATTCCAATCGCCTTCGTCGGTTAAATCTTGCAGACAATCGCCGCCAACCGACCAGCCGTAGTTAAACCACCATTCAGTGAAATATCCGTATGTAGTGCCGTAGTCGGTTACTTTCCGATCGTCCGAAGTTTCGTTTTTCGTCTGCGCATTCGGATTGTACGAGCCTGTGAACAACATTGCAAGATCTTCGATTTCGTCCCAGTTCATACTGATTCGATTATTGAACACCAAAATTTCGTCGTTCGTAGGACTTACCCAGGATTTTGTCCATTCTCCGTTGTAATAGTAAGGATTTTCGCTTCTATAATATCCCTTTTTCGGCACGTAATGATCGGCGGGAATTCCGAGATCGCTCTTTTTCGCCCCGTTTTTGTCAGCGATTTTCCCCGCGTTCCAATCGTCCATATCCGCTTCATCTACGGAAATAATCTTGATCCCCGCCTGCTTAAACATACTTTCGTTATAATAAAGCGCAGTCGGGCGCGCGTCGATCGGCATACCGTACAATTCATCGTCGGAATGCGACGTATTCGTTTCTCTGTTATATAACAAACGCGAATACGTGATTTCCATCAGATCGCCCATATCAATATCTGTGATGGCGTTATAATATTCTGTAATCGGGCAGAAATAATTACCGATCAGCCAGGTTTTCAGTTCGTTGTCGCTCGTCAGAAAAACGTCCGGCCCGTTTTTCGAACCCGCCGTTACCTGAATCGACTGTCCGTAACTTCCGTTGGGCTTCGTCGATATTTCCACGTGAATATTATGTTCTTTCCCGTACCCCTCGTTAAACGTGTCGGTCAGGCGGGTATACATATCGAGTTGAATCGCGTCGCCGTAGATCCAGAATTTCACGTCGCTCGACGAACGCGCACACCCGGAAAGCGTAACGCTTGCCAGCATAGCCGCCAATGCCGTAGTTGCCGCATTTTTACAAAACTTTTTTCTCATTTTCTACTCCTTCGATACTTTCAGCCGCTTTCACATCACCGCGCCGTCGAGTATCCGTTTAATTTATACAGACCGCCGAATTTCTTTTCGGGCAAATTTATCCGACGTATCTTATCCGAATTTTTAAAAATACGATTCTTCCCGATCGTATATTTAATTGTATCATAATTATATCACTCATTCAAAGCGTAAAGCAATAGCAAAATCGCAATTCGGGTAGCAGAATCACAAAATTTCATTCAATCGCCGAATTGCAATCGTCTCTCCGTTGTTTTACCCTTTAAAGCATTATCAAAACAGTTCCCAGAACGGCAAAAAACACGGCGAAAAATGTATTTTTCGTTGGCTTTTCGCCAAATATCAGTCCGCTAAGAGTCGATAATAACATCACTCCGCCGGTAATTATTGTGGATTGAATGCCCGCGTCTATATATTTTGCCGTTATGGTTGTAAAAAGAACGGCAGTTCCGTTCATCACCGCATACCCCACAGATGCTGCCACGGCAATCATCCATTCCGATTTTGCCGAGATCTCTTTTCCGGTATCGTCCGCACCCCGTATCAATAAAACTTCCCGATTCTTATTTTTACCGTAAACAAATATTCCGGACAAAATTGCTACGGATAAGATAAATCGGCACAAATTATAAAGAATCAAAAATCCTCCCGCACTCACAATCGCTCGCGTCGATCTTTGATGCATATACGTCAGCACCCCCGTCATACCGTTCGTAACGAAAATTACGATAAAACAAAAAATCGTAAAGCCGTCAAGTTTTTTTTCTTCGTCTTTCTTCAAAGAAAAAATCATTGCGACTGCAACCGAAACAATCGAAACCGCCTTTAACGCCGTAAAATTTTCCCCGATAGTCAATCCGTACAAAAAAGGTAAAATCATACCGCCGAGCATCAGAAATAACGAATACACGGAAAGATTAGCTTTCGATAAAATTTTAGCTCCGAACACAGAACAAATAATCACATCAATAGCGTATAGAAGTGCAATCGCAAACGAAAACCACGTAAATTCAACTTTTCCTTTATTCAGCACGAATAAAAACGGAATCGTTGCCAGACAGGAAATCGCGCTGAAAATCATCGAATAAAAAAACGATGAACCTTTCCGCCGCTGATATGATTTCGAAAAAATAAATTGAAAAGAATATAACAGCGTAGCCGTTATTACCATTAAATAGTATTTAAACATTTTTTGCATTTCTGATTTTTGAAAATACAAAACGGCACGCCTACAACATACTTTCGGCTTACAGCCAACCGTATAAAAAGCGTGCCGTTATTTTTACTTGTTTGAAAGATTATTTTTTGCCGTTATCTTTGCTTTCGCTTTGATGAAAAGCTCCGTGCGTATAACCTGTATCGGAATGTAAATCTTTCAGCCATTTTTCTTTGATTTCGGCATACAGCTCATCCGAAATATCGGGATCTCCTTTCGAATAAGGCGGTATCCATTGTTTCCCCGCGACCTCGGGATCCGTACACATAACGTCCGTTCTGTATTTTTCTCTTTCTTCTTTATTCCTGAGATTTGGAATAGTCTCCGCGCACCCGCCGTTTAAAATCGAACGATAGGCAAACATTCCGGGTAAAGCCATATCCAAAGCTTCGAATATATCGATCGTATCGGCATTTTCATCTCCGAGAATCTTTTCTATGAAATTGTACATAGACCAGAAATCCGATCCGCCGTGTCCGAAATTATGTTCATTCTTATTTTTTTCGCCTACGTGATATTCTTCGCGTTTAGCGGTATTATAAGCTCCTGCCGCCTGATCGTACTCAATATAAATCTTGCTTACGTCGCCGGCATTAGCGGCATATCTCGCCGTTTCCATCCTTCCCTTTTCGCCGTATACGCAATAGAATTTCGAATCTTTATACAAGCCGCCGTGAATGCTTTTTACAATCGCGCCGTTTTCAAGCGTAATCAATTCCATTCCGAGCGCGGCGCCTTTTTGTCCTACCGCACGCATTCTTTCGTTCAACGTACTTTCTATTCCCACTACCGATACGGGGCGCAAGCCCGTAATATGTATGATCGGACCTATCGAATGAGTGCAATAATAAGTAGAATACATATTATTGCGCCAATGATGTTTATCACCGTAAGTAATACTCGGCCAGATCGGCGCACAATTATGAACATACTCACATTCCGCATATTCCAGATTACCGATTATTCCTTCTTTATACAGTTTCCGCATTTCATAAGGCGCAGGCATATAGCAATAGTTTTCCCCGTAAGCATACACTTTGCCCGTTTGTTCGATACATTCGATCAGTTCCACAGCCTCTTTCATCGTTTGCACGGGAAGAACTTCGGAAAAAACGTGCTTTCCCGCTTTCATTGTCTTAATCGCAAAGGGCGCGTGTTCCGTGGCATAATTTGCAAGCACCACGGCGTCCATATCATATTTGATAAAATCATCGAAATTATCAAAATAAGCAATATCCAAATCTTTATTTATTTCCTTTTGAGTGTCAAGCCCTTCTTTCCACTTATCGCAAATAGCTACCACTTCGGCGTTATCCGCAATTTTACAATAATTGATCATACTCGTTCCGCGGAATGCGCCTAAAACACCTACTCTGATTTTTTTCATTGTAATACTTCCTTAATTTTTTACGAAAAAACATACCCGTTTTTTCTTTGTTTATTGTATCATAATTATATCACTTTCTCAAAACGTAAAGCAATAGCAAAATCGCAATTCGGGTAGCAAAATCACAAAAAAACAAAAATAAGCCCGCAACATCTTGTTTTTTACTTGTTTTTTACTTGTATTTTTCACTTTTTTAAGGTATACTAACTCTATGATACATTTCATTGTGAAAAATTTCGAATTCGCTCACACCAAAAACGATAGCGGCGAATCGTATTATTGCGCAACGCATTGCCATAATACCTATGAAATATATTTACTTTTAAAAGGCAATGTCGATTATATCGTAGGGAACAGCCGATATTCCCTGCGACCGTTCGATTTGCTTGTCATTCCCCCGTCCGTTTTTCATTGCCCGCGTTCTCAGCACGGGGAATACGAACGCGTTATTTTCAATTTCAAAAAAACCGACGTCAATTCCAACGTTCAGGCATTGCTGAAAAATATAGGCGATCATTATTACCTTCGGAACAACGTTTTTATCCGTAGTCTCGCGTTAGACTTTTTACCGCTTACCACTACCACCGAACCGGAGTTAAAGCTTCGTATGGTGAAAGATCTTCTTGAATTGATTTTAATTCAGCTATCTGTCACACAACCCATTGCCGAGCAGGAAATCATCAACCCCACACTCTCGGCAATTATTCAGTATATCGACGAAAATCTCGATAAAAAACTGCATTTAGAAAACATTTCGAAAATGTTTTTCGTTTCTCCATCGTGGATAAATTACGCGTTTAAAAAATATTACGACATTAGTTATTCGCAATATATAAAAACAAAAAAAATGACCTACGCGCAATCTCTTTTACAAGCAGGAGAATCGCCGAAAACGGCGGCGGTAATGAGCGGATTCGATTTTTACACCACGTTTTTACGGCAGTATAAAGAATTTTTCGGGCATCTTCCCAGCGGAGATGTTCTGAACAACAGTTAATTTCTATTTCTTGCTTAAAATTCAAAAAGTTTTTGTATCAGAAACCGTCTCAGCCGTCAAAAGCTAAAAATATTGCTTAAAACTTTTAAGCCGCACTTTGAAAGTGCGGCTTTTTTGCGTGCTTTTCACGCAATTTTTTTAGTCTTTCGGTAACAGTTTTTCATTACTTCCTATACTTTCAGCCGACTTTTGACTGCTTCGGCGTTTTCTGATGTTTTTTCGGTGTCGCCCACGGGCGAAATACAAGTTCAGGAGAAAAAATGTATGTTTTTTGTGAACTTTGGCGTTAAAAAATATTTAAATACGACTATTCCTGTCGTATTTTTTCATTATAATGCCAATAAAAAACTACCATTAAAACGCAAAAATTATGACAAACGCCGAATTAACAATTTCAGCAAACTATATCCGAGCCTTAGCTTCTCTACCGGATGCTACGGATCGGATCGCTTTGTTTTTAAGCGGTTTATTGCCTTCGCAAAGCAAATCGAACGAACCGCCAAAGCCGCGCGATGTTTCCGCATTGCTCTTTTTTTCACCGAAGGAGATCGATAAAATGCCGAAACAATTCAAAACTTTATTTAAAATAAATAAAATTCGCGCGCATATTCGCAAAAAGCCCGAAGGCGTTTACGAAATCCGCTGTCAGGTAAATTATCATTGTATTCAGGCAAGCAGCAAAAATCTTGCAACGGCAAAAGAAAAATTTATTGAAAAGTTACATTCCGTAGATTTATCGGTCAAGCCCGAAAAAGCAAGAAAAGAATATTTCGTTAATTATATGGAAGAATGGCTTACCACATCAAAAAAACCGTTTGTCAAAGAAGCAACTTATAAAGATTACGTTCATACGTTCAGCGTTTATATCGCCCCGCATTTCAAAGGAAAAAAACTGACGGAAATTAAACATTTTGAATTGCAATCGTTTTTAACTACATTTTCCGATTCCGGGCGCAATCGCACGGCACAGAAAATTTATCAATTACTATCAGCCGTATTTGAATACGCCGTTACCGACGAACTTATTACTGTTTCTCCGATGAAAAAAGTGAAACTGACGCATTACGAGCAGGAACACGGAATACCGTTTACTCGGGCAGAAGAAAAGCAATTTATAACCGACTTTTTAGCGAATCCAACGATATACAATCAAGCATTTGTTCTCATTTTATACACAGGTATACGCCGAGCCGAACTCGCGTCGCTCACCATTGAGAACGGCTGGATTCGTTTAATTTCAGCAAAGCAACGAAAAAACTGTAAAGAAAAAGCACGCGAAATGCCGGTTTCGCCAATGTTGCAACGTATTTTACCTCTAATTAAAATAGATAAATTTGCCGATATTGCGCCTGCTTTACTTACAAAACATTTTAAGAAAATCTGCCCGAATCACCATTTACACGATCTTCGCCATACGTTTATTACCCGTGCGCAAGAATGCGGTATACGCCGCGAAATCGTCAGCCTTTGGGCAGGACACAAAGCCGATTCTTCCATTACAACGTTGGTTTATACGCACCTTGATCAAAACAAGGAAGTACAAATCGAAGAAATGAAAAAGTTTGATTATCAATTATAATTTTTGTTTCAAAGCATCAAAAAAAAGCGGGTTGATTGTTTAATCAACCCGCTTTTTTACGCTAAAAGAATTTACTTTTTACAATATCGTTATCAAATATTTGTAAATACTAATTGAATATTTTAAGTGAAAATATTTGCTTGTTTTACGGCAGTTTTACTCCCAATTTACTCCCAATTTTTTGCGAAAAAAAATTGAATTTATCGAAAAATCCCGTTTTTTAACCGCATAAAAATACAAAAATTCACCAAAAAGTGCTGTTTATGCACAATTTGGTGAATAATGGCTGCTCCTGTCAGGCTCGAACTGACGACACTCGGATTAACAGTCCGATGCTCTACCGACTGAGCTAAGGAGCAATATTCCGACCGCCTTTTTGAATTACAACGATCGAATAAAACTGAGAAGCGGCGATGACCTATCCTCCCAAGCGGTGTCCCGCAGAGTACTTTCGGC
>ERZ808270.217-NODE-217-length-36198-cov-3.768420_pt1 | contig 36198 bp, 39 predicted proteins | sample MGYA00521082_ERZ808270 | MGnify/ENA primary metagenome ERZ808270 (study PRJEB31516, sample SAMN03275594) | gut metagenome | biome: mammalia-associated habitat; material: feces | host: Papio cynocephalus | place: Kenya | collected 2012-07-27 ... | reverse complement strand
TGATCACCGGAGATGCCACACAGAAGGATCTGGCACCGGGAAGTAAGTCCGGACTGGATGTGGCGCTTCGCGTCCTAAAAAATGTAGAAGAAATCGGAATCTGTAAATTGACAAGCAAAGATGTCGTAAGACATCCGCTGGTACAAAAGATTGTACAGGCTTATGATGACTATGAATCCAGACAGAGCAGCCGGAATGCACGTAAGTCTGCCAGACAGGAGAAAAAATGAAGCCCAAAGAAACGATAAACCTCTTTCGCGTCATATCACTTGTGGTGATTATACTGGTTACCTTTGGCGTGATGGGCGGATTGTGTGCCAAAAGTCATCTGTATCCGGACGAGTGGCTCAGCATAGTTTTTTTAACATTGATTTTTCTGCTGGTATGTATTTTTGAGCTGGAATACGAGAGAAAACAAAAAGGAATTTCAGCCAATACACAAACGACCTTTATCCGCCTTGCGGTTACATATGCTGTCAGCGGGGGGCTGATTTATGCAATCAGTTTTCTTCCGGAGTTTTACCGTCCCGTGATGATCCCGGTAATTCTTCTTACAGCGGTGTCAAATTCCATGGTGGCAGTATCTTTCGGGTTATTTTTTGATCTGGTTCTGGCACTGACGGTGGGAGGAAGTTTTTATGCTCTGGCAGGATATGTTATGCTTACCATGCTTGCGGCTGTTTTCGCACAGGCGTTGAAAGAAAAAAAATACCGCACAGGTGTTTCTCTTCTTGCTCTTTTTTCCAATCTGATGATACCGGAATTGTTTTCTTATCTGTCGACCAGGGAATTGCAAAAATATTCGTTTGTTTATGTCGTTGGGATGGCAGCGGTGACTTTCCTGACCGCAAGATTTCTGTTTCATCCTCTGCTTCATGAAGCGGATCAGGAAATTGAGAATCATCTGCTGGATATTGTGTCTGAAGATTATTCCGAGGTAAAAGCACTGAAAGATTTTTCCATGGTGGAGTACCGCCATGCGGTAAAAGTTTCAGACATTGCCTGCCGCTGCGCAAAAGAGGTGGGATACCGGGCAAACTTATGTCTGGCCGGAGGCTTTTATTACCGGATGGGGCGCTGGATCGGGGAACCGTATATCAAAAATGCAGTAACAAAGGCAGAGTCCTTATGTTTTCCGGCAGAACTGATTTCTATTCTGGCGGAATATTATGGTGAAGAACAGCTTCCATCCTCCCCGGAATCCGCTCTCGTGCATATGGTAGATGCCGTCGTGATCCGTCTGGAGGCGATGGAACAAAATGTGGGACAGAGTGTCTGGAACCGTGACATTGTTATTTATCAGACTGTGAATGATTTTTCGTCAAGTGAAATCTATGATCATTCCGGAATGAGCATGAATCAGTTTTTAAAGATTCGTGAATTTCTTGCAAAGGAGGAATTACTTCGTTGAGTTTTTATTTAGAAGAAACATGTAACATACCGTTTGATTTTGCATATGCTAAGCTTGCAGAGGACGTGATTGCCTTTTGTCTGTCCCATGAGAATTTTCCTTATGAGGCAGAAGTCAATCTGACACTTACAGACAATGAAGAAATCCACCGGATCAATCTGGAATACCGCCAGATTGACCGCCCGACGGATGTCCTTTCGTTTCCGATGCTCTCTTACGAAAAAGCCGGAGATTTTTCTTTTCTGGAAGAAGAGAGCGAAGACGATTTTAACCCGGATACGGGAGAAGTCATGCTTGGGGATATTATTATATCGGTTGATAAAGTGTTAGAACAGGCACAAAGTTATGGACACAGTCCCAAAAGGGAATTTGCATTTCTGATTGTACACAGCATGCTTCATTTGTTTGGCTATGATCACATTGATCCGAAAGATGCTGCAATCATGGAACCAAAACAAAAACAGATACTCGAAGAAATGCACATCGTAAGAGATTAAAGAATGGATGCGTTTTTATGAAAAAAAGATGGAAAATCATAGGCATTGTCTGTGCGATTGCTATTTTATCAGGCGGATGTAAACATAAGGAATCGGAAACTCCAATACTTCCATCCACACAGGATGTGCCAGCAGAAACCACCGAAACAGAGTATCAGCCCGAACCGGTGGAAACCCATGAAGGAGAAGTTCGAAGTCTCTATACGGGGGAGTGGATGGAATTACAGGAAAAGGTGGGGCTTTTTATTCCCGTGATAAAAGCCGCAAAGCATCGCATAATCTGTATACAACCGGAGAAAATTTAGTGTCTGCCATGAAAACATACGGGTATGATACAAAGCTTCCAGGAAATGATACATCGCATTATCGTTTTACGACGGAAGATTCCCCAAATCTGCTGGAGCAGGGAGAAGTTGCGAAAAAAGTATCATTATACTATGTTGACGCGAAGCCCTGGTTTGTATACAATGAAACAGATGGTCTGTATTACCGCTATGAATTTGGTGATAAGCAGATTGATGGTTCTACCGGAGAACAGCTTGCTGTGAAAAATATCATTTTACAGAATTGCAACAGCAGTCTGAAGGATTCCAAAAATGGAACATTAGATATCGATTATCTTTCCGGTGGGGCAGGAATGTATATCACAAACGGAAAAGCGGTTCCAATTACCTGGAAAGGGCATCCGCGAATGATATTACACATTATTATACACAAGATGGTCAGGAAATTGTTTTAAATCCAAGAAAAACATGGGGAGAGATCGTCGAAAACAGCCGTGCATCCCAAAATAAAATCAGCGCGGAATAAAAGAAACAAAAGCATTGAGGTTAGAAGATGGGTAAGTCAAAGAATAACGGAACAAATTTTCTGGTTCAGGGATCAATTCTTGCAGTGGCATCGATCATAAGCAGAATTATTGGTCTAGTGTACCGTATTCCATTGAACAATATTCTGGGTGATGTAGGAATCAGTTATTATGCATGTGCATTTGACGTCTACAATGTAATTTTGATTATTTCATCCTACAGTCTGCCGCAGGCAGTGTCAAAAACAGTTTCCGCAAAAGCGGCAAAGGGACAGTACCGGTCCGTATATCAGGTATTAAAAGGTGCGCTTCTTTTTGCTCTTGTATCGGGAATTGTGGCATCACTTGTTGTATTTTTCGGAGCAGAATTTTTTACGGGAACACTCTTAAAAACACCATACAGTGTGTTTGCACTGAAAATCTTAGGACCGGCATTGGTTGTTGTTGCGGTTCTTGGTGTTTTACGTGGATTTTTCCAGGGACTTGGCACGATGATGCCAAGTGCTATTTCACAGATCATTGAACAGATTGTAAATGCCATCATCAGTGTATGGGCGGCTTATGTTCTGTATCGCTATGGAACAAAAATCGGAGCAGTTCTCGGTGATGCCGATCATTACGGACCGGCATACGGTGCAGCCGGAGGTACGCTTGGAACGAACCTTGGATCTGTCGCCGCGCTGATTTTTGTACTTTTCGTATTTTTCGCTTATATGCATGTCTTTAAGCGAAGAATGAAAAGGGAAAAAGGGGTTAAGGTAGAGCCGTTTGCCTATACCATGAAGATCCTCATTATCACAATCGTTCCGGTTCTTTTGAGTACAACTGTTTACAATATCAGCAGTATCATTGACCAGAGTATTTTCAAAAATGTTGCGTTATTGCAGGGGTACTCGGAAAACAAGATTGATGTGTGGTGGGGTGTTTTTTCCGGAAAATATAAATTGCTGATCAATGTTCCGATTTCCATTGCCTCCGCGATGGCAGCTTCCTCCGTGCCGACACTGACCATGTCCTTTGCACAGAAAGATATGAACAAAGTCAGGGATCAGATCAATTCCGCCATGCGGTTTATCATGGTGATTTCTTTCCCTTGTGCCATAGGACTTGCTGTTTTGGGAGAGCCGGTTTGTCGCCTGCTTTTCCCTGGAACGGCACAGACAGCACCTATGGCAGGTACCATGATGTGGGTTGGTGCAATGGCGGTTGTATTTTATGCAATGTCTACGCTTTCAAACGGACTGCTGCAGGGTATTGACCGGTTAAAGATTCCGGTTATCAATGCCGCGGTTTCGCTTGTCGCTCATGTGATCGTACTGATTATACTGATGCTGTTTTTCCGCCTGAATATCTATGCGGTCATTATCGCGAATATGTTCTTTGCATTTTTAATGTGTATTATGAATGCACTGGCAATACGAAAATACAGCGGCTACCATCAGGAAATTCATAAAACATTTATTGTACCGGGAATTTCTTCGGTTATTATGGGAATTGTTACCTATATCATCTATCATGGCAGTTATGCGGTCTTAAAAATTAATGCGGTATCTGCCATGCTTGCAATTCTTGCAGCAGTTATCGTATATGCAGTTGTCTTATTGTTGCTGCACGGACTGACCGAAGAGGAGATCAAAAAATTCCCGAAAGGAACACTGATTGTCCGGGTTGCAAAAAAATTACATTTATTAAAATAAATGGTATAAAACGGAAATAAAATGCAGATGCTACTGTTAGAAGGTGATGATATGAATCAAAAAACAGGCATCTGCATTCTTCTTTGTCTGGTTCTGCTGCTGGTCTTTGGCATCTGGTATCAGAAAAGAGGTGTAGAAAATACAAAAAATATGGAAACCCAATATGCATCCGAAACAGAACATACCGTTTTGACTGGAACTCCTTACAAAGAAACGGAAAATGTCTATATTGTCCGTACACAGGATAGCCGGCTGGTTGTTTTTTTAACGGATGGAAAAACCGTATATATGGAAACCGGGATTCGAAGTGAGAATTTAAGTCAAAAACTGCAGAAACAGGCGGAAAATGGCATTGGATTTGCAGATGAAGAGAGTCTTTTTGACTTTTTGGAAAGCTATTCGAGTTGAATATTTTATACCCATATGATAAAATATTTAACTGGTTTAACAGATAAAATGACAGGTGGACTATGGATAAGAAAAAATCAAAACAACAGGATGTGCTCGTGATTGGCGCCGGAGCTTCCGGCATGATGACCGCAATTACGGCCGCAAGACGTGGATTGTCCGTTACCGTCTTAGAACATATGGATAAGCCGGGGAAAAAAATTCTGGCAACCGGAAACGGAAAATGTAATTTTACAAATCTTAAGATGTCTCCCCAGTGTTATTACGGAGCCCCCGGACTGGTACAGGAAATTTTAAAGCAGTTTACGGTGGAGGATACCCTTGCGTTTTTCCGGGAGATCGGCATCTGGCCAAAAGAAAAAAACGGATATGTTTACCCAAACTCCGGACAGGCTTCTTCCGTTGCGGATGCGCTGTCCGCAGAAATGAAACGAAGCGGAGTTTCCCTGATCACTTCATGTGACATCCGGCAGATCCGTGAGACAAAATACGGCTTTGAGGTACTGACATCCACCGGAACTTATCGTTCCCACAATCTTGTTTTTGCAACAGGTCTTCGCGCAGCACCAAAATCCGGAAGCGATGGGTCCATGATTTCTCTGATAAAATCGTTTGGGCACCGGTTTGCGCCGATTTTACCGGCACTGTGTGGGTTTGAGGCAGAAGGAATGGAATTTTCCAAAGTATCCGGTGTCCGCACGGACACACTCCTGTCTTTGTACATAGATGGGCAAAAATGTAAACAGGAACGGGGAGAGCTGCAGCTTGCAGATTACGGAATTTCCGGAATTCCGGTATTTCAGATCAGCAGTCCGGCTTCGAAAGCACTGTATCAAAAAAAACAGGCAGAGATTGCCATCAATTTTCTACCGGATTTTTCCGAAGATATGCTTGCGCAGGAACTGCAGCGCAGATTTTCACGAGACGTCGGAATCCAGAATGCCGCAGAATCGCTTCGCGGGCTTTTGAATCATAAACTGATTCCGGTTATATTAAAAGCAGCAGGTATTCCGGTTCATGAACACACAGAACGGATTTCCAAAAAGCAGATCGAAACGCTCCGCAGACAGATACAGACATTTCCTGTCAGCTTAAAAAAAGTAAGGGATTTTTCTGTTGCACAGGTGTGTACAGGGGGAATTCACACAGAAGAGATCCACACAGATACGCTGGAATCCCGGATTGTTCCGGGCATCTATTTCGTTGGGGAACTTTTAGACGTCGATGGAATCTGTGGGGGATATAATTTGCAATGGGCATGGTCCAGCGGACATGTCGCAGGAAGTAAAGTAGGTTCATAATGATTAAAATCAATCAGTTAAAACTTCCAGTAGGACATTCCAAAAAGGATCTGGAAGATAAAATCAGAAAAACACTTCGTATTCCATCGAAAGAAACATTTCATTACGAGGTGATGCGGCGTTCCCTTGATGCACGGAAAAAGCCGTCATTGTTTTATGTATATTGCATCTATGTAACGATCCGTCAGGAAAACAGCATCGTAAAAAAACTGCATCAGCCTTCCATCAGCCTTGTGACAGAAACCGGCTACCGTTTTTCGGAAATGGGGCATGAGTGTTTAAACCGGCGTCCGGTGATTGTGGGAGCCGGTCCCTGTGGTCTTTTTGCTGCCTGGCAGCTGACACTTGCAGGATATGCGCCGCTTATTTTAGAACGCGGAAAACAGGTAGAAGACCGCAGTGCGGATGTTGAACGCTTCTGGGAAACAGGTATTCTGCAGCCGGATTCCAATGTACAGTTTGGAGAAGGTGGTGCAGGAACCTTTTCCGATGGAAAATTAAACACGGTGGTGAAGGATCCATCCGGAAGAAACCGCTATGTACTGGAAACTTTTGTGAAATTTGGAGCGCCATCGGACATTCTTTATGATGCAAAACCACATATCGGGACCGATATTCTGGCTAAAGTAATCAAAAATATGAGGGATTACCTGATCGAACACGGCGCGGAGTTTCGTTTTCAGACCTGTTTAAAAGACATTCAGGTAAAAGAAAATGCTCTGCAGGCGCTTGTGACGGATGATGATACGGTGATTCCGGCGGATGTTGCTATTCTTGCGCTTGGACACAGTGCAAGGGATACTTTTGCGATGCTGCACCGGCACCAGCTTCCGATGGAAGCCAAAAATTTTGCCGTGGGATTCCGTGTGGAACATCCCCAGCAGATGATCGATGATGCCATGTATGGAAACGGAAAAAGAAACGATCTGCGGCTTCCTGCCGCACCATATAAGGTGACATCCAATTTTCCAAACGGACGCGGGGTATATTCCTTTTGCATGTGTCCGGGAGGATATGTCGTAAATGCTTCCTCCATGAAAGAAAAAACCTGTGTCAATGGTATGAGCTATTCGGGAAGAAGCGGGAAAAATGCAAATTCTGCCATCATTGTTTCGGTTTCCCCTGCCGATTACGGAGCACAGGATCCGCTCGATGGCATGCGTTTTCAGGAAATGCTCGAACATAAAACCTATCAGCTGGGAAACGGAAAGATTCCGCAGCAGCTGCTTGGTGATTACCGGCAGAATATCGCCAGCCATGGATATGGAGATTTTAATTCCCAGACAAAAGGGCAGACCTGTTTTGCAAATCTCAGAGGTCTGATGTCGGAGGACATGGAACATTCCTTTTTGCTTGGAATGGAACATTTTTCGAAAATTATTCCGCAGTTTAACCGGTCGGATGCGATTCTTTCCGGCATGGAAACCCGCACCTCATCTCCAGTGCGGATGATACGGAATACAAATGGAGAGAGCCATGTGCGAGGAATATATCCGGGTGGAGAAGGTGCCGGATATGCAGGAGGCATTATGTCGGCAGCGATGGACGGTCTGCGTTTGGCCGATGATGTGATGAAACGGTATCATCCGGTTTATTAGAAAGAGAGAAAAAAGTGAAACAAGAAGTAACACCAATGATGCAGCATTATCTGCAGACAAAAGAAGAATATAAAGATTGTATCCTGTTTTACCGTCTGGGTGATTTTTATGAAATGTTTTTCGAGGATGCCAAAACAGTTTCGAAAGAACTCGAACTGACGCTGACAGGAAAAAGCTGCGGGCTGGAAGAACGGGCACCGATGTGCGGCGTTCCGTTTCACGCCGCAGACGGATATATCAACCGGCTGGTAAAAAAAGGATACAAAGTTGCGATCTGTGAGCAGGTGGAAGATCCGAAACTGGCCAAAGGAATTGTCAAACGGGAAGTCATCCGTGTGGTCACTCCGGGAACAAACATCGATATGCAGTCGTTGGACGAGGCAAAAAACAATTATCTCATGTGTATCGTATATATCGGGGATAAATACGGCATTGCGACGACCGACGTTACGACCGGAGATTTCTTTGTAACGGAAGTGGACAGTGAACGAAAACTGTTAGATGAGCTGAATCGTTTCAGTCCGACGGAAATCATCTGTAACGAACCGTTTTATATGAGTGGAGTAGATATTGATGATATGAAGGAACGCTTGGGAATTGCAGTATCTGCTCTGGATTCGTGGTATTTCGGGGATGATCTTGCAAAGGAAACTCTGTTGTCTCATTTTCATGTACAGAGTCTGGAAGGGCTGGGACTGATTGATTACGACTGTGGTGTGATTGCCTCCGCAGCATTACTGAAATATCTGTATGAAACACAAAAGAACACGCTTTCCAATATTCTGGAAATTCGTCCATATTCCATTGGAAAATATATGATCATTGACAGTTCCTCCCGGAGAAATCTCGAACTGGTAGAGACCATGCGGGAGAAGCAGAAGCGTGGTTCGCTGCTCTGGGTATTGGATAAGACCAAAACGGCAATGGGTGCTAGGCTTTTGCGCTCTTATGTGGAACAGCCACTGATCGACAAAGCAGAAATATTAAAACGGCAGGAACTGATCACAAATTTAAATGATCAGGAAATTACCCGGGAAGAATTGCGGGAATATTTGGGACCGATTTATGATCTGGAACGTCTGATTACCAGAATTACATATCAGACCGCCAATCCGCGCGATATGATTGCTTTTTGTAATTCTTTGGAAATGCTGCCTCCGATCAGAACGCTTCTGGAGGATTTAAAGGGAGAACTTGCCACCGAAATCCGGGAACATTTTGATTGTCTGGAAGATCTGTGTGCACTTTTGAAATCCTCGATCAATGACGATCCTCCGATTTCCGTACGTGACGGCAATATCATAAAAACCGGGTACAACGAGGAAGTGGACCGGCTGCGGAATGCATCGACGGATGGAAAGAAATGGCTGGCAGACTTAGAGAGCAAAGAACGGGAAAAAACCGGAATTAAAAATCTGCGTATCAAGTACAACAAAGTATTTGGATATTATCTGGAAGTGACCAATTCCTTTAAGGATCTGGTGCCGGATTACTATGTAAGAAAGCAGACATTGACCAATGCCGAGCGCTATATTACACCGGAATTAAAAGAACTCGAAGATACGATTCTCGGTTCCCAGGATCGTCTGGTTGAATTGGAATATGATCTGTTTCGCCAGATCCGGGATACCATTGCGGAAAATGTCGCGCGTATTCAGGCAACTGCCCGGGCCGTGGCACAGATCGATGTGTTTGTTTCTCTGGCACTTGTGGCAAGCCAGAACAATTACTGCAAACCAAAAATCAACGAATCCGGTGTGATTGATATCAAAGGCGGCCGTCATCCGGTTGTCGAAAAAATGATTGTCAATGATATGTTTATAGATAATGATACCTATCTGGACAATCACAAGAACCGCATTTCCATCATTACTGGCCCGAATATGGCAGGAAAGTCTACTTATATGCGCCAGAGCGCACTGATCGTCCTGATGGCACAGATCGGAAGCTTTGTTCCGGCAGAATCTGCAAACATCGGAATTGTGGACCGGATTTTTACGCGTGTCGGAGCTTCGGATGATCTGGCAAGCGGTCAGAGTACCTTTATGGTAGAAATGAATGAAGTGGCAAATATTCTTCGCAATGCTACGGCAAATTCTCTTTTGATTCTGGATGAAATCGGACGCGGAACCAGTACTTTCGACGGACTCAGCATTGCCTGGGCGGTTGTTGAGTATATCAGTAATCCCAAATTGCTGGGAGCAAAAACACTTTTTGCCACACATTATCATGAACTGACGGAACTGGAAGGAAAATTAAACAGTGTCAATAATTACTGTATTGCGGTCAAGGAAAAAGGAGACGACATCGTCTTCTTGCGCAAAATTGTAAAGGGCGGCGCAGACAAAAGTTATGGTATACAGGTTGCAAAACTGGCAGGTATTCCGGAACTTGTGATCGACCGTGCAAAAGACATTGTCAACCAGCTTTCTGCAAATGATATTACGGAAACTGTGAAAAATATATCCGTGGAAGGACAAGCCTCCGGCAAAAAGAAAAAACAGCATCTTGATGAGGTGGATCTGACACAGATGTCATTGTTTGACACCGTAAAAGATGATGATATCATCCAGGAACTGCGGGAAGTGGATATCAGCCACATGACCCCGATGGATGCACTCAATAAACTGTATGAACTTCAGAATAAAGTTAAAAACCGCTGGTAGGATAAAAGGAAAAAGAATGAGCAAAATTGCGTTATTAAGTCAGGAGACAATTGATAAGATTGCAGCAGGAGAGGTAGTGGAACGCCCAAGTTCTGTGGTAAAAGAGCTTGTGGAAAACGCCATCGATGCAGGGGCCTCTGCCATTACCGTGGAGATCAAAGAAGGAGGAATTTCCCTGATCCGCATCACAGACAATGGATGTGGAATTCCAAAAGACGAAGTTCCGCTGGCCTTTTTACGACACTCAACTAGCAAGATTCGCAGTGCAGAAGATCTGATGTGTGTACATTCTTTGGGATTTCGTGGCGAAGCGCTCTCAAGCATCGCTGCCGTTTCCAGAGTGGAAATGATCACCAAACCAGCCGATGCACTGACCGGCACCCGATACGTGATTGAGGGCTCTAAGGAAATTGCAAACGAAGAAATCGGTGCACCCGATGGCACAACGTTTCTGGTCCGGGATCTGTTTTACAATACCCCTGCCCGGCGCAAATTTTTAAAAACGGCACAGACAGAGGGCACCTACATCAGTGACATGTTAGAAAAACTGGCCCTGTCCCATCCGGATATTTCTTTTAAATATATCAACAATAATCAGACAAGGCTGCACACTTCCGGAAACGGGAAAAAACGGGATCTCATTTACCATATTTACGGACGTGAGATTGCGGCAGCACTGTTAGAAGTAAACTACGAGGGAGAATTGTTCTCCCTTTCCGGCTATATTGGAAAGCCCGTTATTAACCGCGGAAACCGGAATTATGAAAACTATTTTATCAATGGCCGCTACATCAAAAGTTCCCTGCTTTCCAAGTCGATTGAAGAGGCTTATCATAATTTCCTGATGCAGCACCAGTATCCGTTTACAGTTTTGTACTTCACATTTCCGAGTGATACACTTGATGTTAATGTACATCCAACAAAAATGGAATTGCGGTTTGGACACAATCAGGAAATTTACAAAGAATTGTGCGATGTTCTCTTCGGGCTGCTTTCCCATAAGGAACTGATTCCGGAAGTCCCGGTAGATGAAGCAGAACATAAAAAAAAGAATCTTCCACCGGTATACAAAGAACCGATTCCGGAACCGTTTGAAAAGCGGAGAATCAATGAAATCCGACAACAGCATCACCAGCCGACGATTCCGGAAAAACCGGTTTCTCCAGTGCCTTCGCCTGTGCCATCAAAAAAAACACCGGCATTTGAGCCGTATGTGCCACAGCGTCCGGATAAAACCATGGTGCGGGAACCGTTTGAGCCGTTTTCGAAGCGGGAGGAAACAGTTTCTCCTGCAGATATCCCCCAAAAACAACCGGTTGGCGAACAGATGACACTTGCCGATGCTTCACCGGAATTTTTAACGGATGATGCCCGGAAAAAACATCGGATCATCGGACAGCTGTTTAAAACCTACTGGCTGATCGAATACGAAGATAAATTGTATATCATGGATCAACATGCTGCACATGAAAAGGTACTTTTTGAGCGGATGATGGCAAAATTAAAAGAAAAAGAGTTCACTTCGCAATCCATCAGCCCACCGATTATGCTGAGTCTGGATGCCCATGAACAGGAAATGCTTGAGACGTACCTGCCGGAAATCAAAAAATTCGGATACGAGATCGAAAATTTCGGAGGCAGAGAATATATGATTTCCGCCGTACCGGATAATTTGTACCATATTGACATGAAAGATCTGTTTATCGAAATGCTTGATGATTTTTCAAACCTGACCGGACGACAGACACCGGAACTGATTCTGGAAAAAGTAGCTACCATGTCCTGCAAAGCAGCGGTAAAAGGAAATAATAAACTGAGCCTGCCGGAAGTGGATGCACTCATGACGGAATTACTGACGCTGGAAAATCCATTCTGCTGTCCACATGGCCGGCCAACCATCATTTCCATGTCAAAATACGAAATAGAGAAAAAATTTAAGAGGATTGTTTCATGAAACCACTTGTCATTCTTGCAGGTCCCACAGCGGTCGGAAAAACGGCACTGTCGATAAAACTTGCGAAAAAAATAAACGGCGCCATCATTTCCGCGGATTCGATGCAGGTATATAAACATATGGATATCGGTTCTGCAAAGATTATGCCGGAAGAGATGGATGGAATTCCCCATTATCTGATTGATGTATTAGAACCATCCGAAGAATTTAATATTGTCCGTTTTCAGCAGATGGCAAAAGAAGCCCTGCAGCAGATCTATGCCGCCGGACAGATCCCGATCATCGCCGGAGGAACTGGATTTTACATCCAGTCACTGTTGTACGATATTGATTTTTCCAAAGAGGAATCCGATACCACATACCGGAAAGAACTTACGGCATATGCAAAAGCATACGGAGCACATGCCCTGCATGAAAAATTAAAAGAAATTGATCCGGTTTCTTATGAAACCATTCATGAAAATAATATCAAACGGGTAATCCGTGCACTGGAATTTTACCATCAGAATCATACGCCAATCTCCGCACACAACGAAAAAGAGCATCAGAAAACATCTCCGTATCGTTTTGCATATTTTGTGCTGACGGACGAACGGCAAAAATTATACCGTCGCATTGATCAGCGTGTAGATCTGATGATGGAGCAGGGACTTCTTACAGAAGTAAAAAAGCTGTATGATATGGGATACCGGAAAGATATGGTTTCTATGCAGGGACTTGGATACAAAGAAATTTTAGATTATCTGGACGGCAACTGTTCCCTTGAGGAAGCAGTGTATGTGATCAAACGCGAAACCCGGCATTTTGCGAAACGACAGCTCACCTGGTTTCGCCGCGAAAAAGATGTGATCTGGCTGGACAAATCGAAATTTGACGACCGGGAAGATCAGATATTACAGAAAATGACAGATGTTTTACACGAGAAAGGAATCATATAATGAATCAGTTACTGGAAAATAAATATAAAGAACTTGGAATCTCTGAAAAAGTTTATGCATTTGGCAAAAAAATCGAACAGGAACTAAAAGAGCGTTTTGAAAAGATTGATGCAACTGCGGAATACAATCAGATGAAAGTCATTGCTGCCATGCAGAAAAATCGTGTGAGTGCAGAATGTTTTAATATTTCGAGCGGATACGGATATAATGATATGGGAAGAGATACTTTAGAGCAGGTATACGCAGATTGTTTTGGCGGAGAAGATGCACTGGTCCGCCCGCAGATTACCTGTGGAACCCATGCACTTGCACTCGCCCTGATGTCCAATCTGCGTCCGGGAGATGAACTCCTTTCCCCAGTTGGAAAACCATATGACACTTTGGAGGAAGTGATCGGTATCCGTCCATCCAAAGGTTCTCTTGCCGAATATGGAATTACTTATTCCCAGGTGGATCTGCTGCCGGATGGTTCGTTTGATTACGATGGAATCCGGAATGCCATCCACGAAAATACCCGGCTGGTAACGATCCAGCGTTCCAAAGGATACCAGACACGCCCAACGCTGTCGGTTGCGCGGATTGGGGAACTGATTAATTTTATCAAAAACATCAAGCCGGATGTCCTCTGTATGGTCGACAATTGTTATGGAGAATTTGTGGAAGAGCGCGAACCACTTGCCGTAGGAGCCGATATGATCGTGGGCTCCCTGATTAAAAATCCGGGAGGCGGTCTTGCCCCGATCGGCGGATACATTGTAGGAAAAAAGGAATGCGTAGAAAACGCAGCTTACCGTCTGACATCTCCAGGACTTGGCAAAGAAGTAGGCGCTTCGCTTGGTGTGATCCAGTCCTTTTACCAGGGACTTTTTCTTGCGCCGACAGTGGTAAGCGGTGCATTAAAGGGAGCCATTTTTGCTGCCAATATCTATGAAAAACTGGGATATAAAGTAGTTCCAAACAGTACGGAAAGCCGACATGACATTATTCAGGCTGTGGATTTTCAAAACCGGGATGCCATGATTGCCTTCTGTGAAGGAATTCAGGCTGCTGCACCGGTAGACAGTTATGTCACTCCGGAACCATGGGCAATGCCTGGATATGACTGTGATGTTATTATGGCAGCAGGTGCTTTTGTGCAGGGTTCTTCCATCGAACTTTCCGCAGACGGTCCGGTGAAGCCTCCGTATGCGGTTTATTTTCAGGGTGGACTGACCTGGTATCATGCAAAGCTTGGAATTCTCATGTCTTTACAGAAACTTTATGAACGCAACCTTGTTAATATTGACGAATTGTGCTAAAATAATATGAGTTTTCATGTGGCTTCGGAAAAGTAGAAAGGACATATTTTGAGTCACATTTCCATGAAAAACATGCCAGAATCGGAACGTCCTTATGAACGTTTTCAGACTCTTGGAGCAGAAGCGCTGTCGGATGCAGAGCTTCTTGCCATCATATTAAAGACAGGAACAAAAGATTACAGTGCTCTGGATCTGGCACGCGATCTTTTATCCGAGTGTCAGGGCAATCTCTTAAATTTATACGAAATCGGATATGAGCAGCTTCTCGAGCGGAAAGGAATTGGTCCAGTCAAGGCAACCCAGCTGAAAGCAATTGCGGAGCTTTCCAAGCGCATTGCCAAAACCGGCCGTGGATATCATTTGTCCATGAACTGTCCTTCTACTATTGCTGATTACTATATGGAAGAACTCCGGCATCGCAGGGAAGAAGCCTTTATGGCAGCTTTCTTTGATTCGAAATGTAAATTTTTAGGAGACAGTGTAATTGCGACTGGAAGCATCAGTCATGCGTATGTTTCCCCCATGGAACTGTTTCGCAAAGCATTGCTTCGAAACGCAGTCATGATTGTCGTCCTGCATAACCATCCGAGTGGAGATCCAACCCCAAGCGCAGAAGACAAACAGATCACCGAACAGATTCGGTCAGGTGCCTCGGTGCTGGGATTAACCCTTGCTGATCATATTGTAATTGGGGATCAGCAGTATTTCAGTTTTCGCGAAAATAAATTGTTATAACACAAGAAAAGGGAGAAGACAATGAGCAACAATATTTATGGTATTGACTTCGGTACATGTAATTTTAAAGTATTCAGTAAATCCAGCGGAAAAGTGATGTCTGAAAAAAACACCATTGCCATTATTAACAAAACACAGATTTATGCATATGGCGATGATGCATACGCAATGTATGAAAAAGCTCCGGAGAGCATCAATGTAACCTTTCCGGTTGCCACAGGTGTGATTGCAGATTACAATTTTCTGCAGACCATGATTTTTGATTACATTGAAAAAAAATTAAAAGGAAGAGTAAAAAATGCAGAGTTTCTGGTCGCTGTGCCAACAGATATTACAGATGTAGAAAAACGTGCATTCTTTGAACTTTTTTATAAAAGTAAATTCCGTCCGAAAAATGTGATGCTTTGCGAAAAGCCTCTCGCGGATGCGGTCGGTCTTGGAATTGATGTAAATCAGCCTACCGGAGTGATGGTTGTGGATATGGGAGCAGATACCATTGAAATTTCTGTTATTTCTCTCGGAGGACTTGTACTCAGTGATTTGATGCATTTTGGTTCCAATCGTCTCGATGAATCCATCATCAGCTATATCCGCAGGGAATTTAACCTGGTAATCGGAAAGAAAACAGCAAAAGCATTAAAAGAAGAATTGGGCAGTGGACTTCCGGGAAGACAGGAAACCATGATCGTTGTTGGTCTTGATGTTGTAAGCGGACTTCCGGTGGAGCGTGAGATTTCTGCAGAAGTTGTCTACGAGGCTACCAAAACCAATCTGGAATCCATCTGTGCATCCGTTAAACTGATTCTGGAAAAAACTCCGCCAGAACTCGCAAAAGACATTATCTATGCCGGAATTTATATCACAGGCGGCGGATCAAAGATCAAAGATCTTGATCAGTTGTTTACACAGATCACAAATATTAAGGTAAATACCTGTGAAAATCCGGAGGAGAGTGCTGTCCGCGGACTTTCTAAGATTGCAACAGACTCCAAATACAAGCGGATTCCATTCAGCATGAAAAATACTACCTTAAAGTAAGAAACAAGGATTCGAGGATTTTATGAAAAAATTTCGCAACAAGAAAAAGCATCTTTCAAGTAAATATATTTTGTTGTTCCTTACGGGGGTATGTATTGTTGCCCTGTTTACAAGCCTGGTATTTAATCTCTCCGGAGGTCCTTTAAATTCCGTTGCCGGATATGTTTTTGTTCCCATGCAGAAAGGAATCAATAATGCCGGATCCTGGATATCGGGAAAAGCAAATGATTTTAAAACACTTGGAGAAGTTTTAAAAGAAAATAAAAAACTTCAAAATCAGGTAGATGATCTGACCAACCAGTTAAATGTTACAAAATTGGAACAATATGAACTGGATAATTACCGGGAGCTTTTAGATCTGGATGATAAATATTCCGGATACAAAAAAGTGGCTGCTGATGTCATTGCCATGGATGGAACCAACTGGTTTTCCAGTTTTACCATTGATAAAGGATCAAAAGAAGGCATCAAAAAGGGTATGAATGTCATTGCCGGAAGTGGTCTGGTTGGAATTGTCACAGATGTTGGTCCGAATTTTGCAAAAGTCCGGAGTATTATTGATGATTCCAGCAATGTAAGTTCCATGGTTCTGACAACGAAAGATAATTTCAATGTCGGTGGAAGCTTAAAGTCCATGAATAAAGATAAAGTATTACCTTTTACGGAACTTCGGGATGAAGATGATAAGGTTAAGGTTGGCGATCCGGTTGTAACCTCTTATGTGTCGGATCAGTATCAGGAAGGAATTCTGATTGGATATATTGCATCCATTGAAAAAAATGCAAATAACCTGACAAAATCAGGAACCATTACCCCAGTTGTTGATTTCCAGCATCTGCGGGAGGTGCTTGTCATTACGACACTCAAGGATACGGGAGAAAGCGAATTATCCTCCCCAAAAACATCCGATACCCAGAAGGAAACTCAGGACAATACCGAAACACAAAAATAACAGGAGTAAGAAATGCGTAGAAAAATTGTGCTTTTTATTATCATAGCAATCTGTTTTCTCTTACAGACAACCGTTTTTCGAGCTCTGACATTTGCCAATATCGGACCGAATCTGCTGATTATTGTGGTGTCCTCCTTTGGACTTATGCGTGGAAAAAAAGAAGGATTATGGGTTGGCTTCTTTTGTGGATTGCTTATCGACATATTTTTTGGGTTTTATCTCGGAGGGTATGCTTTACTTTATATGTACATCGGATATGTTAATGGGTTATTCAAGAAAAGATTTTACCCGGATGACATTAAACTTCCGATGATTCTGATCGGCTCAAGCGATATCGTAAATAACCTGATCATTTATATTGTTATGTTTTTTATGCGTAGCCGATTTTCTTTCTGGTATTATTTTACCTCGATCATATTACCAGAATTCGTTTATACTATGGTGATTACCATCTTTTTGTATTTTATTCTTCTCAAGATTAATCAGAAACTTGAGGAACATGAGAAAAGGAGAGCTATAAAATTTGAGTTATGATATCAAGGATTTCCTAAAAAAATTTTTCAGTTCACGCCTTTTTGTGCTCGCGGCAGTATTTATTGTATTTTTCGGGATTATTCTTGCAAGAATCTTTACCCTTCAGGTAGTCAACGGAAAATCTTATCAGGAAAACTTTTCTTTAAAGATTCAGATGAAGCAGCCAATCAATGCGGCGCGTGGAAATATTTACGATAAAAATGGAAAGCTTCTTGCTTACAATGAACTGGCATATTCTATTTCGATTAACGACAGTACTACTTACTCCAGCACAAAGGAAAAGAACAAGGCAGTCAATGCAGAGCTTGCAGAGATTCTTACCGTTTTAAAAAATAACGGGGAAAAACTGAATAATGATTTTAAAATCGATCGAAAAAAAGACGGTACATACAGTTTTAATGTTTCCGGTTCTTCTTTAAATCGTTTTCGTGCAGATGTTTTTGGAAAAAGTTCTGTTGATGACCTCGAATATGACAAAGATACCGGAATCGATGAGGCAAATGCAACCGCAGAACAGATTATGGAATATCTGATGGGAAAAGATAATTTTGGCATCAGTTCGAAATATGACGGGGATCTGGCATATCGTATCGTCGTTGTCCGTTATGCCATGCTTGGAAACCGTTTTGCAAGATACAAGGAAGTAAAAATTGCAACAGATGTTTCGGACAAGACTGTTGCCTATGTAAATGAGCATATGGACACACTGAGCGGAATTTCCGTCAACGAAGATATGATCCGGAAATACAATTACAGTGAATATTTTTCTTCTATCATTGGATATACCGGACCAATCTCGGAATCCGAGTATACCACTCTGCATAAAAAAAATAAAAATTATACCCAGAATGATACAGTCGGAAAAGCCGGACTTGAACAGTATTACGAAACTTATCTGCGCGGTAAAAACGGAGAACAGAAATTTTATATTGATAACGTGGGAAGAATTTCAGAAATCATCAGCAGCACCGATTCGGTAGCAGGAGATGATTTATATCTCAGTATTGATGCAGATTTGCAGAAAGCTACTTATCTGGCATTACAGAATGAGATTGCGGGGATTGTCTACTCCAATATTAAATCCGGGGAAATCCCGATCAATGATGTATATACAGCATTAATTGGAAATAGTGTGATAAATATCGAACATTTTTCGAAGTCAGGTGCTTCTGACACAGAAAAAAATATGCTGAAAATTTTCAAATCGCGGCAGAAGACAACGCTGAGCAAAGTACAGCAGGAACTGACCAGCACACCAGAGGCATTAAATTCCATGTCGGATGAAGTTCTGGATGAATTCACCTATATTATCTCTATGTTAAAAGATGATGAAGTTCTTTTAAAAAATGAGATTGATACCAGTGACTCTGTTTACCAGAAATGGAAAAACCAGAAAATCAGTCCAAAAGAATATTTAAATTACTGTATTACACAGCACTGGATTGACATCAGCAAATTAGAAGTTGATGAAAAATATGCAGATTCAACAGAAGTATATGATGCATTATGCAAATATATTCTAAAGAGCGTCAAAACAGATACCGAGTTTTCCAAAATCATATACCAGTATATGATTAAACGGGGAGAGATTTCCCCACGTCAGTTATGCCTGGCCCTATTTGATCAGGGAGTATTGGATTATGACGATGCAACGGTAAATAAATTAAAAAACGGTTCCTTGTCTCCGCGTGACTTTCTCATGAAAAAGATTTACAATATTGAGATTACGCCTGCACAGCTTGCACTTGAGCCATGTACTGGTTCCTGTGTTGTTACGGATGAAAAAACAGGGGAAATTCTTGCGATGGTAAGTTATCCGGGATATGACAGCAACAAACTTGCCAATGGCGTGGATTCGGAATATTTTGCATCCCTGCAGCATGATAAATCCTCTCCGCTGCTCAACTATGCCACTCAGCAGAGAACGGCACCAGGTTCCACCTTTAAGCTGGTTTCCGCAACAGCTGGTCTGGCAGAACACGTGATTACAACATCCGATCAGATCCGGTGTACCGGAATTTATAATGATATCAGCAATAAGCCAAAATGTTGGATTTATCCGGGCAGTCACGGACTTGAAAATGTTTCAGAAGCAATCCGGGATTCCTGCAATATTTTCTTTTATACCGTCGGTAACCGGCTGGCACAGAAAAAAACAGGATCTTATAATGATGCGAACGGCATTAATCTGATTCAGAAATATGCACACGTTTATGGTCTGGATGAAAAAACAGGACTGGAAATATCTGAATATAAATCGAATATTGCAACAAAATATCCGGTTATGGCAGCCATTGGACAGAGTAACAATGATATCACAACGGTTGCACTTTCCCGTTATGTCACTGCAGTTGCTTCCGGGAAAAAATACAATTATCAGCTGATGAACAAAATTGTTGACGCAGATGGAAAGACCGTCAAAAAATACAAGGCAGATTATGAAGATATTTCTGATACGTTAACAAGCGGTCAGTGGGATGCGATCCATTCCGGTATGCGCGAAGTGGTTTCGACGATGGACCGGTTCCAGGGATTTGATATTCCAGTTGCCGGAAAAACCGGTACGGCACAGCAGACCGGTCATGCCAACCATGGTCTGTTTATTGGTTATGCACCATATGATGATCCGGAAATTACGATTGCAGTCCGAATCGCCAACGGTTACAGTTCGCATAACGCGGCGACTGCAGCAAGAAATGTTATTTCTTATTATTACAAAGAAACATCAATGAAAGATATCAAAGAAATGAAAGCAGCCGGTGCCAACGGCAACACAAGAAATTCTGTTGCCGATTAGTCACATAGATTCAATTTAAACTAACAGGAGGTTTGTTTCATGGGTGAAGCAATTGTTTTCACTTCAGGAAAAGGCGGTGTTGGCAAGACTACAACGATTGCCAACATTGGCGCAGGACTTTCACGGTTAGATAAAAAAGTCATCATGCTCGATACGGACATGGGACTTCGAAATTTAGATGTTGTAATGGGAATGGAAGATCAGATCCAGTACAATCTGATCGACCTTCTCGAAAACAAGTGCCGTCTCAAACAGGCATTGATCCGGGACAAGCGTTACCCGAATCTGTTTATGATTCCGGCAGCTCTCCGATGCAGAAAAATTATGGATTATGAGAGCAAGCTCTATACGCTGATTTCCCACTTAAAACAGGAATTTGATTTCTGTCTGATTGATTGTCCGGCAGGAATCGAAGATGGATTTCACTTTGCCGTATCCGCAGCGGATCGCGCAGTGGTTGTTACATCCCCCCATATATCTGCAGTGCGGGATGCCGGAAGAGTCATCTGTCTGCTGGATGGTATGCATCTTTCACAGATTAATCTTTTGATCAACGCTTACAATGCTAAAATGGTACGAAAACATGATATGCTTTCGCAAAAAGATGTGGAAGATATTTTAGGACTTTCGGCAATCGGTGTCATTCCTGCCGATGAGAGAGTAGTTGTAAGCCAGAATAAAGGAATTCCTGTACTTTCCATGCATGCGAAAGCAAGCCGGGCGTTTATGACTGCCGCAAGAGCACTTGCAAATCCGCGCGTGATCCCGGTAGATCTGAACAAAGATGATTCCTGTCTCCGGCAGGGGAAAATTTATCTTGGCGGAAAGGAATGTGAATATGAAGGTTAATCGATTTTCCCACAGACAGGATGGTTCCGGACCAATTGCCCGCGAACGCCTGAAACTAATGGCAGAATCCGCACCGTTTGAACATTCACCCGTTGCGGCAAGGCGTATGAAAAAAGAAATTTCGGATATTATTTCACGGTATTTTGAAATTTCTCCAGAGGACTATGAGATAAGAGTTGTTTTGAAACAAAACAGGAAAAGAGCTTAAGATGTTAAAACAATACAAACTTAGAAATTATCATTTTCAATTGGTGATCAGCATCCTGGTTTTAAATATTATCGGTATTCTGATCATTGGAAGTGCAAAACATTCTGTACAGAAAATGCAGATTTTAGGATGCATCGTCGGTATGGTGGCAATGATCATCGTGTCATTAATGGATTATTCCTTTATTCTGAAATTTGCCTGGCTGTATTATATCGGGATCATCGGCCTGCTTGGCCTGGTTATGACGGGAATTGGTGACAGTGCCGGCGGAGCACAGCGCTGGATTGATTTTGGAGGCTTTCGTTTTCAGCCGTCCGAACTGGCAAAAATCGTATTGATTTTATTCTTTGCGCGGTTCTTTGCGAAACGTGCAGAAAATCTGAACACGGTAAAAACCATTGGTTTATCTTTTGTTCTGATTGGAATTCCACTGCTTTTAATTGTAAAGCAGCCGGATACTTCAACTTCCATTGCAATTGCATTAATTTTTATTAGCCTCTTGTTTATTGCCGGATTAAGTTATAAAATAGTAGTAACCGTACTGGGAATCTGTATTCCGACAGGATTAATAGGAATTACCGTCATACTTCGTATGGCACAATCCTCGGGAGATTACCGCTTCGGTCGAATTATGGCATGGTTATATCCACAGGATCCGAGATGGTCGGATATCGCAGCACAGCAGCAGAATTCTATTATGGCAATTGGATCAGGTCAGTTGTGGGGAAAAGGTCTGAACAATTCCGCAGCCACATCTATGAAAAATGCGAATTATATCATTGAGCCGCAGACAGATTTTATCTTTGCTGTTGCCGGTGAGGAACTTGGCTTTATAGGAACCATGGTAATTGTCCTTTTGCTGTTGTTTATTGTGATAGAATGTATCCTGATCGCTCGGAAGGCAAAAGATCTCGCAGGAAGACTAATCTGTTGTGGCATGGCGGCACTGATTGGATTTCAGAGCATTTTCAATATTTTTGTTGCTACCGGTCTGATGCCGAACACAGGTATTCCGCTTCCATTTGTAAGTTATGGATTAACATCTTTGCTTTCATTGTATTTGGGAATGGGGTTTGTATTAAATGTAGGATTACAACCGAAAAAATATTAGGGGGAATCGCTTTATGAATATTGGACTTGTAGCACATGACTCAAAGAAAAAATTAATGCAGAATTTCTGTATCGCATACCGTGGAATTCTTGCGAAAAACCAGTTATTTGCGACTGGAACAACAGGACGTCTGATTGAGGAGGTTGCAAACCTCCAGATACATAAATATCTCGCAGGGCATCTTGGAGGTTCCCAGCAGCTTGGCGCACAGATTGAACACAATGAAATTGATCTTGTGATTTTTCTGCGAGATCCGCTAAAACCAAAATCTCATGAGCCGGATGTCAACAGCATTGTGCGGCTTTGTGATGAGCACAACATCCCGCTTGCAACCAATCTTGCCACAGCGGAACTTTTGATAAAATCTTTGGATAGAGGAGATCTTGACTGGCGTGAAATGTACAAATAAAACTCATCACCTGAAAATAAAACTGCTATGTATTTCCTGCATAGCAGCTCTTTTTATGAACGGATGTGGGAGCAGTAAAGCTGAAATTCAAAATCCATATTCCCTGACAGGAGATAATTCTTCTGTCAGCAACCAGTTTTTTGCAAGAAATCTGTGTGTGACAAACGATATTAACTTTGGCACCGATCAGGTTCATGCAGATTATGCCGAAGGGGCAGGAGTCTTTGATCTTACAACCAAAGAAGTTTTGTACAGCCAGAACCTTTTCGAAAAACTGTATCCAGCCAGTACAACAAAAATTCTGACTGCCTATATTATTATCCGAAACTGTGATCTGGATGATAAAGTAACCGTCAGTGCGGATGCTATTGCCAATATGGCAGACTCTTCCAAATGCGGACTTGCTGCAGGTGATGTCCTGACGGTGCGGGATTTACTGTATGGTCTGTTGTTGGTCAGTGGAAATGATGCAGCAAATGTACTTGCAGAATATTATTCCGGTTCGATTGAAAAATTTGCAAAAGAGATGAATCGAGAAGCAAAAGCTCTTGGCGCAACACACAGTCATTTTGTGAATGCGAATGGACTTCCGGATGATAATCACTATACAACCGTTTATGATATGTATCTGATTTTCCAGGCAGCAATTCAGACACAGGATTTTGTTGATATTATACATGCCAAAAGCTATGATGCCTCCTATCAGAATGCATCTGGAAATACGGTAACCCAGAAATGGGACAGTACCAACCGTTATCTGAATGGTCAGACCAAGGAGCCTGAGCATATTACCGTTGTGGGTGGAAAAACCGGAACTACAAATGCGGCAGGATATTGCCTTGTATTATATTCGAAAAATAAAAAGGGCGATGATATTGTCAGCATCGTCTATAAAGGAAAGACGCGCTCTGATATGTATACACTGATGAGTCAGATTCTTTCAACCTTTGCGAATTAGTGATTGTATTTTCTGTGCAAATATACTATAATTATGAATATTAGGAACCGTTTTTTGTAACTTTTTATATTTGCAGGAGGAAGTGCCATGATCGAAATTATTTGCGGAGAAAAGGGAAAAGGAAAAACCAAAGAACTTTTAGCAAAGGTTAACCACACGGTCAGTACCGTTACCGGAAATGTTGTTTACCTTGACAAAAGCCAAAAGCATATGTATGAGCTAAACAATAAAGTACGCCTGATTAATGTAATGGATTATCCGATTACAAACTGTGATGAATTTTTAGGCTTCATTTGTGGAATTGTTTCTCAGGATCATGACCTAGAAGAAATGTATCTTGACAGTTTTCTTACCATTGCATTTATAGAATCCGATCAGGACATTGTGAAAGCGGTCGAAAAGCTGGATGTTATCGGTGAAAAATACAAAGTCCATTTTGTACTCAGTATCTCAAAAAACAAAGCGGATCTGCCGCAATATGCGCAGGCAAAGGTAACCGTATCCTTATAAGAAGTTCCATTTTACGGAAAGCGGGAGTGTTTTTACGAAACACTCCCATTTTTTGCATTTAGTCGTCCAGTGAGGAACGAATTCTTCCATAAAAACTAATCAGATACAATCCGCTGAGTCCCACGAGTGCATATATGACACGTGTTAACCAGGTCCCATTTCCAAAAATAAAAGAAACCAGATTAAACTGGAAAAATCCGATTAATCCCCATACAATACATCCAATTACTGCTAACGTCAAAAGGCAGTTATCAAGCCATCTCATTCTTCTTACCTCCATTTTTTATCAATAGTATGAGACAAAAAATTATAATTATACACATTTCTTCTGATGATTGTATTTGCAGTCCGAAAATGGTAAGATAGAAGTATCAATCAAAGAGGTGGATTTTTTTGACACGCAAACAGAATGTTGTACGTATGCATCACGGTCCGAATTTAAATATCGGTATTGTGATTTTTGTAATTATAATTATCTATGTAATCTTTAATCTTATATCGTATCTGACCTCCAGCCCGGTTGCAGAATATGAAGTCGGTCAGGGAACAATCGCGACCAATCATATTTATCATGGATTGATTTTACGGGACGAAACGGTTGTTTATGCGGGGCAGAGCGGTTATATCAATTATTATCTGAAAAACGGGACGAAAGCATCGGTCAATGATGTCGTCTATTCCATAGATACCAGTGGTGAACTTTCCCAACAGATTTCGGATGCAGCCTCCAGTGGAGAAAAATTGGACAGCGAAGCTCTTAGCGAAATTTCTTCCGAACTGGATGTTTTTCGAAATTCCTATGATTCCAACGCGTTTTCGTCGGTCTATACATTTAAGAATGAACTCAATGCGCAGCTGACACAGACGCTTAGTATGAATGCACTCAGTTCCCTGAGCGAAGATGTAAAGGCTGCTGTAGAGAATAATACTTTTTATAAGAAGAAATCGGAAAAGCCCGGAATTATTGTATATTATACGGATGGATATGAAAATGTCACAGCAGACAATTTTACGGCGGATCAGTTTAACATGGCAGATTATAAAAGAAATTCTTTGGATGACCAGAAACAGGTTACTGCTAATTCGCCCGCTTACAAACGAATTGACAGTGAAAAATGGAATATTCTGCTGCCCGTATCGGATGATATGGCCAAACAGTTAAAAGACAATGAAACTATTAAAATCCGTTTCTGCAAGGATGATTTTACATTGACCGTTCCATATTCCCTGACAAAAAAAGATGGAAGTTATTATGTAAACCTGAGTTTAAAAACGGCAATGATCCGTTATGTAAATGATCGATTTGTCGATGTAGAACTGGTTGTATCAGAAAAGACAGGCTTGAAAATTCCAAATTCGGCCATTACAAAAAAACAATTTTATACCGTTCCAAAGGAATATTTTACACAGGGTGGTGATTCGTCAGATCCTGGACTTATGGTAGAAAATCACGCAGGAAATACGGGATCTGTAGCTCTGGTTCAGCCAACCATATATTATGAAACCGATGATTTCTACTATATTGATGATGAGTCTGTTTCCGCTGGCGATGTCGTCGTAAAGAATAATTCTTCTAGTACCTATACGATCGGAAGTGATGTTGACAAGCTTACCGGTGTTTACAATATCAATAAAGGATATGCCGTCTTTAAACAAATTGATATTCTGGCACAAAACAATAAGTATACAATTGTTGATACAGGCACTTCCTATGGAATTGCATTGTATGATCATATTGCCCTTGATGGCAGCAAAATAAAAGAAGACCAGCTGGTTGTAAAATAAAAGGAGTGTGTAAATGATGGATTTACAGAAAAACCTGGAGCAGGTAGAAGAAAATATCTGCAAAGCATGTGAAAAAGCAGGAAGAAACCGCAGTGATGTAACGCTGATCGCAGTAAGTAAGACAAAACCAATTGAAATGCTTCAGACCGTATACGATCTGGGACCACGCGATTTTGGAGAAAACAAAGTACAGGAAATGTGTGAAAAAATGGAAGTTCTTCCAAAAGATATTCGTTGGCACATGATCGGACACCTGCAGACCAATAAAGTAAAATATATTGTTGGAAAAACCGAACTGATTCATTCGGTAGACAGTCTGCATCTTGCAAAAGAAATTGAAAAACAGGCTGCAAAACAAAATGTAACCGTTTCTATTCTTGTGGAAGTCAATATTGCAGAAGAAGAGAGTAAATTCGGCATCCACAAAGAAGAAACGCTTTCTCTTATCCGGGAAATTGCGGCACTGCCACACATTCGGATTCAAGGGTTGATGACAATTGCTCCATTTGTAGAAAATCCGGAAGATAACCGTAATTACTTCCGACAGATTCGGCAATTATCTGTTGACATAGACGCACAAAACATAGATAATGTACGTATGGATGTTTTGTCCATGGGTATGACCGGAGATTATATGGTGGCAATCGAAGAGGGTGCAACCATGGTTCGCGTTGGAACCGGCATTTTCGGTGAAAGACATTATCAAAATAAGGTGGTTAAATAATGAGTATTATTGATAAATTTCTTGATGTCATGCGTTTGAACGATGATGATTATGAGTTTGATAACGAGGATTACGATTACGATGAAGATGACGATTATGAAGTAAAAGAAAAAAAGCCTTCCCGCAGAGAACGTAAAAAAGAAGCGCAGGAACAACAGACCGCAGCGACATATGATATTTCTGAAAAACAGCGGCAAAAGCAGCAGAACAAAATTACTCCCATCAACAGAAACCGCCGTCAGGGACAGCCGGGAATGGAAGTATGCGTGATTAAGCCAAACGCCATTGAAGATGAAATCGAAATTACGGAAACTTTATTAAACGGTCGCACTGTTGTGATCAATATGGAAGGGCTCAGCGTAGACATTGCTCAGCGAATTATTGATTTCACTTCCGGTGCAACTTTTGCCATGCATGGAAATTTACAAAAGATTTCTAATTATATCTTTCTTGCAACTCCGAACGGTGTTGACATTTCCGGAGATATTCAGGGGCTTATGGAATCTTTTGATTTGCCTGGATTAAATTAAGCCGATGAATGAGCAGGAATTATGCCGGAAACGTCTTTTGGACCTTTCAAGACAGGCAGACCGAAAGGGAATCGTACTATTCAGTGATTTCCTGAACCTGAATGAACAGAATATTTTTCATAGCCTGCAGAATGAGTTATATACAAAAACAAAGCTATTTGGCGGCTATGAGCAGGCAGAGCGTCAGATGGTTGCATTTATCCCTGATGCTCTTTGTTATGAATGGTCTTATCCGTTTGTATGCATTCATGCAATTTCCCGATATCCAAAATATGCGGAAAAGCTTACACACCGTGATGTACTAGGAGCACTGATGCACCTTGGGCTGGATCGAAGTAAAATTGGAGATATCATTCTTCTGGAAAATGATATTTATATCTTTTGTTCCGAAACCATTTCGGATTTTATTATGGATCAGCTTACCCAGATCCGTCATACCATGATCCAAAGTTCCATTGTGGAAGATGTAAATACACTCAAAGTTCATCCCATGTTTGAAGAACATGATGATATCGTAGCCTCCAATCGCATTGATGCCATTATTGCACGGGCGTATCATTTATCCCGTTCGGAAGCTGCTGCATATCTTTCTTCCGAGAAAGTATTTATTAATGGCCGCTGCATTACAAACTGCAATCAATCCTGTAACAATGGAGATATTGTATCCGTTCGCGGAAAGGGACGTTTTGTTTTTGAAACCAGCCAATCCTTCAGCAAAAAAGGAAAACTTCGTGTCCGTTTTTTAATTTATATGTAAGGAGATTATAATGAATCAGAGGAAAACGAAAAAATGTATGGGGTACAGTGGTCTGTTGGTTATTCTTTTAGTTGCTGTTGACCAGTTTACCAAATGGCTTGCCTATATCAATCTGCGTCAAAAACCGGATGTTTCGATTATTGACGGAGTGTTCCAATTAAAATACCTGGAAAATGACAGTGCTGCATTTAGCCTGGACCCTGTGTCTATCTTACATCGCATATTTCATTTTGCCTATTTTGATAGTCATCCAGAAGCATTTTTAATGGCAAAAATGATATTCTTTGCTATCCTGACAGTTGTGGTTCTTATTTTATTGGCAATCCTGTATCAAAGAATTCCTCTCAACCGCAGGTTTCTTCCCTTGAATATCATAGCAGTCGGAATTTTTGCGGGCGCAGCCGGAAATCTGATTGATCGTGTGATCCATCACTATGTCATCGATTTCTTTTATTTCAGCCTGATTAATTTTCCAATATTTAACGTTGCAGATATCTATGTAACACTTTCTGCAATTGCATTGATTATTGTTGTGCTTTTTTATTACAAGGAAGAAGATTACAGCTTAATTTTTTCTGGAAAATCGTCAAATCCAAAGGAGTCATAAGGTCGTGCAGGAAGAATCATTTGAAGTGCAGTACATGCAGGAAGGGGAGCGTCTGGATAAATTTCTTTCCGAAATTTATCCGGATTTCTCCCGTTCTTTTTTTCAAAAGCTAATTAAAGATAAACAAATTCAGGTGAATGGAACATTTCAAAAAGCCAGTTACCCGGTACATGCAGAAGATCTGGTAAGCGTCACCATTCCGGATGCTGTGGAAACAACCATTGAACCGGAAAATATCCCATTGGATATCTTATATGAAGATGATGATGTTCTGATCGTAAACAAGCCCAAAGGAATGGTCGTACACCCATCGGCAGGGCACTACTCCGGGACTTTGGTAAATGCCATTATGTATCACTGTAAAGATTCCCTAAGCGGTATCAACGGGCAGATACGTCCGGGCATTGTCCATCGAATTGATATGGATACCACAGGTTCTCTGATTGTCTGCAAAAATGATGAAAGCCATGTAAACATTGCAGAACAGATCAAAGAACATACCGTCAACCGCATCTATGTTGGAATTGTCTGTGGAAATATAACAGAAGATGAGGGAACCATCGAAGGAGCGATCGGAAGGAATCCCGTTGATCGAAAAAAAATGGCCATCAATGAGAAAAACGGGAAACCGGCAATTACCCATTATAAAGTACTCGAGCGTTTTGGAAATTATACTTATATGCAATTCAAACTAGAAACCGGACGGACCCACCAGATCCGTGTACACATGGCAAGTATCGGGCATCCATTACTGGGGGATTCTCTGTATTCCAGTGGCCGTTCACAGTTTAAACATCTGCAGGGACAGACACTTCACGCAAAAACGATTGGATTTGTTCATCCAAGAAGCGGAAAATATATGGAATTTTCTGCGCCTTTGCCAGAATATTTTGATAATTTGCTAAAATTGTTGAAATCCAGGTCCTAAATGTTGTATAATATGTATATACTTTAAGAGATTACTTAAAGAATTTATGACATCGGAGGTAACGGGTATGGGCAATTATATTTATACAATCGGAAGAGAACTTGGAAGTGGTGGATACACCGTTGCAAAACTTTTAGCAGAACGTCTTGGAATCAAGTTATATGATAAAGAGCTTTTGGCACAAGCGGCAAAAGATTCTGGTTTTTGTGAAGAAATTTTTGAAAATCATGATGAACGTCCAACCAACAGTTTTCTGTATTCCTTAGTAATGGATACATATACCGGCGGAAATTATTCTGCAGCACCATTTTTGGATATGCCACTTAATCACAAAGTCTTTTTGGCACAATTTGATACCATCAAAAAGATTGCATCAGAGGAGTCCTGTGTGATTGTAGGACGATGTGCAGATTATGCACTTGCTTCCAATCCGGATTGTCTGAGCATCTTTGTACATGCGGATATGGATGATCGGATCAAGCGCGTCAGCAAACGTGAGGATGTCACAGAATCAAAAGCCAAAGATATGATCCAGAAAAAAGACAAGCAGCGTTCCAGTTATTATAATTACTACACCTGCAAAAAATGGGGAGACTCCAGAAGTTATGATCTGACACTCAACACAAGCAAAATCACCCCGGAAGCATGTGTTGATATTATCTTGGATTTCCGAAAGAAAATGGAACAGAAAAAATAAAACCATGCAGCTTTGACAAAAAGGAACCGGTCTTAAGGTCCGGTTCCTTTTGTTATGTAACTTTAAAACTTATTTATAACTTTAAAATATTAATATTTATTAAGAGGAATAAAACCAATGCGATTTGTAATACAACGTGTTACCGAAGCAACATGTGAAGTGGATCGGAAAATTACCGGGCAAATAACAAACGGATTCTGTGTATTAATTGGAATTGCAGAAACCGATACCAAAACCATTGCCGATAAAATGATACGAAAACTTCTTGGAATGCGCATCTTCAGTGATGAAAACGGAAAAACAAACCTGTCTTTACATGATATCGAAGGCTCCCTGTTATTAATATCACAGTTTACATTATATGCGGACTGCCGGAAGGGAAACCGTCCTTCTTTTATCAAAGCCGGAAATCCGGAACTTGCAAACAATCTCTACGAATATATTATTGCAAAATGCAAAGAAGAAATTCCGGATGTACAAACCGGAATCTTTGGTGCAGATATGAAAATTTCCCTGGTAAACGACGGGCCTTTTACCATATTGCTGGATTCTGATGATCTTGCATAATGGCTTGCCAAGGCGTACGCGGTGTGATATTATGATTTTACCGGAAGAACTATTCGTTAAACTTGAGTTTTGCGAATAGTTGCATGGGTAAACGCTACTCTGTTTCCGCGTAAGAAATAATTTGTCACAAAGCAAAGGAACCATGATATGAAATTACAACAATTATACAGTTATGTCCGTCAGGCAATTGATGATTACCAGATGATTGCAGATGGTGACAGGATTGCCGTCGGCATTTCCGGAGGAAAAGATTCTCTGACACTTTTATATGCATTATCCGGATTACGCAGATTTTATCCAAAGAAATTTGAATTGACAGCTTTGACCGTTGATCTGGGATTTGATCATTTTGATCTGTCCGAAATCCAGCAGCTATGTAAAACGCTTGATGTCGAATATCATGTGATCAAAACCCGGATTGGCGAAATTGTTTTTGAAGAACGAAAAGAAAGTTCTCCATGTGCGCTATGTGCAAAAATGCGAAAAGGCGCTTTAAATGACTATGCACGGCAAATTGGATGCAATAAAGTTGCCTATGCGCATCACATGGATGACATCATAGAAACCATGTTTTTATCAATGTTTTACGAAGGACAGTTTTATTCGTTTGCCCCCGTCACGCATTTAGACCGCAGCGGAATTACTGTCATCCGGCCACTGATGTATGTTCCGGAAGCAAATGTTATTGGATTTCTTCATAAATATAATCTTCCCCTTGTGAAAAATCCGTGTCCGGCAGATGGGAAAACCAAACGTGAATATGTCAAACAGCTGGTCCGGCAGATCAATTTAGAAAATCCCGGTGTCAAAAAACGTATTTTTCATGCAATATGCACCGACAGAATAGAAGGGTGGAATAGCAATGGAAAACAATGAAAAAGCATATTACGAAAAAGTAGATATTGATAATGAATTAAAACTGCGAAAGCAGCTTACTGCTCTTCCGCCCTACTGCAAACAGTATTTTATAGCAATCGAATCCAAAACTCAGTCACGGACAAGACTTGCCTATGCCTATGACCTTTCCTGTTTTTTCGATTATCTGCACGAAAACAACCCAATTTGTAAAAAAATGAGCATTACGGAGATTCCTCTGAGTATTCTGGAAAATCTAAAACCCATGGACCTGGAAGAATATCTGTATAATTTAAAGGTATATGAAAAGGACGGTATGGCGCATACCAACGAGGAACGGGGAATCAAGCGAAAACTCTCCTCTCTCCGCTCCTTTTACAAATATCTGTACAAAAATGAATTTATACAATCGGACCCAGCGTCCAAAGTAAGTACCCCGAAAATCCACGACAAAAACATTGTAAGGTTAGATGCAGATGAAGTTGCCAATCTGCTTGATGAGGTCGAATCTGGCGAAAATTTAACCAAGAAGCAACAAATGTTCCATGACCGCACAAAAGTGCGTGATTTGGCCCTTCTGACGCTTATGCTGGGGACAGGAATCCGTGTCTCGGAATGTGTCGGTCTGGATCTGGATGATGTCGATTTAAAAAACAACGGTATCAAGATTCACCGGAAAGGTGGCGCAGAAGTTGTTGTATATTTCGGAGAGGAAGTTCGGAATGCTCTGTGCAAATATATGGAAGAACGGAAACTGATTACACCGGTCTCCGGAGATGAAAATGCACTGTTTTTGTCCATTCAGAAACGCAGAATCGGGGTCCGTGCAGTGGAGAATCTCGTAAAGAAATACGCAAAACTTGTTACAAACTTAAAGAATATTACCCCGCATAAACTGCGGAGTACCTATGGCACCTCTCTTTACCGGGAAACAGGCGATATTTATCTGGTTGCAGATGTCCTTGGACATAAAGATGTCAATACAACCAAAAAACATTATGCTGCCATTGAAGAGGACAGACGCCGCAGTGCCGCAAAATATGTTCATCTTCGTGAAGACTAAACGCAGACAACGCGCAAAAATCTTTTTAAAATATCAAAAAAGGAGTTAAAAATTTTTAGAAAATATAAAATTCTATGAAAATATAAGGAGGACAAAAAGAAATGGATTTATTATGGAAAGAACGAAAAAGAATCTGGTGTGGACTTCCACTTACCTTCACCGTGTACAGTTATGACAACGAAAGATTCTATGTAAAAAGCGGGTTTTTAAATCAGCGGCAGGATGAAGTCCGTCTGTACCGCGTCCAGGATCTGACCGTGACCAGATCACTGTCTCAGCGGATTTTCGGAATGGGAACCATTCTTGTAAATTCTTCCGACAAAACCCTTGGCGATTTTGAAATTAAAAATATCAAAAATGTCATGGAGGTAAAAGAACAGCTCTCTGAGCTTGTGGAAATACAGCGTGATAAAAAACGGGTATATACCAGAGAAAATATCTCCGGCGATTCCGAAGCCGATCATGATGATTATATGTAATCAGAATGTAAAATTTCCTGTATCCATTGAAAAAGGATACAGGAAATTTTTTACCTGTGTGCCTGCATTTCCTGTTGTATTTTTTCTTCAATCCGGATTTTTACCAGATCGGCAATTTCCTGCGTTTTCATTCCCTTATACTCTTCGTAACAGATCGGTTTTAAATAATGCACATATGTTGTGATCGGCCCGATATGAAAGCTGTTAAACACTTTATAAGAATCAATCAGTGCTATGGGAACGATCGGGGCATGTGATTTTAAAGCGATCTTAAAACTTCCTGCTTTGAAATCGCATACCTTATTTTTATTGTTAAACCGATATCCGCCCTCAGGGAAAAGAATATATTTTTTTCCGGCAGCCACCTCTTTTGCCACCTGATTGATAATGGTGATTCCCTGCCTCGGATTATCTTTTTCCAGGCGCTTGGCCTGCACAAGATCACAAAACTCACGTACAAGTATCGTATGTGACTTGCGTTTGTCCATCACAAAAGAACATGGAGACTTATGGGTATACATAATGCCCAGCACATCATATTTGCCCTGATGGTTCGGGTACATCATGTATCCTCCCTGCTTTGGCAGGTTTTCCGCACCGGTCTCCACGGTGTTAATTTTTCCCGTCTTGTTCATCAGATAAATGGCATGCTGCACGAGCGAATAACGCTGCTCTTCTGTATAGCGCTGCGGATGATCCGCCTCTGCACGCATTCTAGGAATCATATATGGTGCACGATGCAGATTCATAAATATAACATAAAATAATTTTAACATGGTACTCCTGTTTATGTATTACAATAGATACTTACCGGAATAACCGGAAAACTCCAAACACTTTTCCGAGAATCTTACAGTCCGGAACTATGATCGGGTCCATCGCATCATTTTCCGGCTGCAGCCGGATATGCCCGTCTTCTTTGTAAAAAGTCTTGACCGTTGCGGAATCATCGACTAAAGCAACCACCATTTCCCCATTCTGTGCGGTACTGCAGCGCTCCACAATGATATTATCCCCGTCAAAAATACCTGCATTGATCATGCTCTCGCCCTTCACCTTCAGCATAAAGGACTCTGCATTTGGCATATACTCTGCCGGGATCGGAAAATAGGCATCAATATTCTCAACGGCAAGCATCGGCTGACCGGCGGCTACCTGCCCGATCATAGGGACATTCACCACTTCACGCCGTGTCAGATTGAAGTTGTCGTCCACGATTTCGATTGCACGCGGCTTTGTCGGATCACGACGGATATATCCGTTTTTCTCAAGTGTCTCCAGGTGGGAATGGACGGATGATGTGGACTTTAAGTGGACCGCTTCACAAATGTCACGGACTGTTGGCGGATATCCTTTGTTTAAGATTTCTTTTTTTATATATTCCAGAATTTCTCTCTGTTTATCTGAGATTTTTCCATATGCCATAATGCGTTACCTCCGGGCGTATTTCTTTATGATCTTAGTTTATCATACTACAACATAGAACGCAAACGTATATTCCGAAAATTTGTTCGTATTTTCTATTGACAAACACATGTTCGTGTATTATATTTATTTCATACAAACAAATGTTCGATTACAGATAAAACAGGAGGAAGTTATTATGAAAAGGGTATATAATGAAAAAATCTCACCTCGTGCAAATGAAAGTCTCACCCGAAGAGAACATACCGTTCAGACCCAGAAACGCGTGATTGTTCTGGTCTGTGTTCTTGTCATCTTCGCCGTTATTCTGATTGGAAACAGTATCATTACATTCGCCGGTTCCAGAACTGAGCAGCCGGTTCATAAATATTACACAAGTGTCCAATTACAAAAGGGAGATTCTTTGTGGTCTCTTGCCGATCAATATGCTGCCTCTGACCGTACCTCCCGTGCGCAGTTTATCGATGAGGTGTGCGAACTGAACGGAATCTCGGAAGATAATACACTGCACAGCGGCGAGTATCTCGTAGTTTCCTATTACTCTCCGGAAATCCGGTAGCTAATTATCTGTTCTATTAATATTTATAACCTGCTATATTATTTTGTCACAAAAAAAGAGAATAACTTTCTTCCCTTTCATATCCGTAGGAAAGAAGTTATTCTCTCACTTTTCATTTATAATCACTCTTTATAATCCATCATGTCTGTTACACAATATACCTGTTGGAATTACATCTCAATGATCTTTCCATCTCTCCAGATGCGTTCGAGATCATAGAACAGACGGTCTTCTTTGGAAAACAGATGCACAATGATATCCTCATAGTCCATCAGAATCCATGTCGACTTATTATTTCCTTCGATCTGCTTTGCATGCAGCCCTGCTTTGTATAATGCTTCATCTACAGCATCCTGCATTGCAGTCAGCTGATTCTGGTTGTTTCCGTTTGCAATAATAAAATAATCGGCGATAGAGGAAACTCCTGTAATATCAATAACAGTTACATCCTCTGCCTTTTTATCTCTGAGCGCTTCTACGGCGGTCTTTACGATTTCTAATGTTTCCATGGCTGATCCTTTCCATACGGTTCATAAAATTGATAG
>ERZ808270.216-NODE-216-length-36353-cov-7.072869_pt1 | contig 36353 bp, 23 predicted proteins | sample MGYA00521082_ERZ808270 | MGnify/ENA primary metagenome ERZ808270 (study PRJEB31516, sample SAMN03275594) | gut metagenome | biome: mammalia-associated habitat; material: feces | host: Papio cynocephalus | place: Kenya | collected 2012-07-27 ... | reverse complement strand
ATACGCCCTGTAAGGGCAGAAGTAAGGACAATATATTTCTACTTTTGCCCTTACTTCTGCCCTTACAGGGAAAGGTAACAACAATCTTCGATAACCAAGACTTTCTTGAGGATTCACTTGTCATGAAAACTTGTTGCACAACCACTTACTTCGCACTATCACCCATTTCTATATCATTTCCGCAGGAACGGAGCACAATAATAGCGCAATTAACAGTTCCCTCGGGCAAAATCTTGCCCATTTCTGCTCATCTCTCGCCGATAATAGCTACCTTTGTCACTTTAGAACCACCCTAAGACGCTCTTGAGAAGAGCGCTGATTGGAAAAACATAATGGCAAGCAACAACAATACTACATATAGGATCTTCGAGCACATCAGCGATGTGGACATCTCTGAGCAAGACATCATGGACTACGATCCCAAGGTCCTTGAAAAACTTCTGATAGATCATACCATGTCTAATAAGGCTCGGGAAGAAGCGCAAGACCCTCAGAAGGTGGTCAACATCTTCTGGGCAACGTCTGACTATGAGCATTCGGTACTCGATGAGCAAGGGAACGTCATAGAAGAGGGCTTTCGCTACGACGACGAGATTAAGCCTGAGAACATCACGGGCCAATTTCGTAATGTCATCATGCCCCGTGTGCTGAAAGACAAGGAAGCGCAGCAGGGCCGCACCAAGGACAAGGCCGAAGTGTTCACCCCCTCTTGGGTGTGTAATGCGCAAAACAATCTCATTGACGAGGAATGGTTTGGTCGTCGCGACGTGTTCAATCGTGAGATCACGCTCGAAGATGGCACGCACACTTGGATTCCCACGGAGGGAAAGATACAATTTCCCGAGGACGATAAGCAGAAGACGTGGAAGAAGTACGTCACCGCCAACTGCTTGGAAATCACCTGCGGCGAAGCTCCCTATCTGGTAAGTCGGTATGACACGACCACAGGGCAACCCATCCCTATCAGCCACCGCATAGGTTTGCTCGACCGCAAGATGCGTATCGTCAATGAGCATGTAGAGAGCGAACAGGAATGGTATGCTATGGCAGAGAAGGCCTTCAAGCATACTTACGGCTATGAATGGCAAGGCGATAATCTGCTGCTTGCTCGCGAAGCCTTGCTCTACACCTATATAGAGTACTTCATCGATAAGTTCAATCCCAAGGATGCCGATGGCAATTACCTCCTTGGCTCTGAGGGTAGGCTCCGTGTGCCTTCACGTAATAAGATCATCAACGCTGCTTGGTGGATCTCTTGGAATCTGTGGCAGATGGACGGACTTAAGATGGTTGTGCCTAATTCTTGCGAGAAGGCTTACGAAACGAATCTCTTTGGAGAAATGGTAAAGGTAGAATGCACAGCCTGTAAGGAAGGAAAGATGGAAGGCCACGCCGGCGTACATTGTCTCGTCAGGGATTGGAATAAGAAAAAAGATAAAGGCTGGAAGAGCAAACCTGGGGAAGATCCTCACTCACGGCCTTGGCAGAAGATTAAGTTTAGTTCGCTTTTTAATGGCAAGCAGCAGGAGACGGAGGATACTGAAGAGGATGATTGCGAGCTATAAGTCTGCTCATAGGCAGTGGGGCGAAACGTCTCGCTTCGACGCATCGAATCGATGCAAGGGATAAGCAGAAACTTTTGGCGAGCTTCGGCATTGAGCCTCGCACACCAAGCCGAAGCGAGACGCTTCGCCCCCACTGCCTATGAACTTACCTCTTGCTCACTGGGTGATGCCGAAGCGAGACGCTTCGCCCCCACTGCCTATGAACTTACCTCTTGCTCGCTGGGTGATGCCGCGAGACGCGTCGCCCCCGGTATTGGCTGAAAAGAATCTTGATTGCTGGTGATGCCGACGCGAGACGCGTCGCCGACACTGCCTATGAACTTACCTCTTGCTCGATGGGTGATGCCGACGCGAGGACGCGTCGCCCCCGGTATTGGCTGAAAAGAATCTTGATTGCTGGTGATGCCGACGCGAGACGCGTCGCCCACAGAAATGGGTGAAATGCTTGCCCGTTCCCTCTATACTTACACTTTACACTACACGACAACAAAATGAAATACACCATAACCCAATCGCGCTTACTCTACATCCTCAGTCAGGACGATAGGAAGCACCAAGGACTGCTCAAGATAGGCGAAGTCTTTGTCGACAATGATGTGGCGGATAGCTACAGCCATCAAGACCTGGCAAAGGCGGTTCGCACGGTGCTCGAAGCTCGTCCTTATATGCAGGGAGTGACCTACCACTTGGAACACGTAGAATGTACCACCTATGAGCAGGACTCTAAATGCTACAAGGCCGACGACGTCTATCGTACGCTTCGCGCCATGGACATTCCCTCCACCGCGCTCGGCAAGTACAAAGACCCTATTACGGGGCAGACGGAAGATGCCGACCTATGGTTTGCCTGTACGCTCGCTGAGGTAAAAGTGGCTATTCAGAAGATCAAGGAGGGCAAGGGGGCAGGTCATGGAGCCATCAAGTTTCGCCCTGAGCAGGAGAAGGCTATAAGCGATACGGTAGACTATTTCCAGAGAGAGTTTAAAGACCCCACGAAGGGTAAGCACTATCTCTGGAATGCCAAGATGCGTTTTGGCAAGACGCTCTCGGGCTTGGAGGTGGCTAAGCGCTGTGGCTATCGTTCCACACTCATCATCACCCACCGCCCCGTAGTAGACCGAGGTTGGCACGACGACTTTGAGAAGATATTCCGTACCGAAGAGGCCCTTGCCGACTATCGCGCCCAAGGTATAGAGCCTTCTTATGGACGCCGCATGATGGACGACAGCGACTCGCAAGGCGACTTCTATTCGCTCACCCGCGAGGTGGATGCAGGACGGAAGATTCTCGTATTCTTCGTCAGTATGCAGTACTTGCGACTATCGCAGTATGTCGGCGGCAAGGAGCGCAATCCCGATCCGTTGAAGCGCGCCATTATGGAGTACGACTGGGACTTCGTCATGGTCGACGAGGCTCACGAGGGCATCGACGCTGCTGCGGGAGTGCGCGTGATGAATAAGCTCAAGAAAGACCATACGCGCATTCTCTCGCTCTCTGGCACGCCCTTCAATCTGCTCGACAAGTATGAAGAGAGCGAGATCTACACCTGGGACTACGTCATGGAGCAACGTGCCAAGCAGATGTGGGACGACCACCACTTTGGCGACCCCAATCCCTACGCCGACCTACCTCGCATGCAGATCCTCACCTTCACGCTTCCCAAGATGCTGCGCGATCAAGCTATTGAGAACAACGAGACGTTTCGCTTTCACGAGTTCTTCCGCGTATATACGGAGCACGACCGCCAGCACCTTCAGAAGCTGATGGCCGACGAGCCCAATGCTGCAAAGCGTGCTCAGTACCAGGCTGAGCTCTCAAGGGTGCGCATAGACAAGTTTGTACATGAGGGGGCTATCCGTCGGTTTCTCGACAAGCTCGTAGAAGACTCCCCCACCAGCCTCTACCCTTTCTCGAAGGACGAATTTAAGCAAAACTTCCGCCACACCTTCTGGCTCCTTCCGGGAGTGAAGGAGGCGGCAGCTCTGGAGCAGTTGCTGCGTGAGCACGACATCTTTGGCGAGGAGAACGGCATGTTCCACATCATCAATGCCGCTGGCGATGGCAATATAGAGGACAAGAATGGTAGCGCTCTGGCCGATGTCCTGGACAATATCCGCGGCAATGCCAATAAGAACATCACCAAGAAGGACTATACCATCACGCTCTCTTGTGGCAAACTCACCACGGGGGTGAGCATTCCCGAGTGGACTGCCGTGCTCTGCCTGAAGGGCTCGGAGAGCACGCCGGCTGCCAACTATATGCAGACCATCTTCCGTGTGCAGACGCATGCCGTGCTCGAGGGTCGTCAGAAGACGGACTGCTACGTGTTCGACTTTGCCCCCGACCGTGCCCTCACCGCTGTGGCAGAGACTGCCAAGATGGCTGTCTATGCGCAGACGGAGAAGGGACGTAAGCAGATGAAGCTCACGCAGAAGAAGGAGGAGGAACACCTCGCTGCCTTCATCAAGCTCTGCCCTGTGCTCTCTATGGACGAGGGCGAGATGGGCCGTCACTTCTCTGCCAATCAGATATTCGAGAAGCTCTCCAACGTCTACATCGAGCGTGCCGTACGCAGCGGCTATGCCGACAATTCGCTCTACAATCCCGACCAGCTGATGAACCTCACGCCCGAGCAGGAAGCTGCTCTGGGCGACGTACACGATCTATTAGGCTCTATGCCCAATAGCTGGAAGTCCGACAAGGTGAACATCAATCACCAGGGCCTTGCCGATGCCAATGCCGAGCAGGCGAAGTACGTCTACTTCCTCTCTGCCTCCGAAGCTCTGCCTCCTCGCCCCACCCTTTCCACCGTACTCGACGACGAGGGCCGTCCTACTACCTCCGACGAGGGATGGGACGAAGCCTTCTGTGCTCCCTCAGAACTTTACCCCTACCTCTTCGTCAGCCATAGCCAGTTGGTGGATGGAGAGTGGAGTTCGTTTACGAAGCCCGTGCTTTGGCGTCAATGGGTGGACCGCGAGAAGGACGACCCCTCCGCTGAGGTGAAGAAGAAGCGCGAGGAGGAGAATCGCGAGAAGCGTGCTCGCATGTCGGTGCTTCGCGGAGTGGCTATCCGCATTCCGCTCCTTGTCTATGGTGCTGAGATTAATGACGAGGCGGGCGAAGAGATCACGATCGACAACTTTGCCAGCGACCGCATTGTCGACGAAGCCTCGTGGGAGGAGTTTATGCCCAAGGGATTCACCAAGCAAACGTTCAACACGCTGAAGGACTGCTTCGATCGCAACATCTTCACCGGCGCTGCCAAGCGCATACGCCAGATGGTGAAGGATGCCGACCGCCTCAACACCGAAGACCGCATTGCCAAGATTGCCACCATCTTCTCTTACTTCCACAATCCCGACAAGGAGACCGTGCTTACTCCTTGGCGCGTGGTCAATATGCACTTGAGCGATACCATAGGTGGTTGGTGCTTCTGGAATGAGGAGTTTGATGCGCCCTATACGGAGGAGAACCGCTATGGCGAGCAGGTCAACGCCGCCCGCTTCGTCGATCGTGGAGAGGTGACCCGCGACATCTTCTCCGACTACAACTCCCGCATCCTCGAGATCAACTCCAAGACGGGTCTCTACCCTCTCTACATGGCCTACTCTCTCTTCAAGGGAGCCAAAGAGCCGCAGTATCGCAGCGCGAGTCTCACCTCTGAGCGCGGCAGTAGCCGTGATGCTGAGCAATACTATCGTCAGGCCGACGACGATCTTGAGATCTGGAAGGACGTACTGCAGGACAACATCTTCGTGGCATGCCGCACGCGTATGGCGGTAAGCATCACAAAGCGCACCTTGGCTGGTTTCCGCACCGATGTCCGCATGAACGTCCGTTGCTATGAGCACGAAGTGCCCGTCTCCAGCCTCGTATCGGCTGGTGTACTCAAAGCCACCGATGAGCACGTCCATCGTGAGGGCAAGACTTACCTCTACGACCACCGTGCCTCTCTCGTCTGCGACATGATCAACGTGCTCCGTGCCAAGCCCGAACTTTTCCAAGACGACATCGTCCGCGGCAACGACTTCTGGCACGTATATAGTTCTATTCCTAAATCAGATAACGAAAATATTAATCATATGAAATTTAAAGCCGTGGTGGGGAATCCACCGTATCAGATTGAAGGAGAAAGTACAAGAAAAACTCCCATTTACAATTTATTTTATGATATAGCTTTTAAACTATCACCTTTGGTTACATTTATTACTCCTGGCAGATTTTTGTTTAAAGCAGGACAGACACCAATGGAATGGATGGAAAAGATGTTATCTGACAAACATTTCAGAGTTGTTGATTATTTTCAAAAGTCAAGTGACGTATTCCCAACTGTAGATATAAAAGGTGGTGTTGCAATTGGACTTAGAAATACGAACAAGGAGTTTGGGGCTATTGGGTTCTTTTCAAACTATGCAGAACTGAAATCTATAATGGGAAAGGTCTTTGCCAACCCCTTATTCAAATTCGGACAATTTGCCAATCTTATATCCTCTCAAGGCATTTATCGTTTCTCCGAGAAAGCTTTAAGCGAAATTCCTAGGATATATGAAGTACAGGGAAAGGGTACAGCTTCGAAGATTACTTCAAATGCATTTGAGAACCTACCAGAGATATTTGTCAACACGGAAGAAGAGTGTAGAGGAGAAGGTGTTCAAATTATTGGAAGAGTAAAGGGCTCCCGCAAAACGCGATGGATAAAATCATCATATCTTCAGCCATGTGAATATCTTAATTATTACAACATCCTTGTTCCAGAAGCCAATGGCACAGGGGCTATAGGCGAAGTGCTCAGCACGCCGGTAATCGGCGTGCCGGTAATCGGCGTGCCGGTAATCGGACACACGGATACCTTCCTAAGCATCGGCAAATTTGCCAATGCCCAGGAGGCATCCGCGTGTTTGAAATACGTCAAGACTAAATTTGCCAGATGTTTATTAGGGACTCTAAAAGCCACTCAACATAATCCTCGTGACACCTGGTCTAACGTTCCCCTCCAAGACTTCACCTCCCAAAGCGACATTGATTGGAGTCAAAGCATTGCAAACATAGACCGCCAGCTCTATGCCAAGTACAATCTTACCGACGATGAAATATCCTTCATCGAGCAAATGATCAAGCCCATGGAGTAAAGACAAGCGAAGCCCCACGCCGACCAACGTCCCTAAAACCATCTAAGACTAATTTCCCAATCAAATGGAAACTGGAGACTTTTCATTACACCTACTATTTAATTTCACCAGCGAGAGATAGAAGCACTGAGCATGGGGGAATAGACAATAATAAGGCAAAATAAAGTGGCAAACAACAGACCTATCACACAAGAGCAACTGAGCCGTGCATTCCGAAGCTATCTGCGGGAGCGCTTCGACGGCGATACTGAAGAGGCCGACTCCATCCTTGAGACGGCTGAGCACGTCGTACCCCCTATGCTCAACGAATACTTTGGCACGCACTTCACCTCGCTCTACGACCTCACCCTGACAGACGACATAGAGGCTTTCCGCCATAGGATAAAGGCGCAGCCTATCCTCAAAGACCTCGATATGCGCGCAGAACCACGATATACGGAGGTGCTGAAATGGTACAAGCTATTCGTGAAGGCTCTCAATGCTGGCGCAATGCCTATTCCCGTGCCAGGCGAAGCAGAAGAGAAGACTGACCTCTCATCAGCTCCGACGAAAGCAGAGTCTGAGCTTACGCCAAGCCCCATCATAGAGAATACCATCTACCTGGAGGGCGAAGCAGGAGAAGCGCAACCCGCAGAACTGAGAAAGAGGAACAGGCGGCTCCGACAAGCCTGTATAGACTATTACAGGACGCTACACGGCGGACGAATAGTATGCGAATGTTGCGGCTTCTACTTCAGAGAGGCCTACGATATTGACGACGATTACATCGAGGTGCACCATCGCTATCCTTTCTCACAGACAGAGGGCGAGCATCCCGTCAATGCTCAGACCGATCTCGTGCCGCTCTGTGCCAACTGCCACCGCATGATCCATCACCACCAAGGAGGCAAAGGCGCATGTATGAGCTTAGAAGAGCTAAAAGAGAAGTATCGAGGAATGCACCACTAATATCCCTCAAGCTCAGAGCATACAGAGAAGCCTTCTCACCCAGTACCGGGGGCGACGCGTCCCCGCGTCGGCGTAAGAGTAAGTTCATAGGAAGTGGGGGCGAAGCGTCTCGCTTCGGCATGTCATGAGGGGCTCGATGCCCCGAAATGACATAGATAAAAACCCTTTTACTTTAAGCCTTGCTCGGCATTGAGCCTTCGCAAGCCTTGCCGAAGCGAGACGCTTCGCCCCCACTTCCTATAAGTACACTTCTTGCTCGCTGACTGAATGCCCCCCAATACCCCCACACTACACAATACCAACAATCATCATGGCAACAATACCCTATACACCTGAGGATCAAGAACTGCTGACGTGCCTTCCTAAGCAGCAACAGCAGCTGAGGAAACTGATAAGTGAGGGCCGACCCTACGTATGGGAACTCCGACTCTCACTCGAGCAGTACTATACCCTCGAGACTGCCCTTGCCAACAGCATAGCCTCACACTCGGGAGACTACCATCATCTGCTCAGCGAAGACCTTGCCACTGTCGTGGTGATGTATCTGGCAGAGTGGTACAAGCGCTTCTATAAGGGGACTGACACCATGGATGAGAATAAGGTGATAAGCCTCAACACCGAAGAACTGAAGAAGCTCTACCAACTGGCTGGGATTGATGCCAACACCTTCGTATACAATGCTTCGAAGAATCCCGACAAGACTTCCTTCAGATGGTTGGAATCACTACAGGTGCTCGGCGGACTGGCTGTACAAGCAGAGCTGAAGCGCGACCAAAGTGATGCTCTCCTACCCCTACTCTGCAAGATATTCCATGGCGAAGAGATAGAACTCAGCGATCTGAGAGACCGCAACCGCGCTGTGGCATTCCAAGAATCGATAGCACGCCAACACAGTCTCTACGAATACCTGGACTGCATACTCAGCAAGGATCGTGAAGCGCCCTTTGCCAAGGAAGACATCAATCGGGAAGAGACCTGCATACCGCAGTTGCTGAGTCGAATACTGGAGGCCGACGAGGAAGCGAAGAAGGATAAGTTTGACTTCGAATGGGTGATAGCCTATACCGCAAGCCGCAGCCAGATGGTGCGCCACCTGAGAGTGAAGCTCAAGCCCGAAGAAATCGGCGGAGGCAAACGCCAATACATAGGCTACGACCGACTGCGAAAGTCCGCATGGGGAATCGACCACCCAGAGGAAGTGGGGAGAATACGCTTCTACCTGCGATTTAAGGACCAAGGGCGGTACGTACAGAAGGAGGACAAGACGGAAGAGCCCCTCTTTAAGTACGACAATACGGGAAGTGAGAAAACGGGATTCCTCTCGGTCAACAAGATCGATGAGAATACGTGTACCAATATCCCCGTGCGTCACTTCGACAAGGTGGAGATGGTCATGAAGTACAGCGAGACTCAAGCCGACGGAACGAACAAGGACATCACACGCGTAGTGCAGGAACTATCTGTAAAGGACTATATGCAGGTGTATGCCCTGCCCAAGACGAGCAATAAGTTTAGCACACGGAAGAACGCTCAAGCCGCCACGGCGGTGATCTACTCCTCTGCCTACCACCTGGCAGAGCCTTACAAAGAACTGCCCATAGTCAGCGCCCACTTCAAGAATGGAGATGCTCAGAGCGAAGCCTACAGCTGGTGTCCGATCCATGATAAAGTAGTCCTCATAGGTCCTGACGGCAAGGAGGTATCGCCACCTTTCTTCAATCGCAACGGACTATATCAGGTGCTCACGAAGAAATATCTGAAGACGATCAAGTATCAGGACAATGTGTTCGTGATCTACAAGTACATCGACACCGACTACGATGAAGAAGAGATGCAGGAAGACTCCCTGCCCGTGCTCTTCGGTCGGAGCGGACTGGAAGTAAGGCACTATGCTACCGGGAGCGCAAAAGAAGGCGAACCCGTGACCGACTACGATCTGGAATGGCTGAAAGGCAATCGCTACGTGGACTGGAAAGACGAAGAACCCGAGCAAGGCGCTATCCGACTAAGAGTGACAGTGAAAGGCCTCGTGTTTAAACCCCACGTATACTACGTGCCCTTCACCCCATCCTCGGCAGGGCAACAGCCCATCTGGCGCGACTTTGAGCATATGCGCATATGTACCGTGCTCGACGGAGTGGACGACATACAGGATAGCTTCGAGAAACTGCTGGACGTGCGCGAACCATCCACCAAGCAGCTGAAGATAGGAAATGATCGGGCACAGATATTGGTCGACGTATATCGCCCCATCATCATGCGTGAGCTCTCTCAGAAGGATCAGCATGGACAAAGCCACATCGTGGGCTATGCCGGCAAAGAGGAAGACCTACACATACCGCTCATCACCTGCAACCAGTTCTCCGTAAGAGACTTCTCCGAGATGGGCGTGAAGGAGTATGCCATTGAGAAGAGCAATAGACTGTACTATGGCTTTCCCACCTTCAACGATCCCAATCTCTCGGCAGACAACTACAAGCTGGAGATGCCTGCCTCCGCACTCACCGAAGCACTTCCGCTGGACTATCTGAAGATCTACATCTCAAAGGCTCTGAACGCTCCGACCGACCTGTATGCGTGGAACTACAAGGCTGACCCCGTGCCCGTGGCCAACGTTCATGCACTCACAGAAGACGGCATCGTGTTTCAAAGCCTTAAAGACAACCCATCGCCCCGCCACTATGCCCTACCCTACATAAAGAAAGTGAAGGCAGGCTGGGGAGGCAAGAGATCGCAGATAGCCGTCGACGCACTCTATTGCTTTGAGACGGTGGCTGAACATGGGGTCTACTACTTTCTGTTCAACCCGCTCATTAAGGCGGTGAAAGCCGGTAAGCAGATCGGCGAGATATTTCTACCGCTCGCCAAGAAGCGCGACTACCAACTGACCGATGCCGACGTGAAGGCTCTCTACCAGCTTGCTGTAGAGTTTCACTTCGACTGGATGCTCCTCGCCCGAGAGGCATGGACAAGCCAGATAGCTGCTGCGGCAGCAGATGAGAGCGAGGCAGCCAAGATGAGAGAAGCTACGACAGCTTTCTTCCAAAGATCGCCCAAGAGCCAAGATGAGAGAGAAGCAGACTGCTTAAAGGACTTTCTGGAGAGATACTGGACCTTCGACACTTATCCCAACAAGATAGATGGCACAGCCATTCGTGCACTCAAGCTCATACTGGGCGAGGCCGATGCACTGGGAAAATACGAAAGCATGAGAGATTTCCTCAAAGACTTTGACGAGTGTGGATACAAATATAGCGAGATGAGCCGCGCTATAGTCACAGGGTAGTTCTACGCGTTGACGGTATTTGTTAACGGGTGAACGGGTTAACGGGTAAGTTTGTCGAGCTCAACCATCTCTTAACGAAACAAGTAGTCTAAGACATATATACTTAAGTTTCTGATTTAGCAAAGCGGGCTGAATCATCGTGCAAGTCGAATGCAATCAAGCTTGCTTGAATTGCTGAGACGCAGCCGATGATGACGATAAAAGCCCAGTGATTTCCATAGCCCAAGGCAACGCCTTGGGTAGGAATTGCGAGAATGATACGCCCTGTAAGGGCAGAAGTAAGGACATTTTATTTGTACTTTTGCCCTTTCAGGGCGGAACTTCATTGTCTACAGGATACCCAGGGCGTTGCCCTGGGCTATGAACAGCATTGGGCTTTCAGCCCGTTTATACTAAATCCGAAACTTAAATATATACTTGTTAACTTGTCTACTTGTCAACCCATTAACCAAGAATTCCGCCAACGGGTTATTTCTATTAATTCTGAAGAATAACAGATATGAAGCAAAGATTCAGATTTGCCGAACTTTACAATAACAACCGTGCAGCAGTAGAGAAGACACTCACTGCCATGTGGTGTGGAGAAGCAAGAAACGAGAGCCAGAAGGGATATATCAAACAGCTAAAGACGATCATCACCGAAGCTTTCGCTCCACAGGATGCCATGCCCTTGGTGCAATGCATGAACAGCTATGAGGCAGTCCGCCCAGAGCATGAAGCCGAAGCCCAAGAACTTGTAGGCACGCTCTGGCAGAAGTGTATGCCCAATGCCGACACCTACTATCCTCCCTACGAGCACCAATACCAGTGCTGGAAGACCCTGCTGAGAGAGAAGACTCCCGAGGGTAAGAACATGAGCATCGTAGTGACCACGGGAACGGGATCGGGCAAGACTGAATGTTTCATGCTTCCGCTCGTGCAGGACTTGATAGAACATCGCGTGGCAGAACAAGTGCAGGCCATCTTCCTCTATCCGCTCAATGCGCTGATGGAGGACCAAAAGGCTCGTATGGAGAAGCTACTGGCGGGGACGGACCTCACCTTTGCCGTGTACAATGGTGATATGCCAGAGTGCTTGCCCAAAGAAGAGGATAAGAACTACAAGAAAGTGCTTCGCAAGATAGATGCCATCCGCGGAATAACCCGAGACGAGGAGGGCAACGTCGTGGCGGAAAAGTATCCTCACGTGATTGCTACCCGTGCGGAACTGCGCCAGCATCCTGCCAACATCCTACTGACCAATCCCACTATGCTGGAATACATCTTGCTGCGCGAAAAGGATAGGAATCTCATCCACGAAAAGCAGGAAGAGGATGCGGAGGGCACTCTCAGATGGATCGCACTGGACGAGACTCACACCTATACAGGAGCTGGAGCAGCAGAGATGGCCATGCTGATCAGGCGCGTACTGATGGCTTATGGGGTGACAACGGACGATGTGCGCTTTGCTACCTCATCGGCTACAATCGGCAATGGCGGAGAGAAGGCTAAGGAAGAACTGAAAGCATTCATTGCAGGCATTACAGGACTACAGCCCTGCCAAGTGAGATACGTAGATGGAAAGCGCAAAGGCATCGACGTGATACCTGAGGAAGACAAGGACTGCTGGCTAAGACTCATCAATGAGAATCATGACGGCTACATCAGACTCGACGAAATGATCCACGAAGGTCAAACAATCGAGGAGAAGCTGAAGAGATTGGACCAGATGTGCTGTAGAGCCGAAGATATGGGACTGGAGGATCTGCGCGTGAAAGTGCACTTCTTCTATCGTGTGCCCAATCACGGACTCTACGTAGACCTAAGCGATCCTCACTACAGAGAAGATGGCAGTTTCCGCGTATATCTGGAAGATAAGTCGGGACTTAGAGGAAGAGACGATGCTCCACTATTGGAAATGAGCCGCTGCAAGCATTGTGGCGAATATGTGGCGATAGCAGAAGAAGTGAAGTACGACGATGGCATTGGCTACCAACCCATCACGATGGACGATAGCGACATGTTCGACCTCGACAGCACCGAAGAGACGGGCAAGACGCTCTACGTATTTGGCACAACACAAAGCGAAGAGGCTGATTATGACAACAACATTCCTTATATTATTAAAGGACACAGACTGCTGAATGTCACAGCAAGCCATCCCGCACCTAAGGGGTGGAGAATCATAGCCAATGCCCACTGCCAGTGCCCCTACTGCGGTACGAAGTTGACCAAGCAGGCGAAGCCCGATGAAGACAATCCCGACGCCATACAGACGGACGAAGAAGATACGAAGAAGCTACAGAAATTTCGCGTAGCTGCAGACTTCATATCCCGACTGATAGCCCCCTCTACACTCGACTTGATGACAGAGGGAAAGCCCCAAGACACCACCAAGCCCTGTCTACATAAAGGGCAACAATACATTAGCTTCGTAGATAGCCGACAGATGGCTGCCCGCAGCACCATTAAGCAAAATCTGGAAGAAGAGAGACTGTGGGTATACGGCACACTGTATCATGAGCTTTGCCGTATGGCCACTGCTGGGAGTATGACCAAGGAGGAGGCCATCAAGCACTTCGAAGACATCTACGACCATACTGGCAGAAAAGACCCTCAGCACAAAATGGCTGAAGAGAAACTCGACCTGCTGGAAGGAAGCGATGAAGAGGCTATCCGAGCGCTGCTCCACGAGTTGAAGCCCAAAGCGCACTTGTCATGGCAAGACATACTCGACGTGCTTATGCAGGACAGACTGGCAGACACGTTCTGTCAGCAGTTTGCCGAGCGTTCCGAACTAAGTCCCGAACTTGACGAAGACGGACACATTAAGCCCGAGACAAAACGTAAGTACATACTCTCAATCATGGTGGAATACTTAGCAAAAAGGCCTCTGGCAGCTGCTGCTCCCGAGACGATGGGACTCTTCACTTCTACTTACACAGACTTAGAGCCCGCATTGGCAAACGAACTGCCAGACGGGATCGAGAGATTCAACGCCTTGCTGTCAGAGCACAACCAGATTACGAAGAAGGACTGGTATGCCCTGCTGAAGATATTCCTTGACTTGACGGTACGCTCCAACGAATCGGTGTTCCTCAAAATGGAAGAGAACGACCCGATAGACATCTTTAAGTGTGTGAGATTTGCTACCCAAAAGGCTACTCGCCGTCCGGTACGCAAGCCCATGGTCAGGGACAAAGCGGCTAATCGATCGCGCATCATACGCCTACTGGCTAAGCTCATAGCAGAGGAAAAACACATCTCCTTGACAAACGCTATAAGCAGCTACAGACGCGAAATACAAGACGCCGTAGACTGCATGTGGGAAGAACTCACACAGAGATACCACCTGCTCGAACATAGTACGCACTATGATGAAGAACTGCATCAGCAAGTAAAGGACAGAGACGAGATAGTAGACGACGTACACCTGACTCCTTTCCGCCTAAATCTGTCGAAACTTGGCTTCAAGCTCTATGAAGATGTATACTTGTGCGATACGAATCAGGCGGGAGGCAAGCACCACGTGGAATGGCTGCGACCTGTCGAGATGCCCTTTCATGGCTACTCGCCCTACACCATAGGAGGAGACCCCGTAGCCGTGAGAGAAGACCGTCATGAGAGATGGACGCCCTACCCCTACCACCACCATAGCACGCATCAGAATCCCGCCGAAGAAATAGTCGAAGCATGGGCGATAGACAATCGGAAGTTGCTCTGGGAGAACGATCTTTGGGGAGAGAATGGCACTTTCTCTGATCGTCTGCTCCAGATACATCAATTTCCTCAGCTATTCATCCAAGCAGAACACACGGCACAGGTGGACAAGATGATTAGCCGACAGGTACAAGCAGACTTTAAAGACCATAGGATCAATATCCTGGCTTGCTCCACAACGATGGAGATGGGTGTAGACCTCGGCGACTTGGAACTGGTCATGATGACGTCTGTACCTCCCATGCCCTCCAACTATAAGCAAAGAGCTGGACGTAGCGGCCGACGCGGACAGATACGTAGTGCCTGCGTTACACTATGCGGATCGGATGCCGTGGGCATCCGGACCATGCTCAACCCGATGGAGAGCGTGATCCTGCGCAAAGTGAGTTCGCCTACAGTCGATCTAAATAGTGCGCAGGTGATTCAGCGCCATATCAACTCCTTCTTGATTCGTGAGTTTGGCGTGTTCGGAATGGCTGGAGGAAGCGTCACAGAGCAAGTGATCAGTTACTATACGAACTATCAGATCGTGCCCGATGGAGAGAGCAAGCACTTTAAAGTCAAGAGGAAAGCAGACAATGCACCTATCTGTCCGATAGACGGACTCGGAGATATGACGGGCACACCTTACGAGGCATTCAACGAGAAATGCAGCGAGGCACTCAGTGATAACTTAAGGAGAAAGATTCAGATCTTGCTTGACGGCACTATATTCAGTAGTCGTCCGCCCCAGTATGTCGTGGCAAAAGCTCGTGAGATGAACGAGAGATGCTACTCCGAACTGGAACTGCGCATTCAGGATTACGCTGAGCCTTACAGAAAGGCCAAGAGCGCAAGACAGCAAGCCTTCTTCGAAATGAAGTTTATCGAACCTTTAGCCTCACGACTGCTCTCCTACTGGGCTACGCATCGCTTTACGCCCAATGCCAATATGCCCGTCAATGTGGTGGAATTTGATATCAATGCTTCCACACAGAACAGCTATTCACTGGTTACACCGTCCAACCCTTCCTATCCGCTTCGGACAGCCTTGTCGCAATACGCTCCTGGCAATCCGATTGCAAGAGACGGCATGGTAAGAATCGTACGCGGCATCAGATATACCAACTTCTTCAAGCCCGAAGTGACATTTAAGAAACTCTACTTCAACCGCGAACAAGTGGTGATCGATACGAAAGAGGAACTCGGCTCTTTAGAGAAATGGAAGGTGAGCGCAAGTACCGAACTCGACTTGCTGCAACCCGCTGAGTTCATACCCGATATGAATGAATCAGCAAGCAGAATCCTCGACCAAAACGTTTACACTCGTGTTAGCGCACAGCTGATCGGAGCGGATGAATGGAAGCAAAATCGCATTGATCCACACCTCTTTGACACCCGAAGCAGCAGAGAAAGTGGCAACGGACAGATACTGTATTACAATGAAGGCGTAGGATTTGGCTACTGCCATTGTACGAAATGCGGCAAGACCGTTCTTGAAAGTTGGCCCGCAGCCTCATCAAGTGATCCAGACAAGCTGCCGAACGATATGAACCCCATCGCGCCCAAAGATACGGATAAGCCCAACTATCACTTCTCACTCGTGAGGAAAGGCACGAAGCCCAATAAGTGTGTGGGATGCAGCAGCACGGATTATATCAAGCGCAACGTAGTATTGGGCGATACGATTCAAACGGATTATACCGAAATCAGAATACGACATTTCCAAAAAGACTGGATCAATAATCGTAACGAAGAAGAGAACTTGCTCATCACGCTCGGACTGCTCCTTGTAAGAGCCCTGTCAGAGGAACTGAACGTGGAACGCACTGACTTGGACTTTACCATTACACCCAATGGGCACATTTGCATATTCGACGCAAATCCGGGTGGCTCTGGCTACTCCAACCAATTGGCTGCAATGGATCTGATGAAGTCGGCTATCGAACGCGCATACGCAATCGTGCAGACTGCCATACAGTCGGGCAACAAGGAAGCTCTGCTTGATAAGTTTACCCTGCATTATATCAACCATATCGACATCCAGGCGGCAAAGGCTTGGATAGAAGAGGAACGCTCTGCAAGGAGAGTTCTGCCAAGTGCTGTGATGAGCGTGTTTGGAGAAAATGCTACAGAGACCTCACTCGCAATGATGGAACGTGCATTCGCCCTGTCAATAGACCAGAAGTACCTCTTCATAGACGATGATTATGAGAATTGGGAATATGAAGGAACGGAGCATTGCTGGAAAGGACAGTTCTTCAACTATTTTGCACCTCATGGACAGCAGACTTCGCTCTGCATAGCAAGGAATAAAGCCCGCGCGATACCTACACCAGCTCTGAGCATGATACGCTCTATAAAGGGTTGGGCTGACGAGGTTGCGGAGATCATGAACCCATTTGCTGAAAAGGGACTTTACCCCTTGGCATACATAGATGGCAGATTGTACTTCACCAACAATCCCAACCACATCACTATGAACGACCTGTGGGGCAATGGCACACTATACTATATCCGCACAGAGAACTTCGCAAGCAGAGCAAAGCTTATACAGACGGACATTGCAGACGCTACAACGAAGATCTTCAAACTCACGGATGCCGACCCTACAATCATCCGAACGTCGGAACTTGCGAGTATCATTGATAATAGGGCTTCACAAGTGGTCGATACCTTTGTAGCACATTGTCAGGCAAATAAGGACGAAATAGTCAAGGTGACCTACCAAGACGAGCACTTGAAGAGCGTGCTTTCTATCATCCTATGCTCACAGATTATCAAGCACTTCGTCAAGAAAATAGGAGCGGCCTACACCTTAGAGTTCCTGATAGAGCGATACAGCAGCGAGAGTGGAAATAGCGAGAGCCTTGGAGCTAATCAGCCAACATCTGAAGACCGCGACTCTTGGCTTAAACATCTGGCAAGCGAATTGGTAGACGCGCTATACCACGAAGACGGAATAAGAGGCTCGCTCTGTCCTATAGTATCTGCTCCCAGAAGGAGTCTTACGCATTGGCGAGTGCTCACATTGGAATGTGATGGCAAGAGGCTCTGCATCTATCCTGATGGAGGCTTCATGAATGGATGGTTCATCTACCATGATCCTAAAGGACGTAGGGCGTACTACGATCTATCCTCTATCACTTATGATACAGAGATACCCCTCTGCAGAAACCAAGATATCAAATTTGATGTAACAATAGAAGATACGAAATAATCCCAAAGAAGCATGCAAATGGAAACTGAGAGGATTCTACTTCGCTACTGGAGGAAGGAGGATGCAGAAGCACTCTTTAAGTACGCCTCCGACCCTGATATCGGCCCGCACGCTGGCTGGACACCTCATGAATCGGTAGAGGAAAGCATAGAGATCATCCAGACTTACTTCAACAACGGAACAACGTGGGCCATCGTGCTGAAAGAGACCGACGAACCTATCGGCTGCATATGTTACTATACGCACGAGATGAGCAATATTCCGATGGGAAAGAACGACTGCGAAGTGGGCTACTGGGTAGCTAAACCTTATTGGAACAGAGGAATTTGTACAGAGGCATTAAAGCTACTGCTTGACTACTGCTTGCACATAAAGCACTTTGACAATATCTGGGCAGACTATTTCACGGGAAATCCTATTTCGGGCAGAGTACTGAGAAAATGCGGCTTCGAAGATACGGAATTGCTAAACCCCAACAGTCTGCTTATGGGCGGCAGCAAAGGCATGGTAAAAGTGTTTAAGTACAACGCGGCAACGCCAGCCACAAAGTGATTCTAACGATAAACAATATAAAGATTCAGAAGAAAATGGAATTTCCAGAAATATACTCAGCAACGGGTATGATAGAGTTTATCCAAAAGATAGGATTTCTTCCCCTACTCGATAGCGGCATTGAAGGCTTCTCTGCCGAAGATATCGTAGACGAAGACTGTCGATACGTGACATTCCCTGAGGGCGGTTGGGACTGGCCTCTGTGGAAATGGAAAGGAGAGATCGTTACCGAAATGCCGTGTATGTACGGAAAGTTCTTTAACAAGAAAGCTGGATTTATCAGTCAAGAGTGGTGGCCCGACTTCTGCAACTACAGAAGAAGCAAATACCCTCGACCCGACGACGACTCGATAGAAGGTACGATCCTTGACACAATTCAGACAACGGGCAGTATCATCACAAAAGAACTTCGCACAGCCTGCGGATTCACAGGAAAAGGAATGAGAAGCAAGTTTGATAGCTACCTTACACGATTGGAAATGGCATCGTACATCGTGACAGAAGACTTTGTCTATCCCCACGATAAGCACGGCCGCGAATATGGTTGGGGATGGTCCTTGCTCAACACGCCTGAAGCTCTTTATGGAAAAGAAATTTGCAAGTGTAGCCGTTCTCCCGAAGAATCTTATCAAAGAATCTTTGAACACTTGAGACGCATCTTGCCAGAGGCAACAGACAAGCAACTCAATAAGATGATCGGATAAGCGCGTAATAGAAAATCTTATACCGCTATTATAACTTCGACATTAAAAACGGAAAGAATGGCCAAGCAATCAAAATACGTAGAGTTGAGCCTATTCCCTGAGGAAGACTTTTCCATTCCAAAGGATACGGACCACGATGAAGACGAAGGACATGAATCTGCCGAGAGTCACGAGTACGATCTTACGGCTTTGTTCGAAAGGCTGTCCCAGTCAGCATTCCGTAGCCGGTTCCATCTATCTAAAAAGGATAAAGAGTATATTGCTCAAAAGGGGCTGCATACGATTCGCAAGCACGCTGAAGATTTCGTGGCAAAACGGCTTGCTCCTGCTATGATTCCCAATGATGGCAAGCAAACCCCGATGAGAGGCCACCCTGTCTTTATCGCACAGCATGCTACAGGCTGTTGTTGCAGAGGATGCTTCTACAAATGGCATCACATTCCTGCAGGTAGGCAGCTGACAGCAGAAGAACAGCGATATGCTGTATCTGTGCTTATGACCTGGATTGAGAGACAACTTGCATAGCAGGAAAGCCTCATCATTCTCAGTGTTCTCGTCAACTTAAATAGCCCGAGAGTAGAGCATTCTCATATTTATTTGTACCTTTGCTTCGAACCTTTTCGATAAGCTATAGGAGTGCTACCATGGCGAGAAAAGGAATGTGAAATTGGACCCTATCATACCACACCTATGACTGCAACGAAACTCTATCCTATAGGAATACAGACATTTGAGGAAATCATAAAGAAAGACTTACTCTATGTAGACAAGACAGAGTATGTTTACCGCATGGCAAATGCGGGGAAGTATTTCTTCCTCAGTCGTCCGCGTCGTTTCGGCAAATCTCTGCTTACATCTACTTTCCATAGCTACTTCGCAGGTAAGAAAGACTTGTTTAAAGGACTTGCTATAGAAAAGTTAGAAACGGAGTGGACAGAATATCCTGTGCTTCACTTCGATATGTCGGGGGGGAAACACCTCAACAAAGAAGAGCTGGATGCGTACCTTAGCTACCAACTCGAAAAGCAAGAGTGCCAATTCGGCATTGAGCAGCCCAAAGAAGGAGCAAACAATCGTTTAGATGATCTTATAACGACTGCATACAGACAGACGGGGAAGCAAGTAGTCGTACTCATCGACGAATATGATGCGCCCTTGCTCGATGTGGTGCACGAAGACGAGAAACTTCCCGTGTTGCGCAATGTCATGCGAAACTTCTATAGTCCTCTGAAGAAGTGCGAACCTTATCTGCGCTTCGTATTCCTCACAGGTATCACCAAGTTCTCGCAAATGAGCATCTTCAGTGAACTGAATAATATCACGAATATCAGCATGTGGGAAGATTATGCAGGAATCTGTGGTATTACGATGGACGAATTGAGCACGCAAATGTCGGCCGACGTGGATGCTTTAGCTAAGAAATTGGGAAAGACAAAAGAGGAAACGCTTGACAAATTGCGCGAATACTATGATGGATATCACTTTACAGCAAAATCGCCAGACGTGTTCAATCCTTACAGTCTGCTCAATGCTATGGCTGCAGGGCAATTGGATTATTACTGGTTTGCATCAGGCACGCCCACTTATCTGATTGAGATGCTTCGGAAGTTTCATGTCATGCCGTCAGAGATTGGAGGAGGCGATGCAGACAAATCGGAGTTTGATGCACCTACGGAGAATATGACTTCCATCATTCCCCTACTCTATCAGAGCGGCTACATCACCATCAAAGCCTACGATCCTGAGACGGAACTCTATACGCTCGACATTCCCAACAAGGAAATTCGCGTAGGTCTGTACCGATGCTTGCTGCCCAACTATATCGGCACAAACACCGTAAAAGGCACAACCACGATTGCCAAGATGTCAGCTCTCATCCGACGCAATGATATGGATGGTGCACTGGAGATGTTGCAAGACTTCCTCGAAACCGTGCCTTACTGCCAAGGCGCTAATACCGAGGGTCACTACCAGCAGATGATGTACGTCATCTTCTCTATTCTCAACCATTATGTAGACGTAGAAGTGCGCACACCACGCGGCCGTGTAGACATGGTGCTACGTACAGCCACTCACCTATATCTCTTCGAACTGAAACTCAACAAAGATGCCGCTACCGCCATGCGCCAGATTGACTTAAAGCAATATCCGAAGCGCTTCATGCAATGCGGACTCCCCATCGTAAAGGTGGGCATCAACTTCGACGTAGAGAAGCACAATATCTCTGATTGGAAGATTGAAGAATTGCAATCATAACACCGCCATGTCGAGAAAAAAGAACATGAATCTGAACCCTATCATACCACACCTATGACTGCAACGAGACTCTATCCTATAGGAATACAAACATTTGAGGAAATCATAAGAAAAGACTTACTCTATGTAGACAAAACGGAGTATATCTATCGTATGGCCAACACGGGAAAGTATTTCTTCCTCAGTCGTCCTCGCCGATTCGGAAAATCTCTACTTGCATCTACTTTCCATAGCTACTTCGCTGGCAGGAAAGACTTGTTTAAGGGACTTGCTATAGAAAAGTTGGAGAAGGAATGGACAGAATATCCTGTATTGCACTTCAGCATGGCAAGTGGCAAGCATATGGAGAAAGAGCAATTGGAAAGGTATCTTGGACAACGATTGTATGAGCATGAAAAGATTTGGGGTATTGATGCCCCCGCAATAGACACAAACGATAGACTTACAGCCCTCATTAAGACCGCCCATCACAAGACAGGGAAACAAGTAGTCGTACTCATCGATGAATATGATGCGCCCTTGCTCGATGTCGTACATGAAGATGAGAAGCTTCCTGTACTGCGCAATGTCATGCGAAACTTCTATAGTCCACTGAAAGACTGCGAGCCTTATCTGCGCTTCGTATTCCTCACAGGTATCACCAAGTTCTCGCAAATGAGCATCTTCAGTGAACTGAATAATATCACGAATATCAGCATGTGGGAAGATTATGCAGGAATCTGTGGTATTACGATGGACGAATTGAGCACGCAAATGTCGGCCGACGTGGATGCTTTAGCTAAGAAATTGGGAAAGACAAAAGAGGAAACGCTTGACAAATTGCGCGAATACTATGATGGATATCACTTTACAGCAAAATCGCCAGACGTGTTCAATCCTTACAGTCTGCTCAATGCTATGGCTGCAGGGCAATTGGATTATTACTGGTTTGCATCAGGCACGCCCACTTATCTGATTGAGATGCTTCGGAAGTTTCATGTCATGCCGTCAGAGATTGGAGGAGGCGATGCAGACAAATCGGAGTTTGATGCACCTACGGAGAATATGACTTCCATCATTCCCCTACTCTATCAGAGCGGCTACATCACCATCAAAGCCTACGATCCTGAGACGGAACTCTATACGCTCGACATTCCCAACAAGGAAATTCGCGTAGGTCTGTACCGATGCTTGCTGCCCAACTATATCGGCACAAACACCGTAAAAGGCACAACCACGATTGCCAAGATGTCTGCACTCATCCGACGCAACAACATGGACGGAGCTTTGGAAATGCTACAAGACTTCCTCGAAACCGTGCCTTACTGCCAAGGCGCTAATACCGAGGGCCACTACCAGCAGATGATGTACGTCATCTTCTCTATTCTCAACCATTTTGTAGACGTAGAGGTGCGCACACCACGCGGCCGTGTAGACATGGTACTACGTACAGCCACTCACCTATATCTCTTCGAACTAAAACTCAACAAAGATGCCGCTACCGCCATGCGCCAGATTGACTTAAAGCAATATCCGAAGCGCTTCATGCAATGCGGACTCCCCATCGTAAAGGTGGGCATCAACTTCGACGTAGAGAAGCACAACATCTCTGATTGGAAGATTGAATGATAACGGCTATAACATCTCTAATGATGCCAAAAGCTTCCCACACTTATATCCATAATAAGTTGTGGGAAGCTTTTGGCTTTTATAAAGTGCAAACGATTGTAAGGACATGGCCAAGTAAGGACTAAAACTTGTACAGATGAATAAAAGTGCCCTGCTTTACGGCAGACATTCATCAGTTCACAATTTTCCGCCAAAGCGCTTCATGTCCTCCAAGGCGCACCAACCTGCATCCTTGATCTCGCGCAAGAATAAGCGCGCACACATCTCGGCATCGTCGCCAGCACGATGGTGAGTGCCCTCTGGTATCTGAAACTGGCTGCAAAGGTCGCCTAATTTATTGCTTGGAAAATCGTAGAGGTTGCGCGCAGCACGGAGGGAGCAGTAATAATCTACATCAGGAGTAGGGAGTCCATAATGAGCTAACGAATGACGGATGCATGAGATATCGAAAGAGGCATTGTGGGCTACCAAGACCGGCACTTCGTCCAAATAATGCATTATCTCAGCCCATACTTCGGGAAAGGTTGGCGCTTGAGCGGTATCTTCGGGATGAATACCATGAATCTGGATGTTCCAATAAGAATATTCATTACCCTCGGGCTGTACAAGCCAAGAGCGCGTATCTCTGACCATTCCATCCTTGACTAAACTTATACCAGCCTCGCAGATTGAAGCTCTACGGCTTGTGGCCGTTTCGAAATCGATGGCTATGAAATCTAATCCTTTTATTTGAGTGTGCATAATGAATGGTGGTTCAATTAATAAGAGGCAAATGTAATGATTTAAAACAAGAGAGTCAAAACTTATACCACAAATGTTTGCGACATTTCCCTATTTTGCTTGGCTATGCAATAAAGAGGAACTACCTTTGTACAAGTCTTGTACCATAGCTTTCAAGAAAGAATCGCACGAAGAAAAAATCGTATGATAGAACTCACCTACATATTCCATAGCGGATTTGCATTAGTAGCAGAAGAATGCGTGATTGTGTTCGACTATTGGATGGATCCAAGCGGAGTAGTAAAACGCACGCTTAGAGAGAACACAGGCAAACCTGTATACGTCTTTGCAAGTCATTTTCACGAAGACCACTTCAACCGAGAGATATTTCAGTGGAAGAGCGAGTGGCCCAACACTCGCTTTACCTACATTCTCTCGAAAGATATCTTGAAGCACCGCCGCGCTCAACGCACGGATGCTGACGTGTGGATGGCAAAAGGTGCTATCTGGGAAGACACTCTTCTGAAAGTGACTGCCACAGGGAGCAACGATAGCGGGGTGAGCTGGGTGATTGAGACCGAGGGACTTCGCATATTCCATGCAGGCGACCTCTGCAATTGGTACGCACGCTTCTTGGCAGATGGTTCGGCCAAAGATGGGCCTTGTTATAGCACAGAATTCGACATGCTAATTGACCCCGTGGCGGAAGAGAAGCACTTTCTTGGCGAACTTAAAGACGTCAAGAAAGTGGCCGACAGTTTCGACCTCGTCATGTTTCCCGTAGACGGACGCATAGGCAATGGCTACACACGGGGAGCAAGGCAGTTTATCGACCGATTCCAAGTGAGGATGTTCGTACCCATGCATTTCGTCATGAGCGGTTTCGAATCGGCATGGCGCATGGAGCCTTTCTGCCAAGAAAAGGAGATTCCGTTTTGGCGCATCAAGCATGAGGGAGAAAGCATAGCCATAACAAGCCAGTGCATCATACGGAAGGCTCTGCAGGACGACTTGCCGCGCTTGCTCGACATCTTCGCCCACGCCCGGCAATTCATGGTGCAAATGGGCAATCCCAATCAATGGGACGAAAGCTATCCAAGCCCAACTCTGCTCAGCCAAGATATCACAAGCGGCGACAGCTACGTAGTTCTCCACAACGGACGCATAGAAGCCACCTTCTTGCTTCGCTTCGGGGCCGATCCTTCCTACTCCACCATCTATCATGGCGCATGGCTCAACTCTCAGCCCTACGCCACTATTCATCGCATAGCAAGCACAGGAGCAGTCAAAGGTATATTCCATATAGTCGTGCAACTTGCCCTCCGCCATTACCGCAACATTCGAATAGACACACACCACGACAACCGCCCCATGCAAGCCGCCATTCTCAAAGAGGGATTCAAATACTGCGGCATCATCTACTGCGAGAATGGCGGAGAACGCATGGCGTTTCAGTATGAAGGAGAATGACGGATACTGCCGATGAGTAAATCGCGATATTTATACATTGACAAGCATTTCTTATTAACTTTGCATGTTATAACAATCATTGAAGGCACAAAAGATTCCTTCATCTGTGCCAGCCCATGCCGATGTGAGGTATATTCACTCCATGCTAAAATACGATAAACTCAAAACTAAAATAAACACCATATGAAAAGTCTATTAATCAAAGACACCACCACAGAAGAGCGCATTGAAATAGTAAAGTCCTCCCTTTCCTTCGGCAGTTCCGACTGCGAAGGCATCGACATGGACGATCTCTACGACGACTACATATTCGGGCTTAAAGAACTCGCCGACATCAACCGCGAATTTAGCGAGAAGCACGCAGGCAGCGTTCGAGCTGACAATCAGAATAGATCGTAACGCGAACTCCTCTATCAACTTCTGTAGCAGACTTTTTCTGTATCTTTTAATTCTATTTTCTACAAATACAGGAGTAAATCACCTACAAACACAGGAGTGAGTCATCTACAAATACAGGAGTAAACCATCTACAAATACGGGAATTTGCTAGCAACAAAATGAAGTTCTTGTAACAAAACACTTTGATATTCAATTTAAAACTTGTACTTTTGCAACAAATCACTTAGAAGATATATATGACAAAGTATAAGCATCGTATAGCAGACAAACTTCTGAAACGCAAACTCCTTGGTAAAGGCGCTGTACTTATAGAAGGTCCTAAATGGTGCGGTAAGACCACAACAGCCAAACAATTAGCTAATAGCATGTTGGACTTAGGAGACTCTGCAGTACTTTTGCAGAGTAGCCAAATGATAGAGCTTAGTCCAAAAACTTTGCTTGAAGGAAAGACGCCACGTCTTATTGATGAATGGCAAGCTCTACCTCCTATATGGGATTGTATAAGAAGTGAAGTAGACAGAAGAGGAGAACCCTCACAATTTATTCTTACAGGCTCTTCCGTTTTGCCCGAAGCAAATGAAACAATTCATAGCGGTACGGGACGCTTTGCTCATCTAAGAATGCGCCCGATGAGCCTCTTCGAATCAGAAGATTCTACGGGGAAAGTAAGTTTGGAAGACTTATTTGACAAAAACAAATTTGATATTCAAACCAATAGTTTAGACATTGAAACGCTTGCATATCTTACTTGCCGTGGTGGATGGCCATGGGCAACAATTATATCCAAAGAAGTAGCTCTTGACCAAGCTATAGACTATTACGACTCTGTCGTTAACTACGATATTCAACGTGTAGATAAAGTAAAACGCAACACAGAACGTGCCAAACTTTTGCTACGTTCCTATGCTCGTAACATTTCGCAGCAAGTTTCATTAGCAACCATCCGAAAAGACATGCTTGCGAACGATGCTAGCACTCTAGACGAGGGCACTATTGTCGATTACATCAAAGCTCTAAAGATGCTTTACGTCATCGAAGACCTAGCTGCATGGAATCCCAATATTCGGAGTAAAGCATCTATACGCACAAGCGACACGCGCCATTTTGTTGACCCTAGTATCGGCACTGCAGCGCTTGGTCTTGGTCCCAATGATTTGATTAATGACCTACAATCATTCGGTCTCTTTTTTGAAGATCTCGTAATACGCGACCTGCGTGTTTATGCCGAAGCACTAGATGGTTCTCTCTATCATTATCGTGACAGCAACGGCCTAGAATGCGACGCAGTACTTCACCGTCGGAATGGGAATTATGCTTTGCTTGAAGTAAAACTAGGCGGCAAGGAACGTATTGAAGAAGGTGCAGCAAATTTAATTGCATTATCTCGTAAAATTGATACAGACAAAATGCCCGCGCCATCATTTTTGGCCGTTATTATTGGGATAGGTCAATATGCCTATCAAAGAAAAGATGGTGTATACGTTATTCCAATCGGATGTTTGAAGAATTAATAAAGTAAGAGAAATATTATGTTTTCATGAATTGCAGTATTTCACAAACATCTCTACTTGCACAAAAATGGCTGTACATAAGCACATACGCCTAGTACAGCCTTTTTCATTCTCTATGAGAAGGAGTTATTTCACAACAAGCTTAACAATTTCATTTCCAATCTTTACAAGATAAACTCCTGCTTCAACATAGACTCTGTTTGCTGTACCACGATAGATATTAGTACCATCTATAGAGAATATTTGAAGCTTATCGTCTTTAGACATCCCCTCAACACAAATGTAATGGTTTTCAGCCCTAACAACTATTACATCACTACTTGTTTCTGTAATAGCAGATGGTGCAGACTTCACAACCACCACGCATTGAGCTGAGAAATCACCATCCACAGTCGTAGCTGTAACAATGGAAGAGCCCTCACCTACAGCCACGACCGTACCATCATTCATTACCAAGCAAACCTTACGATCGGAACTTTCCCATTGTACATTGGGATTATCAGCATCTTCAGGCAACACAGTTGCTTTCAACTTTATGGTTTCTCCTATTTTTGAAAGTGTCACGCTATTCTGTTCTAGTTTGATTCCCGTAACAGGACGTTTATCATCTTTAGCTAAATCCACGTTTACGACGCAGAAATCCGTAAAGCCACCATCAACGGTTGTAGCGGTTATCACAGAAGATCCCTCGCCTACAGCAACAACCATTCCATTATCCATTACGAGACAAACTGAAGTATTGGCACTACTCCATTTTACATTTCTGTTGTCAGCATTTTCAGGCAATACATTGGCCGTTAATTGTTTGGTAGCACCGATTGATTTCAAAGTCAAAGTACGTGGATCAACGTTTATACCTATCACGGGTTGAGAGACGGTTACTTCACAATCATCAGAAAGTTCGGATCCATCTGTCGTTGCTACGCTTATGCGCGCTTTACCACTCGCATGAGCCGTTACAACGCCGTTCTCTACAGTTGCGACCTTCTCGTTACTTGATGTCCACACCAAGTTTTTGTTGTCAGCTTCATTTGGCAAGATTGAAGTACGTAAAGTTGTAGTTTCACCTACCTTCATCAAGCATTCATGCTTTTCAAGCGATACACTTGTTACAGGTTGCCATATTGTTATTTCGCACACATCCGACAGATAAGAGCCATCGGAAGTTGTAGCTGTAATCTTAGCCGTACCTTTACCTACAGCAGTTACTATGCCATCATCGCTTACTCGTGCCACGCCATTGTCCGAAGATTTCCATGTTACCCTATCAGTATTCACATCTTGCGGAGAAACTTTTACATTCAAGGCTACGTTATTTCCAATAGCTAAGCGTGCTTCATGCTTATCGAGTTCTATAGCCGTAGCAAGTTGCGTAATGTTAAGCTCACATATATCTGAAATACTAATATCGTCCTTTGATGTTGCTACAATCTTCACTTGGCCACGCTTTAAAGCTTTGACCTTACCACTTTGGTCTACCGATGCTATCTCATCATTAGAACTACTCCAAATCACGTCCTTATTATCAGCATTAGCAGGTGTAACAGTGCACTGCAACTGAAATTCTTCACCTGTATTCATGTTGTGCGAATGCGTACTCAAGCGCACGTTGGTGACATGCTGAAGAACGGCGACATTGCATGTAGCTATGAAATCTCCATCAAGACTTTTAGCTTTAACCATACATTTCCCTTGATTTTTTGCAAAAACATTGCCTTGCTCGTCAACTGTAGCGACCTCGCTATTACTGCTACTCCATTCAATTTTATTGTCCGACGTATTCAAAGGCAATGTTTGAGCTGATAGTACTATTTGTTCTCCGAGATAGAGTTTACAATCTGTTTGTGAAATTTGTATACCTGTTGTCTTATCATAAACATTGACTATTGCTGAAGCAGTATAGCCACCATCTACAGATTTTATGGTTACTCTTGATTCTCCTGCGGATAATGCCAGAGCATTGCCTTCTTCATCGATACTTAATACATTCGGATTTGACGAGTTCCAAATAATTTTGGAATTTGTTGCATCTGAAGGTGTTACGTAACCATTAATTTTCTTCTTTTCTCCCACATGCATATCCTCTCCATTTAAAATAACTGCTGTCACGGGGATTTCTTCTATAATTCTCACATACTTTTCTGCATAAGTTCGATATGCTTCAGCACACCCTTTGGGAACATAAACGATTTGATCTGCGTGTCGAAAAGGCTTAGAATTATATCCAAATGTAGGAATTTTATCCTTAAAATGAAGTTCCTTTATGAAACCAGGGAAATAATTTATAGAATAATCTTTTCCACTATTCTCATAATTCACCCCTTCTGGAAAAAATAAAGCCTTAGCCTCTCTTATAGCATTATAATAGTACGTTTTCAAATTCTTTGGAAGATACAAAGAATCTATCTGCAAGTTTTCCAATGCATGTCCACGACTTGTACTAAAGGAAAAATCCCCTATATATTCCACACTATCTGGAAGATTTACATTTTTAAGACGATTACACACGCTGAAAGTGTAATTACCAATATATTTCAATGTGGAAGGCATAATTACGTCCTCAATTCCCCCCTTATATAACCAATAATACTATCTACACCTTCTCGTAGTATGAGACATTTAGCATATCCTACATGGAAATCTCCATATTGATCCCCTTTAATTACATGGTATCTTTTACTTCCAGTTACTAACGTATCAGTGGCATCATTATTCGAAACGCAATCATCTATATTTAATGGCGTAAGGAATTTATTCAGTTTTCCATCACCTGCTATACGAATTTTAGAAACATCAAAAGTGGTACTAGACGTATAATTCGCATCTGTCAAGTCTACGTAATCATGCAGTTGATGATTAGAAATCATCGTCCCAATAAACTGCAAGTCTGAGTCATCTATATAACCAGTGACCACAAGACTCTTTATTGTTTTCTGATCCCCATAATTGATTCTACTTGACAACCAGCCAGGCGTTTGATTATCAATCATCAAAGAAGTTCGCTGTGCATAAGCAAAAGCACAAACAAGCAAAACTAAAAGAGATGTAATTGTTCGCTTCATAATTTATTGTTTTAAAGTGGCTACAGGGAAAAAGTCCCTATAACCACATAGATTTAATCTATTCCTACGCTATCTAGGATTTCGATCACTCGCTTTATACGCTCAACACTAACTCTACTTCCATTGGCCAACCAGGAGCAATCTGTCAATCTTTCGCGCTGAGTATTTAGCCCGTATTTTTCTACAAAGTCCTCTACTTGTTCTTGCCACTTTATTATTTTTTTAATATTTTCCTTATCCATTACATCTTCTTGTGGCGTATCATTTCCATGCAAATACGCTTTCTTCACACAAGTCAGGAAGGCATTGCCTTCCTCAATAAGTTGCTCTTTACTTTTCATAATTCCAAGATTAATTGTTTAACATGTTCCAACGCAGAGTCAAGATCTGCACTTGTAAATTCAGGGGAACTATCGATTTGCTTGGCTAACCCAATCAGATCCGATGCATACGACGAATAACGTTCGTCATACGCTAATGCAATCAAGGCAAACACAATACATTCCTTCATTTCTGGATGTTTTTCCAGTCCTGCATCATAATAGTCTGCATTGGCGAAAGAGTAATCTGCTCTTTTGCAATGCATAGCTGCACACACTAAGTGCTCAAAAATCAGACGATTTTCTATCATTTCATTAAATTTCACTCCAGCCACTCCCCGACTTTTGTATTGGTAATAAATGGTTTAAGTCTATATACAAAAAAGCGTGGGAGTCTGCATCCGCTACTCGTCCCACGTAACCAGGTCTTCGCATTACCTTTCCCCGAGGACAAGCAACGTTGAGAGACCCACGCCGATATGCGGCTTATAGAAATACAATACGCCCAAAGTATCCGCGCCACAAGTGGCACGAATACAATAAGGGCTATCATACCTATAACAAGTATGCATACCCATGGGCATCTATCGTTGCAATGTTCCTAACGGGGATGAAGTTGCGAAGTTCGGTCACGTTCAGAACAAAGCGCAAATAAACGCCTTTCTATATATGAAACCCAAGCCCCAGACATTCTTTCGAAGAATTCCCTCGGCGTGGATTCGGAGGCAAAGATAAAGTTTTATCTCTAAAATTGCAAAGCGAATGCGAAGTTTTTATAATAGTCAGTAATGGACAACGTCATCTATCATTTGCGATACACGCAAAGCTTATAAGGAATTATCCAAATTACTGTTTCTGTTAGATATTCCCCTCTTCCTTTATGTTCTACAACATCTTTCTCTAAATATATAGATTGTTTAGTTGTAATCATTACAAAGTAAGTGTATATTTGCGTCATGAAAAGGATAAGAACATATATGGGCAATGCGTGGCGATTCTACCACGATGGATTCCGACAGATGACTTGGGGCAGGACGCTTTGGGCGATTATTCTGCTCAAGTTGTTTGTGATGTTCGTGGTGCTTCGTGTGTTTTTCTTCAAACCTGCTATGAGCGGGATGGATGATGCACAAAAGACTGAATGCGTGGGACAACAATTAGAACACGGACGATGAGCTCTTCCTCTTACGTGCATTACCTATATTATATAGAAGTTGCACTCCCCTACTTTCAAAGAAGCTTTCAGCATTCAATGAAACATTGAGATTTTGAAAGAGAACGCGTCTTTTCAGAAAACACTAATCTTAAATACAAATATCCCTTATGACAACATTTCTCACTGCTCTTGATGCCTCGACCATTGACTGGTCGCGGGCACAATTTGCACTGACAGCATGCTACCACTGGCTGTTTGTGCCCCTTACGTTGGGACTCGCCCTTATCGTGGGGATTATGGAAACACTTTTCTACGTAAAGAAGGACGAAGCATGGAAACGTGCTACTCAGTTTTGGATGAAACTCTTCGGTATCAACTTTGCTATCGGCGTGGCAACAGGCCTCATTCTGGAGTTTGAATTTGGTACAAACTGGAGCAACTACTCTTGGTATGTGGGCGATATCTTTGGTGCGCCACTTGCCATCGAAGGCATTGTGGCATTCTTTATGGAAGCCACTTTTATTGCTGTGATGTACTTTGGTTGGAACAAAGTGAGCCGTGGTTTCCACCTTGCTTCTACTTGGCTCACGGGCTTGGGCGCAACGCTTTCGGCATGGTGGATCTTGGTAGCAAACTCGTGGATGCAGCACCCTGTGGGCATGACATTCAATCCCGACACGGTGCGCAACGAGATGACCGACTTCCTCGCTGTGGCATTCTCTCCCACAGCAGTGGTAAAGTTCTTCCATACCGTTTCGAGCGGTTGGATGACGGGCGCCGTATTCGTGATAGGCGTAAGTTGTTGGTTTTTGTTGCGCAAGCGCAATGAACTGTTGGCAAGACGATCCATCAAGGTGGCAGCTCTGACGGGCATCGTAGCGACAATCGTAGTGATGGGCACTGGCGATCAGAGCGGCATCACGATGGCTCGCGAGCAACCTATGAAGCTTGCTGCTGCAGAAGGTTTGCAGCAAGGCGGAAAGGGAGCAGCCTTTAGTATCGTGCCTGGAGTGGAAGTGCCGAATGTGCTCTCTATCTTGGCAACGCATGATGCCCAAGGCTACGTGCCAGGCATACAAGACCTGCTCAACGGATACACCCTACCCAATGGTACACGCATGCCCTCGGCAGACGAGAAAATGGAGCGCGGAAGAACAGCCATTCAGGCTTTCAGCCAATATCGTGAGCAGAAAGACAAGCAGCCAGAAGCAGCCCAACAAGCCCTCCGTACGCTCAATCAGCACCAGGCTTTCATGGGCTACGGGTATCTGAAGGATAAGTCAGAATTGGTACCTCCCGTAGGCATCGTCTACTGGTCGTTCCGTCTCATGGTGGGCTTTGGCTCATTCTTATTGCTCCTTATGGTAGTGATGGTTTGGACAGGACGCAAGCCCTCGTTTGCGTATCCGCGCTGGTTGCTTTGGCTCGGTGTTGCAGCCATCCCTATGGTCTACGTTGCAGGTCAAGCAGGATGGATCGTGGCAGAAGTAGGCCGCCAGCCTTGGGCTATTCAAGACCTGCTGCCTGTGGGCGTAGCCGTATCACAGTTGAGCCCTACGCAGGTAATGACCACATTCTTCCTCTTCCTCGTGCTTTTCACCTTGCTACTTATTGCAGAGGTACGCATCATGTGTAAAGCCATTTCATCTCACAACGACAACTAACCCCATCCCTCTCCGATCATGATAACTTACGCATTTTTACAACAATATTGGTGGGTGCTCGTATCCCTACTGGGCGCCCTATTGGTATTTCTCATGTTTGTACAAGGAGCCAATTCCTTGATATTCCGCTTAGGACATAGTACAGAAGAACGGCAAATCATCATCCGCACTACAGGCCGCAAATGGGAGCTTACCTTTACCACGCTCGTCACCTTCGGAGGCGCATTCTTTGCATCCTTCCCCCTGTTTTATAGCACGAGTTTTGGCGGAGCATACTGGGTATGGATGCTCATCCTCGTGAGTTTCGTGCTGCAAGCTGTGGCCTATGAATATCAAGACAAGCCGGGCAATCTGCTGGGCGCTCGAGTCTATCAAGCATTCTTAGTATTCAATGGTTTTGTAGGTCCGTTTGTACTGGGTGCAGCGGTTGGTACTTTCTTCACAGGGTCTGCATTCACCGTGAGTCAGGCGGCTATGGGGCATGCCGATGCAGCTTTGGCTTCGCCCGTCATCAGCCAATGGGACAGCGCTTGGCACGGACTGGAAGCCTTGGCTCAGCCCTGGAACTGGGTATTGGGCTTAGCAGTGTTCTTCCTTGCCCGCGTGCTGGGTTCGCTCTATCTGATCAATCGCACTGACGACGCTGCCTTGCTGCCCAAACTGCGTCGGCAAGTTGTGATCGACGCTATCCCCTTCCTCCTATTCTTCGTAGCATTCGTCATCTATCTGCTCACCCTCAATGGGCTCACTTATCAAGAAGCCACACAGACGTTTGTCAGCGAGAGCAACAAGTATCTGCACAACTTTCTGTCGCTTCCCCTTGTCAGTGCAATGTTCTTGGTAGGCGTGGTCTGCGTATTATGGGGCATTGGTCGCACAGGACTATGTGCTTCAAGCAAATGCGGCATTTGGTCCGTATCTGTAGGCACAGTACTCGCGGTATGGGCATTGCTGCTCATTGCAGGACTAAACGATACGGCTTACTATCCTTCGCTCACTTCACCACAATCGTCACTTTGCCTGGCGAATAGCTGTTCGAGCGAATTCACGCTTCGCACCATGACGATTGTGAGCCTGCTTATCCCATTCGTCCTGGCATACATTGCCTATGTATGGCGAGCTTTGGAGAAGAAAGTATAAAAGTCTCTTCACAAGCAAAATCCCCGCTTCACTATCATCTGTGAAGCGGGGATTTTTTGCATAGAGGAATATTGTAGTGCTTAGTAATTTGAATGTTACCTATAGACATGCACTTCGCCCATATTTTATAATGACATATACTATTTTTCCTTTATTTGTTCCAATATTTTTCAGCCATAGGTTTTAGTCGATTTGTGATAATTTGCATCACCTCACCAAAGTTTAGTTCTTCTTTCCAATGAATCTTTTTTAGAAACAACTTCCATTGCATTTGTCGGTATGTATCATTGATAAACTCGTCTGTGAACAATTTCCGTTCGGGATTGTATTCAAGCCCGCGATTGTCAAACGTTGCCTTGACTGCCTCATACAGCATACTATCATCTAAAGAACGCTTGGTCAACAACTGATAACAATCAAAGAAATCCTTCATTCGGCTATTATACTCGTCACGATCTATCATCGTGTGGAATTTTTCCGCAACAACAGTCTCCAATGAATATGCCTGTAGATTGACAGATGGTATATTCGGCAGCAAAAGAGGAAAGTCTATGGATGCAGGGCAAGGTGTCACTACATCACCGAAACCTATATCTACTGTCATCTTGTGGACAATGCTGTCCATGTGTGCCGTGAAGAAGAACCTTGTACCAGGATATTTCTTTTCCATGGTATTTGGCTCAAATGTTATGTTTTCCGTATCAAACGTAACACCATCCTCATCGCATGATATCTCTAAGATTTCTTGAAACACCTTGGTTAAGAACTCACGGTCACGATTGATTTTTTCCGCCATAAAGTCCACATCTATTGTTGGACGAGCGTTTAGCCCATCCATGGCATAGAGCAGGAGCCACCTTTCAACAAGAAGTTGTCCTTATACTGGCTTACAGACACTCTATAGAGCAATCGTTCGTTGAAGTATCTCGCAAGGAGATACATATATTTATAGCCTGTCTCATTCATCAAGTTGAACAGACGTGTTTTTACAGACTTGCCATAGTTTTTCTTTCCCATTCTATTCTATTGCTATTTCTATGTAATTTTTCAATATGTTGGCAACTCTCAGTCGCTTGGCATATTCCGACAGGCAAGTCAAATTGCGGTTTTTCTTTTTCAGATAATTGCGTATCACCTCAGAACATACGTCCATTCCTATTTTGTTACGATACTTGATTGCATCACACACACTGCGTTCCAAGTCCGTTATACAAACATGATACCCAGAGATTTCAGCATTCATTACCCCAAACTCTAAGTTTTCCTTTTTCCAATAATAAAGTTCTACAGGCAAGGTTGGTGGGATGACCACCTTACGCTTGGCTTCAATGGCGATGCAGAAAGAAGGCGGAATGACGGTAGATAGCTTATGATATGCCCAAGCATTGTAAAGACATACTATCCCATTGGGTATCACTCGTTCCACATCAATCATTGTATTAAAGAGAGCATCGGGAACGGCATATACCCCATGACGAACCCGAATCAATTCGCCACGCTCCTTGGCTCTAACAATCTTCAGATAATCGGATTGCTTTGAGAGTTCTGCGGTTGTTATGATACCCCCCTGCGAGGTTGCCTTGTGTATAATGTTATCCATATCGTCACCTTACTATTATATATTCATCAGTGCAAAGATACGATTCTACCTTCAAAAAGTGATAGTTTCCGACGGAGAATATTTCTTTTATCCGTAAAAAACTATCGTTATTCTACAATTCTGCATCTTATTTGACGGACAACTCATAAACTTCAATTAATCATCATCCTCGTAATACTTTAGCAATTTCCACAAAAGTACAGGATGCGACATCCACAGCGGCCCACAGATTATTAAAAAAGCCCACCCATGTCATCGTACACCGGTCGGTGTACGCACGAGCACCGGTCGGTGTACACACGAGCATCGGTCGGTGTACGCACGAGCATCGGTCGGTGTACGCACGAGCATCGGTCGGTGTA
>ERZ808270.215-NODE-215-length-36405-cov-6.860248_pt1 | contig 36405 bp, 20 predicted proteins | sample MGYA00521082_ERZ808270 | MGnify/ENA primary metagenome ERZ808270 (study PRJEB31516, sample SAMN03275594) | gut metagenome | biome: mammalia-associated habitat; material: feces | host: Papio cynocephalus | place: Kenya | collected 2012-07-27 ... | reverse complement strand
TCCGCTACGGATAAAACATGATTGCCATAGAGAAGTAGACGCCCGACAAAATCAACCAAGAGGACAAAACTCACAAAATGAGATTGTCCGTGGCGGAGGTCTCCGGCCTCCGCAGCAAGCGGATATTAATACAATTTTGAGATATAATAGATTGTGAATAATGGTGCTGCGGAGGCCGGAGACCTCCGCTACGGATAAAACATGATTGCCATAGAGAAGTAGACGCCCGACAAAATCAACCAAGAGGACAAAACTCACAAAATGGGATTATCCGTGGCGGAGGTCTCCGGTCTCCGCCACGGACGAAGTGTGCAAAAAGCGCATGGCTTGCCTTTTTGACAAACTCTCATACATCTGATGAAAGATGCAAATATCGTGAAGAGAGTAAAAAAGTATTACAAATGAAAAAGTCGTTTTAGAAGAAATAATTGGTTAGTTGGAAGGTTATCGGAGAAAGAGTGAGAGGAAAATGGAGAGATTAATAGCATAAAGCGCCACTTTATATATGGCAATACACCACCTTACATGCGCAAAAATGCCATTTTACATGAGATGAAGCAGTAGTTTACATGGGATAAAGCGGCACTTTACATGGAACAAAGCGGCACTTTAGAACTGAGAAAAGGGAAAAATAAGGAAAAAAGAGCTGCACATATTGGGGAGAATATTGCGTAACCCTCTGAAACACAACGGAGAAAAGCTGCACACAAAATTAGGGCATAAATTCGGAGAAGGAAGGAGGCGCTGGAAAATTCGCGAGTTTTGAGGCGGTAGGAATACAAATATAAGATAAGGCAAGCATAACTGTCCACGGAAAAATATTAGCACTTATAAAGTGTAATAATTCGGAAAAAGCATTATCTGTCCCCCACCAATCGCCTATCAATTTTAACGACTAAAGATTTCATCCTTTTTTACGACAGTCGGGGCAGACACCCTTAATTACAAAAGATACGGAATGGGCAATGAAGCCATCAGGAAGAACGACTTTCTGCACTGGGATGTTTTCAAGACAGAACGTGCGCGAGCATGACTCACAATAGAAATGTGCGTGGCTTGAAGCATGTCCCTCCGAACCATGATGAGTGCAAAGCTCATAAACAAGCGATCCCTTGCCATCTTCAAAAGAATGTACAATGTCGTGCTCAAGAAAAAGTGTAAGCGTCCTGAAGATGCTCGACTTGTCCATCGACAACAACGTGTTCTCCATCATAGAGAGAGTCGTCGGATGATGTTGGGCAAGAAGCGTCTTCAGGACGATTATGCGGTTGGCGGTGGGACGTATGCCCTTACGCTCAAGAATTTGTTCTACCAAAGTGTTGTTCATTCTGCAAATGATATGTATGCAAAATTACAACGAATATTCCGAATCGCCAAGAGAATCCATCAATTTGTCATGTGCGCCAATACCAACGTATGCGGCTGAAGAACATCGTGACACCGATTGTCAGCGATGTCAGGAATATACCTTGCAACAACCCGAGCCATGCGTTCTGCGCGAAGAAGGCGAAGAGCGGTGAGAGCAAACCAAAGATGTTAAGCACTGGCATGATGAGAAGGTCGCAAGCTACATATGCAACCATCGGATTCTGGCCCGACATCGACATGAAACAAAGTGGACGCTCCACATTCCATCTGTCGCAAAGCACATGGAAAACGAGCAACATGGCGCAACCTATAGCTGCCGTCACGAAAAGATAGCCAAGTGTCGGAGGGTCCTTCTTGACGCCGCCTTGAAGCGGCTGCAACAGCAAGCCAAGTGCGAGGAGCAAAGAAGCAAGCTGCCACAAGCGGCGTTTCAACATGTCAGTGTCGGTACCAAAGCGCAAGGCTATGTTGCCAGTGACAATGAACAGCAACGACACGCAGGCGTTGAGCAGGTCTAAATGGAGATAAAGGCACGTGACGTTGCTAACGGCAAGGGCAAGTGCCACAATCAGCATGACGCTGTCAACGAGCTTATCTGCGCCCGAAACTTTGCAAGAGCCTTCTGACAGCGATGTCCACTCTAGCAGCCATTCGCCAGCGAAACTGCCAGGAAGCACTATCAGAAGATACTTAACATAGTCAAACTGATAAAGCCCAGGCAACGGACACCAAGCGTTCAGATTCTGCTGCCACGACCCTTCCACTGTCGTTCCTGCAGAAAGCGCCGCTACAAGCACGATGATTAAAATGCGCGTGCGCCTGTCACGGGCCGTGAAGAGATAAGAGAGTCCGCCAAGCACTGCCATATAGGCAAGAATGAGCAAGATTGGATTATTGACAGTTGGCGTAAACGGCACATCCCCAGCGTCCTTCACACACAACAGCAAGACAACACCTGCGGTATAAGCAGAGAGTTTTATCAGTTGCTTGACGCGATCAGAAACTGCATACGGAATACGCATAAACATCGGGAAGAGCAACAGGAAAGCCACTATCGCCCACCCCCACGCATACCATCCGCCATCCGGACAGAGCATGTAAGGATAGAAATGCTGCACATATACAGAAAAGAACGCCAGCTTAACGCCACGCTTCAAAATGTCGGCAGCGACGCTCCTGCGACTCTCGCCACGACTAAGACGCTTGCCGACAGACATCGGGAACGCCGCCCCCATGGCAAAGAGGAAGAGTGGAAAGACGAGATCAACCCACGTTATGCCACTAATCTGAGAATCGTAGGCGAACGTTGGAGGCGGTTCCTGTGCATGGTGCATCCAGGCAGGCAGTCCGCCACCAATGGTAGCGGACAACACCATACCCACGATAGCGAGACCGCGCAGCACGTCGAGCGACACGGCACGTTTCTTCATCGTAAGCCTCCTTTCCAGAGTCCTGCCTCTATCTCATTCCAAAGATTCTTCGTAACGATATGTACGAGGTCGAACACCATGAGTCCGTCGGCATCCTTAAGATTCTCAGCAATAGTGGCACTGAGGCGTGCCGGATTGTCATAGAACTGGTCGACAAGCACTCCTCCTACAAACGGATGACCGCCGAGGATAGAACGCAGGTGGCGGCAAGAGCCCTCAACGCAATACCAGTCGCCAGACTGTGCCGAGAGGTCGGTTTCATTCTTCACGAGCTTGTTGGTCTTCAGATAGTCGGCTACGGTCACATCCGTGTAATAATTGCCAGTAAAATAGGTGTCGATATTGCGGATATAGCCCGTCTTCTGATACTTGGCAGTCGCCCAATCGAAGTCGGCAGCCGGATTATATGAAGGGTCAGCGAAATTGACGCCCACCTCATAATAGCTCGGATACCACGCACCTGTGTATGTGTCGAAGCCCATTCGTGGATTGGCAGCCTTCACCTCCTTACGCGCCCGCGCCATAAAGTCGCTGATGACCATAGAGCGCCACTCTATCCACTGTTTGAAATACTTTCCCTTCTTCATCACGGGTTTGCCGTCAGTACCCTTACACCATTCAAATATGTCCTCAGGGAAGCGCTGCAAACGTTTCCCGACATACTTCTCAAAAGCCTTGCGCGACATGTCGGAGAAGTCGGCGGTGATGCCGTCGAAGCGCACACGATCGGTGACAATGCCCTCAAGTTGCGGATACTTTGTGGCAATCTCCTTCATTATATTGATAATATAGGATTGATAGGCTGTGTCGTTTGGATTGACCATTCCGCCATACTTCTCCTTCTCCTGTGTAATAGGTATGAGTCCGCGCTCCGGATTGTAGACAACAGATGCCCATTCAGGATGCTGAGAATATACAAGACCCCGGTCGAAATAGTTGTGGCCAGCGCAGAACGTGTTCATGGAGGCAAGCACTCCAAGCCCGTTCTTCTTGCCCTGCTCAATGAAATAGCCAAGATAGTCGAAGTCGGCAGCCTTCTTGCCGCCCCACTCCGTCATGCGCGGCGCATACTTGCTGTCGTAGAGTACCTCGCCCGTGATGGGACGCACGTCGACAACGATGTCGGTAAATCCAGCCTCACGGATACGCTTGCAATAGAAATCGATGGAGTCGCGAGTGGCAAAGCGCGCGAGATTTGCCTCTGCGTCAATCCACAGATAGGCGCGCTTGCGCTTGAGGACAGCACGGAAGGGTGAAGCTGGGAGTCCGAGATTGTTGCACAGTTCCGCCTTATAGTAATTGTGGAAACCATAGCGCACTTCCACGGGATTCTTCACAGCGTCAGACCATACTTTCACCTGATTGGTGCTGCGCACGATTTCCGCCTGCGCCTTCACCACATTGCCGGCAGAATCGACAAGCTCAAAGCCCTCGACGTTCTGCAACTCTGGTGTCAGACCATCCTCACCGCCGTTAAATTCGACAATGACAGCGCCGTTCTCCACGTGCGCCGACTTATACGACGGTGCATCGGCAATGCCCTTCTGCCCATAAGTCTTAGCAATTGCGACGTCAGCGATGCGCTCGCCAATCTTTATCTTGTGGGGGGTATGGATGAATTTCTCATCGCCACAATCGGCGGTTGTAATCATCGTCACGCCACTGACCTTACTCTGTAGATCGGACTGCACTTGACGGAACCACGCCCACTCCGTGTCGTCGTCGGTGACAGCTTGGAACGGCACAAGCTGGACATAATAAAACGGCATTTCGTCATTGCCGAAATGCTTACGCCACTGGCTTACCATCTCCGGGAAAAGTTTCTCGTAGAGCATGGGCTCTGGAGTGTTGGCCTCTCCTTGATACCAAACGACACCCTTAACAGGGAAGCCTTTCCAGGGGTTGACCATACCATTATAAAGCAACGTAGGAGTACCCTCTGTCCATCCGAAATTGGTTTGTTCGTAGTCGGGCAGTTTCACCTCCGGGAACTTCTCAAGCGACTCACGACTCATCCATGCCTGTATGGTAGACATACTCCAAGAGCAGTTGACAAGACCAACGGGCACACCGAGATTCTTCTGGAGTCTGTTGCCAAAGAAATAGCCCACAGCGCTGAAGTCGGCAACGGCATCAGACGTGGCGTGGCGCCATTCGCCCTTGACACTGGATGTCTGCGGGCGTGTGTTCCAAGCGTGCTCCTGCGAGAAAAGGCGCAAGGGACGATTGCCGTCAGCAGCGGCTATGTAAGGCAGGGAGCCTGCCGTAGGCTGACCGCGGAAGCCCTTTACAGGCATCTCCATATTGGACTGTCCGGAGCAAAACCACACGTCGCCCAAAAGCAAGTCGGAAAGTACCAATCGCTCACCGTCGCTAAAGGTCATCGTGAACGGACCGCCCGCACTGCCCGTCGGCACCGTCAGCGTCCATTTGCCGTCGGCGTCGCTCCGCGTGCGATACTTTTTGCCGTCCCATGACGTGGATATTTCCACAGTGCGCTGTGGCGTTGCCGTGCCAGAGAAGAGCACCTTGGCGTTGCGCTGCAACACCATTCCATTACCAAATATAGGGGCAAGCGTCACCTTCGCCTGTCCGCTTACTCCCATCGCCATTGCCATGGTGAGAAAGACATATCTTGACTTCATACGTAAATTGTTTTGTTTATTTGCTTTTCTTATGATTGTAGGATTCTAATAATGTGAAATGTGGGTCAATCTGAAGAAGAAGAATAAAAAATCGGGTGGGCACACTTGCCCACCCTTCTTCTGTAAAAAATCAGAATTGAGAACCAAATTATTTAGATTTTAAAATACTCGCGGTAGCGGTCGTAGAGATGACCTGCCTGCTGATAAGCCGACTGCGGCGACATGAAATGAGAGAACTCAAAGGTGATTGCCTTGTCGTAGCCACATCGCTTAGCTGCCTCCAACTTGAGGCGAAGCTTGTCGAACTTAATAGGGAGGAAGTGGATTGGCATATCGCGGTCGAATGTCTCGGCGTTGGTCCAGCACTGCATACCATAACGATCGGCAAGTTTCTTGTTGACAGAGAAGAAAGCGTCAAGCTCGTCATAGTCAATGTGGCCGTCCTGGAAGGCTACGGCATTGACAACATCGTGAATACCGTCGAATATCTCGTTCCACTCGCGCTCGTGCTCCTCAACGGAAACCGCCTGGTCGTTGGTGAGCTTTCCTGTACCCATAACAGCCTTCTTACCGTCAATCCAAGGCGATATGAACGTCGGCAGACCGCCGGAAATGTCCTTGCTGTGCTTGCCAAGAGTATGGAATGTGGGGATAGTGCCCTTTGTCTTGCGGCTTATCTCCGTGCTTATGTACCAGCCAGCAAAGCTCTTGTGGCGTGCGCCGTAATTCTCCCACACCTCATCGATTACATAACGGTTGTAATCGATTTCGAGAGTCATGTCGCCCGTGTCCCAATAGTGACCTGAATCGTAGAGTCCGAAGTAAAACTTCATTCCATACTTGTCGGCAAGAGAAAGATACATCTCAAGCAAATCTACTGAAGGCATATAACATCCCTTGCTGAGAAGAAATTTCGATGGATAGGTGATAAACTTGCGATAACCAGAGCGAATCATGATAACCGTGTCAATACCAATGCTCTTCATATACTGGAAATCGCGGTCCCATTCGGCATATCCCCAGTTCTGATGAGGAATGTCATGAGAAATCTCATCAAGGAAAGTGCCGGTTATCTTCAGTCCGTTGGCAGGCTTCACAATGAGCGAACCTGCCTCTGAAGGCTTTATTGTAGGTTGGTCGTTGACCTTTATTTTGCCAGCTGCAAACGAACGTTCACCTGCAAGTACAGAAGGAGCTACAAGTGCTGATGCACCAAGAACGCCCATTTTCTTCAAAAAGTCACGTCTGTTTCCCATAATTAATCAAACTTATATGTTAATAGAATATATTATTAATAAAGAAATTTAGTAAGTAGTGGCTATTTGTCTTATCTTTTGCAAAATTACAAAAAGTTTCCGAACTCCATCAATATTTATTAAATATTTTACATAAATAGCCACAATAAACTTAACATTAAGCACAATATTTCTATATTCTCTTGAAAGTTTCATTATATTTTGCTAACTTTGTAGAGTGAAATCAAACACATCCCTATAATACAATAAAAAACTATCGTATAAATGCAAAACCTGTTTTTCAAAGAAATCGGCGATGGGAGCAAGACTTCTAATATAAAGAAGAACATCCTTACTTTTTTCGTTGAAAACGGAAACGCCACCATCACGGAACTCTCAAAGGAACTGGGACTGAGCATTCCCACAACTACGAAGTTCATCAACGACATGTGCACAAAGGGTTTTCTCAACGAATTTGGAAAACTCGAGACTAACGAGGGACGCCGTCCAAACCTTTACGGACTCAACCCAACGTCGGGCTACTTCCTCGGAATAGACGTGAAGAAGTTCACGCTCGACATGGGCATCATGAATTTTAACGGTGAACTCGTTGAGCGTCGCGACCGCGTGCCCTATCATGCGGAGAACACCAACGAGGGTTTGGAAACACTTTGTCGCCTCGTGAAGGACTTCGTCAACGACACCGACATCGACCGCGAAAAAATTCTAAACGCCAACGTCAACCTCTCAGGACGCGTCAATCACGACACGGGCTACTGCTACAGCATGTTCAGCTTCTCGGAAACTCCTCTGACAAAAATCTTATCCGACAGTCTGGATATGCCTGTCACGATAGAAAACGACTCGCGTGCCATGGCTTACGGCGAGTTCTGCAAAGGATGCGTGAAAGGCGAGAAGAACGTTATCTTCGTCAATGTCAGTTGGGGACTCGGCATGGGAATAATTATCGACGGCAAGCTCCACTACGGCAAGTCGGGATTCTCAGGCGAGATTGGTCATGTACATTCCTTCAACAACGAGATAATCTGCCGATGCGGAAAGAAGGGATGCCTTGAAACAGAGGTGTCGGGAGCTGCGCTTTTCCGCGAGGTTACGGAGCGCATAAAGAACGGGGAGACGTCCATACTCACCAATCTCATGAAAGACAAGGACACGCTTCAGCTCCACGACATCATTGACGCCACCAATCATGAGGATGTACTATGCATAGAGGTGGTGGAGTCGATTGGCTCCAAGTTGGGACATTCCGTTGCCGGACTCATCAATATCTTCAATCCGGAACTAATAATAATAGGTGGGGCATTGTCGCTGACAGGCGACTATCTGCTCGAGCCAGTGAAAGCTGCCGTGAGGAAATACTCACTCAATCTTGTCAACAAGGATACAATCGTAACTCTATCCAAGTTAAAAGACAAAGCAGGAGTAATTGGCGCCTGCATGCTGGCACGCAACAATGTGCTTGGAATATAGGAAATCATCTAAAAGAACCATACTGAAACGAAAATATCCGCAATGCCTATAAACGGGCATTGCGGATATTTTCGTTTTATCATCAGTCTTTCACTGACTCTGCAACAATTATTTTCTGCCGCTCTTGGTCCAGAATTGCTCAATCTCCTCGAGCGTCTTTCCAGCCGTTTCCGGCATCAGTCGCCATACTATGAGCATGTAGGGTACACACATGACAGCGAAGAGAAGGAATGTGCCAGCAGGCGTAAGCGTCTCTAAAAGCCATGGTGTGAGCTGTCCTATGAGATATGTACCAACCCATAGTGATAGTCCGGCAATGGACATGGCAAGACCGCGCACACGTGTAGGATACATCTCTGACAGCAACACGAAAATTACGGCACTGATACTTCCCGCACAGCAGAACACATAGAGCAGGAAGAAGACGAGCAGGAAGATGCTCGACAAGCCGATGCTCTCACCAAACTGGAAATAGAAACCGATAATCAGCAGGCAGGCTATCATTCCCGACACACCATAATATATCAGCTTCTTGCGTCCTATACGGTCGATGATTAGTAGGGCAAGGATGCCAGTCAAGGTGTTGACGGCACCGACAAGTATCTGATAGAACAGAGAGTCGCCGCCAGAGAGTCCTGCATTCTCGAAGATTGTTGGACCGTAATAGAGCACCGCATTGACACCCATAAACTGTCCGAGCATGGCTATGCACACACCGATAATGACAGCGGCACGTATGCCCGGCTGCAGGAGCATGCGCCAATCGCCCTTCGTTTCGCCGCTGAGCACCTCCTTAGTGGCTGCCACCTGACGGCGAGCCTCGTCTACTGAAGCGTAGATGCGCTGGAGAATACCCTCAGCCTTAGCATCCTTTCCGTATACAATGAGCCAACGCGGACTCTCAGGGATGAAGAAGATGACAATGAGGAATATCAACGCCGGCACTGCATTCATGCCAAGCATAGCGCGCCACACCTGGTCGACGAAAATCTGCTGCATGATGGGACTGGAATAAACTGCTCCACTCTGCGCATGACAGAGCAGGCCGTAATTGACGATGTAAGCTCCAAGAAAACCAACCGTCACCGCTACTTGATAGAGCGACACGAGGCGGCCACGATAATGAGCCGCGGCAACCTCCGAGATGTAAAGAGGTGACACGATGGAAACAACGCCGATGCCTACGCCTCCCACAACACGTGCAATAACAAGATGAGTAAAGTCGGCTGCAAAGGCACAGTACAGACCAGACCCGGCAAACAACAAAGCAGCAATGACCATCACAATCTTGCGTCCGAGACGATCGGTGAGCATTCCTGCAAAGAGCACGCCGATGATGGAACCTATCAGCGCACATCCCACATACCAGCCTTGCTGCAAGGAGTCAAGTTGGAACTGGTCGGCCACCTGACTTATCGTTCCAGAGATAACAGCCGTGTCGTAGCCGAACAAGAGTCCGCCGATAGCTGCCACAATGGAGAGGAATATCATGTAGCCCATGTTAATCGTATTTGACATAATAATTTGGGTTTTAGTTTTTTTATAATTCAGAGAAATAACGTCAGTAATTCAGATAAATGACGTCAGTGCCGCTCATTCGGTGATGGATTGGCGATAAACATTGCCGAATCGGTCGGTGGCACGCACTTCAATCTTCGCCTTGGCGTTCTTCGGAACGGCACGGAAGAGATGTGGAGTAGTGATTGGTGTGATCCATTCGTACTTCACGCGGTCGCGGTCCTTGCATATCTCTGTAGCTTCAGGGTCGTAGCCCGTGAACTGCTCCATGTCGCCCATACGCTTACCATTCTCGTACCATTCCACTTTCCACTTCTCGTCCCAATTCCATACATTTGCAACAATGGCGTCAGGGCAATCCTGCGATTTGCCGACAGCGTAGGCACGCAGCTGATAGTCGGCAGGCTTGCCCTTGCTCTTATAAATCCATTTCACCTTGTTGCCGTCAACCTCATATATTCCACAGCCTTGGGGAGTGCCATCCTGACAGACGTCTGCACGCCACCACATACCGCACACGGCAGCCGTGTTGTGCTCCATGAGCGAATCGTTGAAGCAGACATTGAGATTGAAGTGGCTATGGCCAGTAAGCAGATGTGCGTCGTAGCCCTTGAGAAAGTCATAAAGACCCTGCGCATTGCTCGTCTCGTCCTGAAGGAGAGTGTTCCAAGCAAGTTTCTTCGTAGAACTTGTAGGAATGTGCATAGCCACGAATACGAGTGAACCTTTCGGCACGTACTTCAAATCCTGCTCCAACCACTGGAATGTACGCTCGTCAATGTAGCCAACATACTGATAGTCGCGATCGAGATAGAAGTTGTTGTTGATAACTATGTAATGAGCCTTGCCACGGTTGAACGAATAGTAGATAGGTCCGAAATAGCTCTCGAAGGTTTTGTAGGATGTCTCGAAAGAACGTCCGCCGTAGGTCATGTCATGATTGCCAATGGCACGATAGTAAGGATAGTCCACGTTATCGTCCGTAGTTTTGATGTAGTCAGGGAAAAGAGACGGAGTGTCGCCGACAAGGTCGCCAAGGTCGAAGCCGACAACGTCGCGCTTTCCGCGCACCTTGTCGACATAGCCGCGTACATCCTCAAGATACTTTCCATATGACTTCACGTCGCTTGCACACGTCATTTGCACGTCGGCCTGCACGACAAGCAACTGATGATTGTCATCGCGCTCGTTGCGGTCGATGGTGAAGTCATACTCCGTTTTGCCGTTCTCGTAAGGCTGATAATAGCGTGGCACAGAGCCTGAAGCTACAGGCTTATAGCCAGAAGGTGTTGAAAGATACACAAATCTCACGTCACGCTTGCCCTCAATGCGGTATTTTCCGTCGGCATCCGTTTGCACACAGTCGTAACCATCTGTCACGACAACGCCTGACACGGGCTTGCCCTTACATGTTACACGCCCATAAACATCAGGCTGCGCGCCCTTGGCTGTAATAATCCAAAGGCACGCAGATAAGAATAGAAATGATCTTCTCATTCAGTTCCTGTTTTTTATTTGTTCTCTTTGAGACTGTTCAAATAGCTGTCGAAGCCCTGTTTGAAGCCGTCCCAATAATTATATTCACGCACATGAATCATGTCAAAAACGAAATATCCGTCGGCTGCATTGATGCAAGCGTCCACAGTCTTGGGGATAAGATCAATGCATCCTCCGTTGGTCCAACCCGTGCTGTTGCCAACGTCAGGGCCGGCAGCAAACTTCACGTCATTCATAAGCAATTGCTTCGCCTGCTCGGCAAAACCCTGCATCGTCCATTCCGTAGAACCGTAGATAGCGTCTGCGGAAGCGTAAGCGCCGACAAGCATGAAATCAAGAAGGTCGGCATAGCCATACTTTTTGTAGTCGGGAGTTGCCCATGAATAGTGGGCAGACGTGTCGTACTTCGGACTTGCCCAATTGACGCCGGAATCGTAATAGTCGGAATACCATGCTCCAACGTATGTGCCAAGACGCAAGTCAGGATTGACCGACTTGACACGCGCACGAACTTTCTCTATGAAGTCATGTATGGTCTTCACGCGGAACTCAAGCCACTTCTTTGTCAGCTCAGACGGATTGGAAGGCAAGGATGTACTGCCAGCCTCAAGGATGTCGCCAGGGAAATTCTCCACATGCTCACCGATGTACTCCTCAAATTTTCTGCGCGTAATGTCAGAGAAGTCGGAAGCGATGTCATTGTAGCGGCAACGGTCGAGGAAAATTCCGTCCACATTGTACTTGGCAAGGTCGCCAATCAAGTTAAGGAGGAATTCCTGCACATCATCGTTGGCAGGGTTGAGGAATCGCGTTCCATACGTGAGGTTGTTCTCGTCCTGAGCCTCTGTGATGTCCATGACATTGGTCAGACCGTCAGAGAGGTTAAGCGTCGTGGCCCAGTCTTTCTTGTCGGCATCGCGGAAGAGCAATCCCTGCTCACCCAATCCATAAGGATACTTGTTGCCACCAACAAAGGTATTGATGGATGCGTTAACGCGCAAGCCAAGTCGGTGACCGGCATCAATAAACTCCTGGAGGTAGTCCCAGTCGGCAGTACGCTCATAGAACTTATAGCTGCTGCCCTCCCAATAGTCGAGCTTATGCACTTGATCGACAACATTTGTATTGAAAAGCACATCGCCCATCGTCGGACGAACGTCAACAACGATGTCCGTGAAGCCGGCATCCTTCGCCTTCTGCAAGTCGCGTTCTATGTTTTCCTTGCTGTTGGCATACTCCGGGAAGTTAGCTGCAGCGTCAATCCAGATGAAGCGAGGCTTAGCCTCAACCTGCGCTGGAGTATCCGGAGTGTCGGGAGTGTTGTCCTCCCAAGGCCAACCCGGTATGCCGTCATCATCGTTGCCACATGCCGTAAAGCAGAGCGCCAATGAGGCAAAAGCGGCAGGTAGGAAGTTTCTTAGTAATGATTTGAAGTTTCTCATTTGCTTTAAAAAATTGCTTTAGTTTTTATAAGAACGAGGCCGCACCGAGTTTTAGTGCCCGGCACAGCCCCGTATTGACAAAATTTAAACTTTATTATTGCTGTATGCAGTCGGCAGAGTAAGCGCCGAGCACACCGCTATTGTTGTCGTAATAGTAGATGTAGAGCTTGTATCCATTTGTGGACGGAGCAAGGAGCACGTCACCAGAAGCCGTGTTAGAGTCTGCCGACTGGAAGTAGTCGATAGCGCCGTTGGCGAAGGCAAGTGCGGGAGATGCAGCCACGTCAGTGCCGCCAAGTGTGCTCTTGTTGGTCGTGTCATAGAGATAGAGACGCGGACCAATACCCCACTGCGGGAAGTGCGAAACGAGGAGCAAAGCCAAATAGTTGCAGTTGTTGAACTTCTTTGAGTCGAGGCAGTTCTGGTTGAGACCCCAGCTGTTGCCGTCACCGTTGGTCATCTGCGCAGCAATCTCGTTGTTGCCGTTGAGATAGCTCAGCACATTGGCATCATAATAAGAGAGGAAGACGCCATCGGAAACGGAAGTGGAAGCCGGAACAACCGACGTAGAATTGACGGGAGCAGCTCCCCATGCAAGACCAGAAGCAGAGATGTCAACCACCTCAGGAGTCTGAGGCTGTCCGTTTCTTACAACAATACGTGTGAACTTGCTTGAAGAAGTCACTCCGGAGATACCATCATTTGTAATGATGATGATTGCATCTCCTGCGATGTCGCCAGCCACCTTCATCTTCGCACCCATTGGCAAGCCTGCACGGTCGGTGAATGAAGTAAAGAGACGCGGAGCCTCGGTCACGGAGTTTGTGGTGTAGATCTTGCACTCGCCGCCAGCCTCAACGCTGTTGCAGATAAGCAAGTGTCCACCCTCGTCGCTCGTTACACAGCCAGCCTTGGCAGCTCCAAGGTTGATTGTGCCGCCCTTAGAACCAGTTTCCTGATTGAAGTAGCGTGGTGTAGTGCCGTCGCCCATGCAGACAACGAGTTGTCCTCCAACGACGCCCATGGTAGGAGCGTTGGTCGACTGCCAAGGTATCTCCATAAGAGAAGTGGCGTCAAGATTGAAGATTTGCTTCATAGTGTTGAAGCCATAAGGAATCTTCTCAGGAACGGTCTTCTTCACAGTGTATACCTGTGATGTATTACCGTCATGAGCCGTCACCGTAATCTGCTGTTCCTCATTGTAGTTGAGTGCAGTTGTAGTCGGGTCGGGCGACATTGTTGCATGAGGAGAGAGCGTTACATCAGCCAGACAAGAAGAAAGGTTGTCAGCACTGATGAGCGAGATGGTCTTCGTCTGCTCGTCGATTACGCCTGAAACAGCCGGATCCTTGAGCGAGAAAGCGAGAATAGAACATTTGTTCGACTTCACGCGCTCACCCGTAATGCAGATTTTGCGGGAGTTTCCCTGCGCGTCGGTGTATGTAAAGTAGTTCTCCTTTGTAAGGTCGAGTACGGTGAGTGCCGGCTCAATCTTGCAGTTGGGAGCCAACTCTGCCTGCACTCGCATAGCCGTCATATAAACGTCAGTCTGGTTCTCGCTGTCCTCGGGATAGAACCAAGGCATAGGTATGACGAAACGGTCAGCATTCTGGTCGTCGATGACAAGCTTTACAGCCTCCTTGTCTACGTAAGGACCAGAAGTAAAAATAGCAGAAAGGCTTGTTATGCCTTGTCTGTCAGCTGTCGGTGACACGTAGTCGGGGTCCTGGCACGACTGCATCAACGCCAGCAAGCCCAACAGCATGAAAATGTATTTTTTCATAAATAGATTCATTTAAAAGTTTTGTTAAAGCGAATTACTTCCACTCTGGATACTGTGTTACAGCTCCATTGTTGTCGAGTTCGGCTTGCGGCATTGGCAGACGATAGAGCTTCTCAGGGAAGCTGCGATCCTTGTCGTCAACGCTCACATATACATATTTGAAATCGCCGTTCGGCTCAAGCGTAATCTTGAGTCCGTGCTGCTGGTATCCGGAAAGTCCACCTTCAGCATAACTCTTGGAGGCAAGTCCCCAACGACGCAAATCCCAGTACCATTGTCCCTCGTATGCAAGTTCAATCTTGCGCTCATGGCGTATGGTCTTGAAGAGTTCGTCGCCAGTTTGGTCGGAAGAAGGAAGTCCGACGCGTGTGCGTATAGCCTTTACAGCAGCGTTAGCGTTCTGCGCGTCGCCTGTGAAGTAGCATGCCTCGGCATAGTTGAGAAGCACCTCAGCATAGCGGATAACGGTAAGTGGCTGTGTGCTCACGCTGACCGTTGCGAGGTCATGGTTCTCATCAACAAGCTTGCGGAGGTAGTAGCCCGTAGTGGAGCGTCCCTCAGGAGACTTCTCTCCCCACTGGCACCATCCGTCCGTACCGTCAACATAAGACTCGATGTGTCGTCCTTTCCATTCTGCGCCATTGTAGAGCACGGTGGCCTGGAAGCGCGGTTCAAGCTGGTCGTAGGGCGGAGTGGCAGTAGTGCCTTCTGTCGTGTGCCATGCAGACCAATCAGGATAGCCGCCGGTCTTGAGTTCGTAGGACTCCACCATCTCCTGTGTCGGTGTGCCGTAGCCACCGCCGTTCTTGCTGATAAGTTTGAAGTCGCCGCCCGGAGTGTAGTAAGTGTCGAAGGAATGACCAGTCGTGTTGTCGAAGGTGTATTGCAGAATAGCTTCCTTGTTGCCGGCAGCAATAGTCTTCGAATAAGAGTCGGCATAGTTGGCCTCAAGGTCATAGCCGAGTTCCTTTACTTTGTTGAAAGCAGCCACAACCTTGTCGTAGCGCTTAGCGTAGAGCATAGCGCGTGTGAGGAAGGCGTAGGCAGCACCCTTGTCAATGCGTCCCTCGGCATCAGCCTTGGCGGGAAGGTTCTCGGCAGCGAAGTTCAGATCGTTCTCCACGAAGTCCCAGCACTCGCTCTCGGGGCTGACATTCTTGTCCTTCTTGATGTCATTTAGGTTGGCATCGTAAAGGATTACGTCCTTATAGCGCTTGATGAGGTCGAAATAGATGAATGCGCGCATGAAGCGCATTTCAGCCTCAAGGCGTGTGGCATTGGAGAGCGAGCCTCCAAATTCATGCAGGTTGCTGAGATTCTCGTTGATGCGACGGATGCGAGTGTAGTCATCGCTCCATGTACCGAGATATGCCGTGATGTAGTTGGCGGTGATTGTTGTTCCGCCGTAAGACATCTCACTCGGAATGAAGCACATGGCATTGTAGTTGTAGGAGCCGTACTTCATCTGGTCGGTCAGCGCCTCCGTCATGCCAGCTACGCTCTGTCCGTTGCTGGAGTTGTCGTCGTCATAAAGGAAATGGTAAAGATAGTTCACTGCATACTGCGCGTCATCGCTGTTGCTCCATATCATCTTGTTGGACACGCTGTCACGCGGCGTGAGGTCGAGGAAATCGTTGCAAGATGTCATGGCAAGCGTAGCTCCAGCCATGCAGATACCCATTAATATTGATGATTTCATAGTAGATTGCTTTTAGAATGTTAATGTAATACCACCCATGATCATTCTCTGCTGCGGATAGTAGCCGTTGTTCACGCCCGGAGATTCCGGATCGATGCCTGCGGGCAGACCGCTGATAGTAAAGAGGTTTGAACCCTGGAAGAATACTCTGAGCTTCTGTATATTCACGCGGCGCGTGATGCTCTGCGGGATTGTGTAGCCCAGCTGAAGCGATTTCAGGCGCAGGTATCTTCCGTTGCGGAGCCAGAAGGTGGAAGCCAATCCGTTGTCGCCGCCATGGCCCGGGCTGCCGAGCGTGAGGCGCGGGAACGTACCGTTAGGGTTGTCGATACTGTAGGCATTCTGCACGAGATAGAGCGGAGAGTTGGCGCCCTCCTTGAAAGTCTGAGTCCAAATAGTGTTGTCGTCGTAGCCGTTGTAGTAGGTGCCGGTGAGTGAGACGTCGAAGAGAGCGCCGCCAGAGAACTGTGCGCTGAGGTCGAAGCCATTCCATTGGCAGTCGAGGTTGAGACCATAAGTAAGTTCAGGACGGTTGTTGCGTCCTACGCGAGCCTTGTCGTCCTCTGTAATCTTGCCGTCACCGTTGAGGTCACGGTACTTGATGTCACCTACGTTAGGACGCGAGCCATACCAAGCCGAGTTGGTGATTTCCTCCTCAGAGCGGTAGAGACCGTCGGCAACCCATGCCATAGTTGCGCCATAGGACGTGCCTGTAACCTTGCGCCACTCCTGAATGTTTGGACTATCCGGGTACTTCAGCCAACGTGTCTTGGCATAAGTGAGATTGACGCCCACGTTGTAGGTGAACGGCTTGCCGCCGAGGTTGAAGCGATTACGGTGCTTCACGAGGATGTCCACACCCTTAGTGTCAACCTTGTTATTATTTGCCCATGTCTGATAGTAGCCACCCATTGATGGAGGATAGTCGCCTCCCATGTATGTAAGGATGTCGTAAGTGTAGTTGTAGAAAGCGTCCACCTCAAGTCCGAGCAGTCCGCCGAACACCGTAAAGTCAACGCCGGCGTTGTAGGACAGCGTTTTCTCCCATGTAAGAGCCTGGTTGGCAATTACGCTTGTGTAGTAAGCCGGATTGAGCACGCCATTGATGAGCACGTTGCCACCCGCAGCATACTGGCTGAGGAACGAGTAGGCGCTCACGGCGTCGTTGCCGAGCAAACCGATGGAGGCGCGCACCTTGAGGTCGTCGATGAACTTGATGTCCTTCATGAAATTCTCCTTAGAGATGCGCCATCCGACAGAACCAGACGGGAAGAAGCCCCAGCGGCTACCCGACATTCCGTAGAACTTGTAGGAGCCGTCGTAGCGTCCGGTGAATTCTGCGAGATATTTATTGTCGTAGTCGTACTTCACGCGGAAGACGTAACCAGCCGAACGGCTTTGGTCGCTGCCGCCACTGATAGGATTGTCTGTAGCCACGCCCTGGCTCAGTTCAGGCAACTGTGCGAACGGGAGGTTCTTGGCGTAAGCCGAATGTGAGTCGCTCTTGTAGTCGCGAGCCTCAACAAGTGCAAGCACATCGATGTTGTGGAGTCCGAACGAGCCTGTGTATCCGATGCTTGCCTGACCGACAAGCTGCTCATAGTTGGACTGTCCTTCACCCATGTTGATGCCGTTCTCCGTGCCGCGCGGATCGCCTGTCCGGTTGAACGTGCTGCCAGTGTTGCCGCTGCGCGTCATCAGATAATAGGGAGTATTGAGATTCTTGTTGTGGGATGTGCCGTAGTCGTAGGAGCCAGCCACCTTGAGCTGCAAGCCCTTCACCCAAGGCACGTCATAAGAAAGGGAGAAATTAGTTTGTAGGTCAACGCTGTGCGTCTTCTTGTAGCCCGACTCATAGATTGCTGCGAGAGGGCTGTTAGGTAGAGACGTATTGTTTTGGAGCGTGCCCGTGTAGAGTCCGTTCATCTTCTCCGGCAGATACGGGTGCATACCTATCACCTGATGGGCGATGGAGAGCCATCCCTGCTCGCCGAGACCAGAGTCACCGTCGGTGCCGCCAGATGCGTAGCCGGGGGTATGACGGTTTGACACCTTGCCTGAAACACCGAGAGTGAAGTGGAAATTCTTAGCAAAATCCGATTCGATGTTTGAGCGCAGATTGTAGCGGCGATAGGTGAAATTGTCGATATTACCGTTCTGTCCGAGATAGCCAAGCGAAACGAAGTAGCGTAGCTTCTCTGTGCCGCCTTGTGCTGTGACGCTGTGCTTCTGCGTGAAGCCCGTGCCAAACACCTTATCTATATAGTTCACATTGTCCCAACCGTCCGTCGGGTCGCCGTTTGTCATTGCCTCCACATTAGCTTTCGTGAAAGCAGGCTGATACTGGCTGCGGTCGGTGATGGCTCCGCTTGCGAGCTGATCCATCATCTGCGCCATGTTGTAGTAGTAGGCAAACTGCGGACCGTTCATGAACTTCGGGAAGTTGGCGTTCATCGACGCACCGAACGAGCCGTCGTACGTGATAGACGTCTTACCGACTACACCCTTCTTTGTAGTGATGATAATTACGCCGCCAGAGCCTTTCAAGCCGTACACGGCAGCCGAAGCACCGTCCTTGAGCACTGACACGCTCTCGATGTCATTTGGGTCGATGTCGTTGATGTTGTCAACGGGGAAACCGTCGACGATGTAGGAAACGCCATAGATTGAACCACGGATGCGCAACGAAGCCTGGTCAACGCCCGGCTCTCCTGACTCCTGCACGGAAGACAGGCCAGGAATCTTTCCGCCCAGCACCTGCGAGACGTTTGTGGCGGGCGACTTCAGGAGGTCGTCGCCGCTGATTGCCGACACGGCGCTGGTGAGCGTTCCGCGCTTCTGCACGCCGTAGCCCACAACCACCACCTCGTTGAGGTTGGAGGCGTTGTCCTTCAACACGACGTTGATGACCTTTCGGCTGCCCGGCTTGATGTCTTGCGGGTCCATGCCGATGTAGCTGAACACAAGTTCCGAATTGGCAGGAGCATCAATAGTGTAATGACCATTGATGTCGGTGATGGCTGACTTCTTCGTACCTTTCACCTGTACTGTAACACCTGGCAAAGCCGCACCGTCACTGTCGGTGACAACACCGCTGACAGCACCGTTTTGTGCCATACCGCATAGTGGCATGAGCATCAATCCGGCCGTCAAAACCGGTCGCCTCATCCATTGGCGGACAATAGCTTTTGATTTAGGATTCTCCATATTATATAAGATTAGTAAATAGTTAATGTCAACAAAGTCTTATTTTCAAATTTTCGGCAAATATATAAATATTTTGACTATCTACCAAAGGATATAATAAATAATTTAAAAAATGTAGTAAGATTTTAATACTTTTGCTCTAAAACAACGGCAAAAGTCATGCACGTAAGCATAATACTAAAAAAAATAAAGGGCAAGCAAAAGTGCCTACAAATCAAACCTTCTGTAGGCGTATTTCAAAAGAAAATGCAAGACGACGGCATAGAATGAACCCACAACTGCCCCGCAGAGAATGTCGCCAAGATAGTGAACACCGAGGTACATACGCGAATAGCTCACCACCATTGCCCACACGAACATCATCACACAAACCCATCTGCGCTTTAACTGTAGCGATAGGAAGGCGGCGAGAGCGAACGTGTTAGCGGCATGACACGACGGAAAGCCGTAGCTGCCGCCACGGTAGCCGTTGACAGTGTGGACGAAAGCAGAAATGGGGTTGGCAAGATTGGCAGGACGGAGACGCTCAAATTCCGGTCGTATGAGCGTGGCACAAGTCTGGTCGGACGCCGCGATAAGGAGCCCTATGGCAAGAAGGCACAGCAGGGCACGCTTCCGCGTAGTGTAGCGGAAGAGCAGCCAAACGAGGAAGAAATAGAACGGGAGCCACGTCCAGCGGGCACTGATGAGCCACATCACACCGTCGAAGAACGGATTGTGAATGCCGTTCACGAAGAGCAGCATGCTGTCGTCAATCCGCATGAGCCAGATGAGAATTGCCCGCATTACGTCATATATCATACCTAAGTCCTTTTGCTATTTTTTTATTATGTTCTTGAAGTTTGTGTCTGCAAAGTTACAATCTGTGTCTGCAAAGTTACAACTAAATAAGTAAATGTTCAAAAAATATCACCATAAAGTTGGTTAACTTACTTCGTGTATGCCACAAAATCCGTAACTTTGCAATCAACATACGTTAAGAATATTATTGTTTCTATAAATTCAGTGTTTATGACTAACGGATATAAAACGAAAGAATACGGACAACCAACTAAGCGTTTCGTGCAGACCATGGAACTTAAGGACGACTGCGAACTAATTCGCAAATACCGTGAGGCTCACGACAAGGAGCACTTTTGGGACGAAATCGGAGAGGGCATCAAGGCTGTCGGCATACTCGAAATGGAGATTTACATTCTCGGCAACCGCCTCGTGATGATTGTAGACGCCCCAGTTGACTTCGACTGGGACTCTGCCATGGCACGCCTCGCCACCCTACCCCGCCAGGCGGAATGGGAAAAGCACGTGGCTAACTTCCAGAACTGCTCTGCTGAAGCCACAAGCGACGAGAAATGGCAAATGATGGAAAGGATGTTCCATTTGTACGAAAAATAGGAAATAAAAAAATTTATAATTATGCAAAAACTACTGTCACTGCCCCCTAATCTTGTGGGGTGCTTTCATGACATCACAGAGTTGCCCAAGAGAGAATGGTTCTGCACGAACGACCCCGTGGGCAAGAAACTCGGTTCCGGCGGTGGAACGACATGGCTGCTGCGCGCCGCCTATGACGCCTCCGGCAAGCAATGCCCGTTCGACGAATGGCTGGCATCCGACAAGCGCCTGCTGCTCCATGCCGGCGGACAAAGCCGACGCCTACCATCGTATGCCCCGTCGGGCAAAATACTGACGCCGCTGCCCGTGTTCCGCTGGGAGCGCGGACAGAGTCTCCACCAGAGTCTGCTCTCACTGCAGGTGCCGCTCTATAAGCGCATCATGGACATAGCGCCCAAGGGACTCAACACGATGATTGTAAGCGGAGACGTCTACATCCGCTCCACCGAGCCGCTGCAACCTATTCCCGAGGATGCCGACATCGTGTGCTACGGTCTGTGGCTCGGCCCCGAGATTGCCAAGGATCACGGTGTGTTCGTCTCGACGCGCGAGAAGCCAACCGAGCTGAAGTGTATGCTCCAGAAGCCTTCTGTGGAGAAGCTCTCGTCTTTGCTTGCCGACCATTTCTATCTTACCGACATCGGCGTCTGGATTCTCTCCGACCGTGCCGTGAAAGTGCTCATGGAGCACTCGTCCGACAAGGGCGACGCGCTCTCGGGCGACGTCGTAAACTACGACATGTACGGCGAGTTCGGCTGTGCGCTCGGCTCCAACCCTGTGATAAAGGACGAGGCAGTGGCCAAGCTGAAGGTTGCCATACTGCCGCTGCCCGGCGGCGAGTTCTATCATTTCGGCACGTCGCATGAGCTGCTCTCCTCTATGCTTGCCATACAAAACCTCGTGAGCGACCAGCGTGAGATTATGCACCACGACCGCAAACCCCATCCTTCCATATTCGTGCAGAACACGGAATTGAGAACGAAATGGAGCGACAAAAACCGCAACGAATGGATTGAGAACGCCGTCGTAGGCGCACACTGGACGCTGACGCAGGACAACATAGTGACCGGCGTGCCCGACAACGACTGGACGCTGACGCTCTCCCCCGGGCAGTGTGTAGACATTGTGCCTATGGGCGAGAAAGAATGGGTGGTGCGCCCGTACGGCTTCAACGACAAGTTCCGCGGCGACCTCGCCGAGGTGGAATATCTCGGAGGTTCCTTCGCCGACTGGGCAGAGAAGCGACATATCTGCATCGACGCCATCGAGGGACGCCATGACCTGCAGGCGGCACGCATATTCCCCGTGGTCGACAACACGCACGACATGGGCATCGTGCTGCGCTGGATGCTCAGCGACTCCTCGCTCGAAGAGGGCAAGGAGATATGGACCAACGCCCGACGGATGAGTGCCGACGAGATTAGCAGCGAGGCCAATCTGAGTCGACTCGTGGAGCAGCGCACCAAACTGCGCAACGCCAACCTCCCGCTGCTTGCCAAGAACTGGCAGCACAGCGTGTTCTACCAGACCGACCTTGAGAGCGTGGCACGCGACTACGGACGCTACGCCATCCCTATGCCCGACACCCTACCCGACTCGGCGTCGCTACTCACACGCACACGCGACGCCATGTTCCGCTCGGAGGCCCAGCGCTTTGCTGGCGCCGACGGCAAGGAGCAAGAGGAGCGTGCCTTCGCCCTCCTGCGCGAGGGACTGACGGCAGAGGCGCTCCGCGTGAGCCAGCAGCCGAAGCTCTCCGTGTACGCTGACCAAATCGTATGGGGACGCTCGCCCGTGCGCATCGACATCGCCGGCGGATGGACCGACACGCCGCCGTTCTGCCTCATGGAGGGCGGCAACGTTGTCAACCTCGCCATAAAACTAAACGGACAGCCGCCTCTCCAGACCTACGTGAAGCCATGCTCCGAACCCCACATCGTGCTGCGAAGCATCGACCTCGGCGCATCAGAGACCATCACTTCATTTGAGGAACTGGCTCTATATAATAAGGTGGGCTCGCCGTTCTCCATTCCTAAGGCTGCCCTCGCGCTCGCAGGCTTTGTTCCGCAGTTCTGCAAGGATCGCTATGCCTCGCTTGAGGAACAGCTGCGTGCTTTCGGATGCGGCATCGAGGTGACGCTGCTCTCTGCCATTCCCGCAGGCTCCGGACTTGGCACAAGCTCTCTTCTCGCCTCAACCGTGCTCGGCGCGCTGAGCGACTTCTGCGGCTTGGGATGGGACAAGGCGGAGATTGGCCACCGCACGCTCGTGCTTGAGCAACTGCTCACGACGGGCGGAGGATGGCAAGACCAGTTTGGCGGACTGCTCCCTGGCGTGAAACTGCTCCAGACGGAGCGTGGCTTCGGACAAAGCCCGGAGGTACGCTATCTGCCCGACGCTCTCTTCTCCCAGCCGGAATACAAGGCTTGTCATCTGCTCTACTACACTGGCATCACGCGCACGGCGAAGACCATCCTTGCCGAGATTGTGCGCAAGATGTTCCTCAACGAGCACGACGAGCTTGCCATGCTGCGCGAGATGAAGGCGCACGCCCTCAACATGTTCGACGCCATTCAGCGCATGGACTTCGAACGCATGGGACACCTCGTCGGAAAGACATGGCTGCAAAACCAAGCAATCGACTCCGGCACTAATCCTCCTGCCGTGCAGGCGCTGACGAGGCTTGTCGACGACCTATGCCTTGGCTACAAATTGCCGGGTGCTGGCGGCGGAGGCTATCTGTACATGGTGGCGAAGGACGAAGACGCTGCTGCACGCATCAGGCGCATCCTCTCCGAAAACCGACCTAACGACAAGGCACGCTTCGTGGAGATGACTTTATGTCAAAACGGCTTCCAAGTGAGCCGCAGCTGACGGAGTAATGCTCCTTGCTATGCAGGGATGCAAATATCGTACACGAAGTAAAAAAGTATTACAAAAGGAATTTTCAATCTGGATGTTTTTCCGCTCTGAAATCCTATGGCGTTGGCTTCGCCTAATGTGAAATCAGAACTTTTTTCTTGCAAAAAGGATGGAAAAGAGGGAAATTTACAGGTTGCATGCATTGAAAAGCGCCGCTTTAGCAGGTCTGAAGCGGCGCTTCTATAAACGTAAAGTGGCACTTTAGCAATGCTAAAGTGCCACTTTTACTATAATGTAGCCCCATTCATGGGCTACTTTTTTTGCACAAAGTCCTATTTCGCTTACATAAATTCCTGATATTCAATAGCTTCATTGTTGCACGCCGATTTTTGAAGAAAAACCGCACAAATGAAAGATTGCCGATTCATTCGCAAGTTTTGGGCGATAAAAACAGGCAAATATTGTAATGCAAGCAGGCATATAAACCTTTGTCTATACAGCTACTAACGCAGCTCATTCATGAAGAACTGTGCCACCTGTCGGAGCAGATGATTGCGCGTGTTGCCTCCGCTGATGCCGTGATTGCGATTGGTGTAGAGCAACTCGCGGAAATCCTTGTCGGCCTGCACGAGAGCCTCGGAGTACTCGAAGGTGTTCTGTGGATGAACGTTGTCGTCGGCTGTGCCGTGGCAGATGAGCAGTGCACCATGGAGCTTTGAGGCGCGGTTGATGGGGTTGGTGGCGTAACCGTCGGGGTTCTCCTTCGGTGTGCGCATGTAGCGCTCGGTGTAGATGGTGTCGTAGAACTTCCAGTTGGTTGGCGGTGCGATGGCCACTCCTGCACGGAAGACGCCTCTGCCCTCCGACATGCTCATGAGCGTGTTGAATCCGCCGTAGCTCCATCCCCAGATGCCGATGCGCTCCTTGTCGACGTAAGGCAGGGAGCCGAGATAGATGGCTGCCTCCACCTGGTCTTTCGACTCAAGGTCGCCAATCTTCAGATAGGTACACTTCTCGAAGTCGGAGCCTCTGCCTCCCGTACCGCGTCCGTCAACGCTGACGATGATGAAGCCCTGCTGAGCGAGATAGGAGTCGAAAGCGCCGCCCTGTCCCATGGAGCCGGCGCCCCAGGAGTTGACAACCTGCTGGCTGCCGGGGCCGCTATACTGATGCATGATGACGGGGTATTTTTTCGAGGCGTCGAAATCGCGCGGCTTTAGCATCCAGCCGTTAAGCTCCACGCCTTCCGATGTCTTGAAGGAGAAAGGCTCGCGCTTGCAGAAGCCATAGTCGGCGGCGAGAGCCTTCAGCTCGCTGTTGTCCTGGAGGGTAGAGATGAGCTTGCCGTCGCGAGAGCGCGTCGTGAAGACGTAGGGAGTGTTGTAGTCGCTCCACGTGTTGATGAAGTATTGATAGTCGCCGGAGAAGAGCGCGGAGTTCCATCCCTCACGGTCGGTGAGGCGCTGTGTCTTTCCGTTGCGGTGGCAGACGTACACCTGGCGGTCGGAGGCACCGAGAGCGGCAGCCTGATAGAAGACGTCGCCCGTCTTGGCATCGTAGCCGTAGACATTAGTTATGTCGTAGTTGCCGTCGCCGATGGTGCGAAGGAGCTGTCCGTTCATGTTGTAGACGTAGAGCTTCATGTAGCCTGAGCGGTCGCTGGGCAGAAGGATGTTGTCGCCGATGAATTTCACGCCCTCCATCGACTCCTCCTTCACGTACTTCGCCACCTGCTCCTTGACAATGAGCTGCGCCATGGTGCTGCGAGGATTGACGGCGTAGAGGCAGAGCTGGTCCTGATGGCGGTTCATAGTGTAGACCATTACACGCGCCGGATTGGAGGTGGACTTTATGCGCGGCATATAGCCATCGGCGTCGAGAGGCACGGCAAGCTTGCTGATTTTGTGGCTCTTGATGTCGTAGCTCCAGGCGGTCACGAGGCTGTTGTCCTCGCCTGCCTTAGGATATTTGTAGGAGTAGAATCCGGGATAGGAAGCATTCTCCTGCTTCTCGGGCTCAAGTCCCTTGTACATCTGGAGCGAATAGGTCTTGACGCGCGACTCGTCGTAGCGCAGCCAACAGAGCATCGTGCCGTCGGCGTTGAACGTGAGGGCGCAATTGAAGCCAAACTCCTCCTCGTTAACCCAGTCGGGCAAGCCGTTGATGACCTCGCCGAACTTGCCGTCCTTCGTCACCTGTATCTCGGCATTGTCATAGAGCAGCTTCACGAGGAAGATGTTGCCGTCGCGCACGAAAGCCACTTGCTGTCCGTCAGCCGACCACACCGGCACTTGCTGCTTCGCGCCGTCGGAAAGACGCTCAAGCTTGCGCGAGGCTATGGTGTAGATGTAGAAGTCGGCCTTGAAGGAGCGGCGGTAGATGCGCTCCGTAGAGGTCTGGATGAGCATGCGCGTGCCGTCGGGCGAGAGGATATAGTCGTCGAAGTCCTTCAGCTTCTTGCCCATGGTGTTGTCCACGTCGAAGAGCACAGCGAGCTTCTTGCCCGTCTTGAAAGAGTAGCTCTCCACGCGCTTTCCGTCGTCGCTGATGCGGGCGTAGGTGTCGGTGCCCTCAATGGGGTTGATGCCGTTCACGGTCTTGGCGGCAAACTTGCCGCCGGTGATGTCGGCTATCGTCAGGCGTCCACCGGCAGACATTGTTGATGCGTACATGATAAATGCTGTGATGATTAACAACAATCGTTTCATTGTCATAATTATAAATATGTTACTTGTTTTATGCCTGCAAAATTAAACAAAAATAGCGAATTACACGACAATAGAATGACCATAAGTCCCTATTTTTCAGAATTTAAACAACAGCTACTTGCATTTTCATGTTTTTTATATACCTTTGCATTATCTTTACGGATAACAACATTTCACAAACCAATATCTTAATCTTACGTTATGAGAAAAGACTCCAACATCAAGCCTTACGCTAAGGCTCTTGTCGCGCTGACCGTGATTGCGGCTCCCGTGGCTGAGGCTCTGGCGCAGACGCACGCCGTTCCGGCGGAAGTGCTGGCACGCCGCGTAGCAAAGAAGGCTTCACGGCAGTCGGCACACAAGAAGGCTGATGCCAAGGCGCAGGGCGTGCAGCTCTACGGCTACGTGGCATCAAGCGACGAACACGCTGCAGGCCTGTACACATTCAACACAACCAACCCTTCGGGCATATCGCTCGTCAGCAGCGACGTGAAGAATTACGGTGGAGGCACCTATATGCAGGGCACCTTCCTGTCGTCTTACTACGAGGAGGACAACGACGCCGGTGCCACGGTGAAATTCCCCGTACATTTCTATGAGTACGATTCCACCGACTGGACTTTGAAGGGCGACAAGACGAGCATGGACATGGCGTTCACCGCCATATCAAGAGACCTCGCCTTCGACCCGCAGACGCAGAAGGTGTACGGCATATTCTCTGACGGCAACTACTCCGGAAAGTACACGACGCTCGGCAAGCTCACCTACATGAACTTCGACAGCGACGTCATCACCAGCAGCTCAGCCATCGGCGAACTGCCTGAAAACATCATCGCCCTCACATTCAACCGCAACGGCGACCTCTACTGTATCGGAAAGAGCGGAAAGCTCTATCTCGTCAACAAGTACAACGCCACATATACTACTATCGGTTCCACGGGAATGACTCCCGTGCCATTCCTGTTCCAAAGCGCCACGTGCGACTACAATACGGGCAAGATTTACTGGGCAATGGTGGGTGACGACTGGGCAACGCACATTGTCGAGATAGACCCTTCCACAGCAAAGTCTACAACCGTCACCGACTTCGGCGAAGAAGGCGAGGCTACTTACGACCAGATGTCGAGCATCTTCATCAAGCAGGACCTCAACCTCGCCACGCTGCCGCAGGCTGCAAGCAACCTTTCCGTGAGCCTGTCGTCGCTCAATCAGGGCACCGTGACATTCACGATGCCAACGAAGGACGTCAACGACGCTGCTCTCAGCGGCAACCTCAGCTACACGCTACGCCTCAACGGCGAGAGCAATCTAACGGGCACTGCAGCTCCTGGCGAGACGGTGACAAGAGAGTTCTCCTCGACGAAGAGCGGCGAAACGGTGTTCGGCGTAACGGCTGAAGTACCGGCAAGCGACGAGCGCCCTGCCGCCGTCAGCGAGATGACCACAACGAGCACACGCCTCGGCTACGACGTGCCTAAGGCACCCTCCAACCTTACGGCCTCCGTGAGCGGACAGGACGTGAAGCTCTCATGGAAAGCTCCTACGGCTGGTGTAAACGGAGGCTACTTCGACAAGGCGAACATCAACTACACCGTGGTGCGCGTCAACTCGCAGAACGTGAAGGACTCTGTTGTTCTCGCACAGAACACAACAGCAACGGCTTACACCGACCATATCAACTCGCCCGAAATTGCCACATATTATTATAAGGTGGCTGCCAACAACGGCGACATGCAGAGCAAATACGCTGAGTCGCGCGACGTGAACGTTGGCACAAGCGTGAAGCTCCCCTACTCCAACAGCATACACTCTGAGGACAAGTTCAAGGAGCTGACTGTCGTAGACGCCAACAACGACGGCAAGACATGGACCTACAGCGACGACTACGAAGCTGCCATCTATTCCTACAGCCAGGAGAACGCCGGCGACGACTGGCTTATCTCGCCTGCCGTAAACATGAAAAAGAACTCGGCATACAAGTTCTCGTTCGACGCCGTGAACACGTATCCGACGGAGCGCGTGGCTGCATCCGTGGGCAAAGCTGCAACGGCTGAGGCAATGACCGACGAGGTCATCGCGCCTACCGACATCACATACAACCCGCGACGCCACACGCTCTCAGGCACATTCCGCGCCAAGGAGGACGGACTCCACTACTTCGGCGTACATGCCGTAAGCGATGCCGACTGCAACACGCTCTTCGTCGACAACATGAACATCTCCGAGGTTCCGGCTACTGCTCCCGACGTGGTTTCCGAGCTCAATGTCGTTCCGGGCGAGAACGGAGCAACTTCTGCCACTGTCTCCTTCAAGGCTCCTACAACAGCACTCGACGGCAACAAGCTGACGGGTAACCTGAAAGTGAATATCAGCCGCGACGGCAACGTCGTCACAACTCTGCAGAACATTGCTCCGGGCGAGGCTTGCTCATACAAGGACGAGGGCATGGACTCCGGCAGCCACAAATACGCTGTCGCTGCCATCAACGCCAACGGCGAGGAAGGTCTCGACGTAAGCACCAAGGTGTTCGTGGGCGAGGACGAGCCGGGAACTGTGCGCAATCTCAAGGCCGTGGAGGATTCTGAGAAAGAGGGACTCATCCACGTTACATGGGATGCTCCTGCAGGCAAGAACGGCGGCTATATCAACCCTGAGAATCTCACCTATTACATATCTGTCGGCACTTCGTCAGAGGACATCTCCCTCGGCAACGTCAACAAGTATGACGAACAGCTGACCACTAACGGCAAGCAGGTCTACACTGGCTACAGCGTCTACGCCGTGAACAACACGGGCGGCGGACGCGAAAATTGGAAGACTTGCACGGCTATCGCCGGTCCGGCACTGAAGGCTCCTATGATTGAGTCGTTCCCGAAGTCGACAATGAAGAGCGGCCCGTGGATTACGAACGTCACGAACGGCGAAATCGGCGAGGCTTACTGCTACTGCATGTCTGAGTCAACGGTTGCCAAGCCGCAGGATGAAGACGGCGGAATGCAATCGTTCGGAGCCGAGGCTACGGGCAAGGCTGTGCGCAGCGAGTCGCCGAAGGTGGACATCAGCGGCATGGAGCATCCCGTGCTCAACTTCTGGGTGTACCTCAACGGCGACGGCGACCAGATGAATGTCAGCATACAGAAGAACTACGGCGACTTCATCAACGTGAAGAGCATTTCCTCCGACGAGGCTTCCAAGGGATGGCATCGCTACAGCATCGACCTTTCCCCCTACAAGGACAGCAAATACATAAGAGTGGGCTTTGAGGGCAAGGCTGTGAAGAACACCGATGCTTTCCTCGCCTACGACAACGTGGCAATCGTAGAGAATACTGCCCACGACCTCATGGCCACTGACCTCACCGTGGAAGAGAGCGTGAAGGCTGGCAGCGAAACTCCCGTGGAATTCTCCTTCCGCAACAACGCAAGCACAGCTGTCAAGGGCGGCGACTACAACATTGTACTCTACAAGAACGACAAGGAAGTGGCACGCAAGGCTGGCGTGGACATCGACGCCGACATGGTGAAGACTGTTACCATAAAGAACACCGCCACTGTATTCGACACTGAACACACGAAGTATCACGCTACAGTGGAGTATGCCAACGACGGAATTCCTGCCAACAACACGTCTGACAAAAAACAGATAAAAGTGGTGTTGCCCGACTATCCTACTCCTACTGACTTGACAGCTGCCTCCATCTGGAACGGCGTGCAGCTCAATTGGACTGCTCCTGAGCTCAACGACCGCAAGCCTAAGGCAACCGTTGAATCGTTCGAGGACTATAACGCGTTCGTAATCAGCGGCTACGGCAACTGGACTACTTATGACGCTGACAAGCAAAACACGATTCAAATCACACTCAGCGAGATTTTCGGTCCGCTGAAGTATGACAATGCTGGCAAGCCGATGGCTTTCCAGGTGTTCAACTCGGAGAAGGCTGGCATCCCCTATGAGAGTTGGGACGCTCACACTGGCGACCAAATGCTCGTAAGCTTCAGCTGTGCATCCACAGACGGCGGCACTACTAAGGCGCAGAACGACGACTGGCTCATCTCGCCTGAGCTCAATGGCGAGGCGCAGACCATCAGCTTCTATGCAAAGGCTGGCATGGGCGGATCGGCCCTGCCTGAGCAGTTTGAGGTGCTCTACTCCACTACAAGTAAGGCCATCAACAACTTCCAGAAGCTTGGCTCTACGGTCGACGTGAACAATGCAAAGTCGTGGGACGAGTACAAGTTCGACCTGCCAGAGGGCGCAAAGTACTTTGCCATCCGCTGCGTGTCGAACAATAAGTTCGCACTCCTCATCGATGACATATCCTTCGTCGAGGCTGGTTCAAAACCTGAGGACCTTGAGCTGCAAGGCTACAATGTCTATCGCGACGGCGTGAAGATGAACGCCGACCTCATCAGCCGCGAAATGTTCGTCGACAAGATTGCACAGCTCTCTACGAAGTACAGCTATGCCGTGACTGCTCTCTACGACAAGGGCGAATCACTGCCTTCCAACATTGCTGAAATTACCTACTTCACTGGCGTGAAGGAACTCGACGCAGCCAACGTGAAGGTGACCACCGAGTCGGGGGCTATAGTCATTGCCGGTGCTGAGGGCAAGCTCGCAAGCGTATTCTCTGCCAACGGAAGCCGCGTAGCCGAGCGTCGTGCAAGTAGCACAGAGCATGTCAACGTAGCTCCTGGCATGTACATCGTCAGAGTGGCAGGTAACTCTTACAAGGTTGTTGTAAAGTAAAAACTTGCTTGAAATAATCAACGGGATGGGGAAAAATTGAAGTCTGAGACTTCTTTTTTGACACCACCCCGTTAATTTTTTCAATCCTGCATAAAAGCAATACTATATTCAATTCAACTAAAAACAGTCTTATTCTTATCATCAACAAATGAAATCATTCCTCTTATCAGCAGTTATTGGAGCCTGCGCATTCACAACTCCAGCTGCAGCCGACACACTGCCAACCATCTACGGCAGCGTAATCTTCGGACACCAATGGGAGAGCATGAGCGATGTTCCTTATGGCATGTACAGCATCCCTGCCGACAACGGCAAGGCGGTGAGCCTCATGCAGAGGGGCAACGACCTCAAGGCCAATGGCGGAGGTGTCTACGTGGACGGCCGCTACTACCTCGTCGACTTCACTCCATTCAACATCGACCACACCGTGGCTTTCCGTGTGTACGACGCCGACAACGACTGGAAACTGCTCAGCGAGAAACGCATCAAAACCTACAGTAGCGTGGCTTCCGACCTCGCCTACGATCCTGTCGACGACAAAATCTACGGATGCTTCAACGACGAATCGCTGACGGACAAGTTCTTCTTTGGAACACTCAACCCAATCACTGGATTCTCCTCAAAAATAGCCGACCTTGACGAAGAACTTATCGCAATCGCATCCACAAAGGAGGGCAAACTCTACGGCATCAGCATAATGGGCATACTCTACAGCATCAACAAGACGACCGGACAACTCACGGAGATTGGCAAGACCGGGAAAAACGTGAAGTACGCACAGAGTGCCACGTTCGACTATCCGTCGGGACGCATGTACTGGGCTATGACGCCCCACTACACAGACGAGAGTCCTGAGATTTGCGAAGTGAACCTCACTACTGGCGAGGCTACTACGCTTACCCAGGTGCCGGAACGCTATGAGTTCACCGGCATTTTCACGAAAAACTCCTACGCTGCCGACAAGGCTCCGACGAAGGTAGCTGCACTCAATGGCAACTTTGCCAATGGTTCGCTCAACGGCAATGTTTCCTTCTCCTTCCCAAAGACAACCATGGACGGCTCTAAACTCTCCGGCAATGTGTCCTACCTATTACAGGTGGACGACGAGCAGCCGCTCACGGGCAGCGGCAACGCGGGCGACGGCATGAAAAGGAGTCTCTCGCTCACGCGCGGTATGCACACGCTGAAGGTGGCGGCAAAGAACTCCGCCGGCAGAGGTCCGTGGAGCTATTGCGACATGTGGGCAGGAACGGATGTGGTCAACGTCGACGGCGTCACGGCATACAAGAGCGCCGACAACGAGGTTACGGTGCTTTGGCTTGCCCCTGAGGGCAGCGTGCATGGCGGATTCTACAATCCGAACGACATAACCTACACCGTAACGCGCCAACCTGACGGTGCAAAGGTGTACGAGGGTAAGGCTACGGAATGTAAGGACGTGAAGGTTGACGCCTTGCAGTATGACAACTACACATATGAAGTGGTGGCAAAGACCGGCGGATTCTACGGTGACACCATCCGCACCGAAGCCATCACCTTGGGCAAGCACCTTTTCCTGCCCTACGTACAGAACTTCAACAGCGAGAACGCTGCCAACACGATGACCGTAGAGGACACCAATGAGGACGGCTACTCATGGGAGTTCGACTACGACTGCATGGTTTACGACGGCAGTGAGGCGGAGAACGATGCCAACGACTGGCTCATCACGCCGGCTTTCATAATGAAAAAGGACTCTGTTTACCAGGTTTCTATTGACGCACATGTCAACAAGGACTACATAGAGAAGCTGGAAGTGGCTGCCGGACCGAAGGCTGAAGGCAAGAGTCTCACGCAGACTATCATCCCTACGACGACGCTTACAAGCACCGAATTCCAAACTCTCAGCAACATCTTCATCCCTAAGCAGGATGGTGAGTGCCACATCGGCATACACGCCGTCAGCTCCACGAACGACGGCGACGTAATCTACATCGACAATCTTCGCGTAAACACCATTGGTTCCATCAAGGCTCCGAATGGCGTGACGGAGTTGAGTGCCAAGAGCGTTGGCTCGGAACGCAAGGTTAAGATTCACTTTAAGGCTCCTGTTACAGACATCTCTGGAAACGCACTCAAGGAAAACCTGAAGACTATCGTCGTCCGCAACCAGGCGACGAACAATATTGTAAAGTCATTCAGCAATGTTGCTCCAGGTGAAGACTGCGACTTTGAGGATACGCCAACAAGCGACGGCAACATCACATACACCGTGACTGCGCAAAACAGCTATGGCTATGGCTTCACGAACACCGCATCCACTTACGTCGGACTCGACGTGCCTAACGTCGTGACCAATATGAAAATAAGTGGAGACGACGACGGCAATGTGTCTGCCACATGGGATGCCCCGACAAAGGGCGTTGAAGGAGGAGCCATCGACAGCAACTCGCTGAAGTACAACGTGTCCAACCTCAACGGCAGTTCCATGCGCAGCACTATTGTCAGCTCTCCTTCCTACAACGAGCAGATTACATTCAACGACACGCCGCAGCGCCTTATGTGGTATGTCGTGAGCGCTCAGACAAAGCAGGGCACGGGTCCGGAGGTGTCTACCGACACTATCTTTGTCGGCAAGCCCTACGATCTTCCGTTCGTGGAGTCGTTCAAGGGACGCGGAATGCAGAACGGCCCGTGGTGCAACAAGAACAGCGAAGAGGCAGAATGGAGCATCATGCAGTATGGCACTTACGCTGATCCTGTCGACAGCGACCATGGTCTGCTTTCGTTCTACACCGTTTCACCGGGTTCAAAGGCAGAGTTCATCGGACCAAAGGTGTCGCTCAAGGGTAGCCAAAACCCGACGCTGAAGTTCTACGTGTGGCAGATGAAGCGCACGGTACACACGCTCGATGTGCAGATTGTGACCCCCGACGGAAAGCACCACTCGCTCGACAAGTTCGTTCCCAACAATACTGAACGCGAAGGCAACGACGGAGAGTGGAAGACATATAAGTACGATCTCTCCGACTATAGTTCTTCCGAATATGTACAACTCTGTCTCAACGCCACTGGCGGCAACATGCAGAACCTGGCTTCCATCGTGCCGCTCTACGTGGACAATATCTCTATCACTGACCCTATCAACTACAACCTCGCCATGGGAGACCTCTCGACGGAGACTAAGAAGGCTGAAGTGGGTGACGAGATTACTTTCCACACAAGCGTGAAGAACATCGGAGCTGAGGACGCGAGCGACTTTAAAGTGAGTCTCTACCGCGACGGCAAGCGCGTATATAGCAAGAATTGCCAGCAACTTGCCTTAGGCGAGTCTCTCGACGTGGAGCTGAAGGACGTGCCAAACTCAGACGCAAAGCTTTCAAGCCGCTACGAGGCGAAGGCAGAATGGGACGATGACCAGGACACAAGCGACAATACATCTAAGCAGGTTGTAGTGACCATCGTACCTGGAAAACCCTACATCGACGTTGTATATGCCAACAACAGCGGAGACCAATCTGCCGTGGAGCTTTCATGGGAGAAGCCTCTGAACATCGATGCCGACACTAAGGCGGAGACTGTGACGGAGGATTTCGAACAGTACGTGCCGTTTACCATCGACCATTTCGGCGAGTGGACGCTCTTCGACGGCGACAAGCAGACAACAATGGGCATACAGGACGGCTCCGGCGACTTCATCCAATATGACAACGTGGAGTCTCCGATGGCTTTCCAGATATTTAATCCGTCGGCCATCTCGCTGAGCGAATTCTACTATCCAACCCACTCAGGCAAGCAGGTGGCTGCCACGTTCTCCACGGGACGCTACACTGCCAATGACGACTGGCTCATCTCGCCAGAGGTGGACGGCGCACAAACCATCAATTTCTGGGCTTGCAGTCCTGACAACAGCTACTACGGCACGCAGGAGAAGCTTGAAGTGCTCTACTCCACAAGCGGCACAGCCACATCCGACTTCAAAAAGATTGGCTCCACTATCAGCGTGCCAGGCTCATGGAAGCAGTTCACGGCTAACTTACCTGAAGGCACACGCTACTTTGCTCTCCACTGTATATCGCAGGATCAATACATTCTCTTCCTCGATGACATAACATTCCGCAAAGCGGCACGCAACTTCTCATTGCTTGGCTACAACGTCTACCGCAACGGTGAGCTTATCACTCCAACTCCCGTCAGCCAAACTACGTATATTGACAACGCTGGCGACAAGAGCTACAGCTATAAGGTTAGCGCTGTTTACAATACAGGCGAAAGCCGACTGACAACGGCTGTTTGGGGCGATCCAACAGCTATCTCGGGAGCCTTCGCCGACGACAGCGCTGAAGCAACTACTGTCTACGACGTGGCAGGACGCCGACTCAGCCCTGTCGACAAGCCCGTTAAGGGCGTGTACATTGTCAAGAGGGGCAGCAAGACGAAGAAGATTTTAATGAAATAGCAATTCTTTAAAACAGGCATCATGACGGGAAAGCATTGTCGTGGTGCCTGTTTTTTAACAATAATCAAGAAATCAAGAAACAATGGAACAACCGTTCAACGGCAAGCCCTACAATGATTACGGGCAATGGATAAGGCAGCAATTCGACTTCCGGGTGCAGAAAATAAGCATCGATGCGGGATTTTCCTGTCCCAACCGCGACGGAAAAGTGTCGCACGGAGGTTGCACGTTCTGCGATAACCGGACATTCAATCCCTCCTACTGTCAACCCTCAAAAAGCATATCCCAACAGCTTGAGGACGGCAAAGCTTTCTTTCGGCGCAAATATCCTGACATGAAATATCTCGCCTACTTCCAGGCTTACAGCAACACCTATGCCCCGCTCGACACGCTTAAGCAGCGCTACGAGGAGGCTCTGTCATCGGACGATGTCGTCGGACTGGTCATTGGCACACGACCTGACTGCGTTGACGACGCTACGCTCGACTATCTTGAAGAATTGGGAAGGCAGTGTTTTCTGATTGTGGAATACGGCGTGGAGTCAGTGGATGATGCAACGCTGCAACGCATCAACCGTGGACACGACTTCTCTTGCAGCCGCAACGCCATTCAAAGAACCCACGATCGTGGCATCACAACCTGCGCCCACATCATCCTCGGTCTGCCGGGGGAGACGCCTGAGGAGAACATCAGACAGGCTTCCATTGTGTCCGATCTGCCAATAGACATCCTTAAACTCCATCAACTGCAAATCATCGACGGCACGCCACTCGCCTCTGAATATGCCTCAAAGCCTTTCCGACTTTACACTGCCGACGAATACATCGACCTGTGCATAAGCTATTTGGAGCGACTGCGTCATGACATAATCATAGAAAGATTTGTAACTGAAGTTTCCCACCCTTAGAAAGATGGCGTAAAATAACAGTTTTTCAAAA